>Ga0209610_1000792_pt1 | contig 16498 bp, 13 predicted proteins | sample LakKivw275mmetaG_FD_184137 | JGI IMG/M metagenome (GOLD analysis project Ga0209610, IMG submission 184137) | Anoxic lake water microbial communities from Lake Kivu, Rwanda to study Microbial Dark Matter (Phase II) - Lake Kivu water 275m metaG... | ecosystem: Environmental > Aquatic > Freshwater...
GGTCTATATCATATACCGCCGCTCGCGCACCGAGATGCCGGCCCGCCACGAAGAAGTCGAGAATGCCGAGGAGGAAGGTATCATCTTCAAGTTCCTCACCAATCCCAAGCAGATCATCGGCGACGACAAGGGCTGGGTCAAGGCCATGGAGTGCTACGAGATGGAGTTGGGAGAGCCGGACGCCAGCGGCAGACGCCGCCCCATCACCAAACAGGGCAGCGAGTTTATCATCGATGTGGACGTTGTCGTGGTCGCGCTGGGCACCACGCCCAATCCCCTCATCCCATCCACCACCAGAGGACTGGAGGTCACCAAACACGGCACGGTAGTGGCGGACGAGCAGTCCGGCAAGACCGTCAAGGACCGTGTCTGGGCGGGCGGAGATGTGGTCACCGGCGCCGCAACCGTGATCAGCGCCATGGGCGCAGGCAAACGGGCCGCCGCCGATATACACGAGTTCCTGATGGGACAGAAGGCGTAACCGGGCGCACCTGAAGGTACGCCCCTACTGCAGGGGCGGGTTTTTAAACCCGCCCGCTCACATGACTCATGTTGACAGATATTCAGCATTTCGTTTATTATTGTGGCAATTGAATATTGTAAAGGCTGTGAACGGGAATAGTAGGTCCTGCAGCGAAGGCCACAGAGAGTCAAGCAAGCTGAGAGTTGACGCCGGAGCGGGGATTGAATGGGCCCGGGAGCCGCAAACCGAAAGGGAATTACCCCAGTAGGCTTTGACGCAGGGATAGCGTGATCACAATCCAGGGTATCGCCGGCAACGGCCGTACCTGACAGAGATGGTCCGGCAACGGATCAATAAGGGTGGCACCGCGAAGCTAAGCCTCTCGCCCCTTGGGTGAGAGGCTTCATTTATTATACGGAGGTCTAAAAGGAATGGAACTGAATATGTGGCCCGGCGGGGCCGAGAATTTTGTCTGATATCCCGGTGTAAACGGTTATATAAAATATTTTTTAATGAGGTGAAAAAATGGCGAAAAAGTTAACAAAGTTTATTCTGGCTGAAAAGGACATGCCGACTTCCTGGTACAACATACTTCCCGATTTGCCCGAACCCATGCTCCCGATGCTTCATCCCCAGACGCACGAGCCCACCATACTGCCCCCACCCCTCTTCCCGGCGGTACTGAACGACCAGGAATTCAGCAAGGAACGTTTCATCGAGATCCCCGACGAGGTGCTGGACATCTACAGGATGTACCGCCCGACACCTCTTATCCGGGCTTTCAGGCTGGAAAAGGCCCTCGACACCCCGGCTAAAATATTCTACAAGTACGAGGGCGTCAGCCCGGCCGGCAGCCACAAGTTGAATACGGCCATCGCCCAGGCTTATTACAACAAGAAGGCCGGCATCAAGAGGCTGGCGACCGAGACCGGCGCAGGACAGTGGGGCAGCGCGCTCTCATTGGCCTGCGCCTTCTTCGGGCTCGAATGCAAGGTCTACATGGTCAAGGTCAGCTACAACCAGAAGCCCTACCGCCGCATCATGATGGAGACCTGGGGCGCCAAGTGCGTGGCCAGCCCCAGCACCGAGACCAATTTCGGTAAACAGGTACTGGCTGAAGATCCCAACTGCCCCGGCAGCCTGGGCATCGCCATCAGCGAAGCCTGCGAAGACGCCTTCAGCCGCGATGACACCAGCTACACTCTCGGCAGCGTGCTAAACCATGTCATACTGCACCAGTCCGTCATCGGCCTTGAAACCAAGAAACAGCTTGAAATGGCCGACGTCGAGCCCGACGTAATCGTAGGCTGCGTGGGCGGCGGCAGCAACTTCGGCGGCATGGCGGTTCCCTTCGTAAAGGACAAGATAAAAGGCAAAAAGATCGAGATCATAGCCGTCGAACCCACGGCCTGCCCCACCATGACCAAGGGCCCGCTGGCCTGGGACCTGGGCGACGTGGCGGGCATGGCCCCCATCGTCATGATGTACACGCTCGGCCATTCATTCATCCCATCTCCCATCCACGCGGGTGGGCTGCGCTACCACGGCATGTCACCGCTGGTGTCACACCTGCATAAACTCAAGCTAATGGACGCCAGGGCGGTAAATCAGAAGTCCACGTTCGAGAGCGCCATCCAGTTCGCCCGCTCCGAGGGCATCATACCAGCCCCGGAGCCTGCGCACGCCATCAAGGTGGTGATCGACGAGGCCCTCAAATGCAAGGAATCAGGAGCTAAGAAGACGATCGTCCTGGCCCTCAGCGGACACGGTCATTTCGACCTCGGCTCCTACGACCAGTTCCTCTCCGGCAAAATGGAAGCCGACGCCTACGACGAAGCTAAAGTGAAACAGTCGCTGGCGCAGCTGCCCAAGATCGATTACAAAGGCTGATCATTATAATCACACAGGTCGGCATATGTGGCTGTTTCACAAAAAGCAAGTCCGCATATGCCGACCTGTAAATAGCTACCCAAACGCTTGGCCGGCCCGATACCTTTATGCTAAAATCCCATCACGATTCCATCATAGAGGCAATCAAATATGAAAATCTGGGCCGTAACGGCTTTTCTGCTTGCAGCTATGCTGCTCTTCAGCGCCTGCCGCATCGAGTTCTCCACAACTCCTATATCGGCGCCGGCGCCGGCAACGGCGCCCATTGTACAGAAAATAGTGCCGCTTGATCCGGGCTGGAAGTCGCCGGCCCCGGAGGAAAACGCGGCCGCCCTTCCCAATATCGCCGATGTCGTTGAGAGAGGCTATCCCGGAGTTGTCACCATCTCGACCGAGCAGATCGTCAACGATATGTTCAGCAGAGCGGTGCTTCAGTCCGGCGCGGGCTCGGGCTGGATACTAGACGGCAGCGGCATCATCGTGACCAACAACCACGTCGTGGAGGGCGCCAGCAAGGTCGTCGTCCAGTTTTCCGATGGCAGGACCAGTGAGGTGACCGCCGACAGGGTCTTCCGCGATCCCCTGACCGACCTGTCCATCATCAAGGTCGACCTCACCAACCTGCCGACTGTAGCCATCGGCGATTCCGGCAAGCTCAGGGTGGGCGACTGGGTGGTGGCCATCGGCAATCCCCTGGGCAAGGGCATCAAGGCCAAGGAAGGCATCATCAGCGGACTCAAGGTCTCGCTCTCACTGGACGAGGACGAGTCGCTTTACGACCTGATAGAGACATCGGCCGCCATCAACCAGGGAAACAGCGGCGGCCCTTTGCTTAACATGAAGGGCGAGGTCATAGGCATCACCAGCGCCAAGATCGCCTCCATCGGCGTGGAAGGCATGGGCTACGCCATCAGTATCAACTCAGCCCTGCCCATACTGCAGGAGCTGGTCAACCAGGGCTATATCACGCGTCCCTTCCTGGGAGTGGAGCTCTATACCGTTAACGACTACGTAGCATATTACAACGGTCTGGCGGTCAAACGCGGCGCCATCATTACCACCGTGCAGCCGGGCAGCCCGGCGGCCAGGGCCGGTATGCGCAGGCTGGACGTCATCATCCGCTACCGGGACAAAGACATAGCCACAGCGCCTGAGCTTCTGCGGGAACTGCGCAGCTCCCAAATAGGCGAGGAGATTTCTCTAACTTACGTGCGGGGTAAAAATATGTACACCGTTACCGCCCTGCTCACCGACAGTCCCCCTCCCAGATAGCAACCTGCTCTCATGAACCAGCCCGTGGCATGGTTCATTTTTGCTTCTTGATAGACAGTGTGATCTCAAGCCCAGCTAGTCTGAACTTCTCGGTGTGCACAGGCGGCTCAGACGACCCCTGAAGAATCTCCGTTGACAGCGTCTCTTGCCTGATATAATCGGCAAAATCCTTCATCACGGCCTGCACTTGCTCGCCGCCCTCGTAGTAGGTCCGGATATGGTCCGCTATCTCGAGCCCGGCGGACCTGCGCATCGTCTGCAGCCTTCGCACTATCTCCCTGGCAAGGCCCTCCGCCAGCAGCTCCGGGCTGATCTCCGTGACGACGCCGACCTGGTAATCACCCTCAGCTATTACGGACAAATTTTTATCCTCTTGCATCTCATCCGAGGTAAATCCTATATCCTTGACGTTTAACTCGTCGGTGATCTGAGCGCACAGGCTCTGCAGCGCCTCCCTCTCGTGGGACGACCTGGCCTTTATGACCACCTTGGGCAGCGGCTGCCTGACCTTGACGGAGCTCTTGGAGCGCGCCGCCCGGCCCATGCTGCAGACCTTCATCGCCAGCTCGGTGCCGGCGATTATATCCGTGTCGATCAGCTTCTCATCCGCCACGGGGAACAGCGCCAGGTGAACGCTCTCAGGAGCATCTTTATCAACCGTCCTGACCAGATTCTGATAAATCTCCTCGGCCACGAAGGGTGTAAAAGGCGCAAGCAGTTTGGACAGCGTCACCAGCGCCTGGTAGAGTGTGCTGTAGGCGGACAGCTTGTCATCGTCGTTCTGGCTTTTCCAGAAACGGCGGCGGCTGCGCCTTACATACCAGTTCGACAGGTCGCTGACAAAGGACTCGATCTTCCTGCCGGCGCCGGTGGGATCGTATTCGCCCAGCTGGCGATCCGTATCGATTATCAGCTGGTTCAGACTTGAGATCAGCCACCTGTCCAGCTCCGACGTGACTTTTGGGGCCTTCTTGCCGGGAACGAAATTATCGATGTTGGCGTAGATAACAAAGAACGAGTAAGTGTTCCATAGAGTCATGAGAAAGTTGCGCATGACCTCGACCACCATGTCGGGAGACATGCGCCTGACGTTGCCGGGAGGGCCCGAGGTAAACATATACCAGCGCAGCGCATCTGCGCCTGAGGAATCGAGAACTGTCCAGGGGTCTACAACATTTCCCCTGGTCTTGCTCATCTTCTCCCCCTGGGCGTCCAAAATATGGCCCAGGCAGATAACGTTTTTAAAGCACGGCTGGTCGAATACCAGGGTGGAGAGGGCGTGCAGGCTGTAGAACCAGCCTCTGGTCTGGTCCACGGCCTCCGATATGTAATCGGCGGGAAAGCTCTGCTTGAACAGCTCCGCGTTTTCAAAGGGATAGTGCCACTGGGCAAAAGGCATGGCGCCCGAATCGAACCAGCAATCGATTACCTCGGGCTGCCTGACCATGGTATCCCCGCAGGCGGCGCAGGCATAGGTGACGTCATCGATATACGGACGGTGCAGGTCCATGCCGTCCGAATACCCCTGTAATCCGGGTTTGCCCTTGATCTCCTCCACCCCGGACGGGCATTCATACCGCCCGCATTTGCGGCATAACCATATATTGAGGGGCGTTCCCCAGTATCTCTCACGTGAGAAGGCCCAGTCCACGTTGTTGTTTAGCCAGTCGCCGAAACGTCCCTCTTTGATATGCTCCGGATACCAGTTGATCCGCCTGTTCCCGGCAATCATCTCATCCTTCCTGGCCGAAGTCCTGATGTACCAGGTCTTCTTGGCGTAGTAGACCAGGGGCGCATCGCAGCGCCAGCAGAACGGGTAGGTATGCGTGATTTTGACCGTCTTATAAAGAAGGCCGCGCCTTTCGAGATCAGCCAGTATATCGGCATCGGCGTCTTTAACGAATTTACCCGAAAAAGAGTATGTGCCGGTGATATTGCCGGCCAGGTCCACCTGCTGCACGAAATCGAGATTGTTCTCCAGACCTGCCTGGAAATCCACTTCACCGAAGGCCGGCGCTATATGCACTATGCCCGTGCCGTCCTCCATCGAAACGAAATCGGCGGTAATAATCTTATAGGTGAGGTCTGCAACCGGCTCCTGCACGTCGAACTGCCCCTGCTGGCCTTCCTTTGCGCGCTTCCTCTCTACATCGTATTCGTGAGGATTATACAGGGGATAATAGAGCGATCCGACCAGTTGGCCTCCCTTGAACGTCTTGAGCGCAGGCCGGCCGCCCAGTCCGGCCTGCTCAACCAGGGCCTGCGCAAAAATCAGATACTCATCATCCAAAGGGATGACGGCATAATCAGCGTCCTCCGCCAGGGCCAGCGACGTATTGCCGGGAAGCGTCCAGGGGGTTGTCGTCCAGGCCAAAAAGTAGACCTTGCCCTTCGACACCGCATCCGCCAGCGTGAGACCGCCGGACTTATCGGAAGCCACGGACGGCGGCAGCGTGTGTATCCTGAATTTAACATACACGGACGGGTCGACCGTATCATCCTTGTATCCGAGGGCCACCTCGTGTGAGCTGAGCGAAGTCCCGCAGCGCGGGCAGTGGGGTGTCACCTTGTAACCCTGATAGATGAGGTCCTTGTTCCAGAGCCGGCTGATAGCCCACCAGCCGGATTCGATGTATGAGTTGTCCAGCGTCACATAGGGATGCTCGATATCCAGCCAGAAACCGATCCTCTCGGTAAGGGAATCCCACTGTTTGAGATACTTGAATACGCTTTCACGGCAGAGGGCGTTGAATTTTGCCACTCCGTATTCCTCGATCTGCGCTTTGCCCGTGAAACCGAGTTGTTTCTCGACCTCGAGCTCGACCGGCAGGCCGTGCGTGTCCCAGCCGGCCTTCCTCGGCACACAAAATCCCTTCATGGTCTTATAGCGTGGTATAACGTCTTTGAAGACGCGCGAGAGGACATGGTGGATGCCGGGATTGCCGTTGGCGGTAGGAGGACCTTCGTAAAAAATATACCTGGGGGAAGAAGATCTGGCTTCTATGCTCTGCTCAAAGATTTTTCTGTCGCGCCACAGGTCGAGAATTCTCCTCTCCAAATCAGGGAAGCTGACCTTGCTGTTAACGGGCTGGAACATGGACTACTTTTTCCTTGACTGGATTACCACACGGCGCCCGTCCCCTTCTCCTGTGCTCTGGGTCATAATGTCAGGATCATCGGCCAGAGTTATATGCACAATCCTTCTCTCATCGGGAGGCATGGGTTCCATGGTAATAGGACGCCTTCTCCTGGCAACCTGCTCGGCCAGACGAAGCGCAAGCTTTTTGAGAGACTCATAGTGACGTTTTTTATACCAGTCCACGTCGACGTTGACGGAGATCCATTTTTTCAGTTTCTCAGCAACGATCAGCCTGACCAGGTATTGCAGAGACGACAGGGCCTGCCCTCTGCGACCAATCAGCACTCCCAGGTCGTCTCCCTCGATGTTCAGTGTAATGGGAACTCCATCGTCACCAGACCCGGTAACGTCCACCGTGGCCTGAATGCCCATAGCGCGCAGGATATCGCTCAACACCTGCCGCGCTGTACCGGCCGCGTCATTGCCCGCGCCGGGCTGCCTATCATCGTCTTCCAGCAGAACTACCTTGATTCTGGCATCCTCGGCGCCCACTCCCAGCACACCTGATTTACCCTTCTTGATCACGATGATGTCGACTTCTTCGCGGGCGACACCGAGCTGCAGGAGGGCAATTCTGGTCGCCTCCTCCACCGTTTTAGCGCTCAGTTCTAATTCTTTCAATTCTATCCCTTCTTTTTATCTCCTTCTTTGAGTGCCCTGGAGGGCTGTTCCGCCGCTTTCTGAGTTGCGCTCTGAGGCTGAGGCTGAGCCTGAGGCTGCCGGAAAGACGGGAAGGTGAAATAACCCCAGCCTCCCGCCACGAAGTACTGGATGATTATGCCGATGATATTGGATACCACCCAGTAAAGGGCCAATCCACTGGGGAAGGACAAGGTGAAAAAGGCGAACATGAGGGGCATCATCATGGTTGTCATGCTCGACATCTGCTGCTGGCGGGGATCGGTGGCGGGCGGTGTAACCATCTTCTGCTGCACCCACATGGTCAGACCAACCAGTATGGCAAGTATCATGGTCGGGTCAGGCTGCGATAGCCTGAGCCCCAGGAAATTTTCATTGAGCGGTATGGCCTGGTCCACCAGGTCCCAGGGATAAAGATGCTGTGACAATATGAGAAGGTTTTCAGGCGTAGCCGCAAGGGCCTGCATGATGGACTGATAGAGCGCAATCCAGATGGGCATCTGGATCAGCATGGGCCACATGCATCCCAGAGGATTGATGCCGGCCTCCTTGTAAAGGCGCATCATCTCCTGCTGCAGCTTCTTCTGGTCGCGCGCATATTTTTTCTGCAGCTCCTGCATCTTGGGCTGCAACTCCTGCATGGCTTTGGTCGACTTTGTCTGCCTGAACGTGAGAGGCATGAGGACTATCCTGACCACAATGGTCAGCACGATGATAGCCAGGCCGAAATTGCTCCAGAGCATCTGGGAAAGGGCGATTAGCCCGTTCAGTACCGGATCGAGTATAGCTACATTCCAAATATCAACCATATAATTAACCTACTTTATCGTTGAAGAAAAATCCCAGTCGATATGGTTCTTCACCGTATCAACTGCGTAGACCTTGTGATCCCGGGCATATATGTAAACCATGTCACCCTCCGCATAAGGATTCCCGTAGACCGTAAAGCCGACCGATATATTACTGATCATGGCACCATTTGTTATATCCAGCTTGTAGAGCGTACCTTTTTCACTCACAGCGAATATATGTTCGTCAGTCACAGCGGGGGTTGACACCATCTGGCCGTCTCCCTCGAATTGCCAGATCTCCCGGCCGTCGGCAGCATCGATCGCATATATCTTTTTGTCCATGCAGGCCGCGTAGATAGTGTTATCGCGAATCACCGGTGTCGCCCAGAACCAGTTGCCGGCCAGGTATTTCCATTTCACCGTACCGTCGGCCTTATCAACTGCATACAGGTTCCTGTCGAAAGTGCCGAAATAAAGCAGCTGGTCCTTTACTGCAAGGGACGATGCAACCGCCGAGGGTATCTTGATGCTCCATACCTCTCTCCCTGTGTCGGCCGCGATGGCATATACATTGCCGCCATAGTTACCGACGTAGAGTATTCCGTTATCCAGAACGGGAGCGGTCCATATCTTGTCGGAGGTCTGAAACTCCCAGATAAAATCGCCTGTGGTGGCATCGAGGGCATAGATTTTACCGTTGGCGCTGCCGAAATACAGAGCCGTCCCGTCGCTAATTATATTGCCGACGATCGCTCCCACCGTTTCGAAGCCTTCTCTCGGGTATATCCACCGGACCACTCCTCGGTTGGCATTGAGGGCATAGACCTTGCCGGTATAGGTGCCCACAAAAACCAGGTCTCCGATTACCAGCGGAGTGGAATAGATGCCTTTTCCGGAGGCCGACGATGACGGGGCGCACATGGCGCCGCAGGTGGATCCCGGCGTGGCGGCTTTGATCGCATATATCCACTCCGTCTCGTCAGGGAAAGTCTTTCCCTCGCTTCGCGCCTGCGGGCTGAGGGCAATTACCGATCCCTCCATGGACCCGAAGCAAATCAACTCGTTATAAGGGGCAAAGCTCGACCATCCCTGTGCCTGAGCGCCCGAACATCCCCCATCCATACCGGGCATACAGCCTGAAACAAATACCAGCAGGAGCACCCCCAGAAGAATAACCATCCTGACCAAATTTCTTACTTTTCTCATATATAATCCTACTAAGTTTTATTCAACCTTAAGCCGGCGTATCACGGAACAGGATCGTAGCCGCGGGGTGTCCAGGGATTGCATCGGCAGATCCTGAGAAAAGTCATCCAACTTCCTTTAAAAATGCCGTATTTCTGTATTGCCTCATATCCATATTGAGAACACGTCGGTGTAAAGCGGCAGGCCGAAGGCGTGACCTTCGATATTGTGCCCTGATACAGCCTAATTGATTTTAGAGCTACCGTTTTCAGCATCTATTACCGTTAAATCCAGGCGATTCAGCAATTTTGTTATCGACCTGTTAATCTCATAGTAATCAACGCACGCTACAGGTCGCCGCGCAATCAATACTATATCCCACCCTGGCTTTATCAACATCAGGCGTATATTCTCCTTCAGCAGCCTTCTGACACGGTTTCTGACAGTCGCCTTCCCAATATCCTTGGTTACCGAGAGGCCTAAACGTAAAGCATCCAGGTGGTTGGGAAGAGCTTTTATTACCAGCAGCTTATCCGCTGCGGCTTTGCCAGATTTATATACTGCTAAATACTGAGATCTCCTGGTTAAAGCCAATCTCTTGGCCATTTCAATGCTATACCTGGGTGAGCTTCCAGCGTCCCCTGGCGCGCCTGGCCTTTAAGACAGCTCGCCCACCCTTGGTGGACGCCCGGGCGCGAAAACCGTGCTTCCTGATTCTTGCTCTTTTTTTCGGTTGATATGTCCTCTTGGGCAATTTAATACTCCAGATTTGATTAAGCCTTTTTCTCGGCTCCGCTTATGTTGTAGACATGGTTGGGTGACGAGGGCAGCATGGCCAGAAAACGCGACCTCTTAATGGCCTGGGCCAGCCTGCGCTGATGCCGGGCACAGACGCCGGTGCGTCTCCTCGGCACTATCTTGCCACGGTCGGAAACAAAGCGCTGTATAAGAGACACATTCTTATAATCGATAGGCGTTTTGTCGGCGCAAAACATGCATACCTTGGGCTTGACAATGAATTTACGCCCTCTCTCCCTTCTCTGTACGGTGTTGGTTTCCATCGGTCTAATAAACTCCTTCTCTTACTATTAAGGATTTAGAAGGGGATATCCTCCGGCTCAATATCACCTTCAATTACACGGGCGTCCTCGGGCGGCAGCTGCGCAGGCCCCTGTTTATCCAGGAAGAGCACCCTGTCTGCCGTCACATCCAGGCTGACCCGCTTCTGTCCGTCCTTGCCGTCATATAAACGTGTACGCAAATTTCCTTCCACATAAACCAGTTTACCTTTGTTTAAAAACTGGTTGCATGTCTCTGCCAGCTTTCTCCACGCGCTGATGCGGAACCATTCGGTCTCCTCCTTAAAGGACCCGTCGGGCTGGCGCGTGTTGCGGTTGGCCGCCAGGCTGAAAGTGGTGACTGCAACACCGTCCGCGGTAAACCTCATCTCGGGATCGCCCCCGACCCTGCCAACCAGAATAATCTTGATTAAGCTCGCCATCAACCACCTCCAGAGATCAGCTATTCTCGCGAACGAACAGGTGCCTTAATACATCCTCGGACATCTTCAAACCGGCGTCAAGCTCTTTTAAAGCCGTCTGTTTGATCTGCACTTTTTCGAACACGTAATTGCCTTCCATCTGCCTTTTAATCGGATAGGCAAACCTTCTTTTTCCCCATTGATTCGTCTCGGTAACCGTTCCACCGAGCTTGGTTATCTGGTCGTTGACCTTTCCCAATACCCGGGTGAAATCATCTTCACTCAAGTCTGCATTTAGAATAAAAACCAGTTCGTAACCGGGCACAATAAATCCTCCAAGCAGCGAAATTCTACTGATTATAGCATACAGCCCGATTCCTCAACAAGCTACAAACTCGCGCCGCGGTATTGCATTTTCGTTCAGGCTGTCATATAGTTTTTTAACGGGGAGAACAACATGGAAATCAGCATTATAGGTTTGCCCGGCAGCGGAAAAACAACTGTTTTCGATGCGTTGACCAAGTGTTCCGCCGAGCCCAGGCCGCACGGCGGCGCCGGGCTTACCCTCTTTCCTGCGGTAGCCAAGGTGCCGGATGCGCGCGTGCTGAAGCTCAGCGCTATCTTCCATCCTAAAAAGACTACACTGGCCGAGATAAAATACGTGGATTACGCCGGACTTCCCAAAGGGTTCGGCAGGGAGCAGGGGGTCAGTGGACAGTTTCTCAACAGCCTCAGCACGTCCGACGCCATCCTGCAGGTCGTGAGAGCTTTCAAAGATGAAAATATACCGCATGTAGACGGGAGGATCGACCCGCTCAAAGACATCGAAACGCTGGATATGGAGCTTGTGTTCTCCGACCTGACCATCATCGAGAAACGGCTGGGCCGACTCGAATCGGCATTGAAAATGGGGAAATCCTCCGAACGGGATGCGGCCGTCAAAGAGCAGGCGCTGCTGGGCAAAATCAAGGCTTCACTGGACCAGGGCATACCCATCAGACTGCATAAATTGGCTGCAGACGAATTGCGGGCAATCAGCAATTATCAGTTCCTGACGGCCAAGCCGATGCTGATCGTGATCAACATCGGCGAAAAGCAGTTGCCCGAGGCGGAAAGCATCCTTGGCACTCTCAAAGCAGCCTACTCCATGCCCCAGGTAGAGCTTATCTCCATGTGCGGCAAACTGGAAAGGGAGCTGGCTCAACTGCAGGACGATGAGGCAGAGGAGTTCCGCAAGGACATCGGACTGAAAGAAACCGCCTTCGCCGCGGTTATCAGGCATTCCTACAGCCTGCTGGGATTGATATCTTTCTTCACGGTCGGAGAAGACGAAGTGAAAGCATGGACGGTCAAAGAGGACACGCCCGCCATCCAGGCGGCCGGCAAGATCCACACCGATATCGAGAGGGGTTTTATCAGAGCCGAGGTCATGGGTTATGAAGATTTTATCAAAAGCGGAAGCACGGCGGAGGCGCGCAAGCACGGTTTGCTGAGACTGGAAGGTAAAACCTATGCCGTGCGCGACGGGGATATCATTCATTTCCTGTTTAACGTATAGTATATTTATGCCCCACCTGTCGTGATCTTCCCCTATTAAGTTCACCGCTAAAAACCGCGGTGTTATAATAGTCGACGATTCTTCCGGCATACTCACTGTTAAGGAGCTTCCATGAAAAAAAGCCACAAGGTCATAGCCTGGTTTGAAGAGATTACAAGGGCAGATATCAGCATCGCGGGCGGCAAGGGCGCCAACCTGGGCGAGATGGTTCATGCCGGTATACCCGTTCCGCCCGGCTTCGTCGTTACCGCCACAGCCTATTACGATTTCCTGGAAGCGACCGACCTGATGGGTGAGATAAGGAAACTGCTGAAGGATGTGGATGCAAACGACAGCAGGGCTCTGCAGGACGCGTCTTACCACATCAAAGAGAAATTCGTCAGCGTGGCCATGCCGGAACATATGGTAAAGGAGATACAGACATCTTACCGCAAGCTGGGAGGCGGGCTGGTGGCGGTGAGATCTTCGGCAACTGCGGAGGACCTTCCGGATGCTTCGTTTGCCGGACAACAGCGCACATTCCTCAACATACAGGGCGAGGAATCCGTGGTCAGGGCAGTGCAGGAATGCTGGGCTTCCCTGTTTGAATCCAGGGCCATTTTTTACCGCCATGAGCAGGGATTCGATCACTTCAAGGTGGGCATAGCCGTACCTGTGCAGAGAATGATCCAGTCGGAGGCCGCCGGCGTTATGTTCACGGTGGAGCCCCTCAGCAGCGACCGCAGCAAAATACTGATCGAGGCCATTTACGGCCTGGGCGAAGCCATAGTTTCAGGCGACCTGACCCCCGATCAGTACACTCTGGATAAAAACAGCCTGTCGGTCCTGGATAAAAAAATCGTCGAGCAGGACTGGTACCTGACGCGCAATCTCGAGGTGAGACCCGACGAACTTGAGACGAATATTAAGGCGCCTGTGCCGCCCAAACTTCAAAAAATACAGAAAATAGACGACCAGGATATCACAGGCTTGGCCACCATCGGCAAAAGGCTGGAGGAACACTATAAGACGCCGCAGGATGTCGAATGGGCCAAGGAAGGCGGGAAACTGTATATAGTACAGACCCGTCCCGTCACCACTCTCAATCAACCCCTGGACACCTCCACCGTGGATGAGCTTAAAGACGAGGCCATCTTAACCGGTGTAGCGGCAAGCCCCGGCGCTGCCAGCGGCGTGGTCAAGATCATCCGTGACCCATCGCAAATCGATAAAATCATAGACGGCGATATTCTGGTGGCCGAGATGACGACACCTGATTTCGTGCCGGCTATGAAACGGGCCGTCGGCATAATTACGGACAGGGGCGGAAGGACCGCCCACGCAGCGATCGTCAGCAGGGAGCTCGGCATCCCCTGCATCGTGGGCACCGAGCGCGCTACCTCCCTGCTCAAAGACGGCCAGGAGGTGACCGTCGACGGGTCGTCCGGCAAAGTGTATTCGGGCCGCGTTGCTATCAAGAGCAAAAAGGCCAAAGCCCGCAGCACGTCGGGCGCCCGCATTAAGACTAAAACCAAACTTTATGTAAATCTGGCTGAGCCAGAGCTGGCGGAGAGGATAGCGGAGCGCGACGTGGACGGAGTGGGCCTGTTGAGGGCCGAGTTCATCATGGCCAGGATGGCGGGACATCCTCGCTTCATGCTTCACGAAGGCAAAGCCGCCCAATACATGGATGTGCTGACCAAGAATATCACCATGTTTACCCGGGCTTTTCATCCCAGGCCGGTCGTGTACCGCACCACCGATTTTAAAACCAACGAGTACAGGAATTTGCCCGGCGGCTATAAATACGAGGAGACCGAAGAAAACCCGATGATCGGCTACCGGGGCTGCTCAAGATATACCCACGAAGTAGAGGTTTTCAGGATGGAGCTCGACGCCATTAAAAGAGTCTGCCAGTCCTACGATAACCTTTACGTCATGATACCCTTCGTGCGCTTTGTATCCGAGATCGTACAAATCAAGAAGATACTGACGGAGGAAGGTTTCTACCAGTTCCCCAAGTTCAAGCTGTGGATGATGGTCGAGGTGCCTTCCAATATCCTGCTCATGGACAAATTTATCGATGCCGGCATCGACGGCATATCCATTGGTTCCAACGACCTGACGCAGCTTATCCTGGGTATAGACCGGGATAACTCCAAGCTTGCCACACAGTTCGACGAAAGGAACGAGGCCGTGATGCTGGCGATCGAAAAAGCCGTGACAACCTCGGTCGGCAAGGGCATCACCTGCTCGATCTGCGGGCAGGCGCCATCAACCTATCCCGAGATAACCGAAAAGCTGGTAAGCTGGGGGATCACTTCGATATCCGTGACACCTGATATGATCGACGATACACGGCAAATCATAGCCGACGCGGAAGAGAAGCTGGCCGCCCGAAAATAACCGGGCAATGCCGATCAGCATGGTTTAATCATGTCTGAAATGAATGTCCGACAAAGGCTGGAGCAGGCAGAGGAGAACCTGTCGCCCCACGCCGCGCGCAGTACTGCCAGCCGCGGCAGGAGGGTCGCCGAGCAGCCGTGCCCTTTAAGAACTGCTTTCCAGCGCGACCGTGACCGCATTATTTTCTCCAATGCCTTCCGCAGGCTTAAACACAAGACCCAGGTATTCATCGCACCTGAGGGCGACCACTACGTAACGCGCCTGACGCACACGCTGGAGGTTTCACAGATAGGCCGCACCATCTCCCGGGCGCTTTCCTTGAACGAGGACCTGACTGAAGCTATAGCCCTGGGCCATGACCTGGGGCATACACCATTCGGCCACATAGGTGAACATGTGCTGAATGAACTCGTACCCGGCGGATTTAAACACTACGAGCAGAGCCTGAGGGTGGTGGATCATATCGAAAACAAGGGCATGGGACTGAACCTGACCTGGGAGGTAAGGGACGGCATATTGAACCATTCCAAAGGCGACCTCGAGATACTGGAAGAAGGATGGAACACCGTGTCCACAGTCGAAGGCCAGGTGGTGAAGATGGCCGACCTGGTAGCCTACATAAACCACGACGTCGAAGACGCTATCCGCGCAGGTATAATATCCCACTCCGACCTGCCGGCCTCCACGGTCAAGACGCTGGGACAGTCCAATTCAAACCGCATCAACACGCTTGTCACCAACATCGTAGCTTTTTCAGCCCGAAAGATGGACGGAGGCGGCGCCGGCCGGCAGATCATTGGCATGGACCCCGACGTTCTGAACGCTGCCAACGAGCTGCGCGAGTTTCTCTTCGCCAGGGTTTACCGAAACAGCCTGGAGGCAGGGAAAGCATCGGACGCCCGCCAGATAATACTCCTTTTGTACCGCCATTTCCTCAAGAATCCGACCAAGCTGCCCGAGGAGTACAGGATGTTGGACGGCGGCGATGAGCGCCGCATCGCAGACTATATAGCAGGCATGACAGACCATTATGCTATACTCACAGCAGAAAACCTCGGCTGAATACCGGCTTTAAACATATCGATTTATATTGGCGCTGATCAGGCTATGAGCACGACAGACGAGATCAAGCAGCGGCTGGACATCGTGGACGTGGTGTCGCAGTACGTCAAGCTGACCAAGTCGGGCCGCAACTACAAAGCCACCTGTCCCTTCCACAGCGAAAAAACGGCCTCATTTTTCGTTTTTCCCGAGAAGCAGAGCTGGCATTGTTTCGGCGCATGCGCGACGGGGGGTGACGTATTCACCTTCGTGATGAAAAAGGAAGGCATCGATTTCGGCCAGGCCCTGCGCATCCTGGCGGAAAAGGCCAACGTTACACTCACATATAAGACCAGCCAGGCCACTGCCGAAGACAGGGACAGGCAGGACAGCCTCTTCAAATTGAATGAGGTCGCAGCCGAGTATTATCACTATCTGCTGCTGCATGACGCGGAGGCTGAGACGGCCAGGGGGTATGCACAGGGCCGGGGACTTTCTCAGACGGTAATAGCCAATTTTCAGCTGGGATATTCGCCCAACAAATGGGAGGGCTTGCTCAGCTACCTGTCCAAAGCAGGCTACAAAGAAGACGATATGCTGGCGGTCGGCCTGATAGTTCAGCGCGATACAGGAGGCTTCCACGACAGGTTCAGGA
>Ga0209610_1000793_pt1 | contig 16493 bp, 14 predicted proteins | sample LakKivw275mmetaG_FD_184137 | JGI IMG/M metagenome (GOLD analysis project Ga0209610, IMG submission 184137) | Anoxic lake water microbial communities from Lake Kivu, Rwanda to study Microbial Dark Matter (Phase II) - Lake Kivu water 275m metaG... | ecosystem: Environmental > Aquatic > Freshwater...
AATACAGGCCCATCCTTGCATACGTATTGTGGACAAACAACAAACTTGGTAACAGGTCAACACCACGCTATATCTTGAGGATCTTTTCAACTTCTATTTTGTCTACGTCCATTATGTATTTAATACCGCTTATGTCCGCTGCCTCACGTGTAAGGGCTGCAAGGTCATCCCTTGAGACATAGGCCAAAGAAAATTTCCTGCTTCCCGCCATAAACTGACGGAGACCCTGTGCTAACCGTTCATAGTACGTATAAAGCCCGAGGGCGCCGGTGGGCAGTTTATCGAATATCTTATTGCCCAATTCCTTGCGCAACGAGCTTGCAGTTACAAAAATCTCATCTTTTGAATTGCCGAAACGTTCTATATAGACAGGGATCTGCTGGGCCTCGATTGACATGCCTATTGTTTTTCCTACCATTGCGGCTGCTATTGGGGCACGCGCCATGCCCACGAGCTTCACATAAGGTGCACCCATGGCAAGACCTTTAAATATCTGATCCTCGAATGCAAATCCACCGTTCACTGCAATAGCAGGCAGATACCTTTTCTTTTCAGCAAGTCTTTTTGCATACTGATAGAGAAGAGAGTGAAGTTCAACAGGTGGCACCCCCCATTCGTTCATCATCCGCCAGGGGCTCATCCCTGTGCCGCCGCCTGCGCCATCCACAGTGAGAAGATCCAGTTTATATTTGGATGCGAATGCAATCGCCCGTGCCAAATCAGCAGGACGGTAGGCCCCGGTCTTAAGGAAGATATATTTTGCCCCTGCTTTACGGAGCCCTTCTATCGTTTTTGCAAAAGATTCCTCGGTCACCATGCCGACCCGCGAATGTCTTTCGAACTCCTTGAATGCCCCGCGTTCAAAGGCTTTGATTACATTAGGATCAGTGGGATTAGGCAATACAATGTAGCCACGCTCTTGGAGCATCTGTGCCTTCTTCAGGTCCTTTATCTTGACTTCACCGCCTATATCCTTTGCGCCCTGCCCCCACTTGAGCTCCACGCATTCTACCCCGAGTTTCTCTATGGCATATTCATGTACCCTCAAACGGCTGTCTTCCACATTGGCCTGCACGATTATTGCTCCATAGCCATCATGCTGATAATCCTTGTACAGTTTTACCCGGCGCTTCAGATCTACCGTATCAACGATTTTACCATTCTTGAATACAGTCTCGGGGTCCATACCAACGACATTTTCGCCTATGGTGAGACCTGTCCCTGCCAGTGCAGAACCTATTGCAAGCCCTTCCCAGTTATTCTTGGCGATATTGGTGGAGCCGATACCGGAAATAATCCATGGAAACCGGAATCTTATTCCTTTATCATGACCTATGACTACCTCAAGATTGACAGCCGGAAAAATAGCCTTGTCACTGTCGGCTTCAATACCGTGTGCGCCCGCTGCTGTGCCCATGATGTTGAAATGTGAATAGTCAACAGGATATTTTTTTTCGGCTGCAGTAGTGATAACACCAAAGGGTTGCGGGTATATTACTTCATGACCGCGGTATGCGGACTTACCTATTTCACACATACCGATACAGCCGTCAACACATGTTACGCACATGCCTGAAGTGGGTGTTATCGAGTCTTCAGTCCTGTTTTTTGTGAGGGTTGCACTTGAGGTATTTACTCTTGAAAAAGACATGATAGTACTCCTTTCTGTATTTAATCTTTTTTTATTTCACACGCCACGCAGGGTGACATGTAACACATCATATCATCGAATTGCTCTTTCTCGAGACAGGGCGGACTTAAGTTTGCACAGCCTCCGCATATTGCCTTTTCCGGTTCTGTATAAGTACACCTGAGCTGGCAGACCGGGCAGATATACATGCAGGCGCCGCATAATCTGCACACATCGGATCGCATATCAAATGGCGTACCGATGCTTTTATCCTTCCCCCGCCCGCGGAACCCGATGGCTTTTGCCATCATCTGCTCCTCGCACATCCGAACACATAATCCGCACAGGATACATTCCTCATGCTCCTGTCGAAAACGCTGCTGGCGCACGTTATATTTTGAGGCAATGTCCTGGATTGTTTTCGACTGCGGGCATGATGCGAGCAGGAGCTCTATGATCATCCTTCGTGCCTTTATGACACGCTCGGAGGCAGTCCGGACTTTTAACCCCTCCTCTGCCGGGTATGTACAGGACGAAACGAGTTTAGCTCTCGGCCCCTCACCGATCTCCACCACACAGAGCCTGCATGCGCCCAGGGATGAGAGACCGTCAACGTGGCACAATGTCAGGATAGGAAAACCGAAAAATTTTGCAGCTTCGAGCAGGGTCGTCCCCTCTTCAACTGAGACATTGAGACCATTTAATGTAAGGTTGATCATGAAATTTCCTCTTCTTTATCCTTATACTTCACCTATATCAACTCTACGGCACCTGATTTACAAACGTTTTTACAGCTCCCGCACTTTATACATTTGCTTGTATCTATCAGATGTCGCTGCTTCTTTTTCCCTGTAATTGCCCCTTCAGGACAAGCCTTAATGCAGAGCATGCATCCTTTGCAATGTTCATTGATATAATAAACGATAAGGTCTTTGCATACCCCTGCCGGGCAACGCTTCTTCTCGATATGTTCAATATATTCGTCCCGGAAATAGCGGAGCGTGGAGAGGACGGGATTCGATGCTGTCTGTCCCAAGCCGCACATGGTTGTATCCTGGACGGCAACCGCGAGTTCCTCGAGGAGATCAAGAGAGCCGAGGCTTCCCCTTCCACTTGAAATGTCGTCGAGTATCTCGTACATCCTCTGGGTGCCTTTGCGGCACGGGAAACACTTTCCGCAGGACTCATCCTTCAGAAAATTCATGAAATACTTGGCGATGTCAACCATGCAGGTATTGTCGTCCATCACGATCATGCCACCGGAACCCATGATAGAACCCACATTTTTCAGGCTCTCGTAGTCGATGGCCAGATCGAATCTCGATGCCGGGATACAGCCACCGGATGGACCGCCGGTCTGGATTGCCTTGATTTTTCCCTTCCCTGACGGGCCTCCCCCGATACCCTGGACGACCTCCCTTATAGTCATCCCCATGGGTATCTCGACGAGCCCGGTGTTCTTGATCTTGCCCACAAGGCTGAAGATCTTTGTCCCGGAACTGCCCTGTGTCCCTATTCGGGCAAATGAGTGGCCGCCCATATTCATTATAACGGGGATATTCGCCCAGGTTTCTACGTTGTTTATCATGGTCGGTTTTCCATGGAGGCCTTTCACAATCGGAAACGGGGGTCTCTGCCGTGGTTCCCCCATATGGCCCTCAATAGACTTTATCAACGCCGTTTCCTCGCCGCAGACAAAGGCGCCTGCACCTTTTACGATACCTATGTCAAACGAGAAATCTGTTCCCATGATATTTTCTCCGAGGAGGCCGAGTTCCCGTGCCTGTTTAAGGGCTGTATTGAGATGTTTTATTGCCAGCGGATATTCGGTTCTCACGTAAATGATGCCCTCCGTTGCGCCTGTCCCATAAGCGCCTATCATCATCCCTTCGATAATGCTGTGCGGGTTGCCTTCAAGGATACTCCTGTCCATATAAGCGCCTGGATCGCCCTCGTCAGCATTGCAGATGAGGTACTTGGCGCTTCCGTTTCGCTGCGAGGCAAAGAGTTCCCATTTTTGTCCTGTGGGGAATCCTGCGCCGCCCCGGCCCCTCAGCCCTGATACCTTTACCTCTTCGAGAACAAGCCGGGACTTTTGACTGGAAAGGACCTTTGTAAGGGCGAAATAGCCATTGTTTCTTATATAATCATGGATACGGATAGGGTCGACCTTCTCGTTCCGCCCGATGAGGGTTCGCACCTGCCTTTTGAAAAAGGGTATATCGTCCTGTTTCTCGATCCGCCTGCCTGTTTCGGGGTCGACGAAAAGCAGCCTGGTGACGATGTTACCTTTCGTTATTGCCTCAATAATCGTTATTATGTCGTCCGGGCTGATCTTCGGGTAGAATGTCCTCCGGGGTTCCACAAGCACAGATGGTTCCATTGCACAGAACCCGTGGCAGCCTGTAATGCGGAGGCGAATCTTATCTGTGAGCTTCTTCTGGAGAAGCTCTTTTTTTGCCATACGGATTAAAGCGTTGGCACCGCTTGCCTGACCGCAGGTGCCTGCCGGGATGACAAGGGTTGGAATCCCCGGATTATCATGTGTAACAAGCCGTACCTGCATTGTGATGAAATCATCTATTGATTTGATGAGCGACCCCCGGTTCTCTCTGCCCATCAAAAAGTCGCTCCATTGAGATCGAGCATTTGCCCGCTGCATCCGGTGCGGGTGCAGATCTTGATAACGCCATCCCCCCCGTTTACCTTCATTGATGCCATGGGGGCGTTGCATTCCATGCAGCTGGCCGTGCTTTGGAGGCTCGAACCGCAGTGCGGGCAGAGAAGACTGACTATTGTATCTTTGGGGATCTCATGCTCATAGGCCATAGCGAAGTTGCCGTAAAGGGAAGGAAACCTCACCCAGCTTTTCTTCTCTCCAACCGAGACGTTAACCCGGATGGATGGATAACCATCGAGATAATTTTCATTGTCCATCAAACTCCGGTTGCATTGAGGGCAGGAAACCTCGATAGGAAAGACATAGCCGTTCGATCCGCCATTCGATCCATGGGTCCCATTCTTTGCGCTGTGGATTATGTCCTTTATCTTTCCCGGGGTCACGTTTGCAAAGTAGTGTTCATCAAGGACGACTATGGGCCCCAAGGCGCAGGCCCCGAGGCAATTAACCGTTTCAAGGGTAATCTCATTATCAGGGGTCGTCTCGCCCGACGCTATATCGAGCTGACGCTTAAATTCTTCAACGATGGTCTGGGCACCGCGGACGTGGCAGGCTGTCCCGAGACATGCGGATACGCAGTGTTTTCCTCGCGGTTTCAGGCTAAATGCCTTATAGAAAGTGGCAACACCGTAGATATCCACCAGTGAATACCCGGTCTCTTCAGCAACAAGCCTCAGTGCTTTTTCCGGGAGATACGTGTACTTCGCCTGGATGTCTTCGAGGATCGAGATAAGCCCTGCCTTGCCATTGCCGTTTCGTATTATGTTGAGAATATTTTCCTTGTCCATGCTACTCCCTCCTGCTTGTGTGGTTTTCATGCTATTTGTGTCGGCGGTTCATCGGTACTCCTCGCAGCGCCATACACCACCTTCTTGCTTCGGGAAGATGCAGTTGTCACGACTCTCACACGTGGCACATAAGCCTTTGTAGCTTTCCAAATAACTTCCTTCATCGCTGACAGTTTTCTGTATTACGTAAGCAATCTCTACTGCGGACCCGTCATCATTATCAAACTCCTCACAATACAAGACCGGTTGGCTGGAATTTTTTACAAATGAGCATATAGTGAGGTTTACACAACAGGAGCAAAGACCCTGGTATCCACTCTTTTCAGGAATGAGAGGCTTCTTTTTTTCCCTATTCATCCGGGCCATATTTTTCATACGCGCCCCCCTTTCAGCTATTTATTGTGCTAATAATTTCCTGTTCTGTTCATAGGATGCAATCTGCTTGCCATAGTCCCAGTACATGGACAGATTGACTATACCCACTCACTATTTTAGAAATTGCCTAATAAAATCATATGGTTTAGTATGATAGAAACTTTTGTGCAAAACAGGACGGAACAGCGAACACATCATTAAAGTGACAAATGCTTCCGGGGAAATATGAACCACCGGGGAGAACTGCCCCACATTTTAAAGGAAAAATATTTCATGGTAAGGTTTTTGGGATAATATTTATTTTTTTTTACTATCCAATCTTTTCGGAATGCATTATTATAATTGTTCTAACAAAAATTTCATGTATGGATGTTCGGGGAAGGAGAAATGATCCAAAAAACCTGTTTTGATAACGAAAAGTACCTGAAAGAACAAACATCGGAAATTCTTGAAAGAGTGAAAATGTTTGATAATAAATTATATCTCGAGTTTGGCGGAAAAGTTTTATATGATTACCATGCTGCAAGGGTTCTACCCGGCTATGATCCAAATATCAAAATGAGGCTGCTCTCGGAATTGAAAGATAAGGCCGATATTCTGCTATGCATCTACGCCGGGGATATTGAAAGGAAGAAGATAAGGGCTGATTTTGGTATTACTTACGATTCGGATGCCCTCAAACTCATCGATGACTTGAGGAGCTTGGGGATCAATGTGCTGGGTGTGAACATTACCCGTTTTGAAAACCAACCAGCAGCCACATTGTTTAAAAATAAGTTAGAGAGACGGGGGATAAAGGTCTATACCCACAGTTATACCAGGGGATATCCAACAGATGTCGAATTGATCGTCAGCGATGAAGGCTATGGGGCGAATGGGTATATCGAAACAGAAAAACCATTGGTCATAGTGACAGGCCCTGGCCCGGGAAGTGGTAAGTTGGCTACCTGCCTATCTCAACTCTACCACGACTATCGGCGGGGAATAAAATCCGGATACGCCAAGTTTGAAACTTTTCCCATCTGGAACCTGCCGCTCAAACATCCGGTAAATGTTGCCTATGAAGCGGCCACTGCGGACATCAAAGATTTTAACCTGATTGACCCGTTTCATCTGGATGCCTACGGACAGATTGTGGTGAATTACAATCGGGATGTGGAAGTATTTCCTGTTTTAAAAAGGATATTGGAAAAAATAACGGGGGGTGAATCACTTTACAAATCACCGACAGACATGGGGGTAAACCGGGCCGGTTTTGCCATCACGGTCGATGAAGGCACAAAGGAAGCTGCCATGCAGGAAATCATCCGCAGGTATTTCCGTTACCGGTGTGAGTACGCCATGGGTTTTGCAGACAAAGATACCGTACAAAGGGTAGAGCTTTTTATCGAGGACTGCAACCTTAAGCCGGAATACCGCAGGGTTGTGGCACCGGCCCGTGAAGCGGCCAGGGCTGGACAGGAGGAAAATAAGGGAAATGAGGGAATTTACTGCGGGGCTGCTATTGAGTTGAAGGACGGCACTATCATTACAGGGAATAATTCTCCGCTCATGCATGCGGCTACCAGCTTGATTATGCATGCCATCAAACATTTAGCGGGCATTCCAGATAAATTGAAGTTGTTGCCTGATTATATCACCGGGTCTGTGCACAAACTCAAAACGGAAATTCTGAATGAGAAAACAGTCAGCCTGGATCTGGAGGAAGCTCTCATCGCTCTTGCTGTCAGCGCTATAACCAATCCCGCAGCCCAATTAGCCATGGAAACATTAAAGGAGCTCCGGGACTGTGAGGTACATATAACCCATATCCCCACACCGGGGGATGAGGCAGGGTTGAGACGCCTTGGGGTTAACCTGACCAGCGACCCAAATTTTTCCACAAAAAATCTCTTCATTTCCTGAGTTCTTGACCTTATGTCTTTTCAGGAATTTCATAATTTAATGAGCATCCCTCTCCTCCTCTCCCGATGATAATTGACACTTGCTTTATTAATGGAATTACAATATAATTACATAATTAATAATATTAAGGAGTCTGATTATGAGAACTAAGCTTGTATCTATAGGAAATTCGAAAGGAATACGTATCCCTTCTTCCTTCTTAAAACAATGTGGTATTGACAATATAATCGATATCGACATAAAGGGACAAAGGATTATTATAAACCCTGTTAAAAAAAGACCTCGAGAAGGATGGGATAAGGCATTCAATACAATGCACGCAAACGGGGATGATTCTCTGCTCATAGATGGAATTACTGACAGTTTCGAGAAGGATTGGGAATGGGAATGGAAATAAAACAGTACGAGATATACCTTGTTAACCTTGATCCTGCCGTTGGTTCAGAAATAAACAAGACGAGGCCATGCGTAGTGGTATCTCCGGATGAAATGAACAGGCATATCCAGACAATCATTATTGTTCCCATGACAACAAAATCACACTCTTACCCCACGAGAGTACGAGTCACGCTCCAAGGGAAATTAGGATGGATTGTACTTGACCAGATAAGAACAGTTGACAAAATCAGGCTTGTTAAGAAACTGGGTAAACTCAATGAAAGCACAATGCAAAAAGTGAAAGCAGTAATAAGAGAAACGCTGGTAGATTGAACTTGCTTGGTAGAAACATAGAAGGTGTGCTGTGCCCTTGTTCTGATAGTGGGTCAGTTTGAAAATGACCAGTTAAAAAATTAAACTTTCTCCGAAGGGATATAGCATGTCCGGTTAAACTCCGCGGGGTTCCTTCGAGTGGTCACTGTCCTCCGGACGGCGCTATCTGTCCTCCGGACGGCATTGCCTTGCTTTTCTCGAGCGGATCAATTGGCATTGCCTTGCTTTTAGTTAAAGGATCATCCGGCAACTTCGCCTTGCTTTTCTCGAGTGGATCGGGTGGCCTTGCCTTGCTTTTCCCGAGTGGATCGGGTGGCTCCGGCGCCCCCATTTTCACCCAAGTTCCTCCTTCTTTGATGCAGTTGTCCTTTGTCTTCACGGTCGGAAGGGCCTTACCGCCTTTCACACAATGTTCTACGGGCTTCTTCAGATCAGCCGTTGCTTGCGCCGCAAAAGCAACCATACCCGAAAATAGGAACGAGACAAGCACGAATAAAGAAACAACGAACAAGATTACAAAACGCATGGTATCCTCCCTTTCTATCTGGCTCTTTTATTCTATTGTGATATTGTACTCAATAAATGTCAATAAGATTCTATAGTATTGACCATTACCGCTTGAAGTATTGCATATCAAGGGGCAGGAGTAAGAACAATATTTTTCAGGAAGAAGTCGAAATGTCGATTTTGATGTCCTAAATTTTCAGGGACAGCAATTTCAGCCCTTTGACCTACCCTCCAACCTTGGTGATTACTTCTTTCAAAATCTCAACCAACCTATCAAAATAGGCCCTGAATTCGGCTTCATCGGCCAGATACGGCGTCATGATGGTTGATCTCAGCACCAGAAGTGATGGCGTATTTTTCCATTCGGCATCATTCAACCCACACTTCCGGACAAAATCAAGCGGCGTGTTCCCGTATTCCGCCGGAGAGAAGACGGTCTTGGAGGTGATGAAATCCTTTTTCATCAAGCCTCCGGATACGTAGGAGCACTCATCGTAAATGGCCTGGTTTAGCTTGTTCATGGATTCCAAGCTGGGGTTTCCGACTTCCTTGAGCACGTAATCTACAATGTTCAGATCTGGTTTAACCAGCGGCACAAACTTATATGTCCGGCCGTTTTGCGCCTTGAAAGGCACTGCCTTGACCATTGATTCGTATAACATGTTTGCAGTCTTGATCGTACGGCCGAGCAACTGCCCATAGCCGTCCACGTTTAACGGTGACACCTGATGCGCGGTCCAGACTGCGGCTGCAGCAGCCCCCGGCTTTGAGCCCTCAAGGACATAGTGGCCAATACTCACCGGGGCTTTCGTGCGCAAATCCTGGACGTAGGCGGCGTGGAAGGTCTGCACTGCCAGTATCCGCTTATCTTTGAAGACAACCGCCCCGGCCGGGTAGGGAACATAACCCAGCTTATGAGAGTCGATGGTCACGGAATCTGCTTCCGGTACGGCCTTGTAAGATTCATAGACGCTCTCCGTGGGCCACGCGGCTGATTCTGAAATATGATAATAATCAAGTGCTGTTTTTCTGACCTGGTCCAGTCCCATGAATACCCCGGACCCATCGATGAAAAGGCTTCGCGCGTAGCCTCCATAGGCGGCGTCCATGTGATAGTAGAAGCCCACCCCGCGAGCGGCATATTTTTTCCGCAAAGCGGCGATCCGATGTGTTTCGTCCACCGCCCCTTCCTCTGTGCTGCCAAGGACCGAAACTACGGCCAGAATGGGGATCTTTTTCTTAACCAGGTCTGCAATTGTCCGATCTAAGGCGGAAATATCCATGCGGTAATTTTTGTCTACGGGGATGGCAATCATGTTCTGGCTGCCGATGCCGAAAACGTCAGCCGCCTTGTCCCAGGAATAGTGTCTGGATTGCGGAACAAGAAGTTTCCCGAGCTTTTTGGGATCAACCCCTTTTCCTTTGACGGTATGTTTGAGGACGGCTTCATATTGGGGGCTGTTTTTGACTTTATCGAGGAGGTCCAGAGCATTGCTGACCGGCATATTTAAGAGATGTTGCCGGCTCTGGCCCTTGACCAGCTGCGGCATAACGGCTTTAACAGCCAGGGGGAAGGATTTCAGATTTCTGGCATACCAGAGGGCCTGGAAGTTGGCATTCGTACCGCCAGACGTGATGTTCCCCCATGCTTTCTCGGGATTATAGCCAAGTAATCGGGCTAACTGCAATCCCACCTCAAGCTCCATTTCGGTAGTGGCTGGCCCACCTTCATAAACGACGTTGTTCGAATTGTATAGAATGGCGGCCATGTAGCCGATGACGCCTGGGAGAAGCAGATCCGCGTTCATGTGTCCCAGGTATCTGGGGGAGAACCAGGGGTTTGAACCTTTTTGCAGCCTTGTGGAGAGCGTTGACAGAACTTCCTTCAGTTTTTTCCGGGCATCGGCCGCTTCCGGTGAGGCGAGGTTTTTATTGCTTATTGCCTGTGAATCTTCGGGATGGAAGCTTTGTCGCCAAGTTACATGCTCTTTCATCATCATGTTCAGCATATCGAGAAAGAAATCGCTGGTTTCGCCTTTAGTTCCAAGGAAAAGCGTGTCCAGCCGAGGATCGGGTACTGCGCTTTGGCCGGCATGGGCCGGTATCGATGGACCGACAAGTATCACAGCCAGAATCATCATGGCTAAAACTGCCTTTTTTGCGTAGTTCATTTGTTGCCTCCTTCGTGCGGCGTCGTTTAAAAATTGTCAGGAAAGAAAAAAAGGGGGGTCAGGGAGCTGCAATATAACATTTAACGTTGATCCCTATTCTCCTTTTCTTAGTTCTCCTATAATTTTAATTAATTTGCAAGTTAAAATCCTTTTGAAGAATTGTTGGATACGGTTTGCTATATGTAACAAAATATATTGACCCCTTTAACGGAAGGATCATTATCTTTGGCGTTGAAGATTACCAATTGCAACAGAGCAGAAATAGCTTATTTCTAAAAAACTCACTTTCAGGAAGCTATACGCTGGTTAATTGAATTAAAACCTGAAAACATAAGTTACCATTTTGGACAATTGAGTTCGGATGGGTAAGAATTCAGGCTTAGGAAGATTTTTTCGGTTTTCGGAGTTTTTCGCGCAGCGTCTTCCTGTCAATCCCGAGAATTTCCGCTGCCTTCGTTTTATTGCCGTTTACACTGACAAGGACGTTGTGGATGTATTCGGCCTCTACTTCAGCGAGGGTGCGGTTGAGAGTCGCATGTCCGAGAGCCGAAAAACGCATGAGTGCAGGGAGGTCCGGGACATCTATCGGGTCCCCGTCTGTCATGACAACAAGACGCTGGACCACATTTTCCAGCTCCCTCACGTTTCCCGGCCAGTGATACTTCTGAAGTACCTGTAGTGCACGATCAGAAAACCGGGGCACCGACCGCCCCAGTTCATCCGCAAATTTCTTTAAAAAGTAATGTGTCAGAAGAAATATATCATTGCCACGCTCCCGCAGTGGCGGCAGATCGATATTAATCACATTGATGCGGTAGAAGAGATCCTCCCGGAACAATCCCTTTTTCACGAGAGCGAATAGGTCTTTATTCGTGGATGCAAGAATCCTTACGTCAACCTTTCTCGTGCGGCTCGAACCAACCATACAGACTTCCTTATCCTGGAGGACACGCAAAAGCTTGATCTGCATGGCCAGACTTGTTTCGCTTATCTCGTCAAGAAAAATGGTCCCTCCATCTGCTGTCTGGAAAAAACCGGCGCGTGTCTCGGTAGCCCCTGTAAAGGCACCCTTGATATGCCCAAAGAGTTCACTTTCGAGCAGTTCTTCGGGAATGGCCCCGCAATTGACAGGGACAAAGGGCGCTGAGACCCTTTTGCTGCTGTAATGGATGGCCCGGGCAACCAGCTCTTTTCCGGTGCCGCTCTCTCCGGAGATCAGCACGGTTGCCGATGTTAGCGCGGCCTTTTCGATGAAGTCCCCGATCCTGGCCATGGCCGGTGATTCACCGATGAGACCGTATGAAACAGGGATCTTTTGCTTCGGGGATTCATGGGCCGTCCTTCGCATGTGGAGTTTCTTGAGGGTCCGTGCTACAGCAGAAAGAAGCTCTTCATCGGTAAAGGGTTTTACCAGATACTCTTCGGCCCCTATCTTCACCGCCTCTACTGCGCCTTTCACACTGGGGTAGCCCGTAATTATCATTACCTCCATGTCGTTGAAGTTCTCGCGGATGTGCCTCACGAGGTACACACCACCCAGTCCGGGCATCCTGAGGTCTGTAATAACAAGGTCAACCGGGGTAACATCAAGGATCTTGATGGCTTCGGCAACATTGGATGCCGTGAATATTATGTATCCTGCAGATGCCAGATTGCGCTGGAGCACTTCCAGTGTTGCCGGGGCGTCGTCTACTACCAGTATACGGTCTTTGTTATCAGAAGAATGCATTCCCTGTCCTTTTTTCAAAACACCCTGTCTCTTTTTATGGGCAATTCTATCTGGCATATTGTGCCTTTACCCACTTTACTTTCGACTTTTATAGAGCCTCCATGGGAGGCAATGATTCCATGGGCTACCGGTAAGCCCAGTCCTGTCCCCAGTCCGACATCCTTTGTTGTAAAGAAGGGGGTAAATATCTTTTTGAGAACCTCCTCATCCATGCCAATGCCTGTGTCTTCTACGATGAGGTAGACTTTTGCATGTTCCCCGTGTGTATAAATCGTTAATTTCCCTCCGTCCGGCATTGCCTGTAAGGCATTGACGATCAAATTGACAAACACCTGGTTCAATTGTGAGGGGTCGGCGTCGATCTCCGGGATGTCGGACGAGAGAGCGCAGACAATCTTGACTCCATCGCTGGCACACCGGGATTCGAAGAAACTGAGCCCTTCTTTGACGAGGTGGTTGAGATTCACCTTTGTTTTTTGAGGGGGGATCTGACGGGCAAAGATCAGAAGTTTCTTTACAATTTCACGAGCATAGAGGGATGTCGTTAATATCTTGTCAATATCCGCTTGCGCCTGTACAGGAAGGCCGGGGCATTTCTGCACAAGCTGGGCAAAACCGAGTATATGCCCGAGCGGTTCATTGAGCTCATGGGCAACGCCGGCAGCAAGCTGGCCGATGGTAGCCAGCCTGTCAGCGTGCCTGAGCTGTTCTTCGAGTTTCAATTTGTCCTGCTCCGCCTCCCTTCGCATGATAATAGTTGCAACCTCTCTCGCTACAGCGTCGAGAAGGTGCCGCTCTTCATTGAGGAAAGACCCCTCATCATGTTCTGGTTTCTCATTGAGGTATGCGACCTCGACATGACCGCGACGCCTGCCGTTGATGATAATCGATGCTTTCTGCCGATGTTTTCCCCTCCGGTAGTTATGGGTCAAATAAGAACGGCCGTCGAGGACGATTCTTGCACAGGCTGATTCAGGATACAACCAGGCTGGCGGAAGAACCTCGACAATACCCTCCAGCATCTCGTCTATTCCCATATCCGTCTGGGCAGCAAGGTGAGCTATATTATAAAGGCATGAGAGTTCTTTGACACGTTCCCGTAAATCTACCTGGGCGTGCTCATTGATGCCACCTGAAGCTTCCATTTTTTTGCCTCTCCCATTTTAGACAATACTAAAAATTATTGCAAGCAATCTGCACAGTTTTTTGTATGTTAACACTCGAGGTTGTGTGGATTTATCCTTCTGGTAGTTCTTTGAGCTGGGCAAGGGAAAATACAGGTCCATCCTTACATACATACTTCGAGCCGAGATTGCAACGACCACACAGGCCTATACCACATTTCATACGCCTCTCCAGGGTTGTAATGACATCTTCATCCCTGAAATTCAGCTTAGCCAGATTCTGAAGGACGAATTTAATCATAATGGGAGGTCCGCAGGTTATTGCCACCGTATCATCGGGTGATGGTGCAACTTCATTGAGCACAGTTGGAACGAATCCAATCCTTTTGTCCCACCCAGGATATTCATTATCTACGGTAAGAATCAGTTGAAGATCGCTTCGAGACTCCCACTCTTTTAAATCATCCTTATAGCAGAGGTCCGGCGGTGTCCTTGCTCCATAGATGATTGTAATGTCCTTATAATCAGCCCTGTTATCCAGCATAAAGAGAATGAGCGTTCTAAGCGGTGCCAGTCCAATCCCGCCACCTATAAAGAGAATCTTTTTACCCTTCATCTTCTCATAGGGGAACCAGTTTCCAAGGGGAGCCCGTAGGCCAATCTGGTCTCCCACATAGAGATCATGGATAGCGGCCGTTACCTCACCTGCCTTCATAACGCTGAATTGAAGATAATCCATCCTGGTTGGGGGTGAATTAATAACAAAGGTGGATTCTCCCACACCAAACACAGAGAGTTGCCCCACCTGCCCGGGCTCGAAGGAAAAGCCCTTCATCTTCTCAGGGTTATTGAAAACAATCTGAAAGGATTTGATATTAGGTGTCTCATCAATAATCTTCTGAATAGTCACCAGTTCAGGCAGGTAAGGATTCTTAACCGGCATTTGCACCATCCTTTGAAGACCCTTTTATTGGGTCAAATCTGGAGCCCTGTAAATAGCCAACAATCTCACTTATATCCACTGAGACAGGACAGTACCGGATACACCTGCCGCATCCGCAACAGGCAATCACGCCATTATATTTTTCAGGGTAATAAACGAACTTGTGTCCTACCCTGTTTTTGAACCTCTGGTATTTCGTCGGCCTCGGGTTATGACCGCTTGCTTCCAGGGTATAATGGAAGAACATACAGGCATCCCAGCTACGAATCCGCTCGCCTTTATTCACTGCCTGCTCGTCTGTGATGTTAAAACAGTAGCAGGTAGGGCAGAGATAGGTACATGCACCGCAGCTTATACACTTGCTCACCATCTGTTCCCAGAATTCATCTGAATTAAAGAGTGAAGGCGATATTTTCAAAGACCCATCAGTTGAGAAGGGGTTTTTTAACATGTCATTGGCTGTCTTCTGCCTTTCCACTGCCTCTTTTTGATACGGGCTGCCATCTTCTATAAATGGTTCTTTAATAATAGCCTTCCCTTTTTCAGTAACAGGTTCTATGAAGTAACCTTTTTCCAGCTCGGTTATGATTGCATCCGAACCCTCTTTATCGGCCGGGCCTCCGCCTACGGCTGTGCAAAAACATCCTGCGGAAGGAGACTCGCAACTGATTGTAACAATCACAGTTTTTTCACGCCGGTCCTTATAGTACGTGTCTGGTGTATCAGTATCCATAAACACCCGGTCAAAGATTTTAAACCCCTTTGCATCACACGGACGTGCACCAAAGATAATTACATCAGGATATTCCTGATTCGTCTCAAGTTTAATGGCCGTCTTTTGAGGGTCATCAGCATTCTTCTTGTAGTCAAATGAAAAGAGCGTCTCGCTCTGTGGAAAGATAATAGTCTTAGGCGGGATGTTGGCAGACCTTTCAAAGCACAGGGTTCTCTCCGGACTGAAGGGCCGAAAAATCACCGTATCACCCTCAAGACAGGGAACATACACGAGTGCATTTTTACTCAGGGTCTCAAAAAAAGCTTTTTCCTTTTCCTTTGGAAGATATCCTACCTGTGCCATTATAGTTTATGCTCCTCTATCTTCCTCTCCTCCACGTTGAATGTGTACATTGGCGGTTTATCTTCTAAGTTTACCCCCGGTTCATAACCAAAGAGTTCCTTCATTTCAAGATTAATCTTCTTTTTCAGTTTATTTACAGGGATTCCCATGGGACAGACCCGCTCGCATTCCCCGCATTCAACACATCGCCCGGCAAGATGGACAGCATGGATCATGTGAAACATGAATTTTTCTGTTATTGACAGCTTCTGGCTCATCCAGTGAGGGTCACGGGTCTCGGCAATACAGCTATCCTGGCAAATACACATGGGGCAGGCATTTCTACATGCATAACAGCGGATACAGCGGTCGAATTCCTTCTCCCAATATTCAAGCCTCTCTTTGAGTGGTTTCTTTTCAAATTCCCTGATGTCTTCGTATACGCTTTCCGGAGGTTTGTCTGATTTAATGGGTTCTCCTATCAGATGGTCATATATAAGGGGCGTTGGATACTGGCATGTACTACACTTATCAGGACAGACATCTGAGAGGGATAGTATTTTTTGCCCCTTTACGGTCTTCACCACAACATTGCTCCCATCTCTAAATGTAATACTTTCAACCGGCTGGTTATCGATTTCATGGAGTACCTTTTTCACACTTATTATCCCGGTACACGGTAATCCGACGATCACGATATTATCCCGCTTAATCAGACCTTCCTGCATATATTGAATGATGGTTCTGCTGTCACATCCCTTTACAACAATGCCAACCTTTTTCTTCAAAAAAGGGAGATAACTCGTCAGATTCTGCACGCAGAGAGGATTCCAGATGAGCTGGTCAACCTGCTCGGGCATGGTTATGAAGCAT
>Ga0209610_1000794_pt1 | contig 16493 bp, 13 predicted proteins | sample LakKivw275mmetaG_FD_184137 | JGI IMG/M metagenome (GOLD analysis project Ga0209610, IMG submission 184137) | Anoxic lake water microbial communities from Lake Kivu, Rwanda to study Microbial Dark Matter (Phase II) - Lake Kivu water 275m metaG... | ecosystem: Environmental > Aquatic > Freshwater...
GGCAAGCACTTTGCGTCCGTTGGCTGTGCTCATTCTGGCACGGAAGCCATGAACGCTTTTTCTTCTGCGGTTGTGCGGTTGAAAAGTCCGTTTCATTTTTATTCTCCTAAATTAGTTTAAGCTATTATTTTTCAGCATTTATCCTGTTATTTTACCAAGAGATAACCATAATTTTTATGGGTCAATTCATGTCAAGCCGATTGTCTGTGGAATTCATGGATACCCCCATTTTTTATATTCAAGTACGCGCAGGCAACAACGTCATTCCTTTCATTCCTGCGAACAAGTCAATTTTACCGTGAACTAAAAGCAGGAAATGCCATTTATGCATATATGATTCCCGGGCACTTCCCGGGCACTTCCCGGGTAAAGCCCGGGAACTGCTAGGGAAGAAAAAGGGCAAAATGTGTTCAATTCTTGGAGTTCAGCAAAAACTTGGAGTTCAAAGCCAACGCTTGTTATTAATAGTATGCCAAACTCCAGGGCTTTGGACTTCAAGGATATTTTCATCAGAATGTTTTTAGAGAGGCGAGTAGCTCTCGGATGACATGGATCAGGGTATCGGGCAGGACGGGTTTGATCAGAAGCCGGTTGATGCCAATGTCACGACAGCTTTTTTGGATGGTGGCATCGCTGAAACCGGAATAGAGGATGATGGGCAGATCGGGATCTATATGGCGGAATTTTGTGGCAAGCTGGATGCCGTTGATCTCCGGCATGGCGATATCAGCGATCAGGAGTTCGCAGTCAGCAGAATTTTCGGTGAATTGGTTTAACGCAGCCATTCCATCCGTAAAAGTAGTGACTGTGTAACCTGCTTCAGTCAGAGTTTCCCGGAACAGGTTGGTCAAAGCTTTTTCATCATCCACAAAGAAGATCTTGGCAGGAATGAATTCCACCCGGGCAGTTTGGATCTTTTTCTCGACCGCCCGTAAAGTGGTGGCGGGCAACAGTACTGTGACCGTTGTTCCTTTTTCCACCACGCTGCCGATATGGATGAATCCATCATTGCCGGTTACTATCCCGTGTACGATGGAAAGGCCGAGACCGGTCCCTTCTCCGGCTGATTTGGTACTGAAGTAGGGGTCAAAGATCCGGTCCAGAATATCCTGCGGAATGCCGTAACCCGTATCTTTGACGGTCAGGCAGACATAATGCCTGCCCGGTTCAGCAGCAGAAATAAGGGAGCGGACCTTGTTTCCCGTGGTATCAGTCAGTTCGATGGTGATCGTGCCCGCCTGATAGCGCATGGCGTGATACGAATTGGAGACAATGTTCATCACCACCTGCTGTATCTCGGTGGGATCTGCCAAAACGTGGGCATTGGACCTGATGACTTTCTTGATGGTGGTGGAAGCAGGAATCGTCTGTGACAGCATGTCAACTGTCTCTTCCACCAGTTTTGCCATGTTTACAGGTTGGATGTCACGCTCTCCCTGGCGGCTGAAAGTCAGGATCTTTTCGATCAGCTTTTTGGCGCGCAGACAAGCCAGCATCGCTTCATCCAGATTGTTGCGCACATCGGTCTCGCCTTTGGCTTTACCCGCTGCCATGGCCACGTAACCGGAAATGATGGTGATGATGTTATTGAAGTCGTGGGCTATGCCACCCGCCAGAGTGCCGATGGATTCTATCTTCTGAGCCTGGCGCAGCATGATCTCGGTTTTGCGGCGTTCTTCCATCTCGTTGCGCAACTGCTGGTTCTGTTCAAAGAATCGTTTGATCAGATTGGCGATCTCGCCGAATTCATTATGCTTTTTGCTGAGCGGCAGGATAGCATCAGTGTCGCCTTGTTTGAGACTGTTGGAAATGAGCAGCAGTGGGCTCTGGATCCAATGAGCCAACAGGGCAAACTGCAGGAAAATAAAGATTAGCGTAAAACCCAGCATGATCAGCAGCATCCGGTTGCCAAGCTGTCGCCATTGCTCCACAAAGGGATTATTGCTGCTGAAGCGCAGCCAGGCGATCGATTTGCCGTCCCAGCCCTGCAGGGGAACGGAAATATTGACATTGAAAAACTGATTTATGGGTCCGGGATCTGGTTCGTTGAGACTGAAGCGGATGTTGTAATCCAGGGTCTGGGACATATCCTTCAAATAATCCAGACTCCAGAGCCTGCCGATGATCAGGTAGCCTGTTTGCGTATATGTATAGCTTGTGTCAACCACTGGATGAATTGCAACTGCTCCGACCTGCATATAATTCTGCTGCCAGGCAGCCGTGAAATACTTGCGTTCTTCCTTATCCAGAGCCGTAAAAAACTCCGGCGGGAAGATCATGTTCCGCAGCTTTGCCTGGTGCTCTGGTGTGGAATTGTAGATTGGTTTACCGGAGGCATTATAGAACTGGATGAGGTCCAGTTCACTTCTGTCCATCAGCCTGTCCAGATGCCCGGCAGCACGTTCTTTGGACCAGCCCTTGGCAAAATCAAGCAGAACATCAGCGTCGGAATTCTCATCGATCAGACGCATGATGTCGTTCTTCTTGATATCGATAAAGGCGTTGATGATCTGACGTCGCTGCAGGGCATCAGCCTGGCTGTAGAGCGCGCCCTCCCGCTTTTTGATCTGAAAGACCAGATAGATCAGAAGGGCAAACGCCAGCGATACGACCAGCAGCAGAGCTACCAATCGCTGCGTTATTCTCATGAAGTGTTATCTACGGTGCGGAACGAGATTATTTCTTGTTCTTCATTCTGGTCAAAGCGTCGTCAATGACCTCGGCCTTGATGATGAAGACCAGTTCCCTTTCTTTTTTCTCGACTTTGTAATAACCGGTCAGATATCTGATGCCGAAAACCCACCAGGGCAGGTCTTTCAGAACCGGAATGCCTGATCTGACCCTCAGTTCGTCCGTGTCATACAGGCCGCCGATCACGGTCTCTTCGCCGTCATAGAGGACAACGTCCGTTTCCGCCTGGCTTTTGTTGATCACAGTACTGATGGTTCCGGGAGTGGCAGAGCTGCGCTCCACTTTCGTAATCAAATGAACCACTTCCTCACCTTCATCTGACACCAAAATGGTGGGCTCCACATCCATGATCACACCGGTTGCAAAGAACTGGTCCGTAGTATTGCCGGCATCATCAACCGATTTGACTGAAACATCCTGGCCGACCTGGATCTTGCCTTTTTTACCTGAACTGACCACTACTGAGGGACGGGCTATGACAGTGCCAAGTTCATTGGATTCGATGGCATTCAGCATGGTATTGATATCAATGCTGTGCTTGTTATTAAATATCCCAAACACATCAGTTTTATAAGTATCGCCTGCACTGGCATCAAAGATATTTCCCGGCACTTGTGTGGCACCGCGGAAGTTAATTGTTACCTTGCCATCAAAGATTGTGGTCCAGTCGATACCCAGAGAACGCAGGAACGCCTTGTCACAATTAAAAGCAACCGCACTGATGCGGACCTGCTTGGTCTTGATATCGCTCAACTGGGTAATCAGCTTGCCGGATTCAGAGGTTGCGGTAACGGTCTCCTTGGTTTTGGTCATGATAGCGCCGACGGTTTCCTCGATCACGAGTCCCTTTTTCAGAACTAACATTTCCAGAGCCTTGCGCCAGGTCAGATTATGAATCGGAATGCCGATGGCGTCATTGACGCTGCTGAGGTTGATGATCTTCTTGCGCTCATACTTCCAGGAAAAGGTTTCCAGGATCTGCAGCGCGTCATTGTAATTGGTGGTTTCCAAAAAGGTGACGGTTTCCTGTTCCATCTGGCCCTGTCTTGAGGTTTGCCCCATCAGGGCGCTCAAAGCCAGCAGCAGGACGATTAGTGCAAGCAAGTATTTATTCATGAAGACTCCTTATCTTTATCTGTTATTTTGTGGTTTTTTGCATGAACAGGGTTTTATCTTCCGTGGAACCATACTGGTTTATCCTGAAGACGATCTTTTCCTGTTTGAGATCGATGGAATACAGATAGCCATAGGCAACCGGATCACCGACAGACAGAATGTGAATGATGCCGCGCTCATCCCTCAGGAAAGCGCGTGATTCCGTGATTCCGACAATGATGGCTTTGTCGATCCTGACCAGATTGGGATCAATATCCATATCAGGCGGGGTTTCATAGATCTTGGGACGGAAAGAGATGAAGTTTGATGCATAGGCAGGGAATTTCTTCTCCTGCAGGGTATTCATCGCGATCCCATCCGGTGAAAAATGCGTCTTGAACACGATCGAGAAATTGACCGTGTCCGACACAGCGGAAGTTTCCTCCGCCATGGTGACTTCATCAATGGTCAGCACGGGACGCTGGTATTCCAGTTGCTTGACGAAATTCACCGCAGAGATGTAGTTTGCCCTGCCCTGCACAATGTATTCGTGCCAGTTGGCCTCCGGAGCTTTCTTGGCGGATAGGGCAAAGTCAAAGTTGATGTTGCGCTGCATCCACTTGAGCAGTTGCAGCAGATAGTTGTAGGTGATGGCAGGGGTATCGGACTGTGCCATCACTTTGCTCTGCTGTGCTATCATCAGTTGCAGTTCCGCATAATCCCGTTCGATCTTTTCTCGGTTGGCCAGCATCTTGTCAAACTTGTCGATCTCAGCCTTGAGCTCCTGATTCTTGCCTTTGATCAGGGCTTCTTCCTTGCTCAGTTTATGCCTGAAGTAGTAGCCCACGCCCAGGATCAACACCAGGACGATGGCTATGGCTGTGGAGTTTCTTTGTGTATTAGTCATTTTTACCTCTATTCGCCCAGCAGTTTTTTGGCTGTGACGGCCGTCTGATGTTGAGGATAATCGCTTAGCACTTTTTTCAGATAATCTTCAGCCTGTTTCTTGTTTCCATAAGCTCTGCTGATCTCGCTTCGCAACAGCAGAGTATAAGGATAGACGGCATCGCGGGTATTGCCGATCGGACTCAGCCAGAGATTTGCTTGGTCATACTGACGCTTCTCAAAGAAACGGTAGGCGTTATACCAGCGGATGTAGGAAATGAGCGGGCTTTTGGGGTAGTTGTTGATGAACTTGGTGCCCAGATCAGCCATCTGCCAGTCGTTTTTAGAGTTGAACGCTGTGATGATCTTCTTAAAAGCAATGACTGCGGGATCTTTGGCTTCTGCCAGCAGCGCTTCCGGTGCCTGCGGAATATCAATGACCGATTTGGTGGCCTTGATCTTGTCATCCAACTGACCTGATACAGCCCGTGAAACTCTCTGAGTCAGGGAAGTTCTGGCTGTTTCGCCTGTTCCGGCCGGCTTGGCTGCATCGATACCTTTAGCTTCCTGATAACGGCGCAGTTCTTCAGCATCCGCTTCCATCATCTTATACCAGTCAACCTCCGGATAGCTGTAGTTGATCTCAAAATCCCAGACTGTGAAATCCCTGATCTTGCGGTATTTGGCATTGATGATGGAACCATTGGGGAAGAGCCCGGCAAAATAGACGATGTTGGGCCGGTGAGTGGTAACACCGAGCAGCTTGAAACCTTCGCCATCCTTGCGCAGATTCCTGATCCAGCTGGTGGGATGGGTCTGGAAACTGTCGTTCAGGGAAGTGATGATCTCGGTCCACTGGTTCTTGCCCTTAAGCAGGGTCTTGATCGTCTCGATGACAACGTTCTGCTGCTGAATGGCTTTTTCCATCGCCAGCATGGCGTCCGCCTGCTCTTTTTTCTCAGCATGCTCAACCACCAGTTGTTTGTTGAGGGCGTTTTCCTGTTCAATGCTGAACTTGAGTTGCTGAATGGAGAAAGAGAAAAAGAGAGCGCCTGCAAAGACGAGAGCAAAGAGCAGATAGCCGTGCCAGGCGATCTTGAAGACCTTCTGCCCCTCCACTATGTAGGAGGGCAGGAAATTCGTCTTGAGCGTATCGGGATTATCCAGGGTCAGGGCTTTCCAGGCGAGAGCAACAGGCAGCATGAAGCGGGCTATCATATCCTGATCATAGACATTGAGTGCTTCGGAATCCATATAGAGCTCGTCCAGATGCCACATTTCCACGTGGGAATTGGGAAGCTGGGAGCGCAGGTATTCGACCACATCGATAAAGCAGTTGTCACCGCAGACATAGACATTTTCCGGATCCACAATGTGCGCTTCGTCCAGAGCCAGCGACAGCTTGGAATAGACCACCTCGATGTCATGCTGGTGCGGAGGCAGATAGATCGGCAGGGAAAAGGTCCACCTGTTGCCTTCAAAGATCAGCGCCCGGTTATACTCAGAGCCCAGATAAAGCACCATGCTGTTTTCGCTGGATTCCTTGGTTTGGGTGGTCAGGAACAGGTTTGCCAGAGCTGTTTCATTGGCGTCGGCAAGCTGATAGTAAAAGTTGTTTTTCTGGTTCTTGCGCGCCTGTTCCAGAATATCCAGCAGACGGTTGGTGCCGTGATGGATCCACAACTCGCTCTGATCGTTGATGGTGACCACCGAGGCCTGCCAGTGCCCATCCTTGAACTCGCTGCGTGCCAGGTTCTCCTTCACCAGCTTTTGTTTCTGCTGGACAGTAAGACCGGGACCGCTCAGAGGCAGCTTGATGATCTGCTCATCATAAGTGTTGATGGCGAGCACTCCCTGGTTCAGTGAATAGGCCTGAAACAGCGCTTCATATGGCTGTGTCCCATAGGAATCCTTGTCTTCCGCCGTGATGTCCTCCAGGCTGAGCGGGCCTGATGCCTCTTCTTCCGGAGCCCAGGCTTCAGGTTTTGTCTCACCTGTTTCACCTTTTTGGGCGGGGTGCTGATACAAAGACTCATGCAGCTCGATCTGTTCCAGTGCTTCCAATGCAATCTGGTTACCATCGCGGGAGAGATAGGCCAGTTTGAGCGAGAGCCCGTCTTCCGCAATGCCATAGGCTACTTTTTTCTGTTTAGCCATTAAAACCTCACTCTTATACTTTACTTTTGCAGTTTAACTTGCTTGCCGCCCCATCCTCAGACCGATGAGGATAAGAGCTGCATCATACGACCTTTATTGTTGGCATAATTCATGGCTGTTTTATTGGTGATTATCCCGGTCCTGTATAATCTGTGCAGATCCTGCTCCAGAGTCATCATCCCCATCTTGCGCCCTTCGATCATCATCTGGTAGATCTCGCCGATGTTTTTATTGCGGATGGCGGCCTGCACAGAGTTATCCACGCTCAGGATCTCCTTGGCCAGGACAAGTTTATTATCCACTGTGGGAACCAGTTTTTGTGAAATGATCACCGTCAGCACATCCGCCAGACGGTTTCTGATTCTTTCCTGCTCGTCCGGAGGAAACTCAGCCACGATCCTGTGAATGCTGTCAATGGCTGAACTGGTGTGCAGGGTGGTGAAAGTCTTGTGGCCGCTGTCCGTGATCTCCAGCACAATGGAAATGGTCTTGGGGTCACGCATTTCACCCACCATGATGATGTCAGGGTCCTGCCGCAGCGCCTGGATCGCGCCCTCATGGAAGGAATTGACATCCACTCCGACTTCACGGTGGCGCACAATGCACATGCGGGAAGTATGGACATATTCGATCGGGTGGGCTATGATCACGATGTGCATCTGGCTGTTGCGGTTGTTCATGTCGATGATGGAATCCAATGTGGTGCTTTTGCCTGATCCAGTAATTCCCGTCAGCAGAATCAGCCCCACTTTCTCATAGCGCAGGTCCATCCTGTCCAGGATCGGTTTGGGAATGCCCAGCACTTCCAGCGGAAAGACCTTTTCGTTGATACGGCGGAAGTTCACCGCCGGATACTGGTTATCCAGATAGACAGTGGTCCTGAACCTGTGGATCTCATCCTTCACTTCCAGATTGATGGAGAAGTCAACGCTGCGGTTGATATAGAAGGTCTTTCTCTGATAGGGGCTGAGCCAGGACATAATGATGGCTGAGGTTTCCAGGAAACTGAACCGTCCCAGATTGGGATCAGGTTTCTTGTATCCATAGGTCCTGAACCAGACATAACCGTTGCAGCCCGCTCCGCCCATGTCAAGGTCAGAAGCCACCATGGCGCGCATTCTGATCAGCAGTGGCTTGAGCACATTATACGCTTCATCCAGGTGAGCGGGATGGGTTTCATACCATTTCTCGATCTCCTGGCAAAGCTCTATGCCGCTATTGGAATGCGGGGGCAGAGCAGCTTTCAATTCATTTTCAAAACTCAGGCTCATTACACTCAACTCCCTTTAGCGGCAAGATTTGAATTAAGTCCCGAATTCGGACAGCTCTTGGTGATGGCCTTGCGCCATTTGAAATACAGGCATTGGATCAGATTTATCATAAAGCGCTTGATCAGGCTCTCGTCATGATAGGCAAAATAGTCCAGCATTTTCTTGCGTTTGAAATGCCGGATCTGGGCGTCCGCCTGAACCACCAGCTCAGTATAGATCGTATTGGTGCCGATAAAGGTTTCTTCACCCCAAATATCACCCGGACGCAAGGTATCAACTACATTGCCGCCATACAGAACGGAAACCCTGCCTGCCTCCACCCAGATCATGGTTCCGATCTGGTCGTTGAGAGGTATTTTCTCGTCGGTTTTATACAGCACAAGATCGCCCAGTTGGGCAAACTCATTCTGCTGATTGGTGCTGAAACCCTTGAGCAGCAAGAGGTCGATCAGCTCTTTGGAGATATCCATGGAAGCCGGAGAGATGCCTCCCACCTCTTCCACTTCCTCACTGCGCTCCAGGCCTTTATTCACCGCCCGCACCAGTTCTTCTTCCTCGACCGGTTTGGTCAGGTAATGAAAAGCGCCCTGATGCAGAGCCTGGGCTACCACATCCACGCTTTCATAATCCGTCACCAGGATTACCACAGCCAGGGGCTGGATCTCACGGATGCGCAGCATCAGTTCCAGGCCATTGATCTGGGGCAGATAGATATCGATAAGATAGAGATCAAACAGCTCCATTTCCACCTTATCCAGAGCTTCCTTGCCGTCATCCGCCACCACGATGTTGTAGTTCAGGTGACCCAAAAACCGGCTGATCATGCTGCTGACATATTGCTCCGATTCCGCTACCAATATGCGTTTACTCATCTTTATACCCCTTTGCTGACAGGGCTTTCCTATCTTTTCTGGCCAAATCCTTAAACCGTTCCTTCCTTAATCTTTGATGTAGTGCTTGGCTGTCTTGCCAATCGTCTGATTGTACCAGTCCTCGATCTGGTCCGGCGTGAGGGCGACATCCCAGTAGGAGTAATAATCTATGTAACCGTTATAAAACATATAATTTGTTCCTGTCGCCTTGAATTCATCCACACCTGCCACGCGGCCGTGAACATAAATGCTGTCGGCGGCCCGGGAAGCATCTGCCCTGATGTCCCTGACCCCGATCGTGAAGCCGTAATCATTGGGTATGATGCTGCTGCCGCCCAACCCGGTCAGGGAGCCGACCACATCCATGTCGTAATAGGCGGTCAGGGTCCCATGGTAGAAGGTCAGCGTAAACATGCGCCAATCTCCCTGTTGTGGATGGCTATAGGTGGGAACTCCGGTTTTGATTATCTCATAATAGGTGCCGTGTTCCGTACCGTCGTCGATCGTAATCCCGTAATGCATGGTAACCGTGTCTTTGTTCGGGTTTGCAAGTCTGTAACTATCATACCAGAGTCCGATTGAAGGCCTGGCATATCCGGGCTCAAAGAACCGGGCAGAATAGGGATTGGAAGCATACCACATCAGGGTGCCGCAATTGCCCCTGTTGTTGACTATGTTTCCGCCCGTTCCGTTTGATCCGAATCCCACATTGATGGAGGTATTGTTCAGTCTCCTGATTTTGGCATAGCAGCTTATCGTAAACTCGTCGTATTGTTTCAGCCGGTTCAGCACGGTTTCATAATCTGTAACATTGATGGGATTGGGCACCTGGATGCCTGCTCCTTTATGGTTTTCCCCGTTCAGTTGGGAGGAATTATGCCCGAATTCAAAGCACTTGTGCCCGCTGCCGGTACCCCATACACCCTGGGAGGCAAGTTTCACAATGGCGGCATGCTCAGTGCCTATGCCGAATAAATAGCCCTCGGTGGGCGGATCCTGCAGACTGGTGTCTTCCACTATTTCCGGTATATGGAACTGAGCCCCATAATCTCCATACAGGACCAGGGGACCGTCGATCTCCGGGTCAAAATATTCGTATCCGATCTGAGCGACATAGGTATATAAAGAATCGTAATCAGTCTGCTGTTGCCGTTCGATGGTGACTTTAGCTTGATACAGGTCCGGGCCGCCCTGCTTGGTCCGGGTATAGGTGATCTCTTTGATATTGTAATAGATGCCGCCTGGTCCAAAGGGATATTGGCGGTAAACTGGAAAATGGTTGGGATCGGTGCCGCCGTCAAAATACAGTGTTTTTACGGAATCAGCCGGATCCATCCGGAATTCCGGGCTCTCCGTCCCCAAACGCACTGCTGCCCTCAGAGCATAATCACTGACATTCTCTATTTCCTTGTGAATGAAATTGTCTTTCATCACATCCGGCAGTTTATACATCTCTTTCTGCACGCTGATGATAATGCCGCCATAGATGGTTGATAACAAAACAACTAAGATAAGAATGGTCCTACCCATATTTACCTCCTGTTTAAGGTATATAAGTGAGATAGCGGTTCATCAGGTGGCACCTGAGCTGAACCCTGGTTCTCAGAGGAACTGCCCTTATGTCCGGCGGGTCGCGCCGGAAGGTCATGTTAACATCGACGGAATAGATTTTTTTCCTGGTTTCTGCGTCCGGTATCTGTTTACCCAAAAAAACATTATTGATGTCATAATATGAAAAAGACAAGTTTTCCAGCCACAGGATCGATTGGAGTTCCAGGATCGGAGCGCTTTGAATGATATTAAGTTTGAATCCGGTGGGCGCATACATGGACGTGGAGTCCGCTTCCAGTTCCATGCTTAGCGTGTTGGCGTTCAGAGTCATACAATTATCAGTAAAGTCCCAGAATGTTCTGAAGGCAAATACCGTGCTGTCTGCCGTTACCACTGTCACCGAATCAGTCGGCATCTTGATCCCGGCCAGGGCAATAATGCCGTTCAGGTCGTGGCAGGCTCGCTGCACATGGGTCATCATCTGGGCGGCAAAGATGGTCCGGTCCGCCGTATCCCTGAGCTGAAGCTGGAAGGTGATCATCATCAGCAGCAGCATGGTGGCGATCATCAGAGCGCCGAGTAAATCTATCAATACGCTCATACTAATAGTCCAGGTAGAAGTTGGTCTTGGTATATACCCGGCTGATAAAAACCGGATGGCTCATGCCGGGATTGCTGGCAACCGTAGCAGTGACCTTGATGAATTTGGCGTCGGGATTATAGGTTTCATTAGGATTGAGCCCCAGAGAATCACAATATTCGTGATTGTAGGATACGGTAAACACATAACCGGCATAGGTCAGATCGATCGTCTCAGTTACATTATCATAAGCCTGGCGCACGGTAAGTGGGGTGCCGCTGGATTGGTTTTCCGAAAATGAAAGCATCTGGCTCAGCAGTCTGGCGTCTATCTCATCCAGTTTGCTGTGAGCCACCTGAGTTGCCTGGATTACTTTGGCAATGTTGTCCAGGTTCTCCGCCTGGTTCCACATGCTGCGGTTATAGACCAGGGAGATGGTGGTAAACATCACAATGGCAAACAGTGCCAGCACCATTTCCATAAAATTCATTTAGTCCTCCCCGGAAGTGGCAAACGCCACTTCTTCAATGCTGGTCAGCCCTTCCCTGATGCGCTCGATGCCGGAATCACGCATGGAAAGCATGCCGTGCTGCTCCGCCAAAGTCCTGATCCTTTCCTCGTTGATATCACTGCTAGCAGTGACGATTTCCTGCCTGATATCAGGATAGAAATACAGGGCTTCAGCAATGTTGATCCTGCCTTTGTAGCCGCCCATGCATTTGGGGCAGCCCACCGGCTCATAGACCCTGCCGGATTTGAGCTCGTCTTCGCTTAGACCCAGTTCTATGGCTGCCTTCCAGTTCTCTTTGGCAATCGGCCGTTTGCAGGCATTGCAGAGCTTGCGCACCAGGCGCTGGGCGATGATGATATTGATGGAATAAGCCAACAGAAAAGGCTCGATTCCCATTTTATACAATCTGGTAATGGCGCTGGGTGCGTCATTGGTGTGCAGGGTGGAAAAGGTCAGATGACCCGTATTGGCCAGTTTGACTGCGATATCGGCAGTGATCTTGTCACGGATCTCACCCACCATCACCACGTCCGGGTCATGACGCAGAATGCACCTGATCGCCTGGTCAAAGCTCATCCTGTGTGAGATCTTGAGCTGGCGTGCGCCTTTGATCACATACTCCACCGGGTCTTCGCAGGTGAGGACGTTGACCTCAGGTTTGATGATCTGGTGCAGGGCCGCCATCAGAGTGGTGCTTTTACCGCTGCCGGTGGGCCCCGTCACTATCACTATACCTTTGGGCGTATTGATGGATTTTAGAAATTCCTGTTCCGCCTGCTGTTGAAAACCCAGTTTCCTAAAGTCTGCTATCACCTTGCGGTCATCGATCACGCGGATGGCAATGCTTTCAAACCGCCGTTCATACTCCGCCGACACGATGGGCAGAATGGACACCCTGAATCTGATCAGATGGTCATCGATCAGTCTTTGGGCAAATCCGTCCTGAGCGGTGTCGCGCTCAAACCTGTCCACTCCTATGCTGCGGTCCTTGACCACGGCTGCCAGGGCCTCCGGTGCCGTGTTTTCCTTGCGGTGCCAGAGCGTCAGTTTACCGTCTATGCGGAAGTAGACGTCCACCTGGGTCTTGCTGGCGGGGATGATGTGAATATCGCTGGCATCCTTGCGCACCGCTTCCACCAGGGAAGCTTCGAACAGGTTGACCAGCAGGCTCTTGTTGATCTCTTCTTCCAGCGCTTGCTCATTCAACTCATCTTCGGTTTTGTCGATATCGACGATGACGTCGCCGGCTTCTTCCAGCATCTGCAGAAATTCATTCTTCTGCGGAGCTATCTTTTCGATCAGTTCTTCGATCGTCTTCAGCTTGCACCAGGAGACTTCGAATCTCTTGTAGGGAGTCAGATTAGGTATGTCTTTGGTGATCTTGTCCGTAGGGTCGGCTGCCAGCACCAGCAGGGTTTCCCGGGAGGAATTGTGCAGCCGGAAAGGAAACACTTTATGGAAAAAGAGCTTCTTCTTGTAATCATCCGGAAATTTCTGCAGGATTTCTTTGGTCTGGCTGATCTGAGCCGGCTCCAAATTTTCCGTATCTACTTCCAGAATGGTGAAGGCATAGAGCTTGGAAAGCGCTTCATAGACCAGATCGTGTGAAACCTTGTATTCGGAGACCAGCAGGCGCGCCATGGCGCTGGGCGAGATATCCCCGAATTCATGCAGACGCGTATTTACTTTTTCGATGAAATCCTTGGGGAAATACCCCTTGTTGATCAGAAAAGCTCCGAATTTGGTCAAAGCCGCCATTTATTTTTTCCTTATCGAGTTGGAGGTGATACTGTGGCAATTTCCGCCGATACTATCGTCAGCAGTGAGATGGCGATAGCTATGAATATGCCCACGAACGACTGGATGTATTCGATCATGGATTGCATCTTATAGGTGGTTTCCGCTTCATAATAGGAGGCGATCTGTTGCGCCGCCTGCAGAATGTTACCGGTTTCAGATCCTGTTTTCAAACGCGTGATCGTGGTTTTGGTAAAGACGCCGGAAGCTTCCATCGCCTGCACAAAGCCCTTGCCTTCCTTCAGCATCAGGGGGATGGTAATGGCCTTGATCTTCTGCTCCATGTAGGAATTGCGGCAGGCTTCGGCAGCGGTCCTGATCGTCTCGATGTTGTCGCCCGCTCCCGAATAGATGGTGCCGAACACTCGGAAGTAGATCTCAATGCTGGACTTGTGGATCAGGTGCCCGATCACAGGCAGCTTGATTATATGCTGGTCCCGCCAGACCTTGCCTTTGGGTGTCTTCCACCAGCGCCAGAGTACAATACTCGGCACAGCCACGAGCAGCAGCAGCACCCACCACCAGTTGCCCAGCCAGTCGCTGAGTTGCAGGGTGGCTTTGGTCATGGGCGGCAGGGTCATGTTGTATTTGATGAAAAGCTGGGCTGTGGCGGGAAAGATCTCCACCACATAATAGATCACGGCGGCGATCGTGGCGATCACGGCAAACATCGGCGAGATCAAGGTTTTCTTGATGTTCTTGCGGATCTCCATGTCGCGTTCGATGAATTTATTGGTCGCCTCAAAGATCTCGGTCATGTTACCGCTACGGGTCGCCAGGCCCAGCATGTAGGCGGGGAATTTGCCGAACACATCGGTGAAGCGGCTGAACACTTCCTTGCCTTCCACTCCCTGCTTGAGCTGATTCTCGATCTGCAGCAAAGCTTCCCGCATCACACGGTTCGGCTGCTCTTCCGCCAGCATGCTCAGGATCTTGCCGAAGCTCATCTTGTCCTTCAGCATGTTGGTGCTCAGCTTGATGAACATCATGACGTCCTGCGGGCTGGGCTTGATATTGATATCGAAGATCACGGGATTGATCTGGAATTCCTTATAACCCATGCGCTCCAGCGCCTGCGCCACCTCATCCTTGGTATAAGCTGACTGCCTGCCCGTGTAGGGCTTGCCCATCGGCATTTTGACCTTGTAAAGATAATCTTTTTTATATTCGATGGACTGGACCCTGAGGTTATGCTTCTGAACCAGCTTGGCTACGTAATCCTTGACTTCTTTGCGGGAGGAAACGGTGAAGATGCCCGTCACAAGTTTGCCTTGCGGGGTGGTGCCTTTGAATCTTACTTCTTTGATCATAATGCTACTTTCTCCGCCTCTTGGATTTTAGTCAATATATTTATTGGATTCATGGAAAATATTATTTCTGCCTGTCAATCAGGAGCGAATTCTACCAGCCGGCGGCATCGGATACAACCACTGCCGCTGTATCGGTTATCTTCTTGCTGGCTGCTGACTGGGTAACGGTCACAGTGCTTGTGATAAAGGGGTGTTCTCCTCTCCTGGTGGCATTGCCCAAACCGCTGATCACAACGGTGTAGGTGTCTCCGGCTGCCGTGTTGCGGTGCGTTACCCGGATCACGCGATACTCGCCCAGGCTGCTCAGGGTGCTGTAATTGGCTCCGCTGAAGCCGATGTATGGTGCTATGGCAGCCTGGTTCACCAGGGTAGATTCAATCATGCCGTCGCCTCTGCCGGCTCCTCCCAGAGTTTGGGAAGCTGTGCAGTATTTAACGATCAGAGGCGGATAGGCGGAGATCTCAGTCACCATCTGGCGCTTGGCGTTATTGTATTCGTGCAGGTTGAACATCGTGATCCCCACCAGGATCATGATCCCGACAATGATCACACCGATTACAAGCATCAGTATTTGTTGTGTTCCCATCTTCTCTCTCCTGTGATGTGCATTTTTACCTTATTTAAGGCAAGTCCTGTTCCAAATGTCTTTATACTCCGGACTTCGCTTATAACTCTCTGCTATTAGGTTAAATATAAAAATTGTAGATTCGGCTCTCGGCTTGGATCTCGGTATTTATTTTGCTGGTTATGTAGTTTATTTACATCTGTCGATATGGCTGATTTTGCTTATCGCATTTGTTTCAAAAAAAAGGGAGACCCATGGGCCTCCCAGTTTTTTTTTGATGTTATACAATGAGTTAATTATATGGATTTTCGAAATCGTCCGCTGTTGCTTGCATTGTGCCATCAGGTAAAGTGATAACTGTTTCGACTCTAGGAGAAAGATCTCCTTTCTTTTCTTTTCCATATCCAGTAATGGTTATGTTTGGAATTGCAGGATCACTATCAGTTATAACAAACCATCCGGTGTCTTCATTATATAATCCAAGTGCTGGATGCTCACCTTCTGCAGCTTCTTTAAATCCAATATAGCGAGCTATTAGTCCTAAGCTATCAACCGCAGCAGGATTTTGTCCTGCGCCACCTTGGGATCGAGGGGTCTTCCACCACTGGACGATCATTGAACCGTAAGTTGTGTTTTCACTGGCCACTGACTGCTTGTTGGCATTGTAAGCCTGGCTGTTGAACATCATGATTCCGACCACGACAGCGATACCGACGATGATAACGCTGAGTACGATTAAGAGAATTTGTTGGGTTCCCATAGTAAGGATCTCCTTTTTTTCTTTTTTTTAGGTTTTGCAACCTATGTAAATTCTGCCGGGATATAACGCAAGTGCCGTGCCAATTATTTTTGGCTCTTTTTTCCGGGACACAAACTGCCTCTATCTTATTGTTATATATAGCCAAACATAATTTCTCACTTTTTCACCCTTCCTGCTTGGCCCCTGCTTGCTGTCTCTTTTTTGTCACATTTTTACATCACCACTATGATGGTTTTACATCAGTTACCACAGAGTGTCACCCTGAGCGGCGGGGTCCCCGAAACGGTGCGAAGCACAGTTTTGGGGTAGTTAGTCGAAGGGCGAACACGCGTTCGGTGTCTTAGTCTTCGACTGAGCTCAGACTGACACCTTAGTATGTTACCGGTTATCAGTTATCGGTTAAGAGATGATTTTGGGTTACGGGTTACGAGTTATGAGGGCCTACCGG
>Ga0209610_1000795_pt1 | contig 16489 bp, 16 predicted proteins | sample LakKivw275mmetaG_FD_184137 | JGI IMG/M metagenome (GOLD analysis project Ga0209610, IMG submission 184137) | Anoxic lake water microbial communities from Lake Kivu, Rwanda to study Microbial Dark Matter (Phase II) - Lake Kivu water 275m metaG... | ecosystem: Environmental > Aquatic > Freshwater...
GCTCCCTTCTGCCAGACTCAGAAAGTGATACATCGTCGTACCTATTTATATTGACAAACGATAAAACACTTTAGTTATGCCAAAAAACTACTACGCACTGAGTCGAGGCCGAACCACCTGGCGGTCGTCCGTGCCCCCAAAATCGTTCCCTTAGAAAGAACAATACAATTTTACATCAGTTTTTTCAAAATTCAAATGTTTTTTACCCCTCATCAATGTCAATAATTCGATTTTACATACTGGTCGGGTATTAGGACCAAGCGATCAGACTATTTTGCGGCTATTCGATACTCTGACCAGTATTTAAATTTGCCATCCCGTATCGCCAAGTTAATTTCTGATGCGATCAGAGTCCCTTTGCAATATTTTCATGTATATCTCATGCGTATCAGGCGTATCTATATCTTGTTAACTCTCATATTAACAATGACTTAATGGGTATTAATAAAGGGACTGAAAATCCCTGTGTCGGCGGTTCGATTCCGTCCCTCGCCACCAATCCATAAATTGCCCTTTAAGGATTAGCCAAAGTCATCGAAAATAAAGCAATGGGAAAATTCCATAAGCACCAACTGCCATATCAATGCAAAATAAAAAAGGCCAGCAATGCTGGCCTTTTTCTTAATCTGAAATCAACTACTCTGAAACTTTAAATAGACTACTTCCTCAAATTGTTACCACCATAAGCATCTATTGATCTACAGTTCAAAACAAGCATATGCAATATCGCCAGGAAATTGTGGGGGTATTTGATCAGGATTTGCGCAAATTGTCGGGCGAAATCGAGTGTGATGAGAGTTACTTCGGTGGTACAAAGAAGGAGCCCCGCGGACGTGGCTCTCGAGAGAAAATGATCGTGTTTGGGATGCTGGAAAGGCAAAACAAGATCTTTATAATGTTTCTGCTCAAAACCTCATGGATGAGATTAAAGACCATGCTGAAAAAGGCAGTGTTTTTTATACGGATACTCCCCGATCGTACAAATCGTTGTCGCAATGTGGACATCACATTACGGTGGATCACAGCAGGGAATTTGGCTCCAAAAGACGTCATATTAACGGCCTGATCCCGATTAGTCGGGATGGTCCTATGCGAAAGAACGGCTTTTGAAGTATCACGATGTCAGTAAAAAACATTTTTATTTATACCTGAAAGAGCAGGAATTTGGATACAATTCCAGCAAGAATATTTTGTTCGATAAACTGATCAATATTCACTTTGGTCCGTATTTTTAAAATCACCTTAATTTTTGTTTTTAAAGTCAAATGGTTTTCCGCCTTTCTATGATGAAAAGTAACCATATCCATGCATATAACATTCATTCTTTATAATAATTCCATGCCAATTGCGATTGTAATCGGGAAGTTCAGCTTAATGCAATTACAGTGTCAATCAACCACGATCATGGCTTTCATCACGTCATCCAGGTAATTAGCGACCGTGGCGAAAGCTGCTGTGGACTTGGCAAGTGGAAAATAGTGAGTCGTCAAACCTTCAATCTTTATCTGACGATTCTCCATTAGGGCTATGGCTGGAGAGGTGCAGTGGGCCTGCCGCCGTACATTGACGATAGTGATTTCCCTGCGGCGCAGTTCATGAACCGGCAAGGAGATTTCGTCATTGACGGGGATGCCGATCAGCATCAGCGTCCCGCCCGGCTTTAAAAGCTGTATAGCCTGACCGATGGCGGCTGGATCTCCGCAACATTCATAGACAACATCGAGCTGTAAAGGCTCACATTTTAAAATTTCCTCGACGATATTTGTCGCGACTGGATTGCCGCTCCACCGGGGATGCAATTCACCGGCAAATTCGAGACGCGTCTGAATTTTGTCCGTAACGTAGACATTGCCGACCTCCTTCGTTCTTAAGACGTGCAAAACGGACATGCCTATCGGACCACAGCCGAGAATAGCAACACTGGACTCTGCTCGAAGTCGCGATCTTTCGACCGCATAGACCGCAATTGCCAAAGGCTCACTCAGGACCGCCTGCTCGAAGGTCAGCCTATTGCTGATGGGGTAGCAACAGGTTTCGGGAAGCACAATGTATTCGCACAACGCTCCCCCCATCTGCTGGGGAGTTCCCAAAAACCGCAGGTTACGGCAGGTGTTGACACGCCCCACCCGGCACTGATCACAATGACCACAGTTGACGGCTGGATCAAGCGCGATCCGCTGACCGGATTTTACCCGGGTCACTTTTTTACCTACATTCTCGACGATTCCGGCGGCTTCATGTCCGATGATGAAGGGATACCGGATAATCTGATCCCCTATTCGCCCGGCGGTAAAATAGTGAATATCCGATCCGCAAACGCCGACCATTTTGATTCGGATCAGCACATCGTCGTCCTTGACAATATTGGGGGTAGGAACTTCCTCAATGGCAAATCGTCTTATTCCGGTTAGCAAGGCCGCTTTCATACTCAGGAGGGCCTTCAAGAAAGCGAGTTCATGTGATGCTAAAAATTGACGCCATCTAAAGTTATAATAATTTTCATGTCTGCCTGCCCGACTCCTTCGGGGTGTTCGGGCGTTGTAACCGTCAGATCATCAATCCGGATAACGGATTTCACCAGACCCACTATCCCGACATACTCAGCATAAATGGGGTTTGTGGTCATCCATTGAATCCGGTAACAGTCATAGATCCCGGCCTTGGTTTTGACGGTCTCGATACCGATGACTTTCTTTTCGATTCTTGGTTCAAAGGAATAGATCCAGCTGGCACCGATCGTCCAGGGGTAGGCATAGATCATGTTTGGCTCATCAAGAAAATGAATTGAATCGCTTTGGGCTTTACTGAGCCAGCCCAAATCACTGAGTTTATTAAACAACAGGGAGCCGCGGGTTAGATCGTGAAGATTTTGCAGGTGTCCTTTACTCATAATGGCTTTGGGCAGGCGAAGGTCTGACTGGTTGGCCAAATAGGCGTATTGGAAGAACCCGTCGCTGTCATTGGCAAAGTAGGCGTATGAAGGGGCTAAATCCTCGCTTCCGGAATAAATCTCATAAAGCCGCAGGGTATCCAGCAAAGTATCCTTTGTGACGATTTCATAATATTCTATCGTATTATTCTGCAAATAGTGGCTGATCGAATCGGGACGAATATCTGAATAAGTGATCGACATCGTATAGTTCCAGCGGTTTCCGATAGTCAATGGGTAGACGAAATCGCTGCTAATGGGAAGGCCTCTCTCCGGCGCTTCGTCACAGGTTTGCATACCGAACCAGACAACCGGAATAAATAAAAATATGCGGTTCCGCATTTTCTCGCTCCTGAGTGATTTTTTCGGTTCCATTGATCTTGATTTCGATATAATGCGTGTTGCCCTGCCTCCGGATGGCAGCGTAAAAGCGTCATTAATCGCTGGTCAGCTACGTTATGCATCATCTTATTCTATCAAACGCGACAACCAATGCATAACATTGAGCGCAAACTGCTGGTCGTCACTACCCGGCACGTTCATGCCAAACCGCACCTCACGTCCATCCGGCCAACGAATAAGCTGGGCGGTCAGGAAGCCCGCTTCACCGAGCGCGACGACCCGACCTTGGCCAAATGACAGGGCAATTCCCTGGGCTCGTCCGGCGATAGACTTCGAGTTCCGCACAGGATTTTCGGCATTCAGTATCTCCCGAGTCGCTGCTTCGTAGGCATTGGCGCTAAACGCTAACAATGCCGTCGCATTTATTGGTACACTAAGCGATTGCCCGGTGAAGGTTTTGACCACGCTGATTTCTTCGCGCGGTGAACGTCCCTTCAGTATGGAATGCGTACCGAGCAAACCGTTGGCGCGCGAAAAAACCAACTTGCTTGTAAGCTCTCCGGTTTCGTCGCGATCGAAGGCCCAACCTTGGCCCATATTCATGCCGAAACGACGGGCTAAATTCTGTGCGGCACTTCCAAACGGCGCATGATCGGCGATAAGTAAGAGCGAACCGCCAGCCTTTACCCATTCCTTTACCATGTCGCATTCAGCGTCGGTAAACGCCGGCTTGGTCAGGTCAAGCGAGTCATCGGGAAGCGCATTGGCAATAACGAGCACGGCAATTCCGGCAAGTGCTCCAGGTTGGAATTTACTAAGTGAGGCCCTGACAGCGTACCCGTCGCTTTCTAATAGCCTGGCGAAGGGACGATACTGACCGGTGGCTGTGTGGAAATTACAATGGGCTTCATCAATGGCGACGATCGGACCTGCTTGCGGGTAAGCGGGCTTCTCGACGACGATTACGAAGTTGGAATCAACGATTTGCTCCTGCGCCTGTACGACTGTACCAATTGCCCATAGGGTCGTCCAAAATCCAGTCATTAAGGTATGCCATCTTGAGTACATCTGAGATCTCCGGTTGCCGTAGTTAAATTTCAATCGAGTAATTGTTTAGTGAATATACATTCTTTAAATAAATCGTCAAATAGCGGATGCCGATGATTACCGACGGGTATTGCAGATGGAAGTCAGCGTAACTGCCACGATAATGAGACTGCCGCCGACGATTGTCTTAGCCCCGGGCACTTCGCCGATCACGAAGAATACCCACAGCGGATTAAATACCGGTTCGATGACAGCGATGAGGCTCGCCTGCACGGCCGAAATGCGTTTAATCGCAATGGCAAACAAAATCACGGACAGCCCGATCTGAATCACTCCCAGTACCAAAATCGCTGCGACTGATTGCAGGGTGATTTGGGGTGCAGGCAGGAAAAACGCGATCAACAAGCCGAGCGCGGCGGTAAACCAGTGCGCCAGAAGCACCGATTCGAGCGGGGAGCCATCTTTTTGCATGCGCATGAACACGAAATAAAAACTAAACGTAACCGCTGACATGATCGCCAGGAGATTGCCGAATAATTTCCCACCGCCGAGCTCATCGAATAACATGACCACCATCCCGATTATGACGAGCGGCAACGCCACAATATGTTCGATGTGCGGGCGCTCTTTGAGCAAAACGGCGCCGATGAAAACGGTCAATACGGGCGCGAAATACTGGAGCAGAATGGCGTTGGCGGCGGTAGTCGTTTTATTGGCTGAAACGAATAAAAACATCGTGGCCGCATTGGCGATGGCCGCCGCGACTTGTGGAAAGGAAAAATGAAGACGGGGATGCTTTAAATAAAGTAATAGGACGAACGAAGCAATAAAACTGCGCAGTCCGGCGATCGCGATTGGATTCCAGTCGATGATTTTGATGAACAATCCGCCCAGACTCCAGAGAAACGCCGTAGCGGCCATCGCCCAAATTCCCGCGCCGCGCTGCTGACTTTGCATTTAATATTCCGCATTATTCGTTAATTGCTCTTATTTCAATCCGAATTTAGGTACTCTTTTCGACTTCGGCGACGTTTTTCCGCAGACCGTCGAGGAAGCGCTTCATTTCCTCGTAATCGCGGGCGCGGATGATGTGCGTCAGGTAAGCGAGGCGTGAGTTGATATGTTCAATTTGCTGGAGCGTACAGGGATTGAAAAGCACTTCGGACAGCAGATAGTCGTCTTCCGAGAGCAGGCCCCGTACGATTTCCAAATGCTTACGGAAGGTCGTACCGGGCACCTTTTGTGGTTTCATGTTGGCGGCGAAGGTCAGCGATGAGGCGAATGGCGTTCCCAGTGAGTAGGCGGTCGTACGATCGTGTTCCTCGAACGTGTACTCGTAGATGTTCAGGTGCAAACTATAAAAAAATCGTTGGAAGAATTCCTTACCGGCGGGATCGGATTCCGTAATGATGATGGCGTTTTCGTTGTGCAGGTCGCGGATGTTGGAAAAAGTCGGCCCGAACATCGGGTGCGTGGAAACAAACCGGCGGCCTGTTCCCTGGTAATACTGCGCCACCTCGGCTTTGACTGAGGCAATATCCGCTAAAAGGCATTCCGCGGGGATCAGACCGGTGAGTTCTTCGAAAGCCGCGATGGTGTTATGCGCTGTGACGGCATTGATCACCATGTGCGGCTTGAAGTGCGCCACCTGTGCCAGACTCGTCAGGCGTTTGACATTGATTAAATATTTCATCTTGGTACGTTCACAATCATATACCGCTACCTGATGCTGATGGCAGAGTTCCTCGGTCAGCCAGGCACCCATGCGCCCGACGCCCATAATGAAGATTTTCATGTTAAAATCCTTTCTTTATAACAACCCATCAGGCGATATTCCGTCGTCGTCTGGGCGACTTTCTGTAAGGCCTCGGCGACTTTTGGATCGCGTGGACAACCGATAAAATCGAGAAAGAATGCGTACTGACCGGGCGCTTTGGGTACGGATTCGATGCGCGTCAGGTTTAAGTCAGCCTTGGCGAATATTTCCAGCACGCGGAACAATGTGCCGGCTTTGTGAGCGGTGGAAAAAATCAGCGAGCATTTCTCGCCCTCCTCATCCAGCGGTGCCTGCGCCAAAACCAGAAACCGGGTTGTATTGGTCGGTGCATCCTCGATTTGTTCCTTGATGATTTCCAAATTGTAGAGCCGTGCGGCGAGGGCACTGGCAATCGCGGCCATGCTTTTCAAGCCTTTCTCGGCAACCATACGCGCCGCCCCGGCAGTATCATAATAGGGTACGGGGTCGAGACGATTGCGGGCCATAAACCGTTTGCATTGCGCTAATGCCTGGGGATGGGAGTACACATTACGCAGGTCACGATAATCGGCGCCGGGCACCGCCAGCAGGCAATGCCGCACCGGCATTTCGACCGCTCCAATAACGTGCAGGTTGGTCGTCACTAACAGCTCATTGACCGGACTGACGACCCCGCCGAGTGCATTTTCGATTGGTATGATCCCAAAATCAAAAGTTCCAGCTTGCACACCTTCGAACAGCTCCGCAAACTCGCGGCAAGGAACGGTTGCAACCCTGGGATTCCAGGCTTTGCCCGCCATTTCACTGAAGGCACCATGTTCACCTTGAAACGCCAGCACCGGCCAATTAAGCGCCTGTAATCGTTTACTTTCATCAAGGATAATTGCATAAAGTCGGCGCGCAAAATCCGGGTCAACCAGACCGAAGGTACGACTTGTCAGATTGCTGAATATCTCCTGTTCGCGAGCCCGGTCTTCGATCTCTGTTTTGAATCTGCGGGCCAGGAGCGCCTGCACTAACCGGTCATTGAGCAGTTTGATGAGCTTGCCATCAATGATGTCAATTTGGTCGCGTATTTCTTTCAGATTCATCGGGATTACTCCTTTCCGGTAGTGAAGGCTTTCTGAATCATTAAAAGGTCGGAGAGGCAAATAGCCGTAAGGGCTTCGACGATCACCGGGGTCCGCAGGGCAAAACAAACATCATGCCGTCCCCTGATGGTCAACTGCGTCATCTGGCCGGTTTTGAAATTCAGGGTCGTTTGTTTGCGGGCGATACTGGCGGTGGGTCTTACCGCTACCCGGAAAAGCAGAGGATTGCCATTGGTGATGCCGCCATTGATACCACCGGAATGATTAGACAGCGTCCTGCCGTCCCCGCTGACAAACGGGTCATTGAAGGTACTGCCAGCCATGCGGGCGGCGGCGAAACCGGCGCCGAACTCGACGCCTTTGATGCCTGGAATTGAGAACAAGGCATGCGCAAGAACCGATTCCACACTGTCAAAAAACGGTTCGCCCAGACCGATCGGAACATTGGTTACCTGACACTCGACTATGCCCCCGAGTGAGTCCCCCTGACCGGCAGTTTCATCGAGTAGTTTTGCATAATCCGACTGCCCGCCGACTTCCGTCAGGCGCGCGGTGATTTGCATGGGCTGGACGATTTTCTTGGCAATCACACCGGCGGCCACCAATCCGACGGTCAACCGTCCCGAAAAATGGCCACCCCCACGGGGATCATTCCAGCCCTGAAATTTGCGGTTGGCGGTAAAATCGGCCTGTCCGGGACGAAAAATCGGCGATTCAGGATAATCCTCCGAGCGCTGGTCGGCATTCGTGAAAATGATCGTCAGTGGCGCGCCGGTCGTTTTGCCCCGATACATGCCACTCAGGAAACGTGGCAGGTCGCTTTCGAGGCGTTTGGTTGTTCCGGCTGTGCCGCCCCGGCGTCGGGCGAGATCGGTCGCGAAGGTTTCGGTCGTCAGCGGAATACCCGGCAGACAGCCGTCAATTACCACTCCGACGTCGCTGCCATGCGATTCGCCGAATACCGTAATGCGAAAAAGCCTTCCAATACTATCCATCTATGTTACCTCCCACATGCTTAAGATCGTTAAAAAACGCCGGATAAGATTTATTGACACATTCCGCACCGCTGATTATGACGGGATCGACCGCACTCAGACCGGCAAGCGCCAAAGCCATGGCGATGCGATGATCGTGATGGGACTCGACAATGCCGCCCTTTACTTTACCACCCTCAACCGTAAGCGTGTCATCGTTCCGTTTGATGACAATACCCAGCTTACCGAATTCGCTCTGCAGGGCGGAAGCGCGGTCGCTTTCCTTGAACAAGAGACGGTTGGCGCCACGTATGTGACTCTGACCGCTACATCCCACCGCCAATGCCACCAGTGGTGGAAAAAGGTCGGGGCAATCGGTCGCATCGCATTCAAAAGCCCGCAGATCACCCCGTTCCACCAGTACCCTGTTCGATTCCACCTGAACCCGCGCTCCACAGGACTGCAGAACGGTGAGAATGGCGCGGTCAGCCTGTTGGGAGTCCTGCTGCAACCCGGTTACTTCGATCCGTCCTCTCAGGGCACCCGCCACCAGCAGAAAAGCCGCGCCGCTGTAGTCACCCTCGACAGTCAATTCTATTGGTTGATACTTCTGCCGTCCTTTGACAATAAACCGGCGATAAGCTTGATTTTCGATGTGGATTCCAAATTTTTGCAGGATTGCGAGCGTCAGGTCAATATAAGGCTTGCTTTTCAAATTAAGAACCCTGATCCGGGAGTCGGCTTCGACCAAGGGCAAAGCCATCAGCAGACCGGTCAGAAACTGGGAACTGATCGCTCCGTCCAGGGTCACTTCACCGCCACGCAGAGGTCCCTGAAGTGTGAGCGGCAAACGACCGTCTATAGTTGAACAATTTACTCCTAACCGACGTAGTGGCTCGGGAATCATGTCAATCGGACGACGTCGCAACGCCGGCTGACCGGTAATTTTCAGTTGGCAGGTACACAGTGCTCCGATGGGGGTAAACATCCGCAAACTCAAACCCGACTCGCCGCAATCAAGCACATCCCGACGGGGATTGAGTCCGCCTTTTATCCGGAGGTCGCGGCCATCGAGTTCAATTTCGGCGCCGAGCGTCGTGACAATCCGCAGAGCGGCGGCGCTGTCATCACAGAAAGTAACCGCATGCAAGTGCGAGGTGCCATGCGTTAGCACGGCTCCGGCAATAAGACGTTGCAGAACGCTTTTGGATGCCGGCGCGGCGACCGTTCCCTCAATTCTTGAAGAGCTGACTGACTTCTGCATAAAGTAAATCCGTGCATCTGGTGATGGTAGGTTCTTCAGTGTCCAGGATGGCATCCGCCGCCATAAAATAATGCTCAAAACGTTCCTGGAAAATGTCTCTCGCAGTCGTTCGGGAAGCGCCGTTTTGCAAAAGCGGGCGGTTGGTCGGGCTGATTCTCGACCAGACTTGGTCAGGTCGGGCAAACAACCAGATATTCAGCGCCTTTTTACGGAGCAAAGCCCGATTTGCCGCGCTTAGAATAATGCCGCCACCCGTCGCGATGACCTGCCGCTGGCCGGTCAAGGCTTTAGCCAGGGCACGGCTTTCCAGCACGCGAAAATGATCTTCGCCGACTGCCCGGAATATCTGCGTGATCGTTCGCCCGCAGGTGTTTTCCACGTCCTGATCGGTATCGGTGAATTTCCAGCCCAGGCGCTGTGCCAACCGCTCCCCCAAGGCCGTTTTGCCAGCACCCATTGAACCCGTCAGTACAATATTATTTAGCGAGGCAAACGGATTTTCAAGAATTACCTGCTCCGGGATCGTCCCCGCGGCGGTCTTGCCGGTGAATAATTTGAAAGCCGGACGGGCTTGTTCGATCAGCCAGGTGGTGCCCGGAATAAAATGCGCTCCCACAGCACGCGTCATCGGCTCCAACAACGAGTGGTGATAATTAGCATCCAAAACTATCTGCCGGTCATTAAGCCAGGATTCCTGAATAATGTTTATCCCCATTGGTAAAGTGTTGATGATAATATCGGCCCTCCGCACGCAAGTAGCGAGCTGGTTGAGCGGTTTAAAATTCACACCGCTGACCGCAGCCAAAGCCTGACCTTTAGGTATCGTACGATTGACGAGGGTGACATGCGCCTGAGCGGAACGCAGAGCATAAAGAACCGCACGGGCCGCCCCTCCGGCACCGATGACCAGGACGGCATGTCCCTTCAGAGGCACCCGGTTGATTTTAAATGCCCGCAAGATACCGGTTACATCGGTATTGTAACCTGTAGTGTTTGTTTTATTAAAAATGAGCGTATTGACCGCACCAACGCCCAAAGCTTCCGCCGACAGGTGCGCAGTCTGCTCCATCACCATTTGTTTAAAGGGAGCCGTGACATTCAAACCGTGAATCCCCAATTTGGACGCCAACTGCAGAGCCTGCCGGCCATCGGCGGCGATAATCCGGCTATAGCCTGCGGCGATTTTCATTTTCCGAAACCAATATTGGTGCAGTACAGGGCTTTTCGAATGCAAAACCGGATGACCGATAATCGCAAAACGCTTAGCCGGCATTGGCGGACTCCCGGCCCTTGAAATTGAGCAAGTCGGTCGCAGTCGGCTGTCCCGGTGCCGTGGCTTGCTCTGCTGCCGCCGCCACATAGACAAACGGCGCGCCTCGTCGCAAAGCGGTCAGACGCGACTCGATTCCAAAATTGCCCATTCCGAAGGCTATTAGCGGTTTTTTATTCCAGTCGTACAATTCCCGCAAGCGGATTTGATCCTGCCGCTCATGACAATAGGTGACCAGCTTCACCAGGTCCCCTGTGAGTGCTTCACAATGACGCAGGATCCGGCGCAATGCTAAGCGAGCCGGAGTACATTCGTAATTATGGTAAGAAATTATTACTTTGGCCTTGGCCCGGCTGGCTTCGGTCTGCAGTGTCTGGCGATAGGCTTCCGACGCATCGCATTCAATATCAACGTACGCCGCGCCATTGCGCAGTGCCTCGGTCAGCAATAATTGGCGGACATCGTCGCTGAAACGCCCCGGACGGCAGGTCGCGACGAGCCGCGGATGAGCGGTGAAAATCCGTCTTAATTCCGCCAATTGAAGGTCTAACAGATCCAGCCGAATTTCAGCCATGGCGGATTTGGGGAGGAGGTTCAGAATTTCAGCGGGCGTCAGATGTGCGATCACAATACAGAACATCGAGAAATTCCCGGATTTGTTGAAAGCCAAGGTTTACTATTTGCGCGTCACCCAGGCGGCGCAGGATCACAAATTGCAGTTGATTGTCCCGGCGTTTTTTGTCCTTTACAATCAGTGGTGCGATTTTTTCCGGAGCGATCGGTAGGTCAGTCGGCAATTCGTAAGTATTCAAAATTGCGGTTAGTGTCGGCAGGGCGATTGGCGATAAATAACCCAAGCGGACAGAAATGGCCGCCGCGCAATGCATGCCGATGGCCACGGCCTCCCCGTGCAGGAGGCCTGTGACAACTTCGAGTGCGTGTCCGATGGAATGCCCAAAGTTCAGTCTGCGACGCTCGTTCTGCTCACGTTCATCGCGCAGGACAATGTCGGCTTTCAGGTTGATCGCCCGGCTAACGATTTTTTCGACCGATTCGGTCTGAAGGTGCAGAACTTGTTCGCTCTCCGTATGCAGAATCGCTAACAAATCGGCGTCGCCGATTGCGCCGCATTTGATGATTTCGGCGATCCCGTTGAGTAGATGGCGGTGTGGCAAAGTGCTCAGCACATCCCGCGGACAGAGCACGAAGCGGGGCTGATTGATGGTCCCGATGATATTTTTAATGCCGGCAAAATTGACGCCGTTTTTCCCGCCAATGCTGGCATCCGCCTGGGCCATGATCGTCGTGGCTACGAAACCGAAATCTATGCCGCGTAAAAAGGTACTGGCGGTAAAACCGGCGACATCGCAGACAACGCCCCCTCCCAGCCCGAGAACTGTCCAGCCACGATCGACACCGTACTTCACTAAATCGCGATAAATTTTCTGCATCGTTACGAGGCTTTTTGACTGCTCCCCTGGCTTCAGGACTATTTTGATAAAATCCGCAAATTGCCTGCCGTATAGGCGCTCCACGTTCTTATCGGTAATAACTACCGTGCGGCGCGGCTCGACGTAGTTAAAAACTTCCTGCAAACTATCACAGGTCGAAATAGTCGAGAGCCGGCCGTGCAGGTTAATTGTTCTTTGCATGGTCAGCCAGGCTTTCCAATGTTGGCATAAAATTTTTCAAACGCAGGACGGCCTGCATCAGATCCGCGAACTGGGGCAGATTCAGCTGCTGATCACGGTCGCTGAGCGCTGTTTCCGGTCGGTAATGAACTTCGATCAGCAGGCCATCCGCACCCGCCGTCACCGCAGCTAAGGCCATGGATTTAATCAGGCTGACCCGACCGGTAGCATGCGAAGGATCAACGATAATAGGCAAATGGGTCAATTCGTGCACCGCCGGCACAATGCTTAAGTCGAGCGTGTTGCGCGTGTAGGTTTCGAAGGTGCGTATGCCCCGTTCACAGAGGATTACCTGTGGATTACCTTCCGAAAGGATGTATTCGGCACAGTTCAGCCATTCTTTCAGGGTCGAGTGCATCCCGCGTTTGAGCAGGACTGGTTTACGACTCTTCCCGACTTCTTTGAGCAATGCAAAATTCTGCATATTGCGCGCTCCGATCTGGAGAATGTCCACATATTCACCGATCCAAGTCACGTCACGCGAATCAAGCACTTCGGTAATAATCGGCAATCCATAGGCTGTCCGCGCCTTTTCCAGCAGTTTCAGGGCCTGCAGACCCAGGCCGTGAAAATCATAGGGCGAAGTGCGTGGCTTGAAGGCGCCTCCGCGCAGGATATTGGCACCCGCGGCTTTGACGGCGGCGGCGGTCTGCATCAGTTGCTCTTCTGATTCCACGGCACAGGGGCCCGCCATGACGACCAAATCCTGCCCGATGGTAATTTCGCCGACCTGAATCCGGGTTTTCGTCAGCTGGCTTTTAATGGTAGCCAGTTTCAAATTCTCGCTGATCTCTTTCAAACTGCTCGGTACTCCTTAGTTTAACTTACCTATATAAACAAAAACCCCTTCGCTATGGAAGGGGTTTTCTTGGTATAAATTTGCGTGTAATTAAAGCCCCTTCCGGTCTAATCCCTTGAAATAAAAGTAGTGATAATATTTTACGTACGCGTTCATCGTTTCTGTTGTGTAAAAACTGTTTTATCTTAACATATAATCGGCAATAATTCAATATTTTTCTTTGTCGGGCAGAATAAAAACCGAGACAATAGAATGACCCAATGCAATTTTCCACCTGTGCAGGCGCATGCAGATGGGTTCGGGAAATGAAATCGGGAATGCCGATCAGCAATCTACATCGGCCCAAATCCAAGCTTGAAAATCGGCGTTAATATCTGTTTCCGGTTAACTTCATTCTCCTAAACCGGTTGAGAAATATCCCGCATTAATGGGGAGGCATTTTTTCCGGTGCTAAAACCAATAATTTGTTGATGGATGTTCCTGAAATTTTACTAACTTTGAGCCGTTTTTAATGGTTATTCTGAGTAATAAAAATGACATGGGGACTTTAATGTCGCAACAGCAGGTACATTTATGACACTCAACCCCTTTCGCATATTCGATCCCGAACCGCAGGTTAGGCAAATTGCATTCGAACTCTATTCCATGGTGCGCGATTTACCCCTGATTTCGCCGCATGGTCATGTCGAGCCACGGCTATTAGCGGAAAACAAGCCTTTTCCCAATCCCACTGAACTAATCCTAATTCCCGATCATTACATCTACCGTCTGCTCTATTCGCAAGGCATTCCGCTTGCGACCCTGGGCATCCCGACTCTCGATGGCAGTCGCGTTGAGCAGGACCCGCGCAAAATCTGGCAGATTTTCGCCGACAATTTCTACCTGTTCGCCGGGACGCCTACCGGTATCTGGCTGACTCAGGAATTGGAAGAGGTTTTCGGAATTTCAGAAAAACTGACCACCGCCAATGGCCAGAAGATTTATGAGCAATTGGAGGCTAAGCTGAGAGAACCTGCCTTTCTGCCGCGGAAGCTATTTGAGCGTTTTAAACTTGCCGTTCTGACAACCACCGACGCCCCTGCCGATCCGCTTGTTTTTCACCGGCAAATCCGCGCATCGGGTTGGCCCGGACGCGTAATTCCGTGTTTCCGCCCCGATGCGCTATTCGAGATCAATGCCCCGGCGTGGAAAAGCGAGTTGACGGCATTAGAAAAGGCTTCGGGGATGGCTATCGGCAATTTTAGGCAATTCATCTCCAGCCTGGAAAATCGACGGGCTTATTTTAAACAATGCGGGGCGGTTTCTACCGATCAGGGTATTGAAAGTCCTTATACGCATTATCTGTCCGCTTCCGAAATCGAAACGATTTTCCAGCACGCGCTGCGCGGTTCGGTCAGCGTGCAGGAAACTTGCGCTTTTCAAGCCCATATGCTGATGGAAATGGCGCGCATGAGCATCGCGGATGGCCTGGTAATGCAAATCCATGCCGGAGTCATGCGTAACCATAATCGCCTGGTTTTCGAGAAATTCGGGATCAACAAGGGGTGCGATATTCCCGTGACAACGGAATTCACCCGCAATCTTGCCGAACTTTTGAATATTTTCGGCAACGATCCGCGTCTGACGCTGGTAGTTTTCACAGCAGACGAAAGTCCATACGCGAGGGAGCTGGCACCATTGGCCGGTCATTATCCGGCGCTTAAATTAGGTGCCGCCTGGTGGTTCCATGACAGTCTGCAGGGCATGCTGCGCTTCCGCGAACAGGTCAGCGAAACCGCCAGCATTTACAACACCGTCGGCTTCACCGACGATACGCGGGCTTTCCCTTCAATTCCTGCCCGGCATGATCTTTCGCGCCGAGTAGATGCGACCTTCTTAGCTCGTCAGGTCACCCGCCATATAATTGACATGGATGATGCTCAGCGCATGATCAAAGCCTTAGCGTACGAATTGCCCTGGCAGGTCTACAAATTAGGTTAAGTATGTTTCAGGAATACGGCAGATGAAGAAAACGACACATCTACTATTTACAATGATGCTTCTGGTTTTCAGCACGCGATGCGCCCGGGAGCAGAAGACAACTGTCATCAAACTGGCGCACGGACTCGATCCATCGCATCCTGTGCATCAGGCGATGGTCTTCATGGATCAGCAACTGCAGGCCAAGTCCCATGGCAAATACCGGATTGACATTTATCCAAGCCAACAGTTGGGCACCGAACGTGAATGCATCGAGTTGCTGCAAATTGGCAGTTTAGGAATGACCAAGGTGTCCTGCAGTGTGCTGGAAAGTTTCGTGCCGGCATTCAGCGTCTTCAGTTTGCCTTACCTGTTCCGTGACGATGCCCAGCGCTATAAGGTCCTGGAAGGCGAAATAGGACGGCAGCTCCTGCTCGATGGTCAGCGTTTCTGGGTACGGGGGCTGTGTTTTTTCGACGCCGGCAGTCGCAATTTTTATACCATTCGGCAACCCATTCGTACTCCGGATGATCTGCGCGGTCTGAAAATTCGCACCCAGGAAAGTCCGACTTCCCTGAAAATGATTCAGGCGTTCGGAGGCTCGGCGACTCCCATTGCCTGGGGGGAATTGTACACTGCGCTCCAGCAGGGAATTGTGGACGGCGCCGAGAACAATCCGCCGACTTTTTTCCTTTCACACCATTATGAAGTGTGCCGATACTACGTTCTCGATGAGCATACTTCCGTGCCCGATGTATTGCTGGTCAGCACGGTTATCTGGAACAGTTTGCCGTCTCAGGCTCAGCAATGGCTCCAGGAGGCCGCCAATGCCGCCGCCGAGCACCAGAAAATCCTCTGGCAGACTGCCACTGCGCATGCCTTAGCAGAAGTCGCAAAAGCCGGGGTGCAGGTTATCCGGCCGGACAAAAAACCTTTCCAGGACAAAGTGGTCGGCATCTACCGCGAGTATCAGAGCAAACCCGAATTAGCTGCATTAATCGAAAAAATCAGGGCTGTCCAATGATCAGATTTCGGCATGTCGTGGAAAAAATTCTTGAATATGTGCTCATCGTGCTGATGGGCACCAATGTGTTAAACGTCTTATGGCAGGTCTTTACTCGGTTCGTGCTCAGGAATCCGAGCTCCTACACTGAGGAGTTAGCCCGTTATTTATTGGTCTGGATTGGATTGTTGGGCGGCGCCTATGCGGTCAGCAAAAAAATCCATTTAGCCATTGACCTGCTGCCCAACCGGCTCAAAGGACGGGCCCGGCTCTGGTTGGCACTCTTTATCGAGGTAAGCATTCTACTTTTTGCCTTTTTCGTAATGATCATCGGGGGTCTGCGGCTGGTCACCATTACACTGAC
>Ga0209610_1000796_pt1 | contig 16472 bp, 15 predicted proteins | sample LakKivw275mmetaG_FD_184137 | JGI IMG/M metagenome (GOLD analysis project Ga0209610, IMG submission 184137) | Anoxic lake water microbial communities from Lake Kivu, Rwanda to study Microbial Dark Matter (Phase II) - Lake Kivu water 275m metaG... | ecosystem: Environmental > Aquatic > Freshwater...
GTCTCATAGGGCTGGAAGCCAACGACCTTTTGATGGTCGATCGAAAAGGTCGGAACCGCTGTGATGCCCTGTGCATAACAGTAGTTCCAATCGGAGTCCACTTCCTCCTTATACCTTCTCGATTTCAGAACCTCTCTTGCTTCTTCTTCGGGAAATCCTAATGATTTAGACAGACGAACCAGTTCATCGGTTTTACCAATATTGATGCCCTCAACGAAATAGGCGTTAAAGACAGCCCTGTGAAACTTATCCCCAACCCCTTTTGATTCTGCCCATTTTCCCAATTCCTGAGCCAGGCGGCTGTTGAACGTCATTTTCCTTTCCCCAAGGGGCATGCCGAGTTCACGAGCGACCTGCCGTAAGCGTTCCCGGGCTTTGTCAATATCGATATTGCGCCCTGCGAAGAGTTCTTCGAGAGTGAGCCCCTCCTCCGGAGTCTCAGGATGGAGCGGGAAGGCGATCCACCGGATTTGGATATCATACTCTTTCTGCAATTGGTCAATACGCACGGTATTGAAGTAACACCAGGGTCACACATAATCCGAAAAGATTTCCAGTATTTCTTTACCCATCATTTTTCTCCTTTTAAATTCCGGTCAAATCTATTTTTTAAACTATGACCGATCTTTTGGTTCTTTGCAACAGACGGGGATGTTTCATTATTTGAGGGTGAGCCGATTTAAGGATAGATTTGTTGAATTTATTTCATTCTTGTAGTAGAAGTCTATCTAAAATTCTGAAACTTGGGGGCAATATGAAAAAATCCATTGGTAAGGATCAAATCAGTCGGAAGAAGTTTGAAAAGGTATTCGAAAAACATGGATACAGCGATTATAAGTGGATTCATCCAAGGCAGATTGTTGTGGCCCAATGGACAAGAATGAAATGTGTGTTTGGCTGTAAAAATTATGGCAGATGCGGGACCTGTCCACCGAATACTCCATCTGTGGCAGAATGCAAAGGCTTTTTTAGGGAGTACAGAACTGGAGTGGTTTTCCATTTCACCAAGAAAGTAAAAAAACCCGAGGACCGTTTTGCCTGGACAAGGAAGGTTAATTCAAAACTTCTGAAACTGGAGCGAGAGGTCTTTCTCTCAGGTTACCACAAGGCGTTTCTCCTGTTTATGGATTCCTGTAATCTCTGTGCATCCTGTTCCGGCATAAGACAACTGTGCAAAAACCCCAAAATGGCCCGGCCCACTCCTGAGTCCATGGCTATGGATGTCTTTGCTACGGTCCGGAAAATTGGTTATCCGATCAAAGTTCTTTACGACTATTCCCAGGAGATGAATCGTTACGCCTTTCTGTTTATCGAATAAATCTGTCATTCTCTGTGGGAAGGAGGAAGAGATGGACAAGGATCAATTGGCCGAAATCATAAGGCGGAGATTAAAGTTAGACAATCAAGAGTGGGCGATTATCAAAGAGAATCCAAGGTTTCAGCGTCTGTTTCAGAACGCCATTAAAGCCTCTGAATATCGTTTGGTGGCCGAGGTGATCCATTCAAAAGGATGTCATTCAGGTCATGTTGTAGGTCAGAAACTGATTTTTGATAATTCTGGTAATTTGCTCATGAAAGAGTGTCCGGACCGAGTATGTGCTTTTTTGATGCCGAATTTAACTGTTTTAATTAATGCCTTTTTTGAGAATTTAATGAATGGCCGGGATCCGAATGAGGTGATGTTTAACACGACGGGCTGTTTTGACACCGGCCCTCAATGTGGCGGGTGGGGACATGTGGTGGTTAAAATGACTGCCGTGCCTAAATCTTCATAAGATGTCACAATTAATTGTGGTGTCCTCGGAATCCTTTAAGCAAAACGGGTCAAATTTTAAAATATAATATTTCTCAATATCCTATTTTTATGGGAGAGTTGAAAAGAATCCATTTCGTTAAAGGGAGACTCCATGTCACCAGTGACAGAGTTTAAACAGGTGTTGAATGAATCTGAATGCCAATTTATTGAGACCCTGAGCACTCCAGCCAGGATTCAGGCCTTTCTCGATGAGCTCTCCTATAGCACGGAGCACGTTTACCGTTCTCCCCTGCGTGTCCTTCGAGAAGGGCTGGCACACTGCTTCGACGGGGCTCTGTTTGCAGCGGCAGGACTGCGGCTTCTGGGTCACCCTCCACTTATTTTAGAGATGGTCCCAAATGGCAGAGATGACGATCACCTTCTGGCGTTGTACAGGTGCAATGGCCACTGGGGAGCGGTAGCCAAATCGAATTTTACAGGATTACGGTTTCGAGAGCCTGTTTACCGAAACCTGCGGGAGTTGGTCATGTCCTATTTCGAACAGTTTTACAATATTGAGCGGGAGAAGACCCTGCGGAGTTATAGCCTTCCCCTCCATTTGGAGGCTTTTGACCGATGGAACTGGATGACAGACAGCCATTCCCTGGAACGCATTGCGCAGAAATTGGACAGAGTTCGAAAGATTCCGCTCCTTACCCGATCAATGATATCCAACCTATCACTGGTGGATGAGCGTTTCTATCGGGCCGGGTTGATTGGATCGGATGAGGCTGGCTTATTTAAGCCGACGTCGAGGAAGAAGTAAAAAAATATTTATAATCTCAATCATAACCTGGTGGTTTGTGCCGGGGGGTAAAAAGGGCATAGCCCAGCAGGGTGATGGAAAAGGCGCTGCAGATCCAGGCAAAGACATCTCCGTACAGGGTATAGAAAGTTTTTTTCTTCGAGAGCCGGATCGTGCCGATCATCGCTTCCTCTGTAAAGAGCTTTCCCTGTTTCATGATCCTGCCCACAGGGTCAATAAAACCACTTATCCCGGTGTTGGCCGCTCTGGCGATAAAGACCCGATTCTCAACCGATCTGAAGGTAGCAATGGTGAGGTGCTGTCGGGGAGCGGAAGTTCTTCCAAACCAGGCGTCATTGGTGATGGTGACCAAGAAGTCTGCCCCATTTTTGACAAATTTCCGGCAGAGATCCGGAAAGATGATTTCAAAACAGATGAGAACTCCAAATTTCCCCTGAGGAAGGGTAAAATTGAAAGTTTCCTTTCCGGGTTTAAAATTCCCGATCCCTTCTCCCAGAGATCCAAGAGAGATATACTCGCCAAGCGGAACATATTCTCCATAGGGAACGAGATGGGTTTTGTCGTATTTCCCGATCAGCTCACCGGAGGGGGAGACCAGAAGAGCACTGTTATAATGGTGAACCTTTCCCTTCTCTATTTTGTAGGAAGGGGTTCCGAAGAGGAGATAGGCTTCCGTTTTCTTCGGAATGTCCAGCACAAAAGGTTGATATTCTTTTGAATCCTGAAAGAAGAAAGGGGTGGCTGTCTCGGGCCAGATGATGAGATTCTGTTTTTTTTCTGCAACTTTAAAAGAGAGCCTTTCGTAAATCTTGAGGGTTTCCTTCTGAAAAGATTCATCCCATTTGATCGATTGGTCAATGTTTCCCTGAACCAGCCCCACTTTTATGGAAGGGTTCCGGACCATCTCACGATCCACCATCCTCATCTTCACATATCCATATACTAAAGAACTTAGGAGGATGAGGACACTCATCAAGACCTCTAAAGATGGGAAGGTCTTTTTAGACCACTGATGAAGAATGGAAAAGAGGGTGGCATTGACCAGGAGGATGACAAACGAGAGACCATAGACCCCAGTGATGTCCGCCATTTGAATGAAAGGGAGGTTGAGATATTGGGAGTGGCCCAGGTTTGCCCACGGAAAGCCGGTCAGAAGAAAAGAACGGAGATATTCGAGGGCCACCCACAGAAAGGGTGTAAAAAGGAAGGTCGTAAAGCCCACCCTGATCTGGATAAATCGAAACAGAAAGGTAAAGGCACCGATAAAGAGACTCAAGTAAAATACGAGGAGGAGGAGAATCAGAATGCTCGGTATCAAAGGGATATTTCCGTAATTGTGAACAGCAACAATGATCCAGTAGAGAATTCCGAGAAAGGAGATGAGACCGGTCAAGAGTCCAAGTTTAAAGCTCTTCCATAATCCTTTTCCTTCCACCGCATAGAGAAGGGGAACGAGGGCAACCCATGCTAAAAATTCGAGATCAAAATTAGGAAAGGAGAGGACGAGGAGAATACCTGAGAGGAGACTGAATAGAAGATCCTTCTTTTTCATGGCACAATCTTAAAGAATCAAACGGTAATTTTCAAGGAAGTTTTGAATTATCAAAAAGATTTGTTAAAATAAATTCGATGAGGATCTTACTGGTTGAGGATGATCAGGGGATTGCCCGATTCGTCAAGAAGGGGCTGTCGGAAAATTCATATTTTGTGGATGTGGCCTATGATGGGGAAAGGGGTTTGAACTCTGCCCTCCATATGAAATACGATCTGATTATCCTCGATATCCTGCTTCCGAAAATGGATGGCAGGGAGGTTCTGAAAAGGATGAGGTCCATGGAGGTTCAAACCCCTGTGATCTTTCTAACGGTTAAGGATTCGGAGAGTGATATTATTAAAGGATTAAATTTAGGGGCAGATGATTACCTGACCAAACCGTTCTCCTTTAATGAACTGTTAGCCAGGATTCAGGCAATCCTCAGAAGGGGGAAGACCGTTTCCCTCCCCTCACGGTTACAGGTGAGAAACCTCATTTTGGACACTGAAGGGCATCGTGTTTTTAGAGAAAAGGTCAAAATCGAACTGACGCCTAAGGAGTATGCCCTTCTCGAGCTTTTGATGAGATATCCCGGTCAAATCATAACCCGGAGCATGATCTCTGAAAAAGTCTTTGACTATCCTTTCGATACTTCTACCAACGTAGTGGATGTTCATGTTTCTCACCTAAGGAGTAAAATTGACAAAGATTTTGAGCCCAAGCTTCTCCATACCGTAAAAGGAGTAGGATATGTCCTCGAAGATCGGGGGTAAATTTCTTCGAAGAGCCGATACGAAATTGACCCTTTGGTACATCTTAACTTTCTTCATATCGGTGCTTCTTATTTTTGGATTTCTCTATCTACGCCTCAAACACCAACTGATTAAAGAGATCGACCAGTTTCTTCTTGACGAGACGAAAGAAATGGAAAAGGTACTATCGAGGAAACCGGCTGAGATCGATTTCCTTATGAGATTCGAAGATGAAGTGATGGCAAGAAAGTATTACCCGTTCTTTTTCCAAATTTTGGATACAGAAGGAAAGCCACTCTATGTTTCGAAACAGCTTGGAGAGTTGGGTTATGTTGTTAATGATGAGGTTTTGGCCAATGCCAAGGATGGTAAAGAAACCCGGGAAAGATTTCTTTCTACGAAAAGGAGGACACCCTATCGAATCATCAGCACTCCTGTTTATCAGAATGGGAAGCTTACCGAAATTATTCAACTTGGAACCCACCTTCGTTTTGCAAGAAAGAACCTAATTCATTTCAGGAACAACATAGCAATAGCTCTTGTTATCGTATTGGTGCTTGGGGCGCTGGGGGGATGGGTTTTGGCAAAAAGGTCTCTTTCTCCGATAGGTTACATTGCCTCAAAGGCAAGTCAAATCACCTCAGAAAATTTGGGTGAAAGATTGAATCAAAGAGGAACGGCTGATGAAATAGATAACCTCATTCAAACGATCAATGGAATGATTGCGAGGCTGGAGAGTTCGTTCAAACGGATGGCTGAATTCACGGCTGATGCCTCTCATGAGCTAAAGACACCCCTCTGTGCTCTGAGAGGAGAGGCGGAGGTCCTTCTTTCAAAGAGAAGGACTGCCGAGGAATATCAGGAAGGACTGGCCCATTTGATAGAACAATTTGACCGCCTGAACCGGATGATTGATGGCCTGATCCTGCTTTCAAAATCTGACTCATCAGAGGTTGAGTTGAAAATGGTTCCCCTTCGGTTGGACCTCTTGCTGAAAGATATTTCCGGTCTTTTTCAGGTACTTGCAGAACAAAAAGGCGTAGCCTTAGAAGTGGATGCACCCTGTGAGGTCACAGTGAAAGGTGATAAGGTTCGCCTTCAACAGCTCTTTACCAACCTGATTGACAATGCGATCAAATACACTTCAAAGGGATCCATCCGGGTAACGGTTAAAAAAAACCAGAACTTTGCCGGGATAAGGATCAGTGATACGGGAATTGGAATCCCTCAAGAAGAACAGGAAAAGGTCTTCAAACGTTTTTACCGGGTGGATAAATCCCGTTCAAGAGAGACCGGCGGGGCAGGGCTTGGACTGAGCATCGCCCAGTGGATCGCCCATGCCCACCGGGGGAGGATTGAACTGAAAAGCGAACCCGATCAGGGTTCGACCTTTACCGTCTATTTACCGACTGACCAGGAAGGGAGGAGACTATGATTCAGCACCCGAGTCCAAGTTACAGTATCATTATCCGAATCGAGCTTCTGAGCAAACCAGGCATGCTGGGAAGAGCCACCTCTGCCATCGGGAAGGCAGGAGGGGATATCGGCGCCGTTGATATTGTGGGATTTGAGAAAAACACCATTATTCGAGACCTCGTGGTAAGCGTGGCCAACATCGAAACCGGTCAGAGGGTGGTGGATGCAGTCAGAAAGGTGAGGGGGATTCGTGTGCTCAATGTGGCAGACCGGACCTTTATGATCCACCAGGGTGGAAAGATTGAAGTTAAAAATAAGATTTCTTTAAATAACCGGGACGATCTTTCGATGGCGTATACCCCAGGCGTGGCCAGAATCTGCATGGCGATTCACGAAGATCCCGGGAGGGTGTATGACCTTACCATCAAGAAGAATACGATTGCCATTGTCACCGATGGGACTGCCGTGCTTGGTCTTGGAGATATCGGACCTGAGGCCGCGATGCCGGTGATGGAAGGAAAGGCCATGCTCTTTAAGGAGTTCGGTCAGGTGGATGCCTTCCCTATCTGTTTAAAGACGAAGGACCCGGAGGAGATCGTTGAGGCGGTAAAATGGATCGCCCCTGGATTCGGAGGGATAAACTTAGAAGATATTTCGGCGCCCCGTTGCTTTGAAATCGAGGAACGATTAAAAAAGGAATTGGATATCCCGGTTTTACATGATGATCAACACGGGACAGCCGTCGTCGTACTGGCCGCCCTGATCAATGCGCTCAAGATCGTTGGGAAACAGTTTAAAGATATCCGGGTGGTGGTGAGTGGCTTGGGTGCAGCAGGAGTGGCCTCCATTGAGCTTCTCCTTGCATCCGGTGTGAAACAGATTATTGGATGTGACCGGGGCGGGATTCTCTATAAGGGAAGAAAGGAGAATATGAATCCCATCAAGGAGAAGATTGCCGAAAAGACCAATGCTGAGAGGATTCAGGGGGACATCTCAAAGGCGATGAAAGGAGCGGATGTCTTTATCGGTCTTTCACAGCCCGGGGTCATCCACGCAAAGGATATTAAAAAGATGACGCGTGATCCCGTTGTCTTTGCCATGGCCAACCCCGATCCCGAGATTATGCCGGAAGAGGCGGGGCGTTCTGTCCGGGTGATGGCCACGGGGAGATCGGACTATCCCAATCAGATCAACAACGTGCTTTGTTTTCCAGGCCTCTTCAGAGGAGTTCTGGATTGCCATGCCCGGGAGGTCAACCAGGAGATGCTCTTCTCAGCCGCCCATGCCATTGCCTCTGTTGTGGAAGAAAATGAGCTCAGAGAGGACTATATCATTCCAAGCGTTTTAAACCGGAAGGTTCCGGAAAGAATCGCCTCCCGGGTGAAGGAGGCGGCGGTCCGGACAGGAGTGGCCAGGGAGCATTAGAGACATTTCTCATCCTGTAAGGTATTATTTTTTTCAACCCCCCCCTGGATTGAGGTTAAGAAATCTTCATCTTCATTTAATCCCCGTTTAATTCCTTTGATGTAATATATCCCTCAATTTCGAGAGGATTTATGGTGGAAAGTTTTTCTCATTATATTAATGAGCAGAGGGGAAGGGATGGGAGCAGCATTTTGTTTGATATTTATATTCTAAATTCCTAAGTTATAGGAAGGAAAGGAGATCTAAATGGCATACCCCCATTGGGTTTATCGTTTTAGAAATTTATTAGCCTGCCCGCCTCTCTTTTTTTTATTTCTCATCCATTTCTACGAAATAGAAGATGAAGAGATCATATGGCCTCTTGGAACCTGCATTGTTTTCATAGGGATCGCTCTCCGGATCTGGGCACTTCAGCACCTGCACTATCGTCTGAATAGGCACAAGCAATTGACCACCACAGGGCCATACCAATTTGTTAGAAACCCTCTTTACATCGGTTCTATGATGATGTGTGTGGGTGCAACCGTTGCCTCAGAGCTTCTATGGTTTATTCCGATTACTATTTTTTGGTGCATCGGGACCTACTCACTCGTCATCCATTTTGAGGAAAGACATCTTTTAGAGAAGTACGGAGACGCCTACCGGAGATATTTGCTGGAGGTTCCCAGGTGGCTCCCTAAAATATCGAGTTTCAAAAATACGGGACTGATTAATGGATATTTATCTAAGGCGTTTATAGTCGAGTTCCCCGGTATATTCATATTATTGCCCTGCCTTTTCAAGGAAATCCTAAATTTTGATTGAATATCAACGAATGGATTTAAAATTTAATCCTGATCATTTCATGAGAAGGAAATTAATTTCCCCTGATCACTTTCGATAAGATAGAAAGATGAAGCGGAGGTTAAGAAATCTTAATATAAATTTAATTCTGGGAAAGATTTTTTATGTTATATATAAAAAATAAAGTTTATTCTTCGCTAAGTTACTGGTATTATTGAATTGGATTGAATTGCAATCCGTTAGAATCGCACATTTGAAAGGATCATAAATTTCATGGATCGGCGGCAGGTATATTTTTTTATCATTTTTGGAATAGGAATCCTCCTCTTTCTTTTTAATTTAGGAGGACGGGATCTCTGGGAGCCTGATGAGACCCGATATGCGGTGGTTGCCCGGGAAATGAGGGAGACGGGAGATTGGATCATCCCCCATCTCAATGGGGCGATCTATCCGGAAAAACCTCCCCTTTTTTTCTGGTTGGTTAACCTCTCTAATTTCTTTCTTGGCGAAAATACTGAATTATCGAATCGTCTCCCTTCTGCCCTGGCAGGGTTCGTTACGATGGTTATCACTTTTTTTTTGGGAGGAAAGCTATTCAATTTTAGAGTGGGATTTCTATCCGGACTCATTCTATCTACCTGCATCTTTTTTCCCATGATTTCACGCTGGGTAATGATGGACTCTCTTCTAACACTCTTCTTTCTTCTTGCGGTCTACTGTTTTTATCTGGGTTATGAAAATGATGAGAACCGGAGGAGGTATTACCTTTTGGCCGGTCTCTTTATGGGGCTTGGGGTCTTAACCAAAGGACCGGTGGCCTACCTGCCGATACCTATTTTACTCCTCTTCGCCTTTTTTCAAAAAAAATCCAAAAGATTCTTGTGCCGCCCCCTCCTCTGGGGATTTCTCCTTTCCGTAATGGTCGTGTTAATCTGGTGGATTCCAGCTTGTTGGTTTGGAGGGAGAGATTATATTCATTGGATTCTGCTTAAGAAAGCCACAGGAACCTATGTGGAAGGCGGAAAACATCTTCATCCGGGACCTCTTTATTTTTATTTCGTCAGGTTCCCTGCTGAATTTTTCCCCTGGATTGTTTTTTTACCCACCGCATTCATTTTCGGACTGCGAAGAGGATGGGAGAAAAGGAAGGAATTTATCTTTCTCTTGGTCTGGTTCGTTTTCATCTTTCTTTTTTTCACCCTCTCCAAAGGGAAAAAGGATAATTATCTTCTTCCGCTCTATCCAGCTTCAGCGATGATGGTTGGGGTCCTATGGGATCTCGGGTTACGGTCTTTGGAGAAAACAAAAGGATTTATTCCAGGACTTCTCTTGCTTACGCTTCTTTTTCTTATAGGCTTTGTTCTTCTCTTGTCAGGAATTCCACAAAATTTTTACCCATTCCTTATGGACTATCGTTCCTTCGGTCTCTCCCTTCTCTTTTATTTGATGGTGGGATCTTTCCTCTCGCTTCTTTTCTTTATGAAAGAGATGAGAGGGGCTTCTCTGATAACCCTTGTGGTGGCTTTTACTATTTTTCATCTTCATCTCTCTTTTGCCCTTCCGCCGAAACTAAATCCCAATCGTTCGATGAAGGCATTTTCAGAAAGCATTCTCAAAAGAATGGAGCCCGCAGATGAAATTAAAACCTATTGGTTTAAGTCAAATGGATTAATCTACTATACGAAGAAGCCTTATATCGAAGAGATAGAAACTCCAGATCGGTTGAAAGAGGTTTTTCGTTCCCCACGCCGGGTCTTTATCGTGGTCTTTGCGGAGATGTTTGATAGACTAAAACGAAATACAGGGATGGAGATGGACCCTATCGATCAGATAAAAATTGGACACTGGAACTATATCCTCATTTCAAATCGTGAGTGAATTTTTTATAAAATTGGAAATTTAGAAGATCGATGACAGATCAGAAAGGTTGAAATCAAAATGAAACGATGGGCGATCTTATGGATGATCTCAGCCGTTTTTTCTTTATTCCTTGCTGGCCTATTTGGATGGGTAAGCATGCTCCATCATGATTATGAGAATATCCCCTCGGAGTACCTTATCGGCAACAAAGTTGCTCATACAAAGGTATTGAAGGGGGAAGGATTTCCATTCTCTTTTTTAGTCATCGGGGATACGGAAGGGAGTGAAAGGGGAGAGTTCTTGATTAAAAAGGCTTTGGAGCACGGAAAATTTTCATTTATGGTCATTGTCGGGGATTTTGTTAAAAAGCCTGATATATGGGAGCATCGTTACTTCTTGAAGGAGATGAGTACAGAAATAAAACCGTCCTTTCCTGTCTTTCTCGTACCCGGAAACCATGATATTGACTATACTTCCGTAAAAATAAATGATAGGGCGAGGAAGGTGACGCCAGAGGTTTTTGATTCTCTTTATGGAGCAAGGAACTTTGATTTCACTTTCAATCACTGCCTTTTTATTCTTTCGGAGGTTGACCCGAAGAATCCAAATGGTTACTTAAATTATCTCCAGGAAGTCTTATCCAAAAAGGGGAAGGGTAGCAAGCATATCTTCGTCTTTATCCACTATCCGCCCAAAGAGGTTGAAAAGGAACCTGAGGGGCCCCTCCCGAACGAAGATGAATTTTTTTCTCTTGTGGAAGCCTATAGAGTGAAGACCTGTTTTTTCGGGCATTATCATGGTTATTGGAGGGGAGAGAGGAATGGGGTGAACCTGATTGTCATCGGAGGAGGGGGTCGTTTAAAAAAAAGGCAACCGGAATGGGGAAAATTTCATCATATATTGAAAGTTGATGTGGATGAGCATATAATTAAGGAAAACTTAATCACCCTTAAAGAGAGCTTCGCCTTCGAAGATTCTTTTGAAAAGCGAGTATTCACTCAGGTCTTTCCAATCGTTCAGGATAAAGGTTGGATTCTCTATGCGGGGACAATTATTTTCTTGTCATGGGGGATTTGTTCCTTCATTTTTTTTACCATTATTTTGAGAAATAAGAAACCAAAAAAAGAGTAAAGGTGGTTCACGGATGAGGTTGAAACTTTTATTGATTGGGGTAGGAAGATGGGGGAGAAACCATCTCAAGGCGCTCGCACCATTAGTGGATGAACTCTATGTCGTCGATTCGGACCCTGATCAATTAAAGACGTGCAAAGAGTTTTCTATTCCGCTGGATCATCTATCGACTCATTACCTTGATTTTCTTGATGGGGTGGATGGAGTGGATATTGTGACGCCAGCCGATAGCCATCTGGCTGTTGCCAAAGATTGTTTTAAGAAAGGCAAGGATATTTTTGTAGAGAAACCCATCGCCTTAACCTCTCAGGAAGCGAAAGAGATGATTTCGATGGCTGATGGGAAGGGTTTAATTCTACAGGTCGGCCATATTTATCGATACCATCCTGCTTCGTCAAAGATAAAAGACTTTCTGAACAAGAGAGAGTTGGGAACGGTTCGCTATGCCTATGGTCATTTCATGGGATTCAAGAGACCCAGAACCGATGTGGGAGTGACACAAACTGATGCGATCCATTATTTTGACCTTTTTAATTATCTCTTCGATGAGCCTCCTCAGGCGGTGAGGGCAGTGGTGAGGCATTACCTGAACCTCCCTCTGGACGATACCTCTATCTCAGTATTGGAGTACAGAGAGAAAGTTGTCTTCGTGGAAGCAGGCTATATGCCTCCGGAGCGCCGAAGAGATATTGCCATTGTAGGAGATAGAGCGAGCCTCTACTGTGATTTTCAAAAAGGTTCCCTGTCTTTTTATGAAAATCGGCACGAGAGACAAGGAGATCGGTGGGCGGCCCTGGAAGGAGAGATTTCTCAAATTCCATTCGATGCGGAAGAGCCGCTTAAACTGGAATTGAAAGCCTTCATCAATTCAATAAAAAATCGATCAAGACCATTGGTAGATGGCCAGGCGGGTTATCGGGCATTGAAAATCGTTGAAGCCTGTTATGAGTCTTCGCTTAGAGGGAATCGATTCGAGATCGACTGGTAAAGAATTTAAATCTTTTAGCAAAGGAATAACAATGAACATCCCACTTTCAAAACCCTATGTGGATAGCGAGATCAAAGAACGTGTTTTACAGGTCATTGACTCGGGACAATATATTTTAGGAAGTCATTGTAAAGATTTCGAAAAAGAGTTTGCCCAGTTCATCGGAGTAAAACAGGCTGTGCTTACCTCTTCCGGGACCTCCGCCCTCTTTCTCTGTCTCAAGGCTTTAGGAGTTGGACATGGGGATGGAATTCTGGTTCCCTCCCTGACGGCTTTTCCAACCGTTGAACCAATCTTTCATGTGGGTGCCACTCCCATCTTCGTGGACATCAATGAAGCCTTTACGATGGATCTGGAACATCTTGAAAGAATTTTAAAGAAGGAGGGCCAGAGTTCAGGGGTCAAAAAAATGAAAGGGATCATCCCTGTCCATCTCTACGGGCATCCTGCGGATATGAATCCCATTTTGGAGCTGGCAGAAAAATACGGACTTTTTGTATTAGAGGATTGCTGCCAGGCTCATGGAGCACGATACCAAGGGAGAAGGGTAGGGTCCTTCGGGATTGCCGGATGTTTTTCTTTCTATCCCTCTAAGAACCTAACGGTCTTCGGAGATGGTGGAATCCTTGTGACATCGGATGAAAGAATCGCAACCAGTTGTCGAATGCTGAGAGATCACGGCCGAAGGGAAAAATATGAACATGAATGGGTGGGCTACAATTTAAGATTTAATGAAATTCAGGCAACCGTAGGCCGATTGCAACTCCAGAGATTGGATCGGTTTAATGAATCCAGAAGACAGATAGCCCAATGGTATGATGAAGGATTAAAGGGGACTCCAGTGGTAACACCCAAAGTCAAAGGCGGGGCCGAACCTGTTTTCCATCTTTATGTCATTCAGACTTCAAGAAGAGAGGCGTTAGCCACTTATCTGAAGGAAAAAGGGATTCAGACAGGGATTCATTATCCTATCCCTTGCCATCTGCAGCCAGCCACCAGACACATTTTGGGTTCCCAAGATCGTCTCGAGAGAACAGAGAAAGTGGCCAAGGAGATTCTTTCTTTACCCATCTTCCCAGAATTGGATAAGGAGAAGGTGGGGTATATTTGTACAGCGATTAAAAATTTCTTCAAAGGATAATGCATTCCAGAGGAGAGTAAAGACCCTGATGAAAGAAAAAGAGGAAATCGATGTCTCCGTTGTCGTGCCTGTTTATAATGAGGAGGAGAATCTCCCCATTCTTATCCCTCAAATTGTGGAAACCATTGCCCCATTGGGGAAAAGCTACGAAATGATCTTTATCGATGATGGAAGTACTGATGGAAGTCGAATGGTCATCAAAGAGATGATTTCTAAATTTCCAGAGCTCCATCTCATCGGATTTAAAAAGAACTGCGGTGAGACGGCGGCAGGAGCGGCAGGATTAAGGGGGGCCAAGGGGAAGGTGGTTATTACACTGGATGCCGATCTCCAGAACAATCCGGGAGATATTCCAAAGATGTTGGAGTATCTCAAGGAGTACGATATGGTTACGGGTTGGCGTCAGAAAAGGGAGGATTCCTGGGTTAAAAAAATCACCTCAAGGATTGCAAATGGTATCCGCAATTGGCTCAGCGGGGAGAAGATCCGGGACAGCGGATGTACCTTTCGGGCGTATAAAAGGGAATGCCTCCAGGACATTAAACTTTACAAGGGGATGCACCGTTTCATGCCCACTTTGGTGAAGATGGAAGGATTTCGAGTGATCGAAATTCCGATTGCCCATTATCCAAGGAAATTCGGGGTTTCAAAATATACCACCTGGAATCGGATGTGGCGAGCCTTTGTTGATCTTCTGGCTGTGAGATGGATGAAGAGCCGGCACATCCGTTATGACATCGAAGAGAGGATTTAAAATGGAATTGCTTTCCTTATTTGGCTTCGTAACGGATTTCTTTCATGACCTATCGGTCAGGTATCCGAGATTTCAACTGGACTTCTGGGTCCTCTTTGGGTTCATCGGTCAAGCGATGTTTACCATGAGGTTTGTCGTTCAATGGATTGCCTCTGAAAAAAGAAAGGAGAGTGTCATCCCGATCGCCTTCTGGTATTTCAGCTTGGGAGGGGGATTGATCCTTCTGGCCTATGCCATTCGTCAGATGGATCCGGTTTTTATTGCCGCTTATCTTCTCAATCCTATTATCTATACTCGGAACCTCTACTTTATTTATAAGAAGAAGTTCAGTTCAGAACTCAATTCCCATCACCCTTTAAGAGGAAAATAGTTTGATTGGACAAAAGCAGATGGAGGGGTGGATCACCGGGGGTTTCATCCTTGCGAGTGGTCTCATTCTCTTCTTCAACCTCTGGGGCAGAAGCCTTGAAAATCACGGTTATCTCCGATATGCAGAAATAGCCAGGGAGATGATCCGATCCAGGGAGTGGGTGGTTCCCCACCTGAATGGAGAAATCTTCATAGATAAACCTCCTCTGGTCTTCTGGCTCATTGCTATTCCCTCCTCGATCCATGGCTCGGTGACCCCCTTACTCGCCAGATTGCCGTCTGCCCTTTCAGCCTGGATCGGTGTCATCATCCTTTTTCTTTGGGGGAGACAGATCTATGGTTCAATTCAATCCGGTCTTATTGCAGGAGGAGCCCTCCTCTCCAGCTATCAGTATTTTTTTCAGTCGAGATTGGCCAAGACGGACATGATCCTATGCCTCTTCATCCTTCTATCCCTTTACTTTTTTTTCAGTGGATATGAGGGCTCCGGGAAGAGGCGCTCTCTCTTTTATGCACTCTCCTTCTTTTTTATTGGCCTCGGGACATTAACCAAAGGCCCTTTTGGGTTGTCTATTCCACTTCTCATCATGGCCATCTTTCTCGTCAAGGAAAAAAAGTGGAATCAATGGGTAAGTAAAGACTTTTTTTGGGGTTATCTCATTTTGGGGCTGACCGTCCTGACCTGGGTCTTTCTTTTCATCTATCGTGTTGGATTGGGGAGAAGTATTGATTTAGTAAGGAACAATGAAATTCTAACCCGCACTGCTCCAGTTTACTTTTACTTTATTCGAATCTGGCTCGAGTTTGCCCCCTGGTCTATTCTAATCCCTTTTTTATTTATTTATTTTTGGAAACAGAAAATGAAAGGGGGCCCTCCGGGAGAGCCCTTTTTACTCATTTGGTTTATTACTCTTTTTATCCTTCTTACCTTATTTAAATATCGAACCTCCCGATACCTCCTTCCAGCCCTCCCGCCATTAGCCCTGATGATTGGAGGGAGATGGCAAAAGAAAATGTTATATTTTCTAATTCCTATTTTTTTGGTGGTCTCTATCTGGCATCTCCGAGAATACTACTGGATCCAAAGGGATCGTACTTATTCGCCCGGGATGGTTCTGGTGGGTGAGCTCAAACCTTTATTAAAAGAATCCAAATTATTCGGATTTCAATTGGATTCAAGTACAATTGAGGAGGTCAATTTTTATCTGGACCCGATCACTCCCCTTCCGATCCTGAAAGATACCGAAAATTTTTTGGAACTCCTGAAGAGAAAGGGGCAAACATTGGTGCTGATGCCGAAAGAAAAATATGAGGAGGTTCGAATTCAGAGACATCCATCCATGGTCTTTATTCAAGAATTTCACTATAAGAAAGGGAAATTAGTTTTACTCTGTCCCTCATAAAAGACTTGGGAAGGATACGATTGTTCAATAAAGTGGGGAAACGATAAAACACATCAAAGATGGAGGAAGATTGAATCAAAGACTTTTAAGAATCTACCCGCAGAAATGGGCTCAAATGGCTATTTTAGTGGCCTTTTGTTTCATGCTTTTCTTTTTTAACCTTAATCGATGGGATCTCTGGAATCCGGATGAACCCCGTTATGCTCAGGTAGCCAGAGAGATGGTCCACGGAGGGGATTGGGTTTTGATGCATTTCAATGGGAGGATTTACACGGATAAACCACCCCTCTTTTTCTGGTTCATCGCCTTTTCGTCCTTTCTCTGGCAGGGATTCACCTCGTTCTCGGCGAGATTT
>Ga0209610_1000799_pt1 | contig 16407 bp, 15 predicted proteins | sample LakKivw275mmetaG_FD_184137 | JGI IMG/M metagenome (GOLD analysis project Ga0209610, IMG submission 184137) | Anoxic lake water microbial communities from Lake Kivu, Rwanda to study Microbial Dark Matter (Phase II) - Lake Kivu water 275m metaG... | ecosystem: Environmental > Aquatic > Freshwater...
ATGCGTCTGCATTTGTGAAGAATGTCATCGAAAAAACAATGCGGGAAAAGGGTGATGAAATTACCGTTTCCCAGATGCCTCTCGATGGTTATGTACCTTCCAATACTGCCAAATTGGAAAAACGGGGCGTTGCACCCCGAGTGCCCCATTGGCTCAGGGAAAAGTGCATCCAGTGCAATCAGTGCTCGTTTATCTGTCCGCATGCCGCGATCCGTCCCAAATTGATTGATCCTAAAGACTTAGTCAATGCGCCGAAGGGCTTTGTTACCCTCGACGCGATCGGGAAGGACGCCGGGATGAAATATCGGCTTCAGGTTTATATTGATGACTGCCAAAGCTGTATGAACTGTGTCAATGAGTGTCCCAAGGAGGCTCTGGTTGCTGTTCCGATTCAGCAAGAACGGGATGCCGGCGAGACAGCTTGTGTTGAGTTTTTTGAGGCTTTACCAAGTGATGTTCTGACCAAGACGGTAAGTCTTGAAACAATCAAAGGCAGTCAGTTTAAACAACCATTATTGGAGTTCTCCGGTGCGTGTGCTGGCTGCGGGGAGACACCTTATATTAAAGTGATTACCCAGCTATTTGGGGATCGCATGATCATTGCCAATGCCACCGGCTGTTCATCCATCTGGGGCGGCACATTTCCCACGATACCCTATGCGGTGAATAAAGATGGACACGGACCGACCTGGGCTAATTCACTGTTTGAGGATAATGCCGAATATGGTTACGGGATGCGCCTGGCAGTGGATGCCAATCGGGCGCTGCTGCGGGCCAGTATTGAAGAAGCATTGACGGTGAATGGCGGTGCCGAACTTGAAAATTTACTGAAAGAGGTCATCACCCAATGGGATACCAAGGGCGATGAAATCAAGACGGCATCGAAAAAACTCAAAGAGCTGCTGCCCGGATTAATCGCCAGCGCTGATACCAAAAAGCAGGAAATTCTCACTCGCATCCTGAATCTTCAGAGCTCCATAGTTCCGAAGAGTGTCTGGGCAATTGGCGGTGACGGCTGGGCTTATGATATCGGTTTTGGCGGCTTGGATCACGTCATGGCTTCAAATCGGAATGTCAACATTCTGGTGCTGGATACGGAGGTGTATTCGAACACCGGCGGTCAAGCCTCCAAGGCAACTCCCTTAGGTTCGGTGGCACGCTTTGCCGAAGCCGGAAAAACTACCAAGAAGAAAGACCTCGGCTTGATAATGATGAGTTACGGGTATGTCTATGTAGCTGCGGTGGCGATGGGTGCCAATAAAAATCAGTTTCTGAAAGCCGTTAAAGAAGCCGAAGCCTATAATGGTCCAGCGATTATTATCGCCTATGCGCCCTGTATCAATCACGGCTGTAATATGGAACTAACCCAGGCGGAAGAGAAAAAAGCGGTAGACACCGGCTACTGGATTCTGTATCGTTATAATCCATTGTTGAAAGCCGAAGGCAAGAATCCATTGATTCTGGATTCTAGAAAGCCGTCACTGCCGGTTGAGGAATTTCTGAAAGGCGAAAAGCGCTATACCTCGCTGAAGCTGAGTTTCCCGGATCTGGCGGAAAAATACTGGAAAGAGCAGCAAGTTATCGTTGATGAGCGTTACGAGCAGTACCGCAAAATGGCGGAATAGGAAAACGTTTCGATAGACTGAAAAAGGGTGGTGATGCCACCCTTTTTTGATTTTATGTGAATTACCTGTTAATCCTTAACCGGTGTTATTTTGCCCTTTGCGACTAACCGCTGATACTGCTCGGGATATATTTTTTTCATACAGCTGATACAGATACCATGGCTGAATTCAGCATTCGTATGACTCTGGACATAAGATTCCAGATTGCTCCAGAATCCCTGGTCATTCCGGATCTTTTTACAGGCCGCACAAATTGGTAAAAGTCCCTTTAATTGTTTTAATCGCGTGATTGCATAGGTTAATTCGATGATCAATTTTTCCCGTTCCTCTTCGATCTGTTTACGGGTGATAATTTCCTGTTTTAATTGGCTATTGGTTTTCAGCAGTTCGCCATGTCGTTCGCGAACCAGGTCTTCGAGCTGGTTGCGTTTATGGCTCAGTTTCGCCTCAGCTTCATAACGTTTCAGGATTTGCTGCTGCAGCTCATCAATTGCTTTTTGCAGATCGTTGATTGTATTGACCAGCTGGATTTCGCGAGCTTCGAGTTTAACTATCATCATGGCAAAGGATTCTGCCAGATCGGTAATGCGCTTGGGATATTTGCCGGTTTTAGTCAGTTCAAATAATTTAGTTTCACCCTCATAGTTATTGGCAGCAACTTCTTTGGTAACGAGAGTTAAGAATTCGAGAAGATTATCAATGCCCTGGTAATAGTTCACCATGGATCCTTTCCTTTTAGCTAATCTGCCCCTTGCTTTTCAATTGCTGATATTCTTCCGGATAGAGTTCCTGGAGGCAATCCGGACAGAGGCATTGACTAAATTCAACCTCAGCATATTTGGCAATATAGGATTTCAATTCAATCCAATAGCCGGAATCATCGCGGATTCTCCTGCAGGATGAACAGATTGGAATTAAGCCCTTTAGAGTTTGGATATTGTCAAGTGTCGCTTGGAGTTCTTCGACCAGTTTTTTACGCTCCTCCTCAAGCTGTTTTCTTTCCTCAATTTCGATCTTTAGCAGCTGATTGGCGTCGGATAATTCATCAGTCCGTTCTTGAATCAGTGTTTCGAGATTATCCCTGTGCCGTTGGAGTTCGCGCTCAATTTGAGCGTGTTTTCCGTACTCATTTTGAAGCTGCTCATTCAATTTTTTCAATTTTTCAATTGTCTGCTGCAGGCGCAGTTCCCGTGCTTCGACTTTCACGATCATCATGCCAAACGATTCGGCTAATTCAGTAACCTGCCTAGGGTAGGTACTGGTTTTAGCTAATTCGAAAATTTCGTTGGAATCTTTATAAATATCCCGGGAAATGCTTTGGGCGACGATAGTGAGATGATCGAGCAGCCGATCCACATTTTTTGAATCTCGCGGGCGGTTCAGCGTGTGAACATCCTCCGTAATGCCCTGCTCCTCGGAGATTTTTTCGCGCATGGATTCTAATTGCTGCAGCAAATCGCGATCAGGGACAAGTGGTTGACTCATTGAATTATTCTCCTTGATCGAAATTTTTAATATTTTTTAGGGTCGTCAGTGGGAGATTTATACTTTTTGTCGGGAGAAGCGGTGGATTCATTCCTGATGGGAGTTTCGGTCTGTTCCGGGTTGTTAGAGGCAAAATTTTGATTTTTATGATAATCCGGGTAGAGTGCCACGATACATTCCGGACAGAGACCATGAGTAAATTCCACCTCTGAATGGTCGTGTAAGTAAGATTCGACCTCTTCCCAATACCCTTTGTCATCGCGAATTTTTTTACAATTCGCACAAATTGGAATCAGTCCTCTTAATCGTTTAACATTGCTCAAGGCTTCTTTTAGGTCGGCTATCAGTTTCTCTTTTTTCTCTTCCAGCTGCTTGCGCTCCAGGATTTCCGTTTGGAGTTGAAGATTTGATTTTTCCAGCTCTATTGTCCGGGTTTTGACCATCTCGGACAATTGCTCTTTGTGTTTTTTAAGCTCCTCTTCGGCAATTTTACGCTGGGTAATGTCGTGGGTGACAACGACCGTGTGGGTAACCGTAGCCTCCTTGTCATAGTAAGGATAGTACCTGACATCGAAACAGCGTCCTCCCAATGCTGGAAAACTAAACCACTCTTCATAATTTACTTCCTTACCGCTAAAGCAAAGGTCCAGGTGCCTTTTAATCGTTCCGTAAAAAACTTCCTCACCCCATAGACTGACGACTGTTTTTCCGATAATCTCCTCCCGCTTTTTCCCATGGGCAAGGCAGTAAGAATCGTTTGCAGCCTCATAAATATAGTTGCGATTAATCAGGGTCATGAACTCTCTGGAGTTATTGGCAATAAACTCGTAGCGGCGCTGCATTTCTCCGACATTTTTCTCCTTAATGCGGTCGCTACTTAGCTGTTTGATGATTGCCTTTAATTGCTGAATGGTCTGTTGCAGTTTGGTTTTTTCGGCGGCTGATTTTGATAGCTCGGTTTCCAGCAGTTCTAATTCTTCGACTAATTCTGATATTGTCTTCTTCCTATTATTCATTTGTACTTCTCTTTTTAGAGCTGTTTTGATGGTTAATATACAGATTTTTTCTGAAACCATACCGGATTTGTTAGGGCAAATTTGTCCTTACGGGTAGTCACTTCGGCACGGACGTACCCAGCGGTTTGAAGATCACCAAGTTCTAAACGCATAGAGATATTGTATTCTCCGGAATGACAATTGATAATTTTATGGGTGAATTCGGTTTGTTGGTTGAAGTCACCGGCAATTATGCTGATTTTTTGTAGCGTTCCAAAAAATTGGCTGGATTTGGCTGTCAGGGATAGCGTATGACTGTCCTCAGTATGGATGTCCAGAAAAGGACCATTAGAAGTGAAAACGGAGCCGGATTTGAGGCTTTCGACCAATTTGTCTGGTTGCATGGGAAGAGTTGCTTTAACTCCGGTCAGATTATAGCCGAAAATCTGGTTGTTATGCTCATGCATTTTCAGTAGCGGAGTTTGGATTTGGCGAAAACGATTAAAATTACCATGGGCGTCGTTGCCGGCGTAGATATACTGCTTCTGCCCTCTCAGCAACTGGCGAATCCAGAGTGCTTTGCCGGCTTTCACTTCTTCTTGGTTATTTGTCCCCGCGAGAATCTGGAAACCATTCAGAGCCGGATGGAGGTCCCGGTGGTTCCAGATTCCCCGCCGGAGTATGAGGCGGTGTGAAAAGGGCTGACGGGTTACAGGATGGGCGGCAAATACCAAGGTATGGGGTGAGATCTCATTCAGAATTGTTGCATAGTGATATTCGGTCATTCGACCGAGTTTAGCTTCCATTCCGTCACCAGTTCCGACATAGAATTTTGGATCGTTAATCACTGCCAGGTGGACAGTCTGACCGAAACCGTTGTCTACCGACACTTCCTCACCAGCGAGAATCACAAAATCCTGATGGTCGTGATTTAGTTGGTGGATCGTAGATTGAAAATCATGCCATTTGGTTAATTTTGGATCGTTTTCGGTCCAGGAATCGGGATAGTCATCCAGGTCGTATGAATGTTCGGTCAGCGCGCAAAAGGAGAGCCCCAATGCCTGCGCCAGCGGTTGGATTCTTTCCGGGGGAATTCCGAATTCGACCTGATCCTCGGTAAAAGAGGAGTGACAGTGTAAGTCACCCCAGAGCCAGCCGTTGGGGGAAGGTAAAGGTTCACTATCAATAAAAGTCCGGAAAGGCGCCTGAGAGAGGGTGCGATAGTTATCGTTTTTGATCGTTTTTAGCTTGTTTTTAAGGTTAATTCGGACAAGGCAATCTATCTGGATGGATTCATTTTTAAAAGGGGTAGCATTCAGCTGAAAGATTCGCGAGAACCACTTTTGTTCCACAAGATAAGTTTCATTGTCTGTGAAAGTGGCTAAAAGTTGCTGATCGGTCGGGGACAAAATTCGAATCTCAACCTGCCGGATCTGGATTGGGAATCGATCGGCATCTTTGACCAGTAGGAGAACCGGGATGGTATCCCCCTGAATGCGGTAAGGTAGATCGAACAGGATTTCCGGTTCCTGTTTATACAAACGGCCTTTAAAACTGGGTAAGCGATAATGCATCTCGGCATATAGCAGGATTGGGATTAGGGCAATGAGGATCGCCATCAGGTTAGATGTTGGTAGGTTAGGAATCAGGGTTGGTGGTACCATAATTCAAAGATAAAACAACCAGGTGAGATCCTCAATAAATTTTCGAGAATTTGGATACTTTTGGGCATTAGAAGCTATTTGAAACCGGAAAAATTGATTGACACTGAATCCATGAGACGCTAAATTCAACCTCACGTTTGGCAAATTGTTGGAAGGGAGAATATTTGGCGACGACAGCAGACATTCGTAACGGGATCATCCTCAACTTGGATGGCGAATTATTGAAAATTATTGAGTTCCAGCATATCAAATTAGGGCGGGGTGGCGCCCGAGTGCGCACGCGATTTAAAAACATCCGGACCGGTCAGGTGATAGAAAATACCTTTCGTTCGGGCGAGCGGATTGATATTGTGCGGCTCGATGCCGTCGAAATGCAGTATCTTTACCACGATGGAAATCATTATATTTTTATGAATACTGAAAACTATGAACAGGTTCCATTAGATGAAGAATTATTCAAAGATGCTTCGCGGTTTGTCAAAGAGAATGAGATTGTAAGGGTCTTGTTTAATGGCTCAAAAGCCGTGGATATCGAGATTCCACCCCATGTGAATCTAGCAATCGTTAAAACCGATCCCGGGATGAGGGGTGACACGGTTACGGGTGCGACGAAACCGGCTGTGCTTGAAACCGGCTTTACCGTCATGGTTCCATTATTTGTAAATGCAGGGGATAAGGTCCGCATAGATACCCGCACGGGTGAATATGTGGAGCGGGTAAAATCATAACGGGGGGAAGGCATGAGAAATTCAAGAATTCTTGAACTGGTTAAGATTTTAGAATCGCATGACATTGGTGAGATAGAGATTTCACGCTGGGGATTTAAGATTAGGGTCGCGAAGAGCCCGGGTAAAATCAGCGAGGGGGAAACCACGACTGTCATTCAAGGACCAAGTCAGAAGAACCTACCCAACCGCTTTGTCGAGGTCGCGGGAATCTCGGAAGATCGGACTGCGGTGGAGACAAACACTGTCAAAGGTGTCGAAATCAAATCCCCAATTGTCGGTACCTTTTATCAGGCCCCGGCGCCGGATGCCGAACCCTATGTCAAGTTAGACGACCACATTACCATCGGCCAACCTTTGTGTATTATTGAAGCGATGAAAATCATGAATGTGATCGAATCAGAAGTTGCCGGGAAGCTTATTAAAATAGCCGTCGAGAATGCTCGTCCGGTCGAGTATAATCAAACTCTTTTTATCATAGATCCGACTGGGTAAGGTTAACCAATAAACTGTAAGACAGACAATTTTGATTAAAAAAGTCCTCATCGCTAATCGGGGTGAAATTGCGCTGAGAATTATCCGGGCCTGTAAGGAGCTGGAGATTCCGACTGTGGCAGTCTATTCTTCAGCGGATTTGCTCTCTCTTCACGTTCGTTTTGCCGATGAAGCTGTTTGTATTGGTCCGGCTAATAGTCAGGGTAGTTACCTGAAGCAATCTCAGATTATCAGTGCTGCCGAAGTAACCAATGCCGATGCCATCCACCCTGGATATGGCTTTTTGGCTGAGAATCCAGACTTTGCCCAGATGTGTGAAGACAACGAAATCCTGTTTATCGGACCTAAACCGGATGTGATCCGGCGAATGGGAGATAAAGCCGCAGCCCGAGCCGCAATGATACAGGCAGGAGTACCGGTAATTCCTGGCAGTCAGGATGTAATCTCGGACTTTAAAAATGCCCGTAAAATAGCCGAACGGATTGGCTACCCGGTGATTTTAAAGGCGGCAGCTGGGGGAGGTGGTCGCGGGATGCGAATCGTCCGCGAGCCGGATCAATTGGAGCAAGCTTATGCTATGGCCCGGGAGGAAGCCCGCGCAGCTTTTGATAATTCCAATATGTACCTCGAGAAGCTATTGGAAAAAGCTCGTCATATCGAAGTCCAGATTCTGGGCGATAATTACGGCAATATCACCTTTCTGGGTGAAAGGGAATGCTCCATTCAGCGTCGGCATCAGAAGCTGATTGAGGAGTCACCCTCACCGGTAGTGGACGAAGATCTGCGCGAGAAATTAGGGAAAACAGCGATTAAGGCTGCTAAGGCAGTCGAATATTCCAGTGCCGGCACAGTTGAGTTTTTATTGGATGTCGATAAAAATATCTATTTTATGGAAATGAATACCCGAATCCAGGTCGAGCACCCGGTAACGGAAATGGTTACCGGCTGCGATTTACTTAAGGAACAGATAAGTCTGGCTGATGGAAATCCGTTGCCGCGTTGGGTCAAGAAATTCAAACTCCGCGGGCACGCGATTGAATGTCGAATTAATGCCGAAGATCCTTATAAAAATTTCCGCCCCTCACCGGGCAAAATCCAAGCCTTTCACGCGCCCGGCGGCCCGGGAACCCGGATGGATACCCACGTTTATTCCGGCTATGAAATTCCGTCCAATTACGATTCCCTTTTGGGTAAACTGATTACCCACGGCAAGGATCGGGCCGAGGCAATTGCCCGCATGCGACGCGCCTTAGAGGAGACGATTATCGAAGGGATCCCGACTTCGGTCCCCTTTCATCAGGCGATTGTCAATAGTCCGGAATTTCAACAGGGCGATTTCCACATTGATTTTTTGAAAGATTTCAAATTTGGCTAAATTAATTCAAGGAGGATGATATATGAGCGTTCCTGAAAATCTAAAATATACCAAAGACCACGAATGGGCGCTGATATCCGCAGATTTGGTAACGGTCGGCATTACCGATTACGCTGTGAAAGAATTAGGCGATATCGTCTATGTCGAGTTACCTTCGGTTGGAAATACGGCTATTAAGGGGAATCCGATCGGTACCATTGAAGCGGTTAAAACCGTAGCGGATATCTACAGTCCCGTTTCGGGCGAAATTGTCGAAGTCAACCAAGCATTGACCGACCAGGCCGAATTGATTAACCAGGATCCTTATGGCGCTGGCTGGATTGCTAAAATCAAACTTTCAAATGCCGCCGAAACAGCCGAGCTACTCAATCCTGTAAATTACCAGAAACTAATCGGACAATAGATGCACTATATTCCCAATACGTCGGTCATCGAGAAGGATCTCCTGAATGCAATCGGAGTTGAGCGCTTTGAAGATTTATTGACGGATATACCCGAGGATTATATAAAAAATTGTCGGATTGTGCTACCGGAACCCTTATCAGAACTGGAGGTTTGGCAAAAATTACATTCCCTAGCGGCAAAGAATAGCGCTGCCGAGACGATGATTTCATTTTTGGGTGGTGGCAGTTATGATCATTTTATTCCCGCCGCCATTGATTTTTTAATTAACCGTTCGGAATTCTATACGGCTTATACACCCTATCAACCGGAAGTCTCTCAGGGGACCTTGCAAGCTATATATGAATACCAATCGCTGGTTTGCCAGCTGTTGGATATGGATGTAGCTAATGCCTCACTCTATGATGGGGCGACAGCTTTGGCGGAAGCTGCCATCATGAGCATCAATGCCACCAAGCGCAACAAGGTTTTGGTATCACCGTTCATCAACGCCAATTTCCTGAAAGTTTTGCAAACTTATCTTTTAGCAAGAGAGATTAAAATAGAATTTTTAGGAGAAAATAATGGGCGAACGGATTTCGGGCAGTTGAGCGCAAAATTGGATAATTCGGTGGCAGCTCTATTAGTTCAATCCCCTAATTTTCTGGGCAACATTGAAGAGTTGAACGGAATTGCCGCCCGCTTACACGCCAATCAATCGCTGTTGGTCATTTCGGTCAATCCCATTTCTGCGGCAATCTTAAAGACTCCGGGAGAACTGGGTGCCGATATTGCAGTATCAGAGGGTCAATCTCTGGGTATTCATCAGTTTTTTGGTGGACCTTACTTGGGAATATTAGCTACAACTCGGTCGTTGATTCGCAATCTGCCGGGAAGAATTGTTGGACAGACGGTTGATGTCGATGGTAAACGGGGATATGTGTTAGTGCTGCAAACCCGCGAGCAGCATATTCGTCGGGAAAAGGCGACATCCAATATCTGCACTAATCAGGGATTGATGGCTTTAGCAGCAACTATTTACCTCTCTTTATTAGGTAAAAATGGTTTGAAACAGGTAGCCGAGTTGTGTCTCAATAATGCACACTACTTAGCGGGTAAAATCGAGTCCCTGAAGCACTATTCTCTGCCTTATCAGTCAGTGCCCTTTTTTAATGAATTTGTCGTCGAGACTCCCATTCCTGCCCGGGAGATTATCAATGCGGGACTCAGTGAACATTTCTTGGTGGGGGTCGATCTGGGGGAATTCCGTCCCGATTGGGGTCAGCGGCTTTTGATTGCCGTCACAGAAAAAAGGACTCGACAAGAAATTGATGATTTTATTAAATTTTTGATTAAATTTTAGACAGATGAAAGTTTTCGAGAAACTCAAAGATACTGCTCGACGCAAAGGTGGAGGCTATTTAGTCCTGATCGATCCGGATACCCGCGATTCCAGACGGCTCAAGGAATTTGTTAGTGAAGTCTGTAATCGCGGAGTTGATGCCATTCTGGTCGGCGGTAGTCTGATCATTGATGCCGATTTTCAGCAATCTATTCGGACGGTCAAAGAAAACAGCACCGTGCCGATTATCATTTTTCCGGGTTCTTTGCAGCAGCTCTCGACCGAAGCTGATGCAATCCTGTTCATCTCATTGATCAGTGGTCGTAATCCCAATTATCTGATTGGCGAACATGTTGTGGCGGCACCCTTTATCAAAAAGTTAGGGATTGAACCAATTTCTACCGGTTATCTGCTATTCGAGTCGGGCAGGACTACAACGGCTGAATTTATGAGCAACACCAAGCCTTTGCCGGTGAATAAACCAGAAATTGCCATGGCGCATGCTTTAGCGGCGCAATATCTGGGCATGAATACGGTCTACTTAGAAGCTGGTAGCGGAGCTGACTATTCGGTTCCAACTGCGGTAGTCAAGGCGGTCAGCAATTACATTGATATTCCGGTTATAACCGGCGGTGGAATCCGCACTCCCGAAGATGCACGGGCGAAAGTAGAGGCCGGCGCAACTTTTATTGTCACCGGCAATATCCTCGATCAATCCGACAATCTCGGCCTGATAGATGAATTTGTCCGCGCAATTCATATCAAGGAAAATTTTTAGTGCCCGCTCCAGTTACTGCGGAACTAATCCGTTCTGAGATACAACGACAACTAGCTGAAAGCGCCGAAGTCAAACGGCGTCTGGCGGCTAAGAATCTGGATGGCATCCAGAAAGCAGCCGAATTATTGCTTAAAGCCGTTCACAACGACGCTAAGATTCTATTGTGCGGTAATGGCGGCAGTGCCGCCGATGCTCAGCATCTCGCCGCCGAACTGGTTGCCCGGTTGCGGTATGAACGTCGGGCGGTTGCGGCGTTGGCATTGACAACTAATACTTCAACCTTATCCGCGCTAAGCAATGACTATGATTTTTCACGAGTGTTCGTTCGCCAAATCGAAGCCTTCGGGAAAAAGGGTGACATTTTGATTGGAATTAGTACCAGTGGCATTTCCGAAAATGTGGTTAAAGCCGTTGAATATGCCAAATCGCTTGGTTTAATTACAATTGTACTGACTGGCAGTAGCGGGGGAAAGCTAGCTAAACTCGCAGACCTTACCATCGCGGTTCCCGCCGACAACGTTCAGCGGGTTCAGGAAGCCCACATTACTATTGGTCATATCTGGTGTGATCTGATTGAGCAGTCGTTGATAAATCGTTAACGCCATCACTATCTGTGAATGCAACATATCGTTCAAGATTTTATCAATTATCTCAGAATCGAATGCAATCTCTCGACCAATACGATTGATGCCTATCGCAATGATTTGCTGCGCTATTGTCAGTTTCTTGAGGACCAGCAGCTAAAGCGCCCCGACCAGATTACCATTCAAGTCATCCAAAATTTCATTAATGAGCTCACTGACTTAGGCTTAGCCGCGAGCAGTCTTTGTCGGAATTTTTCTTCGATACGGGCGTTGCATAAATTCATGCTGGCCGAAAACCTGGTTAAGAGTAATCCCGCCGAGCTGCTTCAGGCACCCCGCCGGCCTTCACGTTTGCCAAAAATCCTGGATCTGCCCGAAATCGAGAAAATCATTGAGGTTATTGATGTGACAACAAAAAAGGGAATTCGGGATCGAGCGATAATCGAGACGCTCTATTCAACTGGAGTTCGGGTTTCGGAATTAATTACCCTTAAGATGTCCGATGTTTTTTTTCATCATGGTGTAATCCGGGTATTTGGGAAGGGCTCCAAAGAGCGCATTGTACCTTTTGGGGAGAAGGCCCGCAAGGCAATCAAAAATTATATCACGGCCGTACGTTCATTGCTGGCTCGTTCGCAACGGAGTGGAGATGTCCTGTTTCTTAATTTACGCGGCATGCCGTTATCGCGGATGGGGGTCTGGAAAATCATTCAGGAATATGTCAAATTAGCCGGGATCAGGAAAAAGGTCAGTCCGCACGTTTTCAGACACTCTTTCGCTACTCATTTATTGGAAGGGGGTGCAAATCTGCGGGCGGTGCAGGAGATGCTTGGGCATGCAGATATTTCGACAACCCAGATTTATATGCATTTAGATCGGGAGTACCTGATCGAACAGCACCGAACCTTTCATCCGAGGTGGCAATGAATTTTCAGGTGATTATTCTCCTAATTCCGCCAATTCTGTTAGCTCTGACGTTCCATGAATTCATGCATGGCTGGGTCGCTAATTTATTGGGTGATCCGACCGCCCGGCTGGCGGGTCGGCTGACGATGAATCCGTTAGTTCACTTAGATCCTATTGGGACAGTAATGATCTTTTTGGTACGTTTCGGTTGGGCTCGACCGGTGCCGGTGGATCCGCGGAATTTTCGGAATCCAAAACAGGGTCTCTTATTGGTCTCGTTGGCAGGACCGTCAGCCAATCTGCTGCTGGCATTTTTGAGTGGGATGTTAGTGCGAGCATTTCATGCGGGGCAGTTAAATTTTTTACCTGAAAATGTCTGGACGCCAATTTATGCGATGCTCCGATACAGTCTACAAATCAATTTAGCATTGGCAATCTTCAATCTGATTCCGATTCCGCCGTTAGACGGTTCGAAGATTTTGTACGGTCTCTTGCCGCATCGTCAGGAGCGGATTTTCTTTTATCTGGAAAGATACGGTCCAATGATCTTAATGGGGGTAATCCTTTTTGGAATGATAACCCGCATTTCAATTTTAGGGGCTTTTATCTATCCTTTTGTAAATTATTTCGCCAAACTCTTCGGGGGATTGTGATGGTAACCTATCAAAAGCGCCGATTTTCGATTGCGGATAAGCGGCGCGAACGAGCCGAGAGACGAATTCATTTTGATCGTTTAAGCCGGAGACCACGCCGGACAGCCAGACCGTTATGGTGGTTGTTTATCTTGCTGATGATTGTTTTGGGTCTTATGTTTTATTTAAATAATATTCGCTAATCTGGTAAATTTCCGGGAATTGTGAGGAGCATCTATGGCTGAAATTATTGAATGTGTGCCAAACTTTAGTGAAGGTCGTGATCCAAATATAATCAAGGCGATCGGTGATGCAATTGCCGCGGTTTCGGAGGTGAAGTTGCTGAATGTTGATCCCGGTGCGGCTACCAATCGGACGGTCATTACTTTTATTGGTACCCGGAAGGGGATTCTGGTCGGAGCATTTGCCGGCATTGCCAAAGCCGCCGAACTGATTGACATGCGTCAGCACCATGGTGCTCACCCGCGACTTGGTGCCACCGATGTCTGTCCGCTTATCCCGATATCCGGTATTAGTGCAGAAGAGTGTATCCAATTATCCCATGAATTAGCGCGCCAGGTTGCCACCGAACTAAAAATTCCCGTTTTTCTGTACGAAAAATCGGCACAGACAGCGGAGCGGATTAATCTGGAGAATATCCGGGCTGGCGAATACGAAGGACTGTCGGAAAAATTAAAGAATCCGCAGTGGAAACCGGACTACGGTCCGGCGGAATTCAACGCCAGATCCGGTGCTACGGTAATTGGTGTGCGGGAATTTCTGATTGCCTATAATGTCAATCTAAATACGAATGATCGGAAATTAGCTAGCGAGATTGCCCTGCAAATCCGGGAAAAGGGGCGCTACCAACGCGATCGAGAGGGAAATATTCTCTATGATGAAAACGGCGCAGCTCTGCGCATCGCCGGCAGGCTGCCATCCACCAAAGCCGTTGGCTGGTATATTGATGAATATAAAATTGCTCAGGTTTCGATTAACCTGACAAATTACAAAGTAACGCCGCCGCACGTAGTATTCGAGGAGGTGCGCAAACTTGCCCGGCAGATGGGCTTGCGTGTCACCGGCTCGGAAATCGTCGGACTGGTGCCCAAAGAGGCATTGTTAATGGCTGGTCGTTATTATCTACAGCTACAGGGCAAATCGCAAGGTGTCCCGGAATCAGCGTTGCTCCACACCGCGATTCAATCACTGGGGTTGAACGATGTGTCACCTTTTGACCCGAAACAGAAAATTATCGAGTTTCAGATCAAGGAATTCGATGATCCGCTGACTGAGCTCGACCTGCGCCAGTTTGCCGATGAATTGTCTTCCGATTCACCGGCGCCGGGCGGCGGCAGCGTGGCAGCTCTCTGTGGAGTCATGGCTGCCAGTCTGACCGCGATGGTTGCCAACCTGACTTTTGGCAAACGCGGTTACGAACATTATTCCAAGAAGATGAATCAAACCGCGATCAATGCCCAGCTGCTTAAAGACGAACTATTGAGATTAGTTGATCGCGATGCTGCCGCCTTTAATCAGGTCATGGGCAGCTACCGACTGCCGAAAAAAACCGAGGTAGAAAGAGCCCAGCGTCAGGTGGCAATCCAGGAAGCTATGAAAACGGCGGCGCAAATCCCATTACAAGTGATGGAAACCTGTGAAAAAGTTTTAATCCTGACTGATTATGTCTCAAAGCGCGGGAATCTCAATTCCATCAGCGATGCTGGGGTAGCGGCTCTTGCGACGGATGCGGCAATCAGGGGGGCGGCATTAAATGTACTAATTAATTTGGGTAATATTGAAGATTCCGAATTTAAAACTCGAATGCATGAGGCAGTAGCCCAAATCAAAGCCAAGTCTCAGTCCTTGATCCGGCGGATAGTCAAACGCGTCGAAAGTAAAATTTAAGTCCAGACTTAATTCATCATTAATTATGTCAAAAATTAAAATCCTCTCCGATCAACTGACCAATAAAATTGCCGCGGGTGAAGTTGTCCAGCGTCCAGCTTCGGTTGTTAAAGAATTAATTGAGAACAGTCTCGATGCCGGAGCAACCGAAATTACAATTGTCCTGCAGGGTGGAGGTAAGACCCGGTGCCAGGTGATTGATAATGGTGAAGGAATGGGCAAGGATGATTTGCTGCTGGCTTTTGAGCGCTATGCGACGAGCAAGATTGCAACGATTGAAGATCTTATGGCGATTCGCACGCTGGGTTTCAGAGGTGAAGCGCTGGCAAGCATCGCGGCGGTTGCGATCGTGGATGCAATATCAACCGAAAGGGGTAGTGACATCGGGCATGAGTTGCGGATTGAAGGCGGTAACTTTCGCTATGTCAAGCCAACTGCACCTCAGACGGGAACCAGCATCTCGATCAGAAACCTTTTTTATAACGTTCCGGCACGCCGCAAATTTCTCAGAAGCAACGAGGTTGAATTCCGGCATGTGGTTGATATTTTACGCAAATTCGCGATGATTCGTCCGGAAGTCAGTTTTACTCTGATTCATAATGAGCATGAGGTCTTGCGACTTAAGGCACAGGATTTAAAAGAGCGGATCGGTGAACTCTATTCCGGTGATTATGGTGAGAATTTGATCTGGATTGAACAGGCAGTTCCAACAATGAAGTTATCCGGATATATCGGAAATCTGAACCTAATCCGAGCTCGAACTGGCGAGCAGTACTTCTTCGTCAATCGCCGGTTTGTCACTGACCGCCTCATGAATCATGCGATTCTCTCGGCTTATACTGATCTCATTTCGCGCGGAGAATATCCGTTTTATTGTTTGGATTTACAGCTGGATCCTGAGGCGGTGGATGTCAATGTCCATCCGACTAAAATGGAGGTTAAATTCCGCCAGCCAAACGAGGTTTATCAGTTTCTCGAAGCTGCCGTGAAAGCCGGATTGAAAGAGGTAACCGAAGTGATCCCAAATTTGCAGCGTTTTGCACCCGAGCATTACTATGCTCCCTTGAAGTTACCAAAATCGGAAAAGTCTGCACCGGAAGTGGTAACCTCGAAAACCCGCCCTGAATCTCCACTTGAGACTAGCCAGCCTCAGCCAAGTTCGATTGCGGCTGCTAAAGTACCTCAGGAACGGCAGACCAATATACCCTTACAGCATCCGCATGTTTCTCCTGAGGAATTGTGGAAGCAGCGGGCCCAACGGTTTGTCGAAAAGGGTGAAACTAAACAGGAATATGAATTCATCCCGGATGTACCGATCTATCAATTACATAATAAATACATTGTGACGCAGATAAAATCCGGTTTGATAATTATTGATCAGCATGTTGCGCATGAGCGGATTTTATATGACAATGCGCTAAAAGCCATGGCTGAGCAATCCTGGAAAGGGCAGCAGTTACTGTTTCCCCAGATTATTGATCTATCGGTCACCGATTTTTCGGTACTGTTAGA
>Ga0209610_1000800_pt1 | contig 16395 bp, 11 predicted proteins | sample LakKivw275mmetaG_FD_184137 | JGI IMG/M metagenome (GOLD analysis project Ga0209610, IMG submission 184137) | Anoxic lake water microbial communities from Lake Kivu, Rwanda to study Microbial Dark Matter (Phase II) - Lake Kivu water 275m metaG... | ecosystem: Environmental > Aquatic > Freshwater...
ATTCGCCTGATAGTGCCCTTCAGCTTTGGTTTCGTTGACCAGGGTTTTGACTTTCTGGCCCTTGGCGTTGTAGATCTCGACGGTGACGGGAGCGGTTCCCTTCACGCTGTAGCTGATGGTGGTTTCAGGGTTGAAGGGATTGGGGAAGTTGCCGCTCAAAGCAGTGGCAATCACAGGTGTAATCGGGTCATCATTGCTGACCGGAAAGTCAAATTCAAAATCATCGAGCATGAAGATAAAAGCGTCGTCGGAAACGCACTGGATGCCGATCCGAACACTCGACCCGACATAAGAGGACGGAATGTTATATGTAAACTGAGTCCAGTTAACCGGAGCCTGGACATAGGAACCGCCGGAGATTATATTGAAAGCAGCCGGAACGGTTCCGCCTGTGGAAATTCCAATCTTAAAGCGTTCGAGGCCGTAAACCGAAGTCACTGATTTGGCCCAGAAACGGATCACGGAGCCCGGAACATAGATATTCAGCGGAAATGAGATCAGCCAGTCATTGTTGGGCGGGGTGGTGGATGCAAAACAGGCTGCGTATTTGCTGCCGCCATGTGCATTATAAGCAGGAGCCGTCAGGGGAGGTGTGGTGGCGTCTGGATTGAACACGATGAATGCCATGGCTTCACCGCTGTGCGGAAAAGAGGTTCCCGTAATGGTCTGAGTCGTGGACTGATCAACATCCACATTCACCCAGGGCGGGAAGTCAAGTGCGAAGTCACTATAGGTCTCAAACCCGTCCGTGAACAGGTTGGCAGAAGTCAGAACGAAATTAACAGTGGTGGTCTGGCCCGTTACAACCACTATGCCTGCCTGCGTTCCTGCATTGTAACCAACGGCGGAACAGGTGACTGAATAAGTTCCGGCAGGAATCTGCAGAGTGTAATTGCCGGAGGTATTTGTTGTAGCTGTGTAGGTTCCGGCGGTGACAATTGCTCCGGCGATCGGTGCGTTGCCTGAATTTCTTACCAGGCCGGAAATGGTGCCGCTTTGAGTCTGCTTGGGAATCATATTGGAAAAAGCCGGTGCGGAAAGTACATTATTTATGTAAACAGCTTTCACAGCCCACTTGTAATTGCCGTCGGGAACAGCCGCCCAGCCGGCATCCTGATATGCGGTGGCGGTGATCACGCTTGGAGTGAGCAGGGTCCAGCCGGTTTCGTTGCTTTCCTGTCCCTGCAGCAGACGCCAGACCTTGTAACCGACGGTTCTGTAGGTTTGTGTTTCCTTAACAAAAGTCACGGGGATCCGTTCTGCGATCTTGCTGCCGGCATAGGTTCCAGTATTTCTGATATCTTGACTGCTGACAGGCACATAGGCATTATACACTGGTGCTTCAATACTTCTTCCCGGCACGCCGACAAAGAAGTCATCGACCATGAAGACAAAAGCGTCGTTGGATACGCACCTGATCCCGATCCTGATATTCTGTCCGGCATAAGAATTGAGTTGATAGGTGTATTCAGTCCAGGTCACGGGTGCCTGGACATAGGCGGCACCTGAAATGATTGTAAAGTCGGCGGGCGCGGTTCCGGTGTTGGAAACTCCGACATGGAAACGTTCCAGGCCGTATTCTGCAGTCTGTGAACGGGCCCAGAATTTGACCACTCCGTTGTCAGGAACTGCAATCTGCGGGCTGATCAGCCAGTCGTCATTGGAAGTGGAGCTTGCGTTCCAGCAGGTTGCCATTTTGTTGCCGGAATGGGCTGTTCCCATCAGAGCGGTGGATGGAGGCGTTGTAGTCAGCGGATTGAAGACCATGAATGCCATCGTTCCGTATTCGCCGGGAAAGCTGAACTGCTGGCTGCCGTAAGTGGCAGATTGGTCAAGGTCAAGGCAGGTCCAGGGCGGGAAATCTATCGCGAAGTCAGGATAAGTTTCAAAACTGTCTTCGAAGTTCTGGATGTTGGGATTCGGTGCAGTCCAGGTCAGATTGACGTTGGGAGCGGCTTCCACGGCCTGCACGTTGGTGGCGGGATAGGGGAATTCAGTCAGGATGACGGTTCCCATGTCATAATTAACAGCACCGACATTGATGGTTCCGGTGACAGTTGTATAACCTGATCTGGTGATGGTGTAGGAATAGGTTTCGTTACCGTTCACTCCTGAAATGGTGAATGTGCCCTGAGCATTGGTGGTGGCAGTATGAGTCGTGATTCCTGTTAAAGTGATTTCGGCATCCGCCAGGCCAACGGTCGGAGCATCACTGCCTGTAACGGTCCCGGTCACGTTTACAATGGGTGAAGCGGCCAGGTTGAAGTTCAGGGTGGCGATCTGGTTTGCGGTGATGGTCACGGGCAGGGTCTGTGTCACATATCCGAGCTTGCTGCAGGTCACAGTGTAGTTGCCTTGAGGGATATACTGGATATTGTATGCCCCCGTTACAGACGTGGTGGCATTAAATCCTGTTGTGTTAACATTTATTGTGGCTCCTTCCAGAGGAGTTGTGCCGGCTGTGACTATGCCTGATAGATGTCCCATTTCTGCAATGGCCAGTAAGATTCCAATATCGGGTCTGTTGGTGTTGAGTGTTCCGACCCCGGTGGGGGCGGAACCATCCTGAAACCAATACTCATGGTGAGCGGCCGGTGCAGTGTGATAACGGAATGTAGCAGAGTTGGACTGCCAGTTGCCGACGTTGGTCTCGACCAAGACCAACAGGTTACCGCTGGTGTAAACAAGGGGGGTGGGGAAGTCAAATGTTACCCAGCCCGCCTGATTGAAGGAATAGGTTGCATCCAGCATCAGGGTGGCGCCGGAGATCATGGTTGACCAGGGAATGGAACCCAGAGCTGTGTCAGTCGTAGTTTTCAGGTAGATTCTGTACGGAACGGCATAGGGATGGGCTACGCTGACATACCATTTCAAAGCCGTGACTTCGCCATAGACTCCTATTTCGGCTGCTGTATAGAGTGCAGCGTCGCGCTCATAATCATAATAGATGCCAAAGGGCTGGCGCTGAGTGGAAATGCCGTTGCCGATCCCCACCAGCATGGTTCCGGGAGCCTGAACCACTACGTCAAGCGGAGTGGTGTCATTATTGGCCAGGTTCTGGTCCGTGGCAAAGTTGATTCTGCCGAAAACAGTGATGGGACCCTGTGACGCAAAAGTGTGACTGATCGTAACAGGGATCACTTGTCCGGGTTGAATGGCAGGGCCGGGAACGGATGTCAGCAAAGTGGTTCCGCTCATCAGTCTGAGGGTGTAATTGGACTGGGCAGAGGTTCCGCGGTTCCTGATAGTAAAGGTATAATTGGCAGGAGAACCGCTGGCAGGACCGGTCGGACCGCTCAGAGAAAGGGCTTGCAGGTCATTGGGATAAGTCGGGGGTGGATTGAATTCAAAGATCAGCCCGTTTGCCGGAAGGCAGGTTGGAGTGAAAGTGCAGGTGGCAGCATAGCTGGTTCCGGCTGTTGTTGCTGACCAGTTTGTTTCGGTGGTGCGGTTAAAGAAATCCGTGATTTCCGGGCCTCTCAAACCGACCTGAGGGTGGATAAAGGATGTGGTGGGACCGTGTATGATATTGCCATAGTGGAAAGCAACCTTGTTGGTGGTCTCATGCAGGCGGATCTGATAACGGATGGAATCGCCAACCCCGGTGATGTCATATCGCTTGTAGTTCTTCCACTGGATGACGCAAACGCGGTTGGGGGCGGATCCTATGGTCTGCATGCGCAAGGTGGCGGCGGGCTGGGCCTGCAGGTCTCGCGCAAAGCCGGTGACCCGGTTGCCCAACTGAGACGGCGAGATCGCAACATTACTGTTGATGGGTGAGTATTGGCTGGTTGCATTCAGGTTAACGGCAGCATTGCCCAAACTTGATTGCCCGAAAGAGATCCAGCCGTTGGCGGAAATCCCTATCACGTCAAAGCTGACGTCATTGAAAGAAAAGCTGAACCCGATGGGGAATCCGGGGCCGGTATTATCGTATCCGCCCAATGAAACTGCCGGGTTGACAAATCTTTGGTCATCGGATGATTCATCGCCCAATGAGACGCCGCCGGTTATTTCCGCGTAGGTCCCCGTAGCCTGGGTGAAGGTGTAATCATAGACCGCTGCCGTTAGCGGCAGAGCCAGCATCACTATCACACTGAAAACAATAACGGTTAAGACGCGTTTGTTCATAACCTGATCCCCCTTTCCATAACATCTCAGCTAAATGCAATTTGCTTATGTAGATGTATGATTCCAGATTGATTAGTTGTTTACAAACAAAGCACTTTTCTGTCAAGAATCAATTTCAACGGCTCTTGATCAATACTGAATCATAGGTTGCTAATTAATTGGAAAGCACCACCCTGCCGTCTTTCTCTGTTATTTTCAAAGGCAGTCCGGAATCAACTTCACCGGACAGCAGAGCCAGCGCGATCTGATTCTCCAGTTCCTTCTGGATCAGTCTTTTCAGGGGTCGGGCACCGAACTGGGCATCGTAACCGCTGACGGTCAGCCAATCGACCAGTTCATCGGTGAAGGTGACATTGATGTTTTTCTCTGCCAGCCTGGCTTGAAGGATATCAAGCTGCAGCTTCACGATCTGATGCATGTGTCTCTGATTCAAACGATGGAAGATGATGATGTCGTCCAGGCGGTTAAGAAACTCAGGCCGGAAGTGCTGCTGCAGGATCTGCATCAACTGTGGGCGCAGGGTTTCGGGATCGGCGTCTTCCGCTTCAAAGATGAGCTGAGAGCCGATGTTGCTGGTCAGAATGATAACTGCATTACGGAAATCCACGGTTCTGCCCTTGCCGTCTGTGAGTCTGCCGTCGTCCAGGATCTGCAGCAGCACGTTAAAGACATCCTGATGCGCCTTTTCCACCTCGTCAAACAGGATCACGCAATAGGGCCGGCGCCGCACCGCTTCTGTAAGATAACCGCCTTCCTCATAACCCACGTAGCCGGGAGGAGCGCCGATCAGGCGCGCCACAGAGTGCTTTTCCATGAATTCCGACATGTCGATCCGGACCAGTGCCTTCTCCGTGTCAAACAAGAAGGCCGCCAGAGTCTTGGCTAATTCTGTCTTGCCAACTCCTGTCGGTCCCAAGAACATGAACGAGCCGATGGGACGGTTGGTATCGCTCAGCCCGCTTCTGGAGCGGCGTATGGCATTGGACACCGCGGCGATGCCTTCTTCCTGGCCGATAACTCTCTGCCCTAAAATCTCTTCCAACTTGATCAGCTTCTGCAGTTCACTCTGGATCAGCTTGCTGACAGGGATCTTGGTCCATTTGGAGACCACTTCCGCCACCATTTCCTCATCCACTTGTTCCTTAAGCAATTGCTCCGTGTTGGGGACCTCTTTAAGCCGAGCCTTGAGCGCTTCGAGCTGCTTTTCTTTCTCGACTAGAGTGCCATAGCGCAGTTTTGCCACCTTCTCATAATCACCTGCGCGCTCCGATTTTTCCGCTTCCGCTTTGAGGTTATCGATCTCTTCTTTCAAAGTGCGGATCTCGTGCAGCAGCGACTTTTCGTGTTCCCAACGCGCCCTGAGCGCGGTTCCGGTTTCCGTGAGCTCGGAGATTTCCTGCTTGATCTTGTCCAGACGCTGTTTGGAGAGCTCGTCCTTTTCCTTTTCCAGAGAGAGTTTCTCGATCTCAAGCTGGCGCAGTTTGCGCTCCACTTCGTCCAGTTCGACCGGCAAAGAATCTATTTCCATCCTGAGCTGAGCGCAGGCCTCGTCGATCAGGTCAATGGCCTTGTCGGGCAAAAAACGGTCCGCAATGTAGCGATTGGACATCACGGCGGCGGTAACCAGCGCTCCGTCTGTGATCTGCACTCCGTGATGGACTTCATATTTGTCACGGATGCCGCGCAGGATGGAGATGGTTTCCTCAACTGACGGCTCAGTCACCACGATGGGCTGGAAACGCCGTTCCAGAGCGGGATCCTTCTCTATGTGTTTGCGGTATTCATCCAGAGTGGTGGCTCCGATGCAATGCAGCGAACCTCTTGCCAGGGCAGGCTTGAGCATGTTGGAAGCGTCCACCGCGCCTTCCGCGGCACCGGCTCCCACAACCGTGTGCAACTCGTCTATGAACAGGATTATCTGCCCGTCTGATTTCTCCACTTCCTGCAGAACAGCTTTCAGCCGTTCCTCAAACTCGCCGCGAAACTTGGCGCCCGCCAGCAGAGCCGCCATGTCCAGTTCCACGATCTCTTTGGTCTTCAGGTTTTCCGGCACGTCCTGAGAAATGACGCGATGCGCCAAACCCTCCACTATAGCGGTTTTGCCTACTCCCGGATCGCCGATCAGAACGGGATTGTTCTTCCGGCGGCGGGACAAAATCTGAATGGTGCGCCTGATCTCTTCATCGCGGCCGATCACGGGATCGAGTTTTTCCTGGCGCGCCAGCCGGGTCAGGTTGCGCGAATACTTTTCCAGGGCCTGGAACTTGGCATCCGGATCCTGATCAGTGATGCGCTGATTGCCTCTCAGCTCCTTCAGCGCCTTTAGAATTTTGTCAGGCGTGACGCCTACGGAACTGAGCAGTTGGGCGGTTTCCCTTCCTTTCTGTACCAAAGCTAAAAGAATGTGTTCCAGGGAGATGTATTCATCCTGCAGCTTCTGCGCTTCCTTTTCCGCCTGGTTCATGATATTGAGTGCGGACTGGGACAGGTATTGCTGCCCGCCGCCCTGCACCCTGGGCAGTTTTGCCAAAGCTTGCTGCAGCTTGTCATCCAACAGGCTGACAGAGACTTCTAGCTTTTGCAGGACCGGCCGAACCAGGGAATCTTCCTGATCCAGCATGGCCTGCAGGATGTGCAGTTCACCGATCTCCTGATGACCCTGGTTAACTGCCTGCTGCTGTGCGAGTTGCAGCATCTCCTGCGCCTTTATTGTAAAGCGTTGTAAATTCATTCTTTCTCCAATGATCTTGATTCTGATCCGGGGTGGTAAGCCATGTATGCAGCCGTGATTTTCTTCATATCCCGCCCACCACCCTTATTGTATGGGGCTCCGCCCCATGCCCCGTTTTGAAAATCCCGGCTCGCAAAGATGGCTTTTTTCACCCTATTCCATATTCAACAATCTACAGACAAAATAACGTAGTCGGGAAAAGCTGTCAAGTTATTTTTAGCAGTCTCTTATATGTTCTGCTAATTTATTCCATCCTCTTCTCTTTCAATACGATTACATCCAAGTCATAATTTTGTCATAATCCAGTCGATATCCAGTCGGGATTGATTCGACTAGATCCCGACAGGATCCCGACTGGATTACGACTTGCAATTATGGATAAAGCAAAGGGGAAGAGTGGTTTAGATGTGGATCAAGCAGGTTTGATTGCAGCGGCTTACTTGTTTTCCACCCGGGTGGACTTTTCCTCAGAAACGAATGTGATCATGTTGGTCTGCATATGGGGAATGGCAAGTTCTTTGTTTTCAATGCTGTAGAAGATATCAGCGGGGGACTGGTAGGTGTTTTGCAGACGGCTGAGTTCCGAAAAGTCGGGACTGAATTTATAGACCGTGCTGTCCGCCCAGCTTGAAATGAGCCAGTTGCCTTCTAAGTCGCGGGTAATGCCGTCAGCCCGGGTGAGTTTGTGATCAGGAACTTCAGTCAGCTCCTTGGAAAAGAGATTCAGAATTAAGATAGGTGTATCTGCCTCCATGGAAACAATATAGAGCAAGTCTTTGTCAGCTTGTTTTGCATAAAAAAGTCCGTTGGGACTGACCAGTTTGGGATTACGGAAAAACTCAGTGAAACCTGTTTCAGGCACGACCCTGACAATAAAATTGCTGCGCGAATCGCTGACATAGATGGAGCGATCATCATCGGCTGTGACATCATTCAGGAAAACGGCATCGGGGATAGCTTTTTCAAAGGTCTGTTTACCTGTTTTCAAATCCAGTCCGACCACTCTGGTCACATCCGCCACGTAGAGAATGTTGTCCAGGATCGCCATGCCTTTGGGGGCTTCCAACTTGCTGCGGTTGAAGATGTTAAACAGGAATTTGTCCTGCAGGGAAAGGATGGTGCCGCTGCCGACATTGGAGATCAGGTAGGTCTGGGTGACGGGGTTCCAGATAATGCTTTCCGGCCGGTCCAACTGATAGTTCTGCTCCTTTTTGCAGGCAAGGATGACGGCGGTCAAAATCATCAGTGCCAAAATCAGTTTACGCATATCTTACTCCTGATTTACATATTACATCAGTTTCAATGTTTTACCAGTTTCGTCATTCCTGCGCAGGTGTGAAGATCGAATTCTAACTATGGTGTCGTAACACAGGATGGCATCCTGTTGGGCTCGGGTAATGGCATTGCCGGAGCAGATCCGTGACCGGGATTACCAATCCCGGCCTCCAACAGATTAACAATCTGTGTTACGACATAACCTGACAGATAATCAACTGTCCTGCAAATTAATTATACAATTTCCAGACGGTGCCGTCCTTGGTGTCCTTGAGCTCGACGCCGAGGGCGATGAGTTCATCGCGCAGACGGTCACTGGCAGCCCAGTCTTTGTTCTGGCGGGCCTGATTTCTTTGTTCAACCAGGTATTCTATCCTTTTCTGCAATTCCGGACTGATGGTTTTAGTCAATCTGGCAGGCAGGTTCTGAAAGAAACCAAGTACGCTTCCTAATTCAACCAGGACTTTGGCATAGGGCGGTTTTTCCGCTGCGGGAACAGCATCTGAACGGATCCGGGTGGTCAGTTCAAACAGCACAGCCAGGGCGCGGGCGCTGTTGAAATCGTCATCCATGGCCTCTGTGAACTCGGCAGTGTATTTGCCGAAGGCATGCGGAACCTCTATGCTGTCCGGATCGACATTCAGCCAATCCAAATCAGAAAGGGCGGAATAGAAGTTTTTCACCGCCTTGTCGCTTTCCTCGATCAGTTCGCGGTTGAAATCTATGGGGCTGCGGTAGTGCTTGGAAAGGAAGAAAAAGCGGATGGCTTCGGCGTCATAGACGTCCAGGATCTCACGCGCGGTGAAGAAATTCTGCAGGCTTTTAGACATCTTTTCACCCTCGATATTGAGGAAACCGTTGTGCATCCAGTAGTTGGCCAGCGGTTTTCCGGTCACGGCGAGGGCCTGGGCCAGTTCGTTCTCGTGGTGCGGGAACATCAGGTCGGTGCCGCCGCCATGGATGTCAAAAGGCAGGCCCAGCAGGTCTTTGGACATGACCACGCATTCTGTGTGCCAGCCGGGGCGTCCTTTGCCCCAGGGGCTGTCCCAACTCGGTTCCCCGGGTTTGGATGCTTTCCAGAGGGTAAAATCAGCCGGGTTTCTTTTCAGTTCATTTTCTTCCACTCTGGCACCGGCTTTCTGGTCTTCGGTTTTCTTGCCGCTAAGCTGTCCGTACTGAGGCAGTTTGCCCACTTCAAAATAGACATCGCCGCCGCTCTCATAGGCAAAGCCATTCTCCACTTGAGCGCCGATGAAAACGATCATTTTATCGACATATTCGGAAGCTTTGGGCTGGTGGTGAGGCTGTTTCAGGCCTAGGCGTGCGGTGTCTTCCAGAAAGGCGTTAGCGTATTTGGCAGCGACCACCGAAAAGGGTTGCTTTTCCTCGATGGACTGGGCGATTATCTTGTCCTCTATGTCAGTGATATTCTGCACATAGGTGACCTCGAAGCCCTTGTATTCAAGGTAACGGCGCACCATGTCAAAGGTCAGAAAAGCGCGCGCATTGCCGATGTGGAAATAGTTATACACGGTCGGACCGCAGGCGTAGAGCTTGACTTTGCCTGCTTCGAGCGGTGTGAATTCTTCTTTTTTGCGGGTCAGGGTGTTGTAAATTCTAAGCATTTAAACCTCTGGAATCATAATGCATTATGTTATGCCTCCATAATTTGCAGGAGTGGAATGAGGTCAATAGAAAATATGATGGTAAGCACAAAGCTCTGATTTGAGTTGATGCAGAGAATAGTCAGATTAAAAATAACATCCGTAAAGGTAAAAAGATTTTTATCTATTCCCACCCGCCGCCCCAATTGTGAAGGGCTCCGCCCTTCGACCCGTATCAGGCAACAAGATCAAGCAAGTCAGGGGATTTTTGGACTTCTCTGCCTGGAAGGTTTGTTTCCGAAGTCCGTTTTGCCTATCAGATAGAGAGCCATTCCAGCCACGTTGGCAAAAAGGACTCCTGGAAACAGTAATGCCAGCCACCCCTTATGGTGAAGGGCTCCGTCCTTCGACCCGGTTTTGGGGTAAACTTGGTGAAAAGGTTATTTCAGCAGGATGAATTTACCTGAGATGCTTTTACCTGATGGGGTAGACGCTTTATAAATAAATAATCCGGGTGCAGAAGTAGTGCCGAGGTCTGATTTGCCGTTCCAGGCAAGATTATGATTGATGTCAGCTTTGCCATTTGAGGAGAGGGTTCTGACCAACTGCCCTTTGAGATTATAGATATAGATAGTCACAGGTTCTGCCTGTTTCAGTGTGACCTTGATTGTGGTGCCATCAGTAAACGGATTGGGAAAAGCTGTGGCAGCCAGGATTTGAGGGGTCTGGACAGGGTCAGTATTAGCAGTGTATTCAACTATTTTCAGGATATAGAGATGCATGCCAGAGCTTGATTTATACACATAAAAGAGGTTTTCGTTGTCTGAGTAGAGATCTGCATAATCAATATTGGGCGCATTTGTAAAAGTGAAGACGGAATCCGTCAAAGACTGGTTCTGGTAATCAATGCAGATGAACTGCCTGGGACCCAAAGTCTGACCGGCAATGGCGACTGCATACCTGTCATTGATTTTTTGCAGGGAATAGGGATTGGAATATGCGCCAAGATATGGAAAATCGTTATCAGGTATGATATCCCCACCGTTATAAGTAAGATTCTTATAGTTGATGATAAAGTTGTTGAAATCATTATCAATGCAGGAAAATCTCCCACTGCCATAAGGGATGACATTATTGTATGCATGTCCAAAGTACATCTCCATCATGTATATGATAGAACCAGTGGAAAAAAAATTCACATTGTAATTGTTAATGGTCAGGACTCCAAAGTGATCATCTCTGAGTAAGCCGTCATAAATGACTGCAATATATGTATTGGGAGATATCTCTGAGGAATAGATATTGATTGCATAGACAAAACTGATTCCTGATATTGTACAGGGGTGGATAACCTGCAAAGAGTCAATCAGAAAGCAGCTTTCCACATTGTCAGTAAGGATGGGATTGATCAGCAAATACTTTTCATCAATAACATTAAAACCGGGAAGCATATCATTCCAGGTAAACAGAGAATCAGATGTATCAGTATTCAGATTATACCTGTGAATGCTTGTTAGTTGTGGGTAAGAAACATATTTCTGATAATAAAGGTAATCAGTAGTGAAAAGGTAAAACCCGCTATTGGTGTTATCTGCTATGATTTTATGGGTAACCTGCCCTGTTTCACTGATTCTAATCAGATGAAAATAATCCAGAACAGTAAAACTGATATAGAGATAACCATATTGCTTTCTGTATTTGCGGTAAGTGGGAAATGAAGTGCCCCAGCTTTCCACATTGGAATAGGCATACATGCCGATGGGAGCGGTTAAAGCGCCATCCGAACTGCAGGTCCAGTGCTTGATGACAAAGGTATTGGCTGTATTATCTATTTTGTAGAAATGCAGCAGGCTGTCCGACCAGGTGGTGACAAAATCAAAATAAGCTGTGAGGGGAAGGCTGTTCATCAGTTCGATTTTGGATACGGTCTGCGCATTGAGGAAAGTAAACGATACAAGACAAAAGAGAATGAATAATAGCATCAATCTTGGCATCTGAACCTCCATCACGAAAGATAGTTGAGAGCTTTTTACCTATGCCTTTTTCAAAGCAAATTCTGTACGTTTTACAATTATTTCTGGCAGACTGACTAATTTACTGCAGGACCGTAAAAGCCGTAATCCTGCTGTTCTGTTTATAATTGATGATATCCTTGTGAAACTCAGGATCGATCAGCTCCTTGGGATGGTGTTCCACGATGATGATACCGTCCGGATTCAGCAGTTCTCTTTCCCTGATCAGTCTGACAGTGTCGTTGACCAAGTTCTTGTTGTAGGGCGGATCCAGGAAAATGACGTCCCATTTATCCAAAGATGAACTCAGGAAAGCACTCACCTTGCGCCGGTGCACATGGCAGGAGTCTCCGCAGTTCAGCTTGGCGACATTCTTCAGCAGAATGCTGAGGGCGGAATTGGCAAATTCGACAAAATCCACCCATTGTGCGCCTCTGGACAGGGTCTCCAAGCCGAAGGAACCGGTTCCGGCGTAAAGGTCCAGGACTTTCAGGCCTGCCCAGTTCTGATACATGGAAAAGAGGACTTCGCGCTGGAAATCAGTGGTCGGGCGGGTGGTCTTGCCGGGAACGGTGAAGAGGGTGGTTCCCTTGAATTTTCCCGTGATGATGCGCATGTCAGGAAGCTTCGGTTTTGCGGGTCTTTTTGAAGAGCGGGATTTCCAGTTGCTGAGGTGCCGGAATGAAGCGCGGGCACTTGATCAGCTTAACATTGGATGGTTGCTTGCAGGCATTGTCACAACGCTGGCAGAGAGTGTTGAAACTGCTCAGGGACTTGGTCTTACTCATTCCGGTTTATCAGTTTTCTCCTGCAGCTTGTGCTTCATCACCACCTGCATGAATTCCTGCACGGAGATGGCGTCCAGCTTGCTTTGCTTGCCGAAGTGCTTGACCAGTTCCTCCGCCAGATCAGTGATGGTGGATTCTTCCTCTTCCGGTTCAGAAACGGGTTCGGGCTGTTCCACCGGCGCGGATTCCTCATAAGATGGCTGCTCTATTTCTTCCGTGATGGACTCGACTTCTTCCGGCAGGGTCTCAAGTTCGGCGGCAGGCGGCTCAATATAATTTGCCTGTGGTTCGGATTCAGTTTCCGCCGGCGTTTCAGGTTCGGGTTGAGGATGGAATTCCTCTTTCACGGGGGCGGGATTGATCTCTCGGGCCAGCATTTCGACCAGGGTTTCGGCAATGGATTTGGGCCGGTCGGATTCGTATTCAGGCTGGTCAGCAGGGGGCTCGATGGGTGCGGAAAGGGGTTCAAGCTCTTTCTGTTGAGCGGGGATTTCGGGTTGGGCAACCGCTTCCTGTTCCGGTTCTTCTGCTGCAGACTGTTCCGGTTCCGGTTCTTCTGCTGAGGTTTGTTCCGGTTCCGGTTCAACCTGGAGTTCGGGTTTGTTCAGCACGCTTTTGAATCCGTCCGGCAGGGGTTCGGTGTCATCAGATACGGTTCTGAAGCCGCCGGGTAACTCATCTAACTTATCGGTCAGAGGTTCGATCTCCTCTGTGGCAGTGATGAAGCGGTCGGAAAATTCCTCTTCCTGTTCTGATTTAAACTCCGGTTCCGGGACGGGTTCTGCGGCCTGTTCTGGTTGGGATTCTTCAGGTTCTGCCAAAGTGTCGATCTCCTCCACCATGCGCCTGACCTCATAAGATGATACAGTGGGGCGGATGGTAGGCTCGTCCTCTTCCAGCACTACTTCATAATCGGAAGCGCCGGCGACAAACTGCTCCTTGAGCCGATTGAGATTTTCAAAGGCGGAGTGATTCATGATCTTGAGATAGGCCAGCTCTTCAGGTGAGAATAGTTTTTCGATGCGGGAGTCATATCTCATGTTGGGGTCGTTAAGGATCCGGGCTTGCAGGTCTGCTATCTTTTCCCTGACTTGGGGTGAATCATCAGTCTGACTAATGATCTCATAGATGACCAGAGCGTCATAATACTGATTCTGCATTTCAAACAGCTTTGCCATGGTCAAAGTGGGTTTCCAGGCAGGATTGTTGAGTTCCGGATTCATAACTTCCTCCCGTACTGATTTCATATTTTAAGTCTGGACCTGATCTTGGCCAGGGTCTTGGGTCCGATGCCTTTCACCTCGAGCAATTGCTCGACTGATGAAAAGCCGCCGTTCTGCTTTCGATACGCCAGGATCGCATCAGCTTTGACAGGGCCGATCCCGGTCAGGCTGAGCAGTTCTTCTCTGTTGGCAGTATTGAGATCAACCATGCTCTCACTGTCAGCAGAAACAGATACTTTTTCACTTATTTCCTTATTTGTGAGTTTGGCAGTTCCGTCAAGTTCTTGTTTGTCAAAGTACTTTTCAGGATCGCCGGTTTGAGCGCTAATTGACTGCAGGGCAGTGAGTTTGGCCTTGTCAGTCACACCATCGCCAAAACTGCCGAAGGGCTGCAGCATGGGTTTCATCTTGAGATAGGTTTTGGCTCCAATGCCGCTGATGTTGAGCAATTCCTCAGGCGAGGAAAACTGCCTGCTTTCCCTGTAGCTGATGATATCCTGAGCCCGTTTTTCTCCGATGCCGGGCAGTAGAGTCAGTTCTTCCAGACCGGCAGTCCTGATGTCGATCAGAATGATGCTGTCCTGCTGGGTGGCCTGCTGCAGAGATGTGTATTCCTCCGGCGATTTTTCCGCATGGGCAAAGGAAACTCCGGCAGTCTGAAAGCCAAATCCCAGGATCAGCAGAGCGCTCAAAAAACCCAGGATCTTTTGTTCATCACGGGTCAGCAGGTCACTGAAAGGATTTTTCATTGCAGATGTTTTACCACTATGTAAACTGCCGTGCCTTCCGCATAAACGGTTCCGGCCTCGTCAGTCAGGGCAGCTTTGGTATGGATGGTGCGTGATTTCTGCAGAGTGATGGTGCCGTCGGCTTTGACCTTTTGGCCCACGGGCAGAGGTTTTCTGTACTTGATGTTGAGATCGGCTGTGACAGCAACCAGGCCTTTTCTGATAATGACCTTCGCCATCGCTTCATCCAGCAGGGTGGCAATTATCCCGCCATGAATGACACCCTGATAGCCTTCATAACAGTCAGGCGAATCAAACCAGGCGGCAGCGCTGTCCTCATCGTAAACAAAGTCAAGCTGCAGCCCGACAGGATTGTCGTGACCGCAGACAAAGCAATTGGCATACTTGATTTCTTCCATGCGGACAGTCTGACAGCAGTGGTTTTTTCAGTCAATAAAATATTGTTCTTTTGTGCAGATATTACATCGGTTTGATGGCGCCGGACATTGCCCTGGTAAAGACTTTGGAGAAGTCACTGTAGATGGCATAGGTCATCAGAAGCAGGAGCAGAATCATTCCGATGTTCTGCAGGACAAGTTGCACCTTGCGCGGAACGGGTCTGCCGATGATGCCCTGAACCAGGGCAAACATGATGTGCCCTCCATCCAGAACAGGGATGGGGAGCAGGTTCATGATCATCAGCACCAGACTGATGGCAGCCACGAACAGGATCCAACTGGACACTCCCTTTTGGGCAGACTGACTGCTCATGGAATAGATCATCACGGGTCCACCCACCGAGCTTTTCAGCGTTTCGGGACAGCTGATTATCTTATACAGGCCGACATAGTTCAGAGCGATGAAGTTCAGGGTCGAAGTAACTCCATACTGCACAGCTTTGACGGGCGGATAGGATTGTTTGTAACTGACCGGCATGTGTTGCGTGATGCCTATCAGCCTCTGTCCGTCAGCCATGGGATTTTGTTCCAAAGGCATGCTGCGTGCAAAGACCTGATCTCCTCTCTGCACGGTCAGCCGGACGGAATCGCCTGCTGCGCCTGTGATCAGCTCCCGCATGTCATACCAGTCTGCGATTTCAGAATCATTGACTGCGAGTATGACATCGCCTGTTTTCAAACCTGCTCTCCAGGCGGGAAAACCGGGACTCACCTCACCTACGATGGCGGATACGGCAGGCAGGACATCTCTGACAAAGCTGACCAGCTCGATCTGAGGAAGGTCCAGAGCAGTTTGCTTACCGTTGCGGGTCAGATCGATCCTGTTCTCATCTGTCGTGCTCAAAGCTCCGATCAACTGATACCAGCCGCGCACCGGTTTGCCGTTGACCGCATAAATGGAATCGCCGGCATTAAAAATGAGCTCATATTCACCGGTTGCCTTGCCCACCACGGGATACTGGTCTTCCGCCTTACTCGGCAGCATGAATACCAGAATGAAGAGCACCATGGCCAGCAGCAGATTGGAAAAAGGTCCTGCCAACGCAATGATGATCTTCTTCCACCACCTGGCTTGCAGAAAGCTGTCAGGCGACTGCTCCATTTCCTTATCCAGGGAATCGCCTATCATTTTGACAAATCCGCCCAGAGGGATCCATCCGATCCTGTATTCGATCCCGTTTCTGATCAGTTTGAACAGCGGTTTGCCGAAGCCGATGGAAAACTTTTCCACTCCCACTCCGCACAGACGGGCAGCCAGAAAATGTCCCGTCTCATGCACTGTGACCAGCACTCCGAGTGCCACCAGAGCCAGTATTATATCTATCAAAATGTCTCCTGATCTTCTTTTTCAATACCAATGCAACAAACTGAAACCGCCAGTGGGGGTCAAGTATTTCTTGCCGTTGGGTTTTTTCAGCGCTGCACATAACTGTTTGACATAATAC
>Ga0209610_1000802_pt1 | contig 16386 bp, 12 predicted proteins | sample LakKivw275mmetaG_FD_184137 | JGI IMG/M metagenome (GOLD analysis project Ga0209610, IMG submission 184137) | Anoxic lake water microbial communities from Lake Kivu, Rwanda to study Microbial Dark Matter (Phase II) - Lake Kivu water 275m metaG... | ecosystem: Environmental > Aquatic > Freshwater...
GCACAGGCTGCAGGCTCTGCACGCAGACCTGTTTTCCTGCGGTAGAGACCAATCAGGGTGTGCTTGCAGGGAGGCAGTGTTTGGTCGACAGAAAATTGTATCCCAAGGTGGTCGACCGAGTGGTTGAGGCCCTGGAGAATAATTTTAATATCTCTAATGAGCCGAATGAAAACCGCACCATGTGGATGGAAGCCCTGGAGAATGTTCCGGGTCATCAATTCAGGAAGGAGAGAGCGGAGGTCATTTACTTCGTCGGGTGCGTGGCTTCGTTTTATCCGATGGCCCATAAAATCCCTCAGACCCTGGTCCGGATCCTGGATAAAGCCAGCGTTGATTTCACCCTCATGGGAGGAGAGGAATGGTGCTGTGGTTTTCCACTGATTCAGGCAGGGATGAAGGAGAAAATGCAGGCCCTGATTGAGCACAATCAGGAGAAAGTGAAGGAAGTGGGTGCCCGGACCGTTGTCTTTGCCTGTCCCTCCTGTTACCATACCTGGAAGGAAATGTATCGGACGGATGCGGAGCTTCTCCATTCCACTCAATTCATCGAGAAGTTGATCGGAGAGGGGAAGATTGTTTTCCAAAACCAATTGAGCAGGACGGTCACCTATCATGATCCATGCGATCTTGGAAGAAATAGCAAGGTCTTCGATCCCCCGAGAAATATATTACGGCAGATACCCGGATTAAACCTGATTGAGTTAGAGAATAACCGCCAATTAAGCGTCTGCTGCGGCGGGGGTGGGGATCTTGAGATGATTGATCCGGAGCTCTCCGCTGCCATTGCAGAGAGGAAGATCGAGGAGATCCAGAGGACAGGGGCTCAAGAGGTCGTCACCTCATGCCAACAATGCATTCGAACCATCTCAGGCTATGCCAGAAAACATAAGATCAAGTTAAAGGTGAGGGATATTACCGAGGTCGTCCTGGAGGCGATGGGGTCTTAATCCCGCATTTACTCTCCGGAGAGAAGTGAAAAGAGAATTGATAAAAAGTCCGATAAAGCAGAAAAGGTTAACTGGACTTTCCCCAGAATTTTTTAAGAGAATTCAACAGCAAAAGGGAATAGGAGTTGCCCCGTTCTTTGTTGCTTGTTCCCTTGGGGAAAGATTCCCGTTTGCGAACTGAAAAGTATTCTATAGATTCCATCAGCGATGGCGTATTGCCTGAAATCTGGAATCTCAAAAAACCTCTTAGCCTTCTCAAAGAGTTTCTTAAGAAGAATATTGAGTTTTAGATTCTTGCCCAACTCCGCACTGACAAAATAAAAGACCGCTTGCACAAGAACCATCATATTCCTTAGCGAGGTATACCCTAAGACCCGGACATCTTCGAGATTGTAAGCCTGCTTGATAAAACGATAACTCTCCTCACATTTCCACCGGGTCAAATAAATCTCCAAAATCCGCATCACCCCCTGGGACTTGAGGGCCACATTGGTCAATAACATCATCGGCTTCTCACCAAATCCCTTCACCACGACCAAGGCTAAGGATTGCTCCGAGAATGGAAGCTTGACTCCAATCTGACCTACTGAGATCGTCTTCTTTCTGGTCTCCCCCTCCTTTTCAATCTTTAACTCTCTTTGCTCTGGACAATGGCACCCCCACGCAATCTTTAATGAATTCCTCTTTCGCCCATCCTTCAAAATCAAATCCCGATCCCCCACCAATCGAACAACAAACCTTAACTTCCTCTCTAAAAACCCTTTAAATAGCCTCGAACGATCTCCTCCCCGATCAATCGCCCATATCCCCTTTTGCCCAACCCCTTCCATCACTCGATCAACAGCATTCAAGATCTGACCATTTTCACTCCTAAAATCTTTAGCCTCTTGAGAGTACAGCTCCCCATAGAGGGGAATCAAATCCTCTCCCTCCACATCTGCCCCCAACACATCAATGAGCCAATAACCTTTGCTCTTTGTCTCTCCCGTACTACCGTCTCTTACCAATGCTAAATACTCCATCTTTTCCGCATAAGGCTTATCCACATCCGAGATATCCAAGGCAATCACGCTCTCCTGCTGGATCCTCCTGCTCCCCTCCGCAATCACTCTCCCATTGATCGATTCCGTTAAATCCATTCTCCCCAAGTTCCTTGATAGCCGGGTCTCTGTTTTGATCAACGGGATCTCCTCATTCAAACTCCTTGCAATGTTGGAAAGCTTCACATCCTTTGAGGCTTGGATCCCATAAAGCATCTGAACCATCCATTTCCTGATTGGCTTCTTATAATCACCTGAAATCTTGTTTGCGAACCGAGTGATCTGTCCTTTGATTTTTCCTGCAATTTTGCTATGATGCTCCATAGGGGGTTCCTCCTTTTGGTCTTCAAGAGTTTCCTCAAAATTCTTGCCTAAAACTCTTCTACCACAGGAGGAACCTTCGTTTCCACATCTCCTACTTTACCTATCCATGTCTTTCCAATAACTTACCTATCTCTGATCCAAAATTCTGGGGAAAGTCCAGTTAAAGGTTGAAATGACGTAATGCTCACTTCAAGGGGGAGAGTGTAATGAAGGGCTCACCTTGAAGGGATCGGAAATGGGTTGATGAGACATTGGACAAGTTCTAACCATCCATTGGGAATATCTCCTGAAATCCCTGCCGTATGGTCAGATTCGCACTGAAGCTTGAGGCATTTAGAAAGGCTCCTTAATGTAAGCCGCAAGAAAATATGGATAGTTCCGGAGGGTAAGGATTGTGGTCCCTTGATCACCCAACAGACTTTTCCAGCAATCTCATATATTTCATTTGACAATAAAATAGGTATGGTTTATATAATAGCAAACTTTGTGAAAAATTTATCAGAAAGGAGGGGGGAATTTGTTTAAGATCATATATAAAAGAGAGATGGCTGAGAATACGGTGTGTCACTTTAAAGTGGAAGCGCCCCGTATTGCCCGGATGGCAAAGCCCGGGCAGTTTGTTGTTTTAAGGGCTAATGAGACCGGGGAGAGAATTCCACTGACCATGGGAGGGACAGACCCGAAGGCAGGGACAATCGATCTGATCTTTCAGGTGGTCGGAAAGAGTACGGCGCTCTTGAGGACTTTCAATGTGGGCGATTCTATTCAGGATATTATCGGACCCCTCGGGAGACCTACCCATATTGAGAATCTGGGAACAGTGGTCTGTGTCGGTGGGGGGACAGGGGTAGCTGTGATGTATCCCATCACCAGGGCCTATAAAGAAGCGGGAAACCATGTGATTGCCATCATCGGATCTCGAACAAAAGACTTGCTGATCTTGGAAGATGAGATGAAAGCCGCCAGCCATGACCTCAGGGTCACGACGGATGATGGGAGTTATGGTGTCCATGGGTTCGTCACTGATGTGCTGAAAAAGATTCTGGATGGGCCCAACGATGTGAAACTGATTGTTGGAATTGGACCTGTGCCCATGATGAAGTTTCTCTGTAGGTTGACGAAGCCCTATGGGGTCAAGACAATGGTAAGCCTGAATCCCATCATGGTGGACGCCACTGGAATGTGCGGGGCCTGCCGGGTCAGTGTGGGGGGAAAGACAAAATTCTGCTGTGTGGACGGACCAGAATTTGATGGCCAAGAGGTCGATTTTGATGAACTGGTGAAGCGGCAGAGAGCCTATCTCCCGGAGGAGAAGGCCTCCATGGATCGTTTTAAAGAGATAGGGAGATAAGGGGGGTTGAGATGGCAGAAGGAAAAGAAAAGAAAGAGAAAGCGAAGATTCCAAGGCAGAAGATGCTGGAGCAAGATCCCAAAGTGAGGGCGAAAAATTTTAATGAAGTCCCTTACGGATATACACCCGAGTTGGCCCAGCTGGAGGCGAGCCGCTGCCTTCAATGCAAGAAACCGAAATGCACGGAAGGATGCCCGGTCGAGATCGAGATTCCGGCCTTCATCAAGCTCATCTCCGAGGGCGATTTTATTGGTGCGGCCCGGAAGCTGAAAGAAAGAAATAGTCTTCCTGCCGTTTGCGGGAGGGTCTGCCCTCAGGAAGACCAGTGTGAAAAGTTCTGTATTGTAGGGAAAAAAGATCAACCCGTTGCCATTGGCCGGATGGAGAGATTTGCCGCAGATTGGGAGAGGGAGAAAGGGGAGGTCTTCATTCCTGAGAAGGCTCCTTCGACCGGGAAAAAGGTGGCAGTGGTGGGATCAGGGCCTGCGGGTTTGACCCTGGCAGGGGACCTCATTTTGAAAGGGCACGAGGTGACCATTTTTGAGGCCCTCCATAAGGCCGGAGGTGTTTTGGTATATGGCATTCCGGAGTTTCGACTTCCTAAGGCGATTGTCCAGGCGGAGGTCAATTACTTAGAAAAGTTAGGGGTTAAGGTGGAGTGTGATTGCGTCATCGGAAGAATTGAGACCGTGGACGAACTCCTTCAGCAGTATGATGCGGTCTTTTTAGGTCTGGGCGCGGGGCTCCCCCAGTTTCTGGGGATCCCCGGAGAGAATTACTGCGGTATCTATTCAGCCAATGAATATTTGACCCGTTCCAATCTGATGAAGGCCTACCTCTTTCCCCAGTATGACACCCCGATTGCCAGGGGAAAGAATGTCGCTGTTTTTGGAGCGGGAAATGTGGCCATGGATTCAGCGAGAACCGCTCTCCGATTAGGGGCTGATACCGTTCGAATCATCTATCGCCGATCCAGGGATGAGATGCCTGCCCGTATCGAGGAAGTCCACCATGCAGAGGAAGAAGGGGTTCAATTCTACCTCCTCACGGCACCGACGAGGTTCCTGGGTAACGATAATGGCTGGGTGACAGGGGTGGAATGCCTCCGGATGGAATTGGGAGAGCCGGATGAATCAGGAAGGCGAAGACCCGTTCCCATCAAGGGTTCGGAATTTCAATTGGAGTGCGACATGGCCGCGGTGGCCATCGGCGCCGGGGCCAATCCCCTTCTGACAACGGCCACACAGGGTCTGGAGCTGAATAAAAGAGGTTATATTGTCGCTGACCTTGAGACCGGAAAGACGACCAAGCCCGGTGTCTGGGCCGGAGGGGATATTGTCACAGGGTCAGCCACGGTGATCCTGGCCATGGGCGCTGGAAGGAAGGCGGCCAACTCCATCCACGAATATTTAATGAATAAGTGATTTGATGAATTTTAGGTCAGGGAAAAAGGGCAGAATTCGTTCATTCTGCCCTTTTTTATTTAACCGCTTTTTATCTTTACTTCAAGGAGAGTCCTGTTCTTTCTGGATTGCTTTAAGTTTCTCCCAGATCTCCTCGACCTGTCTTCGGGTCGCCTCCGGGGAACCGGAGTTATCCACGATGAAATCGGCATAACCCTTCTTCTCTTCTATGGGCATCTGGGATTGGATGATCTTGATGGCCATCTCACGGGAGATCCGGTCTCGCTCGATGAGACGCCGGATCTGAAGTTCTTCAGGGGCATAGACCAATAAGATCTTATGAAAGAGGTAGCCCAGATGGACTTCAAAGAGGAGGGGCACAATGGCCTGGATGATGGCACTTGGATCTCTGGCCGAATATTCCTGTGCCAGCTTAAAAAACTCTTCCTGAATCCTCGGATGCGTAAATCCCTCAAGCCTTTTCCTCTTCTCCGTATCGGAGAATATAATCTCTCCAAGATATTTTCGATTAAGTGTTCTATCCTTTTGGAGGATCTCTTCTCCGAAATAGGCGACCATCTCATTCCAGGCGGGTTTGTCCGGTTCGACCACGAACCGGCTCAAGAGATCAAAGTCGATTGTATGGGCGCCAAGGTCCTTCAACATCTGGGCCACCAGGCTCTTTCCGGTGGCAATTCCACCGGTCACTCCAAGAAGGAGATGATGACCTTTTTCTCGAGTCTCTTCCAATTGTTTCATATCAGAATAAATCCTCACCTCTTACTCAACCAGACTCCGTATCACCTTCATATTCTTCAGATCTTCAACTGTATCTTTTCTCGGAGTCTCCATGATCCCAGGAAGATGTTTGAGTAAAGGATGATTAATCAGAGTTCGAAATCCTTCAAGCCCAATATGACCCTCACCAATATGCCAGTGCCGATCCTTCCTCGATCCCAGAGGAGTCTTTGAGTCGTTGAGATGAAGAAGATGGAGTCGTTTTAGACCGATCATCTGATCGAAGGATTCAAGTGTCCTTTCAAGACCATCTCTATTGGAGAGATCATATCCTGCCTCAAAGGTATGGGCTGTATCGAGGCAGACTCCCACTCGCTTCTTCTGATGAACTCCCTGGATGATCTTTTTAATCTGCTCAAAGGTGTAGCCGATCTCTGTTCCCTGTCCAGCAGTATTTTCCAGGAGGAGGACGACAGAATTCTTCATCCTCTCAAGGGCCTGGTCAATTCCATTGATAACAGTTTCTATGGCTTCATCCTCAGAGGATTCCATTCGATGACCGATATGGATAATGAGATATCGGACTCCTAATTGTTCTGCTCTTTCGAGATCGATGGCAATCGATTCGATCGAACGTTTATAAAATTTTGAATCCTTTGAGGCGATATTTGGAAGGTAAGGAAGGTGGAGGAAGATGGGAGATAAGTCAGAGGAATGAATGGAATCGCTGAAGGCTTCTATCTCCTTCTTGTCCAAAGGCTCGTATCGCCATCCCTTTGGGTTTCGGGAGAAGAACTGGATCGTCTCGCAGTCCCTCTGTTTCGCCCTTTCGACGATTTTAGAGAATCCTCCAGCAATGGAGATATGAAATCCGAATCGCATCTCAGAATCCTTGAAGAAGAAATGATTGAAAGTTACAATTAATTATGTAAATCCCTTGCTTATTGTCAATAAGAAATTTCATGGGGAAATTGGGTATTTTTCGCTTGACAAATTGGATCGTTTGGTTTAGGAATGAGGCGTTCAAATTAAAAAATTCACAAATTAAACATTAACTTAAATATGGCTGATAATCTCTTTTTGGCAAGACTGATTGCGGTTTATTTGCCCTATCTTTCTATACTTCTTCTTATCATCGGTTTCTTATATCGTTTATTTCGGTGGGTTAGGGTTAAAAACATCTCGATAGGGTTAAGCGCTTTCCCTTTTCGAAGGGAAACCAGGACGTTCTTACAAAGAGTCCGTGACATTCTTTTCTTTCCGACATTACCTGCGGTCAGCATCCCCCTCTGGCTCGCCTCTTGGATGATGCACCTGTCCCTTGCGCTGATGCTCGTAGGGCATCTCAGGCTCATCTCTGAGATTACCCCCCTCTGGACTTTGCTCCGGGTAGGCGCTAGTCATATAGACCAGGTTTCTCACTGGACTGGTTCTACTTTTGGCGTGATTTTTATTGTGGCAGCATGTGCGCTTTTATTCCGGCGGCTCTCAAAAAAGAATTTACGCCCTCTTTCGATTTTCGGCGACTACTTCGCCCTAAGTCTGCTCTTGGCTATCGGATTATCAGGGATGGCCATGCGATTCTGGAGTGATGTTAATATTAAAACCTATCGAGCATTCTTTCTTAGCCTTCTTCAACTGCGCGCGGTAGTTCCCCCGGCTGACCCTCTTTTCCTGATGCATTTCCTCTTGGCTCAAGTCCTTTTGATCTATCTCCCGCTGGGAAAGTTGGTTCATTTCTTTGCCAGCCCTTTGACCCTGCTTGTTGACGTGGCCATGAAGAATGGAAAATCAAATCCCACCCATATCGCTATAAGACAGGGGATGGAGCTCGATGCCTGTATGCATTGTTTAACTTGCAGTTTGAGATGCTCTGTGGCCGTGGCCTTTCATGAGATTCCCAATATCAATATCTTTCCTTCTGAGAAAATCGCAGCTATCAAGGCACTGATCTCCGGCAAGAAATTGAGCTCCCAGGAACTCAGGCATCTTCAAGAGGGAGTCTATCTCTGTACTAATTGTTACCGCTGCACAGTAGTCTGCCCAGTGGGGATCAACTTGCAGGATTTGTGGTTCAACGTAAGAGAGGCTCTCCTTCAAAAGGGATACCCAGAATTCCTCGTTCTCTCTCCCCTCTCCTTTTATCGTGGTTTGATGAGGGAGGAGACGGTTTTGAGAGACTATCAAAAACCCCTGATCCGGGCAAGAGAGGCGATTTTTAACCAGTGTGATCTGATGAAGGCGAAGGATAAGGTTTTACCTCTCACCCCTACCGACAAAAAATTTCAGAGTGGGCTCAACCTCTCAGCCCAGGCAAAGAACTTTTCGGTCTGTTTTGGATGTCAGACCTGTACGGCGGTCTGTCCGGTTGTGGCCAATTATGAAAATCCCCAGGAAACCCTGGGACTTCTTCCCCATCAGATCATGCATGCGACCGGACTGGGGTTGAGGGATCTTGCCTTCGGCTCAAATATGCTCTGGGACTGTCTGACCTGTTATCAATGTCAGGAACAGTGTCCCCAGGGGGTAGCGGTGACCGATGTCCTTTATGAGTTGAAGAATTTAGCGGTCCAATATGTGAGAGAGAAGAGGCCATGACCGAATTTGCTCTCTTTACCGGTTGCCAGATCCCGGCCCGGTTGAACCAGTATGAATCCTCTGCCAGGGCTGTCTTGGGCAGACTGGGAGTGGGATTGGTCGATCTCAGAGAATTCAACTGCTGCGGATATCCCCTGAGGAATATCGAATTCAGGGTCTTTCTTCTCTCTTCTGCGAGAAATCTGGCTTTGGCTGAAAAGAGAAATCTCAATGTCCTGACCCTGTGTCAATGTTGTTACGGCACACTGAAGAAAGCGGATTACCTCTTAAAGGAGCATCCTTCTTTAAAGGAAGAGGTGAACAAGACGCTTCAAAAAGAAGGTCTGAAATATGAGGGAAAGCTTGAAATCAAACATCTTCTCTCTGTTCTTTATCAGGATATCGGTATCGACCGGATCAAAGAGAAGATGGTGAAAAATTATCGTGGACTCCGGATGGCCACCCATTATGGATGCCATGTCCTGAGGCCAAGCCAGGTGGTCGGGTTCGATCATGCAGTGGCACCCTCCCTGTTTGATCAACTCGTTGAGGCCACCGGAGCTGAAAGTATGGATTGGTCGATGAAACTGGAGTGCTGCGGGGCCCCGCTCTGGGGAATCAATGACGGACTTTCCATGGATTTGACCTTGAAGAAAGTCGTCAACGGGAGGGAATCAGGGGCTGAATACATCTGCACGGCCTGTCCCTACTGCCATCTCCAGTTCGATAAGGTCCAGAAGATGATTCTTTCTCAAAGGAATTTAAACCATCCCCTTCCCCCTATTCTCTATACCCAGCTTCTTGGATTGAGCATGGGCATTGATGAGAACCTTCTGGGATTGAACATGAATGAAATTTCTCTAAAAGGGATTGAGGAACTGCTATCGCAGTAGAGGAATGGAGCTCGTAAATACGAAATTCGAATATCGAAATCCTAAACAAATCCTAAATCCAAATGACCAAAATTCGAAACATGTTTCGAACATTTGAGTTTAAAAATTTGAAATTGTTTCGAATTTCGGATTTCGTGCTTCGGATTTAATAAAATTTCATATCAGCATTTCACTCTTAAAATAAGTGCAGGAGAAAAAATGGGAGACAAGAAGTTCGGTTCAGTCATGGTCGTGGGCGGAGGCATTGCCGGGATGCAGGCATCATTGGATCTGGCCAATTCCGGCTATTATGTCTATCTCGTGGAGCGTTCCTCCTCCATCGGTGGAGTGATGTCCCAACTCGATAAGACCTTTCCCACCAATGACTGTGCCATGTGAATTCTCTCGCCCAAGCTGGTCGAGGTCGGCCGGCATCTCAACATCGAGCTTCTCACCCTATCGGAGGTGAAGAGTATCTCCGGGGAAGCCGGAAATTTTGAGATCAGGGTCACCCAGTATCCCCGTTATGTGGATATGGCGAAGTGCATTGCCTGTGGTCTCTGTGCCGAAAAATGTCCTACCAAGGTCGACAGCGAATATAATGCCGGCCTGGCCAAAAGAAAATCGATCCACGTAAAGTACGCCCAGGCGGTCCCTCTGAAATATGCCATTGATCCGGTGAACTGTATCTTTCTGACCAAAGGGAAGTGCAAGGTCTGTGAGAAGCTCTGTCCTGCCAAGGCCATCAATTTCGAAGACCAGGAGAAGGAGTTGACCCTTCAGGCAGGGGCCATCATCATTGCCCCGGGATGCGAGGTCTTTAATCCGGAGGTCTACGATCTCTATGGTTACCAGAAATCTCCAGATATCGTCACCAGCCTTGAATTTGAAAGGATGCTCTCCGCCTCCGGTCCCTTAGGAGGGCATCTGGTCAGGGCCTCCGATAAAAAGGAGCCGAAGAAGATCGGCTGGATTCAGTGTGTGGGTTCGAGGGATGTCCATGAGGGGGCGAGGGCCTACTGTTCGGCTGTCTGCTGCACCTATGCGATCAAAGAGGCCATCGTTGCCAAAGAACATTCAAAAGAACCCCTGGATGCCGCTATCTTCTTCATCGATATGAGGACTTACGGCAAGGACTTTGAGCGATATTACAATCGGGCTCATGAAGAAGCCGGGGTGCGTTTTATCAAATCGAGGATTACCAATGTCCTTCCGGTGAAGGAGACGGGTGACCTGCTCATCCGCTACACGGATGAAGCGGGGAGGAGGATCGAAGAGACATTTGATATGGTCGTTTTGTCGGTTGGATTCACCGTAGCCAGGGAGGCGGTAGACCTCGCCAGGCGATTGGATCTTCGTCTCGATCCCTATCATTTCACGGCCACCAGCAGTTTTGAGCCTGTTCAGACCTCAAAACCCGGTATCTTCGTCTGCGGCGCCTTCCAGGGTCCCAAGGATATACCCACCTCCGTCATTGAATCGAGCGCCTCTGCGGCAATGGCAGAGGGTCTGCTGGCCGATTCCCGTTGGTCTCTGACGAAGAAGAAGAGGATTCCGGAGGAGATCGATGTTCGAGGGGAGCCTCCAAGGATAGGAGTCTTTGTCTGCCGTTGCGGAACGAATATCGCCGGGGTGTTGGATGTCCCGGGGATTGCCGAGTATGCGAAAGGCCTTCCGGGTGTCGTCTATGTGGCCGAAAACCTCTTCAGCTGCGCCCAGGACACCCAGGAGAAGATGGCCAAGATCATCCGGGAGCAGAAGCTCAACCGTGTGGTGGTCGCTGCCTGCAGCCCCCTGACCCATGAGCCCCTCTTTCAGGAGACCGTGGTCAATGCAGGAATCAATAAGTACCTCTTCGAGATGGCCAACATACGGAATCAATGTTCGTGGGTCCATAGCGGAGAGAAGGAGGCAGGAACAGAGAAGGCCAAAGATTTGGTGCGAATGGCTGTGGCGAAGGTCTCCTTCTTTGAACCCATGGCCGAACCTTTAATCAAGATCAATCCAAAGGCCCTGGTGGTTGGCGGCGGGATCAGCGGTATGGTTTCAGCCAAGAATCTGGCCGAGCAGGGCTATCACACCTACCTCATCGAAAGGGAGGATGTCTTAGGGGGCCAGGCCCGGAGCCTCTATCAGACCTGGAGGGGGGAGGACGTTCAGAAGTATCTCCGAAAACTGATTGAGGAAGTAAGGTCCAACCCAGAGATCGAGGTCCATTTGAATACGGAATTGAAAGAGGTGGAGGGGTTTGTCGGCAATTTTAAATCCACCATTCAGACCAACGGAGAATTAAAAACTCTGGAGCACGGGATTGCCATCGTCGCCACAGGGGCCTCCGAGTTAAAACCGGATCAGTACCTCTATGGAAATGATTCCCGGGTTCTCACCGGCCTGGAGTTGGATCAGCGATTGATCAACAAAGATTCCTCTTTAAGTAAGATTCGCACAGCTCTCTTCATCCAGTGCGTTGGATCCCGGATCAAAGAGAGACCCTACTGCTCTAAAGTCTGCTGTACCCATTCGGTTCGAAGTGGACTTAAACTGAAAGAGATCAATCCGCAAATGGATGTCTTTATCGTCTATCGGGATATTCGAACCTATGGGTTGAGAGAGGATCTCTACCGGGAGGCAAGGGAGAAAGGGGTCATCTTCATTCGTTATGATGATCAAAAAGAGCTTAAAGTTACCAAGGAGGGGAATGACCTTTGCGCCCTTTTCACCTCCTATGTCCTCGGCCGGGAGATGGAAATCCGGCCGGAGATCCTCATTTTGGCAACGGCCATGGTCATGCCCAAAGAGAATCCTGTGGCCAAACTGTTCAAGGTTCCGGTGAATACGGATGGGTTCTTTGTAGAGGCTCATGTGAAGCTCCGGCCGATCGATTTTGCAACCGATGGGGTCTTTGTCTGTGGCCTGGCCCACTCCCCTAAACCTCTTGATGAATCGATTGCTCATGGTCTGGGCGCTTCGGCCCGTGCGGTCACGCTTCTCTCTCAGAAGGAAATGTTCGGCAATGCCATTGTGGCCTCGATTGATCCCGAGAGTTGCGTGGGATGTCAGGGGTGCTTAAAGGTCTGTCCTTATGAGGCCATTCGATATCTGGAGGATCGGGAGATCTGCGAGATCAATGAGGTGATCTGTAAGGGATGCGGCGCCTGTGCGGCCACCTGTCCATCGGCCAGTGCGCAACTTAAACGATTTACGAGCAGGCAGATCTATGCTCAGATTGAGAAGGCTATGGTAGCTTAAATCGCAAATTCGAAATTCGAAGCACGAAATCCGAAATAAGCACAAAGGTTCAAAATAGAAATGTTCCTAATAAAAAGTTTAGAATTTAGATATTTGAATTTCGGATTCGTTTCGAATTTCGATATTCGGATTTCGGATTTTATTGATACGCGGTTGAAGGGAGTTTCTTAATGGCAGAGGAGTTCAGACCCAGGATCATTGCTTTCCTGTGCACCTGGTGAGCCTATGCGGCTGCTGACCTGGCTGGGGTCAGTCGAATGCAGTATTCAACATCTGTTCGGACAATCCGGGTCATGTGCGCAGGGACCATATCGCCCCATTATGTCCTGAAGGCCTTGCAGGCAGGGGCGGATGGTGTCTTTGTGGCTGGCTGACGCCTCGGAGAATGTCATTACCAGTCTGGTAATGTCATGGCGAAAAAGAGATTGACCGTCCTGAAGCGCCTTCTGGAATTCTCCGGGATGAATCCCCGGCGACTCCGGATGAAATGGGTCTCTTCAGCGGAAGCGGTTGAATTCGTTCACGAGATCTCGGACTTTGCGGAGGAGATCAAACAATTAGGGCCCAATCCTTTGAGAGTGAAGGAGGCCGCCTGAAAAAGTGATGGGTCATAAGATCAAGGAGCAGGTTCAAAAATTACTGGAAGAGAAGAGGATCAAAGGCTTTCTGGGATTAAGGGAGTTGGAGGGGCATATCCTGCCCCACCTCTTCTGCAATCCTCAAGAACTTGAATCTCTCTCCCTGGGCGATTGGAAAAAGGCAGGGGATGCCCGCTATCCCCTCAATCAGATATTGATCCAATTGGCTACGAAATATCCTCAGGAGACCTTCGCCGTTTTAGTCCGGGGCTGTGATGAGAGGGGGCTTCGGGAACTTTTCAAGTGGAATCAGTTGGCGGAGGAAAAGGTCGTTCCCATCGGAGTGGGTTGTCCTGACGAACTGGCAAAGGCCTGCGAATGCGAGAAGCCTTTCCCGGACTGCCTGATCGACGGGCTGAAAGGAGAGGGAGCTCGCAGCCAGCGGGTTCACCGCGTTGATGGGATGGATCTGGACGCCCGGCTCGATTTCTGGCTGGGAGAATTTAAGCGCTGCATCAAATGCTTTGGCTGCAGGAATGTCTGCCCCATGTGTTTTTGCAATGAGTGCAGCCTTGAGGAGGAACTCCTCGTGGGGAAAGGGGAGATCCCCCCTGACAATCCCACGTTCCATCTGGTGAGGGCCATGCACATGGTCGGTCGGTGTATCGACTGCGGACTCTGTGAGGAGGCCTGTCCGGCCGATATCCCCCTGAGGACGCTTTATAAGAAGATTGCGGAGATCGTGAACGAGGAATTTGGTTATAAAACAGGTTACAACGTGGGGGAGAAATCGCCCTTCAATGTCATTGAGGTAAAATAGGTCCATGGAGTTTCAAACCGTATTAACGACATGCCCTTATTGCGGTTGCGGCTGCGGATTGCTTTTGGAGGTCCTCGACGGAAAAGTCATCGGAACCCTTCCCTCAAAAACCAGTCCTGTCAACGAAGGCAGACTCTGTGTCAAAGGGTGGACGGTTCATGAATTTATCATGAGCCCGAGTCGGTTAACCCGACCTTTAGTGAGAAGGGACGAAGTGCTGAAGGGGACCTCCTGGGAGGAGGCCCTGGATCTCTCTGCTAAAAGACTGAAGGAGATCAAGGAGAAATACGGACCGGACAGCATCGCCGTATTGACTTCAGCCAAGTGTACGAACGAAGAGAATTACCTCCTTCAAAAATTTACAAGGGCTGTTCTGGGTACCAATAATATCGATCACTGTGCCCGTCTCTGACACTCCTCCACCGTGGCCGGGCTGGCCGCCTCGTTTGGCAGTGGTGCAATGACCAATTCTATCGAAGAGATTGAGCGGGCGGACTGTATCCTGATCATCGGTTCCAACACCTCCGTTGCCCATCCCCTAATTGCCACCCGCATCTATCGTGCAAAGGCGAAAGGGGCAAAGATCATTGTCGCCGACCCCCGGAAGATCCCCGTCACCCTGGTGAGTGATCTTCATCTTCGTCAGAATCTCGGAACCGATGTCGCCCTCATCAATGGCCTCATGCACATCATCCTGAAAAAGGGGTGGCAGGACCAGGCCTTCATGGATGAGCGGACGGAAAACTTTGAGGCGCTGAAGAAGGTCGTTGAGAATTATCCACCTGAAAAAGTCTCCGAGCTCACCGGCATATCGGTGGCTGATCTGGAGAAGGCTGCCGAATACTATGGCAGGGCTGAACGGGCCAGTATCCTCTACACCATGGGGATCACCCAGCACACGACCGGGGTGGACAATGTCAGGTCCCTTGCCAATCTCGCCATGCTGACCGGAAATCTCGGCAGGGAATCCACAGGCATCAATCCTCTTCGAGGCCAGAACAATGTTCAGGGTGCCTGTGACATGGGAGGATTGCCGAATGTTTATACGGGTTACCAGGCGGTGAGCGACCCATCGGTTCGACAGAAGTTCGAAGAGGCGTGGGGACGAAGGCCTTCGGATAAGGCAGGGATCACCGCGACAGAGGTTTTCCCGGCGATCCTCGAAGGCAAGGTCAAAGGGATGATCATCCTGGGCGAAAATCCTGTGGTGAGCGATGCGGATAGCCATCATGTGGAAAAGGCACTCCGGGCCCTCGACTTCCTTCTGGTCATCGACATCTTTCAGACCCCCACTTCGGATCTTGCTCATGTGGTTCTTCCGGGTTCATCCTTTGCAGAGAAGGATGGGACCTTCACCAACACGGAAAGAAGGGTCCAGAGGGTTCGAAGGGCGATCGAGCCACCCGGTGAGGCAAAAGAGGACTGGCGGATCATCCAGGAGTTATCGAATCGTCTGGGCTATGCCATGGATTTCGAGTCTCCCCGGGTCATCATGGAGGAGATCGCCAGGCTGACGCCCTCCTACGGGGGGATCACTTATGATAGACTCCAGGGTGAGGGACTGCACTGGCCCTGCCCCAATCAAGAGCATCCGGGAACGAAATTTTTACACCAGGGCCGCTTTACCAGGGGAAAAGGTCTCTTCGCTCCGATCGAATATAAGCCTGCGGCAGAGGTCGTAGATGCGGAATATCCCTTCTGGCTGACCACCGGAAGGGTTCATGCCCAGTATCATACCGGCACGATGACAAGAAATTCTCCATCCCTGGAACAGGAGATCGGGGAATGCTTTTTAGAGATGAACCCTGAGGATGCCAGACAGATCGGGTTAACGGACAACGAGATGGTCAAAGTGGAATCGAGGCGTGGCTCTGTTCTGACAAGAATCAAGTTGACCGCCGGGGTAGGCAAAAAGGTCGTTTTTATGCCCTTTCACTTTCTGGAAAGCAGGGCCAATATCCTGACCAATCCGAAACTTGATCCGATTGCCAAAATCCCGGAATACAAGGTCTGCGCCGTCAGGGTCGAAAAGATAATCCCTAAATTGAAATCCCTCTTGGTTTCCGCCAATTGATTACTATGCCGAAAAATGATCCTTCTTAATCGATATTTAATCGGTTCATGGGTTTTGGAGATTAAATGTAATTTATTTCACTAATTATTTTCTGAGTTTAATTTAAATGGTTGTTGATAATTAAATAACTAATAAAAACATAAAGTTATGATTTATCTAAAAAAACCAATTTGTTTTAAAATTTCTCTTGACAAAAGAGAGGCAATCTTGTAATTTTACCCAGAACAAGAAACTTTTCACAAATTAATCCCATCACTATCGAGATAAAATTCAGGTTCATAAGGAAGGGGGGGGGCTATGCTGATTGAATATTTCACAATAGGCATTTTTATAGCCATTGCCATTTTCTTTGCCTGTTTTACTGTTCTCGCTTCCCATCTTTTAGGCCAAAAAAAACCATCTGCTGTGAAGCA
>Ga0209610_1000803_pt1 | contig 16385 bp, 15 predicted proteins | sample LakKivw275mmetaG_FD_184137 | JGI IMG/M metagenome (GOLD analysis project Ga0209610, IMG submission 184137) | Anoxic lake water microbial communities from Lake Kivu, Rwanda to study Microbial Dark Matter (Phase II) - Lake Kivu water 275m metaG... | ecosystem: Environmental > Aquatic > Freshwater...
ATATCCTACTGTGTAGATGATAAAACCCTGGAAGGTTCGCTCGCCGGCTTCGAAAAGGCGGCTAAAAAATTCAAACTGAGTTAGGGAATTATGGTTAGAAAAGTTGACAAACCAATACCCAGGCCAAATCCTCCGGTAGGAGGCAGTGCTTCCGACAATGTTGCCGCATTGAAGGCGAAGGCGGGGCAAGAGCCTGTTGCCTCATTCTTGAACATGAAGTTGCTGGAGCTGTCCGAGGGCTATGCTAAAGTGTCGGCTAAGCTGAAGCCCGAGTACCTCAACTTCAACAACCTGGTCTTCGGCGGCATCGTCATGGCGGTAGCCGACCAGGCTTTTGCCTACGGCACCAACTCGGTAATCACCCCCAACGTTGCCTCCCAGTTCAACATACACTTTGTCGCCAGCGCCGATGTAAAAGATGAGCTTATCGCCGAGTGCCGTGTGGTCAGGGCCGGGAAGCGGGTCTGCATCTCCGAGATGACGGTGACCAACCAGGATGGCAAGCTCATCGCCAGAGCCACCGGCACCACCATCCCCCTGGTCTAAGCTCTTCCCTCCGCTCATCTGCCTATCACCCCCGCTCATTCTGAGCTTGTCGAAGAATCCGAGCCTCCCTCCGCTCATTCTGAGCCTGTCGAAGAATCTGAGCCTCCCTCCCTCCGCTCATTCTGAGCCTGTCGAAGAATCTGAGACTCCCTCCCTCCGCTCATTCTGAGCTTGTCGAAGAATCCAATCCCTCTGTTCCGCTCATCTGCTTATCACCCCCGCTCATTCTGAGCTTGTCGAAGAATCTGAGCTTGTCGAAGAATCTGAGACTCCCTCCCTCCGCTCATTCTGAGCTTGTCGAAGAATCTGAGCCTGTCGAAGAATCTCCACATAAGTCAGGTTGACAAACTTCTGTGGTTGTTGCTATCATTTCAGGGTGAAGGTCGAAATGCATAACCTGACTCCAAGCTATAGCTGCTATTTCTTTAGCTTCTTTTTTGGCACGCCTCAGCGCGGGTCGGGGATGGTTTTGACCTAAAAAGCAGACAAGAATATCCAAGGCAACATAAGCCTCCCGCCCGCGGGAGGCTTTTTTATTACCTCATGTTTATATAAATATAAGGCGGGAATTTAAGAGGGGCGCAGCCCCTCTTAGAAAAACTCCTCCCTCTCCCTTGAGGGAGAGGGTCAGGGTGAGGGTGAATAAATATTATATTCCCCTCTCCCTTGAGGGGAGAGGGTCAGGGTGGGGGTGAATAAAATAGATATAGATTGGGCAGATTTAAGCATCTGCTCTAACAAGGACAGTGATGCGACTTTAGCCTCGCCACTAGTTCCCTCTCCCTTGATGGGAGAGGGTCAGGGTGAGGGTGAATAAACAAATTAAAGGAGGTAAGCAGCCATGATAGTTGAAATGAGGACAGGCGCTCCACAGCAGGAGGTAGACGACGTAGTTCAGCGCGCCAAGGACCTGGGGCTGGGCGTCCAGCTGAACCTGGGCACCAATAAGACGGTGGTCGCCCTGCTGGGACCAAATACCGGCCAGTTGCCCAGTGATATTTTCGCCGTTCTCCCCGGCGTGGAGCGCGTTACCCGGATTATGAAACCGTACAAGCTCGCCTCCCGGGATTTCAAACCGGATAACACCGTGGTTTCCGTCAACGGTGTTCAAATCGGCGGCAAGCGCATCGTGGTCATGGCTGGACCCTGTGCCGTCGAGGGCGAGAAGCAGCTCATGGCAGCCGCCATGGTGGTAAAGGAGGCTGGAGCCTGCATTCTGCGCGGCGGTGCCTATAAGCCGCGCACCTCGCCGTTTGCCTTTCAAGGATTGGAGGAGCTTGGCTTGGAAATGTTGCAACATACCAGGAAACAGTTCGGCATGCCTGTGGTCACCGAGGTGGTGGCGCCGCATGACGTCGCCCGCGTAGCCGAATATGCCGATATATTGCAGGTCGGCGCCCGTAATATGCAGAACTACGCGCTGCTGACCGAAATCGGCAAGACCAGGTGCCCCGTCCTGCTGAAGCGTGGCTTATCCGCTACCGTTACCGAGTGGCTTACCGCCGCCGACTATCTATTAGCCGGCGGCAACGAGCAGGTTATACTGTGCGAGAGGGGCATCAGGACATTCGAGGATACTACCCGCTTCTCTCTGGATATCGGCTCGATACCGGTAATCAAGAAGTCCAGCCACCTGCCCCTGATTGTCGACCCCAGCCATGCTGCCGGGCACTATTCCCTGGTGCCGGCGATGGCAAAAGCTGCCGTAGCCGCCGGTGCCGACGGCTTGCTCATCGAAGCCCATCCCAACCCCAAGGAAGCCATGGTGGACGGTCTGCAATCGCTTACCCCGTCAGACTTCGCCCGGTTGATGAAAGAGCTTAAGTCCATTGCAGAGGCGGTGGGGAGGTATATGTAGCCGGTAGAATATTAATTTGATAAAAGCGCAGATTACCAGATATAACTACCTCTTATATTTTGGGTCGTATTCAAAGGCCACCCTGACCCTCGCCTGATTGCTGGTAATCTCGCCGTTGCCAACGTGCATATATAGCTTCCGTACATCAGCAACGCGTATCTCGTGCAATGTCTTGGCTGCCGCCGCTACAACATTGGCAATGGCGTTTTCGAAGGACTCGGGACTGGACCCGATTAGCGTGACTACCTTGCCCACATGCTCTTCCATGATAATCTGCTTGCCTTACTTTGATGCCATTTACTATTTTATACACACGGTCAATAGCCTAATTTAATCTTCTGTGATAACAAAAGCCTGAACTCCATTGTCGAGTTTTACTTTTTCCAAAGGATAAACCTTCTTAAGCAGTTTTAAATATGGGTAATCCCCATCATAGGCAAACCAGCCCGTGTTTGAGTAATTGTAATGAATGTTATCCCAAGTAGCGGTTCTGTCTATAATCCAGCCGGCAGGATCTCTGTATAAAAAACAGGGTCCTTCACTCTTACTGTTCGGAAAGTAAATAATTGCATAATTGCCTTCCGTATAAGTTTCGTAAGGGATAGAATATCTTTGAGCCGTATTTTTATAACTTTCAGAATACATGATTTTCGACCCTTTTTGGCGCCAATCGGGATCAAACATCGGCAAATCGTAGCAATACATGCCATCTGATAATAATTCTAGTTCCAGCAAATAAGTTAGTTCCGGCTGAGCCTGAGGAGTATATTTGTTGGATATATCCTGCAGAGTATACTTACCGCTACATGAGAATGTGAAGATAAGGCAGATTACCACAACAAACAGCAGACTCCATCTTTTCATATTCACACCTCCCGTTATAAGTATAAGCCGAGGTCATTGTATTCCGCATTATTTCTAAAATCAATCCTTGAGCTGATATCGGTCATTTAATTTATTGTTTTGATCACTTTGACAACCGACAACCACAAATATACAATGGCATCTGCTTCCATTTTTCAACAGGAGGTGTAACATGCTGCCTGACGAGATAAATAAGTTCATCGGGAAAAGCATCGGTACCATAGCCTGCGAGGTGGAGAAGGGCTCCATTAAGCGTTTTGCCGATGCTGTAGAAGAGACCAATCCGCTTTATTGGGACGAGAAACATGCCGAAAAATCGAGACATGGTTCTATCATCGCGCCGCCCGGCTTCTTCGGCTGGCCGGTGAAGCTGCCCCCGGGACTGACCTTTCAACGACCTACCGATATCTTTGACCCACCTGAAGTTGCCGAAGGTATGAGGGCAGCGCTGGCTAAAGCCGGCTATGCTAATGTCCTTGACGGCGGCATCGAGTACGAGTTTTTCCAGCCGGTAAAAGCCGGGGACATCCTGACAGCAAAATCGATGATTAAGGACATCCGTGAGCGGGAAGGCAAAATGGGCAAGATGGCTTTTGTGATTATCGAGACGGTATATTACAATAAAAAAGATGAGCCGGTGGCTATAGCCCGCGCCACCGCCATTTATCTATAGCTTCGAGGAGGAATAAGATGGCTAAACAGATTTACTGGGAAGACGTTAATGTTAACCATGAGCTGCCTCCCTTACCTAAAATCGCCACCACCCGGATGCTGGTCAAGTGGGCGGGCGCCTCGGGCGACTTCAATCCGCTGCATTACGACACTGCCTTCGCCGCCACGGTAGGCGTGGGCAGCCCCATCGTTCACGGCGCTTTGAAGCGCCAGTGGCTGGTACAGTTGGTTACTGATTGGATAGGCGAGCAGGGAACGCTGAAGAAGTTCTCCTGCAGCTACCGGGCGATGGACTGGCCGCGCAAGATGGCGACCACGGCTACACCCGAGGAGGGCGAGACTTGGCACTGTAAGGGTAAGGTAACTAAAAAATATGCCGAGGGCGGTCAGCATCTGGTGGACTGCGACATCTGGATTGAGAACGGCAAGGCCGAGGTGACGACCCCGGGCACGGCTACCGTTATATTGCCCAGCCGGGGCTAGCTTTTTAGAAAATTGGTCACCGCTGGCAGCCTGTGCTTTGCGGCGGTGCCTGAAATAAAACAAAAAGGAGTACTGAAACATGGGCGATAGGTTGAAAGGTAAAGTAGCTGTAGTTACCGGCGCCGGGGGTGGCATCGGCAGGGGGGAAGCTCTGGCGCTGGCATCGGAGGGCGCCAAAGTGGTGGTCAATGACCTCGGCGGCACCGTTGCCGGCACCGGTTCTTCCACTTCGGCGGCGGATAAGGTGGTAGCCGAAATCAAGCAGAAAGGCGGTGAAGCCGTAGCCAACTACGACTCGGTAACCACGCTGGCTGGCGGCGAGAATATTATCAAGACCGCCGTAGACAGCTTCGGCAGGCTCGACATACTGGTCAACAATGCCGGCATTCTCCGCGACAAGATGGTATATAACATGACCGAGGAAGAGTGGGACCTGGTGATAAAGGTGCATCTCTACGGTCACTTTTTCACCACCAAGTTCGCCTGCGCGCTCTTCCGCGAGCAGAAGAGCGGGCGCATAATAAATACCTCCTCCGTTGCCGGACTGGGGATGACCTTCGGGCAGGCGAATTACGGCGCCGCCAAAGAGGGCATCGTCGGCTTAACCCGGCAGGTTGCCAGGGATATGGGCAGGTATGGCGTGACCTGCAATGCAATACGACCCAATGCAGGCACAAGGATGACGATGAGCGATGAACTGAAAGCCGCCTGGAAGAAGGCGGGAAGAGAAGCCGCCATCGCCATGATGGAGAAGATGGACCCCAACGACATTGCGCCGCTGGTCGTCTGGCTGGCTTCCGATGCTGCCGCCAATGTGAACGGTCGGACATTCTATGTTCAGACAGGCACAGTAGCGCTGTTTTCCGAGCCGGTTCAGGAGAAGGCGCTGGTCAAGGTCGGCGGCTGGACGATAGATGAGCTGTTCGACTTCATGCCCGGCACGCTGGCAGCGGGACTGATAAACCCGGCACCACCGAAGGCGGACTAGTAAACGTTAGAAATCAAAAGTTCAGATTAAAATGTAGAAATTTATCCCGAGCCTATTATTTTCTGTCATTCTGAGTGCAGCGAAGAATCTGGCTATTTCCCATGCAGTTTAACCTGTGGTGGATTCTTCGGTCAAGGAGTTTATCCTGAGTGAGATTCTTCAGTCGCCCTTCCGCGGAAGGGCTCCTTCAGAATGACAAACAGAATGACAAAAAGCGAAGGGCTCCCTCAGAATGCCAGGCGGTCACAATCTATTGACAGGTTGAACTCGTTATGCTATTATCCCGTTTTGTGAGTTCAGAAATGCGTACTCAGGCTCGAAGTTTCAGTTCCTTCTTTTTCTTTGCCTTCATCTTTACCATGCCTGCGGGCGAGCCTGGGAAGGTACTGGCGTAAGCGGAGAAGAGCAGGAAAAGAGATAAATCGAAAGCAAAAAGCCTCCCCAGGCGGGAGGCTTTTTTGTTAGGCAAAAGTGAGGATATTGATAAGGTTAGCGGAGGGAAACAAGTAGGTCCTTCGACAGGCTCAGGATGAGCGGTGGAAATGGGTAGATTCTTCGCTACGCTCAGAATGACATAGTGCGGGGAGATGAGATTGCCAGGCTACGCTCAGGATGACATAGTGTGGGGATAATAATAATATACTTCGACAGGCTCAGGATGAGCGGTGGAAATGGGTAGATTCTTCGCTACGCTCAGAATGACATAGTGCGGGGAGATGAGATTGCCAGGCTACGCTTAGGATGACATAGTGTGGGGATAATAATAATATCCTTCGACAGGCTCAGGATGAGCGGTGGGAAGAACGTAGGTCCTTCGACAGGCTCGGGATGAGCGGAGGGAGGGCGCTCAGAATGATAGTTAGCGGAAGGCTCGCAATAACGGACAAGAATTGCGGGATGTTTTTAATTTAAGTTAAGGTAAAGAACTATGATAGCCGGAGAGACGATACCGCAGCTCATTAAGAGAAACTATGAAAACCGGGGGCAGAGAATCGCCGTGTCCAGGAAGCAGCGCGGCATCTGGCATGGGTATAGCTGGGGAGAATACTACGAAAAGATGAAGTACTTCTCCCTGGGGCTGATAAGCCTCGGCTTCGAGCCCGGGGATGTGCTCTGCATTATCGGCGATAATGAGCCTGAATGGTTCTGGGGGGAGTTCGCCGCTCAGGCTGCCGGCGGTGTAGCCACCGGCATTTTCGTCGACGCCATACCCTCCGAAGTTAAATATGTCGCCGCTCACTCCGGTGCTAAGTTCGCCGTAGTCAACGACCAGGAGCAGACCGATAAGTTCCTCGAGATTAAAGATGAGTTACCTTTACTGAAGAAGGTGATTTACTGGGACCCGAAGGGACTGAAAAACTACGATGACCCCTTGCTCATCGGCTTCGAAGATGTGATAGAGCTGGGCAGGGGATATGAGAAAAAGCATCCGAAACTATTTGAGAAGAATGTGGAGAAGGGCAGGGGTGACGACAGTGCCTTTATTTACTATACATCGGGCACCACCGGTTTGCCCAAAGGAGCAGAGCTTACCCATAGAGCGTTGATAACTACCGCTCAAGGGTTTGTCAGCCGGTTTCCGCTGGCGGAGAACGATGATTTAATTTCCAACTTCCCGCCGGCGTGGGTGGGCGACAGCTTCTTTGCCACCATACCCCATCTGCTCACCGGAGCCAGGATTAATTTCCCGGAGGAGCCGGAGACAATCGCTCAGGATACCAGGGAGGTGGGTCCCGACTTCGTTATATACGGTCCGCGACAGTGGGAGAGCCTGGTCAGCGAGATTCAGGTGAAGATGACCGACGCCAATCGAATAAAGCGCTTTTTCTACGGGCTGTTCATGCCTGTAGGCTATAAGATTGCCGACTTGAGCTTCGAGGGCAAAACACCAGGCTTGCTGTGGCGGGTGCTTCACGGCATTGCTCACGCGTTTCTATTCCGGCCGCTCAAAGACAAGCTGGGGTTGAGCAAAGTCAGGATGGCCGTTACCGGAAGTTCTGTGCTGAGCCTGGATACATTTCGTCTCATCCATGCCATAGGCATTGAGCTCAGGCAAAACTATGCCAGCACCGAAGCCGGCTTTATCTCTTCGCATGGCAAGGGGGAGATAGATTTCCAGAGCGTGGGCAGGCCGGCATCGGGCGTGGAAGTCAGGTTGACCGACGAGGGAGAGCTTCTGGTTAGAAGCGATTGCCTCTTTAAAGAATATTATAAAGACCCGGACAAGACGGCGGCAGTAGTGGTGGATGGATGGTGTCGTACCGGTGATGCCGTCAACATCAATGATGCCGGGCACTTGATATTCATGGACAGGCTGGAACACATGGGAGAACTGGCTTCAGGCACAAAATATGCTCCTCAGTATATCGAGGGCAGGCTCAGGTTCAGTCCGTATATTAAGGATGCCATGGTTGTCGGCGGCAGAGATAGAGAGTTCGTTGGCGCCATAGTAAATATTGATTTTGCCGTGGTGGGCAAGTGGGCGGAGCGCAATGGCATCCCCTATACCACGTTCGTTGACCTGTCTCAGAAAAAAGAGGTTGCTGATTTGGTGCAGAAGGACTTGGTTCGGGTGAACAGCTATTTGCCGGAGGCTTCCAGGGTTAAGAAATTTGTCCTGCTGCATAAGGAGTTCGATGCAGATGAAAAAGAACTTACCCGGACTAGAAAGCTGAAACGAGACGTTGTGGGACAGCATTACAAGGACTTGATAGACGCCATGTACGGCGATAAAGATAGCGTGGTTGTCGAGGCGCCGATAACGTACAGGGATGGTAGAGAAGATAAGGTGCGTGCAGCTATCAAGGTCAGGAAGATGCACTAAATGGCTGAACTACTGCAATATACGATTACCGGTATAGCCGTGGGCATGGTATATGCTCTTATTGCACTGGGTTTTGCCTTAATCTGGAAATCCAGCAGTGTGGCCAACCTGGCGCTGGGGCAACTGGTGTTAATCTCCTCCTGGTTCACCTACGGAATGCTGGTGCAGGCAAAGATGCCTTACTGGATTGGCTTCCCGCTGACTATACTGTTTGCTATATTCCTTGGCTGGATGATTGAGCGGTTTGCCCTGCGTCCACTGATTGCCCAACCCATATTGTCCCTGATCACGGTGACACTGGGGGTAGCTTACTTACTTGAAGGTGTGGTGACTTTCATCTGGCCCATGAGCGTAGCTGCTCTGCCCCGCCTCTTCCCGCAGGAGCCAATTCACATCGGTCCGGCGGTAGTTTCTCAGGAATATGTCTGGGCGGCGGTTATCTCTTTAGTTCTCTTCGGTCTCTTATCTTTATTCTTCAAATATCATAAGATGGGAATTGCCATGAGGGCTACTGCCGATGACCAGATGGCGGTTCAGGCCTGTGCTATTCCGGTGACCAGTGTCTTTTCCATGTCATGGATTTTCGCCTGTATAGTGGCAGCTGTCGGTGGCGTTCTGGTCTCCAGTATCGGCGGTGTTACCTACGGCCTAGTCGAGACCGGGTTGAAATCGTTCTCGGTGGTGATACTCGGCGGCCTGGATTCTTTTATCGGCTGTATGGTGGCTGGACCGATAATAGGATTGTGCGAGAACCTCGGTGGTGGCTATCTCACTCCGCTGATTGGTCCCGGGATTAAAGACATCATCCCGTTCATTATCATAATAATCGTCATGATTGTTAAACCTTACGGCCTATTTGGAGAGACGCGAATAGAGAGGATATAAGGGAATGGATTTACCCTGCGGTACCCGTAATTACGACTATGCCAGAGACATGGCTGTCTTGCGGACCAGGACACACTGGGCGCTTTTTATTGGCTTGCTGGCTATAGTTTTCACTGCTCCGCTGTATTTAGGTAATTACTGGCTCAGTATATGCAACTTAATCGGCATTACAATAATCGCTGTAACCGGGCTGAACATACTTACCGGCTACTGCGGACAGCTATCCATCGGTCATGCCGGCTTTATGGCTGTGGGTGCCTATACCACAGGAATACTGACCGGCAAACTTGGCATGCCGTTTCTGGCAGGGCTTATCTGCTCCGGCTTCAGCGCCGGGCTGATAGGTATTATCTTCGGCTTGCCATCCGTGCGTGTCAGGGGTTTCTATCTGGCAATTACCACTATTGCGGCTCAATTTATCATCATCTGGGTTATCAATCACTGGTCATTAACCGGTGGATTTGTTGGTATGAGCGTGCCGCGCGCCTCAATAGGCGGTTTCAAATTCAGGAGCGAAGCCAGCCAGTTCTACCTGATAATGATAATTACCGCAATCTGCATATTATTTGCCAAGAACCTTGCCAGGGGCAGGGTAGGCAGAGCCTTTATTGCTGTAAGAGATAATGACCTGGCTGCTGAGGTCATGGGCATTAACCTGACCTACTACAAACTACTGGCTTTCTTTATTGGTTGTTTTCTGGCAGGAATAGCAGGTGCCCTCTTTGCCCACTGGACTGGCTTCTTGAACGCCGAGAACTTCACTCTCACTGATTCCATACTGTATATAGGAATGGTGATTATCGGCGGTCTGGGCACTACCCTCGGTCCCATCCTGGGCGTGGTTCTTATACGGCTACTACAACAGGGCATAATGTATATCTCCCCGGTACTGGAAAGCGCTTTCCCTGAGATACCGGCTGGATTTACCAGCGGCATTGCGCCGATGGTCTTTGGGCTGGTAATTATTTTGTTTTTGATACTCGAGCCACGGGGGCTGGCACACCGCTGGACGTTATTCAAGGCCGCCTATCGTCTGTGGCCATTCTCATATTAGTAATAAGGAGGTGTGGAATAATGTAATGTTCTGCAGATGGTTGCAAACTGAGGTCGTTTGGTAGCACTTTTTGTCATTCTGAATGAGACCTTCTGCGGAAGGGCGATTGAAGAATCTAACCAGGCTCTTCGCTTCGCTCAGAGTGACAGAGTGGTAAACAACCTCACGAATGGTTAAAAACATTGAAGGAGGAAATAGTTGACAAAAAAATCATTGATAGTAACTGGGATTTTATGTATGGCATTGGTAGTTATGTTACTGCCATTTGCCGGTGCCTGCGCTCCTGTATCTGAGCCAGCTCAGCCAGCGAAGATGCTTAAAGTAGGCATGATGAACCCTACCACCGGTCCTGCGGCTGAAAAAGGAAGCGTGATGACTCACGCCAATCTTGATGCCATCAAGTACATTAATGACGAGCTCGGCGGTGCCGCAGGGTATCCTATAGAAGTGTTGCCTCTAGACAGCACTTACGATGCCACCAAAGCGGTTACCATCGTTAAGACGTTTATGGATGGAGGCTGCTTGCTGTTTACCACCGCGTCATCCAAAGAGATGTCGGCAGCCATGACATCGGCTAACGAGGCTGGATTTCCCGGTATCTCTTGCTTTAGCTCGCCCTCACTTTATCGTCCACCGCAGCATATCTATGGTCAAACTCCTGACTATGGCGATGATGCTTTAGCCTTCGCCAACTTCTATATGAAGAACATCTGGAAGGGAGAAGGCAAGCCCAAATTCGCCCTGCATTTGCTCAACAACACAACCGGTTACGGAGCCCGGGACGCTTTTAAGGCTAAGGCTGACGAGCTGGGGATTGAGATCGTATCTACCGATGAGCATGCGGCTACCACTACCTCTGAGATCGAGTCATTGACTAGACTCAAGGCGAAGAATCCTGACGTGTTGTATATCTCCAGCACGCCAGCGCCTACTGCTGTAATTATCAAGAATGCCAAAGAGCTTGATATGTATCCCGGTGTCACCATCGGCTGCTGTCACGCCGGCTTGACCAAGGCACTAATTGACCTTGGTGGTGCCGATGTCGTTGAAGGCGTTTACGGTGCGTTTCCTACTGTACTGTGGGGAGAGGATGTGCCTGGCATGGCAAAGATGGTGGAGTATTGCCAGAAATTGCACCCCGCCGATGTTGGCAACGGAGATTATATGACATCGTGGGCGCAGAGCCTGATAGTTGCCAAGATTCTGGAGCTGGCGGTGGAGAATGCCGGCTATGATGCGCTGGCAAAGGGAGATGCGGCAGCCTGGCAGGCTGTCGAGGCTCAGGGTTTTCAGAAGCTGAGTAACTACGATGTTGGCGGACTTCACGGGCCGGTAAGTTATACCCCGGGCGACAACAGACTTGATAAGTCCAATCGGATTTACAGGGTAGTAGACGGCAAAATAGCCGAGCCAAGCGATTGGGTTGAAGCACCTCTGGTAAAGTATGAAGAGTACGATTGGTTTGGTAAATAGGGGTAATTGATGGAGTTAGGGTCTCCCTCGAAGAGAGGGAGACCCTAACGAGAACGGATTCGATATGCTCAGACTTAACAACGTCGAAGTCGCCTATCTGAACGTGATAAGGGTATTGCACGGCATCTCTATGGCTGTGGATGATTGCTCCGTGGTTGCCTTGCTCGGAGCCAATGGTGCCGGCAAGACCACCACGCTCAAGGCGATATCCGGTTTGCTCAGTGTTGAGGAGGGGGAGGTTGTTGACGGCAGCATTGAGTGGGACGGTCAGAGAATCGATAAGAAAAGCGCTGTGGAGATAGGCAAGCTGGGCATTGTCCAGGCATTGGAAGGGCGGCGTGTCTTCGGTCATCTGACTACCGAGGAGAACCTGATGGTGGGCTCTCATAATCGCCACGATCGCCATGCCATCAGGGAAGACCTGAGCATGGTTTATGATTACTTCCCCCGGCTCAAGAATCTGCGGCATAACATTGCTGGCTATCTTTCTGGCGGTGAGCAGCAGATGCTGGTCATCGGGCGGGCAATGATGTCGGCTCCGAAGCTTATGATGCTCGATGAGCCATCACTGGGTCTGGCGCCGATGCTGGTTGAAGAGATTTACGATATCATACAGCGGTTCAATGCGGAGAGGAAAATATCCATTCTGCTAGTGGAGCAGAATGTCAGAATTGCCCTCAATATCGCCCATTATGGCTATGTGATGGAAAACGGGCGGATTGTCCTCGATGGCACTGCCGATTTTTTGAAGAATAACGAAGATGTGAAAGAGTTTTACATGGGATTATCTGCGGTCGGTGCCAAGAAAAGCTATCGTGAGGTCAAGCACTACAAGCGGCGCAAACGCTGGCTGTAAACGAAAGTCAGAAATCAAAATTTAGTGGCACGCCTTCTTTTGTCATTCTGAGGGAGCCCTTTCCGAATGGGAAGGACGACCGAAGAATCTGGCTGTGTTAAACTCCAAAGAAATTAGCTACGATTATTCGTTGCGAGATCCTTCGCTACGCTCAGGATGACAGGGTGAAAGGTCAGGATGACACGAGAAAAGAATATTGGGATGACAATGGGGCGCTCAGAATGAAAGCGGGGCTTAGGATGGCAAAAATAGGCTTTTAATGAATTGCGCTTGTTGGTTTTTAACTTTTGACCTGTTCCTCGCCTAGATATGCCGATATGACCTGAGGGTTGGTCTTGATTTCGTCCGGCGTGCCCTCGGCAATCTTGCGTCCGAAATCAAGGACGGCAATCCTGTCGGCTATATCCATTACCACTCCCATATCATGTTCCACGAGGATGATACAGCTAACGCCATCTCTTAATACAGGCGTTTCGGGATAGGTTTCTCCCTGCCCCTCGAATATGTCTATGATGAATCTGGCGATATCTTCTTTTTCCTCAAGGTTCATGCCTGCCATCGGTTCGTCGAGTAGCAGTATTTTTGGCTCCAGCGCCAGTGCCCTGCCCAGTTCGACTCGTTTCCGCATGCCGTAAGGGAGAGCGCCGACCACCTTCTTTCTAATCGGCTCTATTTCCAGGAAATCAATTATATCTTCCACTGCCTTGCGGTGCTCTATTTCTTCCTTGTGAGCCGGACCGAAATATAGAGTGCTGCTGACTGTGCTCTGCTTCATCAGTACGTGCCTGGCAGCCATTAGATTGTCTAATGTGCTCAAACCGGAATATAACTCGATGTTTTGAAATGTCCTGGCTATGCCCATGTTGGCTATCTTGTCCGGGCGAAGGCGGGTGATTTTATGTCCCTCGAAGTATATATTGCCTTCTTGCGGCTTGTAGAAGCCATTTATGCAGTTGAGTATGCATGTCTTACCAGCGCCGTTAGGCCCGATGATAGCCAGAATTTCCTTGTCTCGTACGTCCAGGCTTACATCTATCAGTGCCCTGACTCCGCCGAAGGAAAGGCAGAGGTTTTCAAGACGCATCTTTGTATTATTTTGGCCTGTCATCTAATCTGGTCATATTAGCATTACCCTACCCATAATTCAAACTCTGCGTCTCCTTTTGGTCATCCTGAGTGAAGCGAAGGATCTCCGCTGTTTTTGATTTTACTTCGCATTTTGCCTACAATATGCCATTGGTTGTAAGCAAGATGAGTAAATTCGCAGAAAAGCTACGGCGTATCTACAAGGGTTCAGCGCCGTCTATGGGCTTCCGCAAGTCCGCTGAAGCGGAAAGTCCTCCGCTGATAGTCGTTGCCAGCTTGACCAAAACGAGTTCTGCTGATGCTGGTGCCCTGGCTGCCGCAGGCATCGATGCAGGGCTTTTGGGTGTTAAGGGGCTTAGCGCCAAGAGCTTTGCGCAACTGGCCGAGGCGGTTGGTCATATTCCACTGGGGTTATACCTGGAAAGCACTGAGAAGGATGTGATTGCCAAGTCTATTGACATGGGCTGTGATTTTGTAGTTTTTGGCCTGAAGACGCCGCTCGAAGCGGTGAACAAGGAAAGCCTGGGCAGGGTGCTTAGGATAGAGTCATCTCTGGAGCCGGGTCTGGTCAGGGCGATAAACGGGCTGCCTGTATCGATTGATGCTGTACTTATGGGTGGTGACGAGCCTGCTATTACCATCGAACGCTTGCTAATTTATCAGCGCTTTGCCGAACTGTTGGATAAACCGTTGCTGGTAACTTTGAGTTCAATGCTAACCGCGGCTGAGCTTGGTGGCTTGTTTGAAGCTGGTGTCAACGGATTGGTGCTGCCTGAAGGGCTCCCTGCGGAGCCGCTGGCAGAACTCAAAAATTCAATAAGCGGTCTATCCAGAACTGCTAAGCGGAAACCTAAGGCCGCTGCAATACTACCTCGGCTTAGCGGTGAGATAGAGACTGGGGTGGAAGAAGAGGAAGAAGACATTTAAGTCGTTCCGCTTATGGATGCAAGTTTTGGTCTTTTCCTTCTTTCTGCCGCTGGCATATCCCTTTCCGGTGTTATGATGCCCGGGCCTCTTACCGCAGCTACTATTGCTAAAGGTTACCGCGAGCAAAACGCCGGCATCTTCATAGCTCTGGGGCATGCCGTTATAGAACTGCCTCTGATGGCACTTATCTACTTCGGTTTTGCTCAATTTTTTGCTTCTCCTGACGTAAAGAGGGCAATCGGCCTGGCTGGCGGCTTAATGTTGATTTTTATGGGCTTAATGGTGCTGCGGAGTATGAGAAAGAACCTGGGGGAAGCTGCTGACTTGCCATATAGTCCTTTGGTTACCGGAATGATGCTGACCGGTGCTAACCCGTATTTCTTCCTGTGGTGGGCTACTATTGGCATAGCCCTTATAGTCACTGCCGCTCAGTTTGGTATCTGGGGACTGGTCATTTTCGCCGTGGTGCACTGGTCATGTGACCTGGTCTGGGAGCAGTGCGTTTCAATGAGCGTATTCAGGACAAGGCATCTATGGACGCAGAAAGTACAGCGCATTGTCTTCGGTGTCTGTGCGGCTGTCCTCGTCGGCTTCGGCGTCTGGTTCTGCGTTTCCGTTTTTGTCTAGAGGTTCTAGCCAGAGCAAATTCCCTGTATTGACTGAAAATACTTGCCTTCTGTTTTGATGGACGGCGCGATTACCATCTTGACCTTTTGCATGTCCTTGATGGTTAGGGCACCGCAGACACCCATAGACGTGCGTAGTGCGCCGACGAAGTTTTCAGTGCCGTCGGTAGATGAGGTGGGACCGAATAAGATGCGTTCCAGCGGTCCCCGGACACCAGCCTTGATTCTGGTGCCTCTGGGTAATGATGGGTGAGGATGAGACATACCCCAGTGATAGCCCTTCCCTGGCGCTTCTGCGGCCTGTGCCATGATTGAACCCAGCATAACGGCATCGGCTCCTGAGGCGAAGGCTTTGCACAAATCGCTGCCGATGCGTATGCCGCCATCGGTTATAAGTGCCACATATTTCCCGGTCTCCTTGAAGTAAGCTTCGCGGGCAGCGGCGCAGTCCATGGTGGCGGTTACCTGTGGAACGCCGACACCGATCACTTCTCTGGTAGTGCAGGCGGCGCCGGGACCAATGCCAACCAGTATGCCATCGATGCCGGTCCTCATTAGTTCCAGTGCGGCGCTGTAGGTAACGCAATTGCCGACTATTATTGGCATGCCCAGGGTCTGGCATAGCTCGGAGAAGATGAGGCCGCGATAGCTTTTAGAGATGTGGCGGGCGGTGGTTACCGTGGACTGGATGATGAGTATATCAGCACCGGCTTCCTTGGCAACCATTGACAGGCGCTTGGTATTGGCTGGAATCAGGGATATGGCGCAGGTAGCTCCGGCACGTTTGATTGTCTGGATGCGCTCGCCGATAAGCTCGTCTTTGATAGGCTCTGAGTAAACTTTCTGCAGCAGCGAGGTAACCTCGTTATCAGGAGCCTGGACGATTTTAGCCAGAATCTCTTCAGCGTTTTTGTATCTTGCCTGGACACCATCCAGGTTGAGAACTGCCAGTCCGCCGAGCTTATGCATCAGAATAGCAAAGTTCGGGTCTACGGCAGCATCCATGGCTGCAGCTAGAATGGGTATGGAGAAGCTGAAGTCTCCGATTTTGAAATCTGTCTTTGTCTGGTCGGGATTGATGGTCATGTCCCCGGGGACAATGGCGACTTCCTCAAAGCCGTAAGCGCGTTGCATGTCTTTAAATTTTGGTTCAGCCATGTTTCTGTCCGCAGGGTATTTTGGAGAATATATCAAAGATGGGGAGTAGAAGTCAAGGAAAAAATGGCTGTATTTTAGATTGTGT
>Ga0209610_1000804_pt1 | contig 16385 bp, 15 predicted proteins | sample LakKivw275mmetaG_FD_184137 | JGI IMG/M metagenome (GOLD analysis project Ga0209610, IMG submission 184137) | Anoxic lake water microbial communities from Lake Kivu, Rwanda to study Microbial Dark Matter (Phase II) - Lake Kivu water 275m metaG... | ecosystem: Environmental > Aquatic > Freshwater...
TTTACATAAACCTTGTCCTGGCTTTTGAGTATGCTCTCCAGAATCTGGTGGTGTATTTCTGTAGAACCAGCGCCAGGGCGATAAAGGGCACATATATGGCTACCTGAGGCACATATACTGGCACCAGTATGGTAGCGGCTACAAATGCCAGGGCAGCGGCGGCGCATGTAATGATAGTTGTGGTCAGGCTTGTGTTGCGCCGCTTCGCCTCGGCTTTTCTTTTCAGAATAATTTGGACTGATAGTTTATGCCAGAAGCCTTTTCGGAATGTCCCTCAGAATGGTTTCCGCATCCCTGACGATTTCCTGCACCAGGTCGTTAACTCTGGGCATGTCTTTAACCCGCTGAGCCGCTTCGCCGGCAGCCATCATCGCCTTTTCCTTATTTCCTTCGAAGGTAGCTTTTATAGATTCCTTCTCATACTCAATTAAAGACATATCGATAGTCGAGTAATCATCGGGAGTACCCAGGAAAACGCCGGGTGATTTCTGTAGAGTATTTCTAGCATGTTCCACGCTGCGTGGTGTTTTCAACCACCGTGCGGGCCCGACGAAGCCGCGCGCAACCAATGTTGCCCTATCACCTGCTTCCACAACCGCCTCTTTCCAGATCTGATGGAAATCACTCTCCTGTGTTGCTAGAAAGCGGGTCCCCATCAGTGCACCGTCCGCTCCCATGACCAGCGCGGCCGCCAGTGTCTTGCCGTCGCAGAACCCACCGGCGCCGACAACCAGCGTATCGTTATCGGATACCGCCTCCACCACGGCTGGAAGCAAAATCATTGAGTGAACTGGTTCCCATGAGGTATGGAAACCGCCTTCATGGCCGGAGGCTACTATTACGTCGACGCCAGCTTTCTTACAGCGCAAAGCTGCCCTAACAGATGGAACAATATGTATCCATGTAAATCCTGCTCCCTTTATTTTGTCTTCCCAGCCAAGAGGGTCGCCGGCGGACGTATACATCACTTTGAAATGCTTCTTCATATCAGGGTTCTCCTGGCAAACCCTGATGGCCGTATCAATCATGATGTGTGAAGCCGGGAGAACTTCCGTTGAAACCATCACGTTGATGCCGAAAATGCCACCCTTATCTTTTACCAGCCTGTATGTCCGCTTCAGCACCTTTTCCAGGACTGTAGCCATATCGTCTTCGGGGTCAGCTTCTCCGGTTCTCACAAAGTCATTGTAAATCCATGGCTGATCATCTTTGTTAAAAACGCCGCTTGTAGAAAGCAGACCGAGGACGCCTGCATTTGCTGTAGCAACACAGAGATTGTTGTTGCTGAAGGGGCCCATTCCGGCCTGTATAATGGGATATTTAATCCCAACCAGGTCGCACAGTCTTGATTTAATCATTAGAACTCCTCTCAAAAATTTTATTGTTATCTGGCAGATAAGCCCTTGCCTTATTAGGGATGTATTATAGGTGATTTTCCATATTAATTTTCAGTCAGGCAAATATTATCCATTATTGCCATTGCTCAGCATATCATATCATAAGCCAGATTGCCACCTTTCATTTTGGGAATGAAGACCCTGTTTATTGAGAGGGGAAGCCCGTGGGAGAACGGCTACATAGTGCACTTAACCATCGACCGCCTGCTCCTGGGGCTGTTATGCTTATGGGGCTAACTTAACAGGTGGTATAATTGTTGGCGGCAGGTTATTACAGGTGTTAGCAGGTATTAAGATGAAGCTTATCTTCATTCATGGCGCTGGCAACACTAGTTTGCTCTGGCATTACCAAACAAAATACTTCACCGGTTCTGAAGCTATCAATCTTCCAGGTCATCCTGAGGGCAAGGCGTGCACCAGCATAGACGAGTATGTACAGTGGCTTCATCAATATACCTATAGAGGAGAGCATATACCGCTTGTAATTGCAGGGCATTCTCTGGGCGGTGCCATAGCCATGATGTATGCGCTGAGTTATCCGGAGGATGTTAAAGCACTGATATTAATCGGCACTGGTGCCCGTCTGAGGGTACGGCCTGACTTGCTTAAGAAACTGGAAGATAGTATAGATGCCCCGGCTCAGTGGCTCAGAAAAGTAGCTGAACCTCCATATAGTCGGGTGGCTCCTGATGTGACGGAGAAAATAGTTAATGGTATGGCTAAAGTAGGTGCTGCCGTGCAGCTAAATGATTTTCGGTGCTGTGATAAGTTCGATATAATGGAGGAAGTCAGCCGGATAGCGGTTCCAACGCTGGTTATTTCTGGCACCGAGGACAATATGACGCCGGTCAAGTATTCACAGTATCTGGCCAATAAGATTACAGTGGCTGAGCTGGTAATTATTGAGGGCGCCACGCATTATTGCCACCTGGAAAAACCAGTGGAGGTGAATCGGGCAATCGAGACGTTTTTAAATAAACTTTAGAATCATGTGTTATCGTTCTAAGAACTCCGATGAGAATAGGTGTACTTTCTGACAACCATATTCATCCCGGGTCCACCGTCCGTGATAACGGTCCGTTTTCATTATACAATCTGGCTCTGTGTTCAATTCCCACCACGGTGCAGAACCAAATGGTCAAAGGCACGCTGAGCAGAGACGGTTAGTGAGTCTTGAGTCGGGAGTCCCGAGTCTTGGGTCATGACTTATGCCAGCTTGATATCGGAGCTGGTTTTGACTTCCTTGATGAACTGGAGCAGTATGCCGCTGCGCAGGTCGTTGCGGCTTTCCAGAGGGGCGACGAACTTGCCTTTAATCCAGATGTGCTGTGGTTCGACGAAGACCAGCACGCGGGGACCGCTCATGGCTTCGTCAAGAAACCGGGGGTAGCCGTCCTGGAAGACCTGTTCGGCCTGCTTTACATAAACCTCATCCTGGCTTTTGAGTATGCTCTCCAGAAGCTGGCTTGCTTTCTCCACGTTGCTGTCGGTGGTCAGGGGTATGCGTACCTCGTCGAACATGTAGTCAGATGAGATAGCCTCCAGGCCTGTCGAGTAGTCCTTGGAGTAGTTCAGTACCGGCTGGTCGAGTATTATGAGGTTGGGCACGTATAGCAGCCTGCCGGTGAGCTCGCCGCCCAGTTTCTCGTCTTCCCCGACCTCTTCGAGCGTGGTGTGAAGCAGCCCTATGTGCCTGACATCGCCTTTTGTGTTGCCGATGCGGATTCTATCTCCCAAATCATAAATTTTGGAGAAGGTGATGACAAAAAAGGAGAAGAAGCTGGCGGTGTATTTCTGCAGAGCCAGAGCCAGTGCCAGGGCGATAAAGGGCACATATATGGCTGCCTGAGGCACATATATTGCCGCCAGTATGGTGGCGGCTACAAATGCCAGAACGGCGGCGCATGTAATGATAGTTGTAATCAGGCTCGTGTTGCGCCGCTTTGCCTCGGCTTTGAGCGCGTTGAACTTGGCGGCGCGCCGGCTGATATCGACAGGAGGACGCCCGATTTGTGTCGTTGGCTCATTGTATCTTGTTCGTGTCGAATGCTTACTCTTATTCATTTCTGCTCAGTGCCCTGGCTATAGAATAGAGGTGGGAGGGGGTGACCCTCCCACCTCTATTGTGTTTAATTATACGTATTTTGGGGTCATCTGGTCAAGGCTTTAGATTCTTCGCTGTGCTCAGAATGACAGGGTCGAAAGGTTCAGAATGACAGGAAACGAAGGGTTAAGTTCCTTCGACAGGCTCAGGATGAGTGGAGGAAAAGGGGCTTATGGGGAGTGGAGGAAAAGGGTCCAGTATGGATGAGATTGCCGCGCCCTCGGTTGTGCTCGGGCTCGCAATGACAGAGAGAGATAAGGTGAGATTCTTCGCTGTGCTCAGAATGACAGTGGTGAAAGGTTCAGAATGAAAAGGGCGAAGGGCTAGGTTCCTTCGACAGGCTCAGGATGAGTGGGAGATAATAGGTAGATTCTTCGCTGTGCTCAGAATGACAGTGGCGAAAGGTTCAGAATGACAGGAAACGAAGGGCTAAGTTCCTTCGACAGGCTCAGGATGAGTGGAGAAAAAAGAGGCTCACGGTGAGTGGAGGAAAAGGGTACAGGATGGATGGGATTGCCATGCCTCAGCTGTGCTCGGTCTCGTAATGACAGAAAGAAATAAGGTGCGAGATTCATCGGTCACTTCGTTTCCTCAGAATGACAGTCAGTCTTAGGGCTTATAATGCCAGTGCCAGGTTCAGGTATAGCTGGGCTGCCCGCACCACCTGCTGGAAGGGGACCGACTCTTCGGGCGTGTGGGCGGCTTCCAGACGGCCGGGTCCCAGTACGATTGGGTCTACACCGGCAGCCCAGAGCACGCTGCCATCGGAGTGGCTCCTGAAGTCCTGTGGCTCCCAGGGTAAAGACATCTTGCTGTATGTTTCCTTTAGTTTACCTATCAATGGTCTCTCTTCGGAAATGCGGTATCCGGCATGTGTGTCCTCGAATTTTAGTCGGGCATTTAAGCCGTTGATGCTGGCGCCGGCTGTCTTTACCAGCTGCTCCAGCTCTGTTTTAAGCACTTCGAGCCTGGAGTTAGGCGGCAGGTGCAGGTCCAGCCATGCCTCGCAGGCGTCCGGCACGACAAAGCCGCCGGGGAAGCCTGAAAGCTCCCTGATGTTGTAGACCAGACCGTGTGGCGCCGGGGTGGCGTACTCCGTGATTTGCAGTAGTAGCTTGAGCATGGTTTCAATGGCATTTTGTCCCAGCTCCGGCATGGAGGAGTGGGCTTTTTTCCCTTCGGTGCGCAGCAGAACCTCCATGTAACCGTAGTGGCCAAGACAGGGTACCAAGCTGGTAGGCTCGCCAATCACCGCCCAGGGGAAGCTGTATTCCTGCATCAATGCCTTGGCACCGCTGCTGTCTTCCTCCTCGCCGACCACCAGAGCCAGACCTGCCGTCGGGAAAGCCTTTTTGCTGCCAGCCAGGGCAATGAAGGCTTCCATCATGGCGGCGCAACCGGCTTTCATATCCGTGGTTCCCAGGCCGAATACGGTGCCGTCTTCCTCATGGAAGCCGAAATCTTCCAGGTCGTGGGCGGTGACGGTATCGAGATGTCCCACGAAACAAAGCTCTACCTCGTATTTGCCTTCGGGAAAGGCTATCAGGTTAAAGCGGTTTTCATCGACTTCCTGCTTGTTTACAGTTATGCCGTGCTTTTCGAGGTATTCCCCGGCAAAGTCGACGATTTCCTCCTCTTTGCCCGACGGACTGTATATGTCCACCAGTTCTCTGAGAAGCCTTTTCAGTCTTTTTGGGTTTATATTCATTGGCTTATTTTGTGGTTCACGTGTTTTTCGAGGAGTTCTCGGGCTTGTTGTTTTCTTTGCTTGAGCGACGAATGGTTTTGACCAGCCAGACGTGCTGGCTGCTGTCGGAGAAGCCAATTGCCTTGAAGAAGGCGATAGCTGGCTCATTCTCAGCGTCGGTATCGGCTATCATCATCCTGACCCCATTTCTTCGGAGCCGCTGTTCCAGCTTTCTATAAAGTCGGAGGCCCAGATTAGCCCTGTGAAAAGCTTCATCCACACCTATCCAGCTCAGGTATCCGTATTTCTTCCAGGCGGTGCCTTCCTTCTCGATGGTGGTGCCTATTATGAAGCCGACAATCTTCCCATCCGGCTCGGTCTCGGCGACAAGGCAATATTCGGGGTCGGAGGTGAAATAGTCGGTCACCTCATACTGGTCCCAGGTTCGATAGAGGATGGGGTATTCCTCGCTGGTGAAGAGCTCCTCTCCCAGGTGATAAACGGCGCTGATATCATCTATCTCCATCTGGCGGATGTTAGTTTTTACCCGCTTCTTTCTTCCAGGTTTTTCCGATGGCATTTATACCTCCATGTTATTTCAAGATGGTTGAGTTTTGGTGGTGTTTTGGGACTGGCCCTTTATTATAGAGCAGGGACGGTGGCAAGTCCATTTAATAAAATCATATCCCCCTCACTCTAGCTCTCTCCCTTCAGGGGAGAGAGGACAGATTCCTTCCCACTCGATGGGAGAATCTAACCTACTCTCCTCTTACTTGACGTGAGAGGATTAGGGTGAGGGTGAAGTCTGAAATTCTAAATCTGAATCTCAAACCGGGTTTATTCTGCCGCAGTGGGGGCATCTGACCTCGGGCAGTTTGAAGTTGGGCGGCAGTCTTAGCTTGGTGCCGCATTCGCAGGTGATGGTGTTGTATTTGTTGAGGTTCCACATTAAGTTTGAGGTCTCTCGAGTTCGTTTTAACTCGTCAATTTTTTCAGGCGCCTCTGCCTCTGGGGCTCGCAGAGCCACGGTTCCAGCGGCTGCTACCGCAGCAACGGGGATTAATACCGTGTTGGTATCACGGACCTGCCTGTAAGCTGAAGCATAGTCAGCAAAAGAGGCGCCGGACATGGAGCGAAGGATACGAATGCGCTCGGAGATAGGTGGGTGGGTGCTGGTGAGGTTCTCGGCAGCCCTGCCTTGCTTGCGGAAAGGGTTGACAGTATACATCGGCGCTGTGGCTTGATTGGCTGATTTAAGCTGGTCTGTGGAGACGGCTAGTTTTTCCAGCGCCGAAGCCAGCCCTTCGGGGTATCTGGTGTATAGAGCTGAGGAGGCGTCCGCCAGGTACTCTCTTTTTCTGGAGATGGCAAAGTAGATTAGTTGAGCCATGATTGGAGCCAGTATCATCAAGGCAATAGCCACAACGATGATGATAATCTGACCGGCGCCACCGCCTCCTGAAGAGCTTCTTCTGGTTCTGCCCATGCCGCCGAAAAGCATGAATCTCGATGCGTGCCAGGCCAGAATGACTATGGTGCCGAGAAGAACGCTGCACATCGCCATCAATAGCACATCACGGTTCTTGATGTGAGCCATCTCGTGCCCGACGACTCCCTGAAGCTCGTCCCTGTTGAGCTTCTGCAGCAGCCCGGAGGTGACGGTCACGGATGCTTTTTTGGGGTCCCGGCCGGTGGCGAAAGCGTTCAGTGCCGGGTCATCGACAATATATATGGCGGGCATCGTTTCCAGCCCCGAGGCGATTTTCATTTCCTCGACTATATTATAAAGGCGGGGGTGGTCATCGCGGTTGATTTTCCTGGCGCCTGACATAGAGAGTAGTATGCTGTCTCCCTGGAAATAGGCGACCAGGCTCATGATTACCCATAGTATCAGGGCGAAGATTAAGCCAATTGTGCCGCTATCGAAGAAGTACAGTCCAAGGAAATAGCCGAGCAGTAGCAGCAATACTCCCATAATTATGGTGAGCACTGCCGACCTGGTCTGGTTAGACTTGACTTGTTCCCACATAGCTCAGAAGTCTACAGATTAAGTGAAGCTGACCTTTGGTGCTTCCTTCTCTGCGGCTACGGTGACCTCAAAGAACTCACTCGCCTTGAAGCCAGCCATGCTAGCTATGATGTTAGACGGAAACATCTGCGTCTTGTTGTTGTAATTTAACACTGAATCGTTGTAGAACTGGCGGGAGAAGCTTATCTTGTTCTCGGTTGAAGCAAGCTCTTCCTGTAGAGCCAGGAAGTTCTGGCTGGCTTTGAGGTCTGGGTATCTTTCAGCTACTGCCAACAACCGATTCAAGGCAGAGCTTAGCTCACCCTCCACTTTGCCCCGCTCGCCTGCCCCGGCGGATGCTACCTGCTGGGCAAGAGTGCGGGCTTTGGTTACAGCTTCGAGAGTCTCTCGCTCATGCTTCATGTAGCCTTTTACTGTTTCCACAAGGTTTGGAATCAGGTCGTGCCGCCTCTTTAGCTGGACATCGATCTGCGCCCAGGCGTTTTTCACCTGGTTGCGCAGCCTGACCAGGCTATTGTATATGGCGGCGAAGGCGATAATCAGAATGACTATGATGCCGATGACAATCCAGACTGCTATCATGAGTAATCCTCCTTAATGGTTGCTCATCTTTTTGTTATATGCTTTTATGGTTGCAGCTAAGCCTCAGCTTGGAATGTTTCTCCCAGGAAACTTATTACCTGTTGTTGAGCGTCCTGCCGTGCTGGTTTTTCCCCAGCCAGATGTTTTAGTAACTGAGTCACCTCGCCGCCATCGAACCAAAGCCCATGTTTTTGCGGGCAAACGTCTATGAGTAACTCAGGATGCTTGCCGATGTTTGTTTTTTTCATCTTCTTATTGCAGATGGGACATTTTTGTTTTTTCTCCGATGACTCGGCTTCCGGTGATTTCACTATATTGTCGAGCAGCAGGTTCTGGCTGTCAAGGTTCAGGGATTTTAACAGAAGCTCCAGTTCCGTGGAATCGAACCATACGCCGTGGCAGTCATTACAACGGTCAAGCTCGATGTTATTATATTCGACAACTATCATATCACTCTTGCAGGACGGGCATATCATTGGTTCTTCACCTCACAAGCTGTCAATAGTGTAGATTGCTTGCCGAACTGTGTCAAGGCGGTTTTGTTCGATTCGCTGGCAGTTTTTGCATCCAGTGTGGTAATATCTGATTGAAGCGGAGGGAGATATGACACCAGAATACGAAATAAACAAATTAGCTAAAGAAGAGTCGTGGCGGATGTTCCGGATAATTGGAGAGCTGGTGGAGGGATTTGACGAACTTTCAGGCGTAGAGCCGGCGGTGACTATATACGGTTCGGCTCGACTTAAGCCGGATGACGAGCTTTTTGCCAGGACGGAAGAGATAGCCCGTCGGCTTGGCGAGCTTGGTTTTTCAATTATAAGTGGTGGTGGGCCAGGTGTCATGGAAGCTGCCAACAAGGGTGCTCTAGAAGCCGGGGTTGCCTCAATAGGATTAAACATTGACCTGCCTGAGGAGCAGATTTGCAATCCTTATACTACCAAAACTATAACGTTCCACCACTTTTTTGTTCGCAAGGTCATGCTGGTGAAGTATGCCACCGCCTTTGTCATGATGCCAGGCGGATTGGGAACTCTTGACGAGTTAAGCGAGGTGCTGACATTGATGCAGACCGGCAAGATAGAACCTTTCCCCGTGGTGCTTTTTGATAGTAAATACTGGAAGGGGTTTCTTGACTGGCTGCACAACCAGACCTTAGCCAGAGGGTTTGTCTCTGAGGATGATTTTGACCTGCTCAGGATTTGCGACACGCCTGATGAAGTGGTTGATACGGTTCAGCAGTGGTATATAAAACATCAAATTGTTGGCAGGAGAGCCGTAGCTGCAACTGGCTTGGAATAGGCATCTAATCAAGCAGAAACTCCTCCCGGTATGCAGGTACAGCTACCTTCCATCCCATCTTGCCTCTGACCAGGCTGGCGAACTGCTGCGATATGTCTGCTTCACCATGAGTTACGAAGAGATGTCTGGGAGGCTTGCGGAAGTTTGACAGCCAGTTTAGAAGTCCATCTCTGTCGGCATGTGCCGAGAAACCGTTTATCTGCACTATTTTGGCTTTAATGGGATAGTGCTGTCCCAGTATTCTGACTTTTTCAGCACCGTTAACTATTATCCTGCCTAAAGTTCCTGCTGCCTGATATCCGACAAAAAGTATGGTACTCTCTTTCCTCGAAATATTGGTTACCAGATGGTGTTTTATCCTGCCGCCGGTACACATGCCGGAGCCGGCGATTATAATAACGGTACCTTTTATTCGATTTATCGCCTTTGATTCCTCAGCCGTTCTTACCAGACTCAAGCCGCGGAAATCAAATGGTGACTTTTTCTGGTGCATGAGTCTGACCATCTCTTTATCGAATAGCTCAGGATGATGCTTGAATACTCTAGTGATGCTCACTGCCATAGGGCTGTCAATGAAAACCATCAGGTGTGGGATGCGGCCTTCGATAAGGAACTCGTTGAGGTAGTACAATATCTCCTGAGACCTCTCCAGGGCGAAGCTGGGAATGATTATATTTCCTCCGGATTTCACGGTTGTGTTTATGATTTCGGCCAGCTTGCTGGCTGCGCCTTCTAAGGACTCGAGCAACCTGTCGCCATACGTAGACTCCGTGATGACGTAATCTGATTCTTCGAACAGTGTGGGGTCACGGAGTATCGGCTTACCCCGGCGGCCAATATCTCCGGAGAAGAGAATTGTCCTGTGCTCCCCGTTTTGCCGTATCCTGACCTTTATCATTGATGAGCCCAGCACGTGACCTGCATCATAGAAGGTGGCTTCGATACCTTTACCTATGCTGGTGGTTTCACCATATTTGACAGGCGAGAAAAGCGGGAAAGAAGCCCTGGCGTCATCTGTCGTGTACAGCGGAATCTCCGGATATGGCCCTCTTCTCTTTTCTTTTTTGTGTCGCCTTCTCTTAAACTCCGCGTCCTCTTGCTGGATTTTGGCTGAGTCGAGGAGCATGATTTCCGTGATTTCAGTGGTGGCAGCAACGCAGTAGATGGGGCCACGGAAGCCTTCACGAACCAGCTTGGGAAGAAGTCCGCTATGGTCTAGGTGGGCATGGGTTAGAAGGACGCAATCTAGATTTCCAGGAGGAATGGGAAAAGGTTCCCAGTTCCGTCCTGTAAACTCTCTCTCCTGGTAGAGTCCACAGTCCACCAGGAACCTGAAGTTGTCGGTTTCAATTAAGTAGCATGAGCCGGTGACGCTTTGGGCTGCGCCCAGAAAAGTCAGCTTGATGTGCATGTTTTGAGATGATAACAGAATTAGACGGGTTAGGCAAAGTCTCTGGCGGGATACATTTTTTTCGTCTAATTAAATATATACAAGCAGATATTGGGTCTGCCACCCGACATTTTTAATATAATAATAGTACTATCTGTTCTTGACGAAAGGTTCTTATGATGGTACATTGGTAGCTTGGGAATTACATTAGAGTCAGGCATATTCTGAAAGGAGTTGAAATATGATCTCATTTAGTCCTAGCGAAGAACAGCAAATGATTGTAACCATGGTGAAACAGTTTGCCAACGATGAGATGCGCAAAATCTACAGGGAATGCGACGAGAGCGGGGAGATTCCTAATCGCATCATCGATACCGCCTGGGGACTGGGGCTGGTTTCTACAGGTATACCTGAAGAGCATGGGGGTCTCGGTGGGGAGCATTCGGCTGTCACAGGTGCGCTGATTGCTGAGGAGTTGGCCTGGGGCGACCTGTCCATGACAATGCATATACTCTGTCCTGCTCTTATGATCTACCCTGTTCTTGAGATGGGGACAGAGGAGCAGAAGAAAAAATACCTTCCTGCTTTCTGCGAGGAGAAATATAAGGCGGCTACCGCTGCTCTAATCGAGCCCCGCTTCGGCTTCGACCCCTACTCTCTCTCGACCACCGCGACTTTGAAAGATGGGAGCTATGTGCTTAAAGGCCAGAAGTGCTATGTCCCGCTGGCTGCTGATGCTGATATGCTGCTGGTCTACGCGGCTGAGAAGGGCAAGACTCAGGGCTTTATTATCGAAAAAGGCACCAAAGGACTGGAGATAGGCGAGAGAGAGAAGAGTATGGGTATAAAAGCACTGGCCACCTATGAGCTAACTTTGAAAGACTGCCGTATACCCAGGGAGAATCGGCTTGGTGGTGAAAAGGGATGTGATTTTGGGCGCATTATGAATTGCTCACGGATAGCTCTATCGGCGATGGCTGTCGGTGTAGCCAGAGCTGCCTTTGAGTACTCAAGAGATTATGCTAAGGAGCGTGTTGCCTTCGGCGAGCCTATTGCGTCGAGACAGGCAATCGCCTTTATGCTGGCAGAGATGGCTATTGAAGTAGATGCTACCAGGTTGATGAGCTGGGAGGCTGCCTGGAAGCTGGACAAAAAGGAAGAGGCGACCAAAGATGCTGCCTTGGTAAAGGCGTATGCTGATGAGATGGTGCTGATGGTGACCGACCGGGCCGTACAGATTTTGGGTGGACATGGTTACATACGTGAGCACCCGGTGGAGCTGTGGCTCAGGAACGGTCGCGGCTTCGTCACTTTTGATGGCATGGCTATTGTATAAAGGAGGTATGCGATAATGATAGATTTTGAACTTACACCGGAGCAAAAAGAAGCAATATCGGCAGCTCACAAGATTGCCGAAGAGATGTTACGACCTATAAGCCGTTACTATGATGAGCATGAGGATGAGAGCCCGAAAGAGCTTATAGATAAGATGTGGGAGGGAAGACGAGAAGGAAGCTTAATGGGCGGGCTGGATATGACGGCGGCCTTAAGGACTGAGGAGATGTTCTGGGGTGATGCCGGACTCGCTCTGGCCTTACCGAGTCCTGGACTGGGAGGCGCGGCTATCTTTGCCACGGGGACACCGGAGCAAATGCAGCGTTTTCTGGGTAACTATAGCGAAGGCGGGCCGAAATGGGGTGCTATGGCGATGACGGAGACTGGTTGCGGCTCTGATACCTCTGCCATCACTGCCACCGCAGTGCTCGATGGCAACGAGTGGGTGCTTAATGGTGAGAAGATATTTATAACCAGTGGTAAGAGGGCTATGCTGGATTCCGAAGGCCTGGTAGTGGTCTGGGCAACTGTGGATAAGTCAGCGGGACGTGCCGGCATGAAGTCTTTTGTGGTGCCGGCCGGTACTCCGGGGGCAAAAGTGGAAAAGAAGGAGAAAAAGCTGGGAATAAGAGCCAGCGATACCGTAACCATCGTTTTTGATAATTGCCGTATACCCTTCGAAAACATACTGGGCAGCCCTGAGGTCAGGAAGATAGACAAGACCGGGACCGCCGGCTTCAAAAAGGCAATGGCTACTTTCGATGCAACTCGACCTTTTATTGCTGCACAGGCACTTGGCGTGGGTCGTGCCGCTTTAGATTTCGTTAAGGAAACACTGGAAAAGGAAGGCATTGAAATACGTTATGGCCTGCCGCGGCATAAGCTCACTGCCCTGGAGCGAGATGTCATGGACATGGAATCCAATTACAAGGCAGCCAAGCTGTTGACACTGCGCGCCTTTTCGCTAATGAGCCAGATGCTGCCGAATAGCCTCGAGGCGTCCATGGCAAAGGCGAAAGCCGGGCTTGCTATTACCAAGATTACTCAGAAGGCAGTCGAAATTATGGGGCCACTGGGTTATTCCAGAAAGTGCCTGCTGGAAAAGTGGATGCGCGATGGCAAGATAAATGATATCTTTGAGGGTACCGGCCAGATTAATATGCTGGTGGTAGCGCGCCGAGTCCTCGATTATTCCAGAGAACAACTTAAATAATTGCTGCCGCGAGCGTTCGGAAGGAGGGTTAGTATGACGGAATCAGCTCAGCAAGCTTTGAGCATTCTGCGGGATGGTAGTCTTTTCCAGTGGTATGTCATTCCTCTGTTTGCCCTTGTGGTGTATGTGTATGCCAACGAGGTGGAGAAGCGAAACTGGAGCCTGGTGTTTGCTGGCCTGGCATTCTGGGGTATGGACTGGTTCAATGAGATTTGGAATGGCCTGGTTTTTCACTTTACCCAGTATGCACCGGTTTGGGGTGCTCCCGGGAATACAGCCTACTTGATTCTCATTGGCCTGAATATTGAGATTTGCTTTATGTTTGCAATTGCAGGTATTGCCTTCAGCAAGATGTTGCCGAAAGATAAGAAAATGAAGATGCTGGGCATTCCAAACCGGCTGCTTTTCGCCGTAGTAGGCGCTGCGTTCTGTGTCTTTGTTGAATATCTCCTTAATGCTGTTGGTGCGCTGACATGGGAGTATCCCTGGTGGAACACCGGCGTGCCGTGGCTTATTTTCCTAGTCGGGTACCTTTACTTTTTCCTGGTTTCGTTCTGGGTGTTCGACATGGAGAGCATTAAGAAGAAGGCGATAACGGTGGGGGCTATACTCGGATTTGACATCATCTGCCTGGTGGTTTTCATGGGCATATTGCAGTGGATTTAGTTCGGACGGTGTTGTTGTGGCATGAAGGTAGTCTATCATCCCCGCTATACTGAGACTTATGCTTCTGACCCCGCCGCCAGCCCGGGCAGGATTGAGGTGATTCTCAGGGAGCTTGAGAAAGACTATGACTTCATTAAGCCTCAAGTTGCTACAGATGACGATTTACGGCTGGTTCACACCCGAAATCACGTCGAATCAGTCAAAATAGATAAACATCTTTATGAAGTAGCTTGTTTGGCGGCTGGCGGAGCCATTAAGGCTGCCCGGATAGCCTTGGAGGGCGAAGCCAGTTTTGGCTTGCTCAGACCACCTGGACATCATGCCAGCCCCGACCATTGCTGGGGGTTCTGCTATTTCAATAACATCGTCGTAGCTTTAGCCAGACTTCAGAGTGAGAAATTGATAGAAAATGCCCTGATTCTGGATTTCGACCTGCATTTTGGAGATGGCACCAACAACTTTTTTAGTGGAAGTGGGACCGAGTACTTCCAGCCAGTTGGCCGTGATGGGCAGAGTTTTGTTGAAGAGATAATTAATAAGTTCCAGCAGAAAAGGGGCTATTCCATGCTTGCTGTTTCGGCTGGCTTTGACCGCCATGTTGAAGACTGGGGTGGACAACTTACAACAGATGATTACCGGACAATCGGTAAGTTAGTTAAAGAAGCCGCTGAGAGGAATTGTGAGGGCAGAAGGTTTGCTGTTCTGGAAGGTGGCTATAACCACAATGTCCTGGGCAGGAACGTTAAAGCCTTCTTGGAAGGATTGGCTTAAGCAAGAATTCTAGGGTGGGCATTTGGCGCAGAACGACCGGAACAGCGTCGTGCTCAGGTAGCGGTCTCCGCGGTCAGGCAATATAACCACAATTGTGCCGGAATTCATCTCCTTGGCTATGTGTAGAGCTCCAGCTACCGCGGCTCCGCTTGACATGCCGACGAAGAGACCTTCTTTGACAGCCAGCAGCCTGGTTGTTGCAAATGCCTCTTCGTCTTCGATGACTACCTTTTCATCTAATATATCCTGGCGATAGATCTTGGGAACTATTGATTCCTTCATGTTTTTCAGTCCCTGTATGGTGTGTCCCTCTGTAGGCTCTATGGCGACTATTTGCACGCTGGGTTTTTTCTCTTTTAGATATTTCCCGGTACCCATCAGCGTTCCCGTTGTCCCCATGCCAGCAACGAATATGTTGACTTCCCCTGCGGTTTGAGACATAATCTCTGGTCCGGTTGTTTCATAATGGGCTGAGACGTTGCTGTCATTATCGAATTGATTGGGCATATAGTATTTCTCTATTTCTTCGGTGGCAAGTTGCCTCGCCCGCGAGATAGCGCCATCTGTGCCTTCTGCTGCCGGCGTGAGTATAACTTCGGCACCGAGTGCGGTGAGAGTGCGTTGTCTCTCCGTGCTGACGCATTCCGGCATAAACAGTTTGACGCGGTAGCCTCTGGCAGCTCCTATCATAGCCAGGGCAATTCCCATGTTCCCCGAAGTCGGCTCAACAATTGTCTTGTCCCTGGTAAGTTTACCGGATTCCTCAGCCTTGATTATCATGTAGTAGGCAGGTCGGTCTTTAACCGAACCTCCGGGGTTACTGCCCTCGAGTTTTCCCAGGATTTTTACCCTCGGATTTCCATTCAGGTTATTTAGCTCTACCAGTGGAGTATTGCCGATAGCGTCGAATATGCTGAATTTCCCGTTTTCCATATCCTTTATAACGTCTCCAGAAGTTTTGCCTTTAATTAAACAAACTCAGCTTAAGTATAAACTTGCAACTGGAGTAGTCTACGATAACCAGCTTTCTAAATCAAGTTTTGCGCTATTGACAACGCTGCGGATTAGGTTTAAATTAAAGCCACCATTTTTAGTCAGCGATAGCCTGTGGCTGGGGTGAAAAAATTCAAGGAGATTGCGGAGATGGAAGATTATGAAAAACTGGGTGTCTTTTATCTGGGTCGACCTTATGACCTGGGAACAAAGAGTGCAAAGGAAGGGCTTATTCTTTACGATTCTAAAGACCTGGTGACACACGGGGTATGTGTTGGCATGACCGGTAGTGGTAAAACGGGTCTATGTATTGGACTCCTGGAAGAAGCTGTCATTGATGGTATACCTGCAATTGTTATTGACCCCAAAGGTGATATGCCTAATCTTCTTCTGACGTTCCCTGAGTTGAGGACGGAAGATTTTGTTCCCTGGATAAATGAGGACGATGCTCGCAAGAAGGGACTTTCCGCAGAGGAATATGCCAAGAAGCAAGCTGATATGTGGAAGAATGGGCTGGCAAGCTGGGGACAGACATGCGAGAGAATCAGCCGCCTGCGTCAATCTGCGGATTTTGTCATATATACTCCGGGCAGTAGTGCTGGCGTTCCAATTTCCATATTGAAGTCATTTGCGGCACCTCCAGCTGCTATCCTCGATGATACCGAGCTTCTGGGAGAAAGAATTAGCTCCACAGCTACCAGCTTGCTTGGTCTTATGGGTAAGGAAGCCGACCCAATCCGAAGTAGAGAACATATTTTAATTTCCACAATACTGGATGCAGCCTGGAAACAAGGTCGAGACCTGGACCTGGCTTCGCTCATCCAGCATATACAGACGCCTCCTGTAGCCAAGATAGGGGTTATGGATATTGAATCCTTCTATCCTTCCAAAGATCGGTTTGACCTGGCCCTTTCACTCA
>Ga0209610_1000805_pt1 | contig 16353 bp, 16 predicted proteins | sample LakKivw275mmetaG_FD_184137 | JGI IMG/M metagenome (GOLD analysis project Ga0209610, IMG submission 184137) | Anoxic lake water microbial communities from Lake Kivu, Rwanda to study Microbial Dark Matter (Phase II) - Lake Kivu water 275m metaG... | ecosystem: Environmental > Aquatic > Freshwater...
CGGTGTGCTGATTATAATCGCCGGTCCCGTCTTTCTTATGCTCAGGCCGGAGGCCGAACAATCCACGGCGACGCTGATAAAAGTCGTTATCGCCGGCGCGGTGGTGCTCATAATCGGTCTGCCGCTGATGTTTAAACGCTAAACTACAACAGCGGTCGATTCTCCAGGAATGACGCTCAAGCTGCTCTGTCCGCTTATGTTATAATCCCGATGTGAAAATACTTGGCATTGAAACCTCGTGCGATGAGACAGCGGCGGCGGTAGTGGAAGATGCGGATAGCATACTGTCGAACATCGTAGCCTCTCAGGTTGATATACACAGCCGCTACGGCGGCATCGTTCCCGAGGTGGCTTCCCGCCAGCACCTGATAACCATTTTGCCGGTGCTTGAAAGTGCCATGTCGGCGGCCAGAGCCGACTGGAAGGATATCAGTGCCGTGGCGGTGACCATCGGACCGGGACTGGCCGGTTCCCTTCTGGTAGGGGTGAATGTGGCCAAGTCCATCGCCCTGGCGCACCGGCTGCCGCTTATGGGCGTTAACCACCTTGAGGCCCATATCTATGCCAACTGGTTAAGTAAAGATAAGCCGGCATTTCCCTGCCTCTGCCTCATAGTTTCCGGAGGGCATAGCGACCTGGTGCTGATGGACGGGCACGGCCAGTTTAAAAAGCTGGGACGGACCAGAGATGATGCCGCCGGCGAGGCTTTCGACAAAGCGGCCAGAATTCTGGGGTTGGGCTATCCCGGAGGCCCGGCCATGGAAAAGGCGGCGGCAGACAGCGAGCCTTCGTTTCCACTGCCCCGTGCCTGGCTCAAGGGCACAGATGACTTCAGCTTCAGCGGCCTTAAGACAGCGGTGCTTCATCTGGTCAGGGATAACGATTTTTCAGATCCGGTGCGCGTGGCCGAAGCGGCATCGAGCTTTCAACAGGCGGTGGTCGATGTGCTCACCACCAAGACCATTCAGGCGGCGGAAAGGCTCGGGGTCAATCAGATACTTTTATGCGGCGGTGTGGCTTCGAATACAGCTCTGCGCGACAGCTTCAATGGTAGTTCGCCGGTGCCGGTGAAAATACCGGCGCCTGGCTTGTGCACAGATAATGCAGCTATGGTGGCCGCCTGCGGTTATTATCATTTCCAGCAGGGCAAAGTCGATGGTCTGGACATCGATGTGGTACCAAGCCTCAGCCTGGGCTAGCATAAACGGGACAGGACAGGCAGTCCCGGTGACGGCAGCAAGCCTGGAAAATGTGAATCAGCCCCTGCTGCTGGCAGGCTGAAAGGCGCACACCGGTTCCAATCCTGAGTTGCTGTCTCATGTAACGGGTCAGTTCGTTATCCGTACGCGCCGGGTATCCGCGATAAATTTCCAGGGCTCTCTTTTTAAGCTTTGAATCGTAGTCTAAATCCGCAATGGCGGCAGTGAACGGCAAGACGGTGTTCAAGGCAATGGCGGAGGCTCTCTCGCAGCCGATGAGTACCGAAGTCCTGCCGGCAGAAACTCCGAAGTCGAAGTGATGTTGCCAGTAGCCGTGGGACTCCACTGCCAGGCCGCTTTCCAAATGGCAGTGCCCCTGATGTTCCGGTGCCGTCCTGACCAGTTCCAGAATACCGGGGAATAATCTAGACCGTTGATAGCGGTGCAGCAGATAGCTCAGGGCGATAAGGCGGCGGGTAGGGAAGTTATGGGGACGTACCCTGAAGAAGCACCAGTCCGTTTCCTTCATGTGCTCAACAGTGCCCACGGAACGCCATATTTTTTCTAATCTGTGCGCCTGTCTGTCGATAGCCTTCCCCTGTCTCTGGCAGGGCAGTAAGCCGGCCTGACCCAGCAGCAGCGCCTGCATAGATATTACCGAGCCACTTCCGGTCAGTTCACCGAGGGGCAGCCTTCTCGCTAGCTCCTGGCACGGCTCGGCATTCTGAGTATAGCCCAGAGCCCGGGCAACGCCGCCATAAAGCAACTGGTCCGCGTCCTGATTTTTCAGGGCTTTACGGAACGCGGTTGCCTTAGCCTTAAACCTTTTCACACCGGCAGCGATGAGCAATGTGCTGAGGCTACCGGTATCCAGACGGCTCCCCGGAGCGGGGCAAAAACTTTGCTTGTTGGCGGGCTCATTAAGGAGTTCGTCTATGGACGCGCTGACAAACGGGCTGAGACAGATGGTGGGTATGACCTTTCCGTTTTGCCGTCTTGTCACTGCTGAGCTGTCCGTTTGCCAGACCACGTGCAGAGCTATGTTGTTATATTTCGGGTCCTGGTGATGGCCGTGGGCCTGCCACTGACTGGATCTGACGTGGACTTCCACATCCCCGCTGACTATGTTGCCGTTTATGCCGAAAACGGCGTCTGTAAAATCGCAGCCGCTGCTGTTGCTGGCTCTGCCAGGAAATATGATATGAAGCCATTCGCCGGTGTCAGCCATGGGATACCTCACCCGGTGGCTTTGCCACAGCCGGGAAACCAGCCTTTCTGTGATCTTATTTTTCAATTAATTACACGTTTACGTGTACGAGATAGTAAAAAAAATTTATAATTTCCCCTAAGAATAGCTTTTATTCATTTGCCTTTTTCTTGTTCTCAGGTGAATATTTGAAGCCGGAACGTTCGGCTACCAGTGTCAGCAGCGTGGCCGAGGCCCCCCTTGGCCGGTACATACCTAGCTCCCATTCGCTTATGGTCTGCTGGCGGGTACCCAGTTCCTCGGCCATTTTGGACTGCGTCAGCCGCATATGCCGGCGCAGCGCCCGGACGCCCTGCCCGTCCCATTCGATTCGCCGTCTTTTCTCCATGGTGACTTAATTTTACACGTTATAGCGTATAAAATCAAGAGCACGGCGAAATTTTATTAGCCCGCGACCTAAACCTCTTTACAAAGAAAATCTACTGTGCTATTATTATTAGCACTCTAAGTCTCAGAGTGCTAAATTTCAAAGAGGAGGTAATTATGGCAGTAAAACTCGATCCCTTGGGCGACAGGGTAGTGGTAAGGCCCAGTACCAAGGAAGAAGTGACGAAAGGAGGCATCGTCATACCGGATACGGCTAAAGAGAAGCCACAGGAGGGTGAGGTTCTGGCAGTGGGGCCGGGCAAAATGACCGAAGACGGGAAACGCATACCGTTGGATGTGAAGGTCGGCGACATTGTGATATATGCCAAGTACGGCGGTACGGAGATTAAGGAGGGGGACGAAGAGCTTATTATCCTGAGGGAAAGCGATATTTTAGCCAAGAAGAAAAAATAGAAAAATCTATAAATATAAAAACAGGAGGATATTAGATGGCAAAACAAATTCTTTATGGTGAAGAGGCGAGGCGAGCTTTAAAGGCGGGCATCGATGCCCTGGCTAATGCGGTTAAAGTAACACTAGGACCTCGGGGACGTCCCGTAGCCCTGGATAGAAAGTTTGGTGCGCCCAATGTAATAAACGACGGCGTTTCCATCGCCAAGGACATCGAGCTGCCTGACCCCTTCGAGAATATGGGAGCCCAGCTGGTTAAGGAAGCAGCCGTCAAAACCAACGATAAGTGCGGCGACGGCACGACTACAGCTACGGTACTGGCCCAGGCCATCGTCAATGGTGGCTTCAAAAATATTGCTGCCGGGGCCGACGCCATGTCTCTTAAGCGTGGTGTTGAAAAAGGAGTGACGGCTGTAATTGACGACCTGAAAAAGATGTCGACGCCGGTAACCACCAAAGAACAGGTGGCCCAGGTAGCCACCATTTCGGCGGCTGATGCCGAGGTCGGCAGTCTAATCGCCGAGGTTATGGAAAAGGTCGGCAAGGACGGCGTCATTACGGTTGAAGAGTCCAAGGGTTTGCTCTTTGAAACCGAATACGTCGAGGGTATGGAATTCGACCGCGGCTACATCAGCCCTTACTTTATCACCAACCCCGAGCTGATGAAGACCGAACTGGAAGACCCGTATATACTTATCACCGATAAGAAAATCTCGGCCATAGCCGACCTGCTGCCCATACTGGAGAAGATACTTCAGGTATCCAAGAACTTCGTGGTTATCGCCGAGGACGTAGAAGGCGAAGCCCTGGCCACACTGGTAGTAAATAAGCTAAGGGGCACCCTCAACTGTCTGGCGGTGAAAGCCCCTGGCTTCGGCGACAGGCGAAAGGCCATGCTTGAGGATATCGCCATTCTCACCGGCGGCAAGGTTATATCCGAGGAAATAGGACGGAAACTTGATTCGACCACTGTTGCCGACTTGGGCAGGGCCCGCAAGGTGGTGGCCGACAAAGACAATACTACTATCGTCGAGGGCAAGGGCACGGAAGCGGATATACAGGCTCGCATCAAGCAGATAAAGGCGCAGATCGACGAGACCACCTCTGACTATGACAAAGAGAAATTGCAAGAAAGGCTGGCCAAGCTGGCCGGCGGGGTGGCTGTAATAAAGGTTGGTGCCGCCACCGAGGTCGAGCTCAAAGAGAAAAAGCACCGTGTAGAAGATGCCCTTTCGGCTACCAGAGCTGCTGTCGAGGAAGGCATTCTACCTGGAGGCGGTGTGGCCCTGATAAATGCAATGGCTGCGCTGGATAAAATTAAGGCAGAGGGCGATGAAGCTACGGGTATAGCCATTCTGAAGCAAGCTCTGGAAGAGCCGCTGCGCTGGATAGCCATTAACGCCGGCGAGGAAGGTTCAGTGGTAGTGGATAAAGTCAAAAGGAGCAAGAAGGGCACCGGATTCGATGCTCTGAAGGGCGACTATGGTGACATGGTAGGTAAAGGCATTATCGACCCGTTAAAAGTTACCAGGACCGGCCTGGAAAATGCGTCCAGTATCGCCAATATGATTCTGACGACGGAATCGTTGGTGACCGACATACCGGAGAAGGAAAAAACTCCACCGATGCCAGCCATGCCCGAATACTAAACTTTAAAAATTCCAGATAATGAAGAGCCGTTCTTCCGACGAAGAACGGCTTTTTTCATTATGTGAAATGGCACGGTGCCAGTGTATTTTACAGTTTGAGCAGCTCAGCCAAAGGCTCCTCTTTTTTAACCGGTCCTACGATGGCTAGATTCAGCTTTTGACCGATGAAGAGCTTTCTGGCTACGCGTTTGAGGTCTTCGATGGTGACCGCCTCGACCATTGCTATCACCTCGTCGGGCGTTAGTATGCGCTTAGTTAGGAGTTCCTGCGTTCCCAGCCAGGCGGCCACGTTCCGGCTGGCCTCCAGGCCCAGCAACAACCGCCCTTTGGCAATCTCCTTTGCCTTCTTGAGTTCGGCATCTGATATGTCCTCTTTAATTTTGGAAAGCTGGTCGATAATAGCTTCTATGGCTTTGTTTACCCTGCTGGAATCGACGCCGGCATAGACGATTACCGCCCCGGAATCGGAGAAGTGGTCGGCGTAGCTGTGAATATCGTAGGCCAGGCCCTGCTGCTCCCGGATCTCGGTGAAAAGACGGCTGCTCATGCCCTCACCCAGTATGGTGCTGAGCAAGTCGACGGCAAACCGGTCGGGGTCGAAGTAAGAAAATCCGGGGACGGCCAGGCATAGCTGGACCTGCTCGGTTTCCCTGAATTCTATTTTCATACCGGGAGCTTGCTGTGAGAATTTATTCGGGAATCCCGACGGGGAGATGGCAGGCTTCCATTCGCCCAAAGATTTACTAACTGTGTCCTGTATTTTCTTTTGATTGATATCACCGGCGATGCTGAGTACCGTGTTGTTTGGCAGATAGGCGGTTGAGAAAAAGTCCAGCATTTGCTGACGCGTCATGGCCGTTATCGTCTCTCTGCTTCCGGCAATGTCCCGCCCCAGCGCCTGCCCGGGCCACAGGGTTTCATCTATCAGCATGGCCACCCGCTGCCTCGGTGAATCAAGGCTCATATTTATTTCTTCGATGATTACCTGGCGTTCGCGGTCTATATCCTCGGCCGCGAAACGTGAACCGCGAAGCAGGTCTGTTAACACATCCAGAGCCATAGGGAAGTGCTCGCTGGTTACCCGGCACCAGTAGGTGGTTAGCTCTTTATCGGTGCCGCCGTTCAGTATGCCGCCGACGCTTTCGATTGCCTCACTAATATCTTTAGCGGTGCGGCGTTTTTCGGTGCCCTTGAAACAAAGGTGCTCGATGAAATGTGAGACGCCGGCTACGGAGTCAGTTTCGTAGCGCGAACCTATGCCGAGGAAAAAGACGACGGATACGGAACGGGTGTGGGGCATCTCGCTGGTTAGAAGGCGCAGGCCGTTATCGAGTGTGATTTTTTCATACATAATAATAAAATTCTACCCGTCGCCTCCCTCCGGCGTCAATAAGTAATCGTCGAGGTGCAAGTATTGACCTTATTTCCTACCGCTGCTATACTTGACCTTCGTCTGTGTATAAAGAGGAGGGGCGTGAAGTATGAGAACCTCAACCGCTAAGCTTACCTTAATGGACGCGACTATCGCCAGGACAGGTGTCCTGTGGGATACGGTGCTGGTGCTTGGCTTTGCCTGCTTAACTGCTGCTTTCGCACAACTAAGTTTTTGGATTGGCCCGGTGCCGATTACCGGGCAGACCTTTGCCGTACTGGTAGCTGGTGCTCTTCTGGGCAGCCGGCGCGGCGCACTGAGCCAGCTCAGCTATCTGGCCATCGGCGCCACCGGAATACCATACTGGTTTGCGCTTGGGGGGCCGCCCGGAATAGCTCGACTGGTTGGTCCCACCGCCGGTTATTTGGTGGGCTTCGTGGCCGTGGCATTTATTGTCGGCTGGCTGTCGGAAAGGGGCTGGGACAGGCGTGTTTGGACGGCGGTTCCGGCCATGCTTGCCGGCGAAGCGGTACTGTATATTTTTGGGTTGCTGTGGCTGTGGCATTTTGTTCCGGCAAATAATTTGCTTCAGGCCGGACTGTATCCATTTATCATCGGTGACCTGATAAAGGTTGCTGCGTCGGCGCTGACTTTGCCTGCCGGCTGGTGGCTTCTGCGACGATTTCGCAGTTAAAATACTTCGTATGAACTGGTTCTTGAGATCATCTATATGGACATAACATGGCTGGGTTATTCATGTTTTCGTATCAAAGGTAAGGAAGTTACGGTTATCACGGACCCTTATCCTCCGGGTATGGGTTATTCTCTGGGCCGGCCCCAGGCTAACATCGTGACCGTGAGCCACCTTCATCCCGGGCACTCTTACACACAGGCAGTCAGCGGTGAGTACAAAGTGATTAAAGGCCCCGGGGAATACGAATTGAAAACAACATATATTACGGGCATAGCCAGCTGGCACGATAACGAGCAGGGACAAAAACTGGGCAAAAACACAATTTATGTTGTGGAGATGGATAGTGTCACACTGTGTCATTTAGGCGACCTGGGCCATCAATTATCAGCCGAGATTGTGGAGGACGTTGGAGATATCGATGTATTGTTCCTGCCCGTGGGCGGCGTCACGACCATAGGCGGTGCCACCGCTGCTGAAATAGTGAGAAGGCTGTCCCCTAAAATAGCCATCCCCATGCACTACAAGACATCGACATTGAAAAAAGACCTGGAGCCGATAGATAAGTTCCTCAAGGAAATGGGAATAAAGGAAATTGCGTCTCAGCCCAAGCTTTCTGTAACCCGGACCAACCTGCCTGCCAGCACACAGGTCATAGTACTGGACTATACACGATAGCATAGGTTTATTTGCCCTGTTTCGGCTACTTCATCTTTGACATACTTCCTGCTTCTTTCGTAGAATTAGCCTGGTCATGACGTTAGCCAAGACACTCTACGATTTGCAGCAAATCGACCTTGACATTCAGAAAGAACAAGAGATATCAGATGATATTAAGCGCCAGCTCAGCGAAAACGAAGCCTTAGTCCAAGCCAGGGCTGAAGTGCAAGCTGAAAAGTTGCGCCTGTCTGAAACGGAAAAACAGCAGCGGGATTTGGAATACGAAATTGAAGATCTGCGCAGCAGCATCAAGCAGCTTAATGATAAGCTTTACGGCGGGAAAGGACAGAACCCCAAGGAACTGGTCAGCCTGGAGAAAGAGCTCGATATTTTCAAGACAAAACTAAGGCAAAGGGAAGACGATTTACTTGACCTGATGGCTGACATTGAGTCGGTAGAAGACAGGATAAAGATAAACGGACGGAAACTGAAAGAATTAGAAGAGCAGTGGCGGCAGGAACAGAAAGAGCTTATGGAGAAACAGGCCGGAGTGAAAAGTCGGCTTACCGAGCTTCATCGTCAGCGGACGGCGATGGCTTCCGACATCGCCGGTCAAGCTCTAGAACTTTACGAAACGATAAGGTCCAGGAAAGGACAGGCTGTCGCCAGGATTGAGCAGGGCCGATGCCAGGGTTGCCGACTCAATCTGGCCGTAAACGAACTGCAGCGTGCCAGAGCCGGTGATTTAATCCAGTGCAGCAGTTGCGGTCGCATTCTTTGTCTGGCCTAACAATTATCATTGTCCAGCTTTAAGACCTCATAAGGTCACGTGACTGAAATTCGGTACTTCATACAATGAATTTGAAGATTTATACTGACGGCGCTTCCTGGGGCAATCCCGGGCCGGCCGCTATCGGTGCTATTATTAAGGATGAGGATGGTGCTGTATTGGTAAAGGTTTCGCGGTATATCGGCGAGACGACTAATAATCAGGCCGAATATCAGGCTGTTATCGCCGGATTGAAAGAGGCCGCCAAATTAAAAGCGGAGCGGGCGACGCTATATGTTGATTCGGAACTGGTAGCTAAACAGCTGACGGGTAGATACCGAGTAAAAAACCTTTTCCTGTTTCCCTTACATAAGGAGGCCAAGGAGCTGTGCCAGAAATTTGCCAGTATATCCATTGTTCTGGTTGGGCATGACGGCAATCATGAAGCCCATGCATTGGCTAAGGCGGCGCTGCAGAAATTCGCCGTCTGAAATTTTAGATTTGACGACCTTTATACTACGGTGTAAAGTGAATGGCGGGGCTAAGTAAAGCGGGTGACCGCTCTGGTTGCAAAATCAGGGAGGAAAGTCCGAGCTCCACCGGGCAGGGTGCTGGGTAACGCCCAGGAGGGGTGACCCTACGGAAAGTGCCACAGAAACATACCGTCCTTCTCCGGAAGGATAAGGGTGAAATGGTGAGGTAAGAGCTCACCAGCGGTCAGGTAACTGGCCGGCTGGGCAAACCCCACCCGGAGCAAGACCAAATAGAGGGTTTATGGGACGCCCGGCCCTACCCCGGGTTGGTCGCTTGACCCCGATAGCAATATCGGGGCTAGATGGATGGTCACCGCTCCGATAATATCGGAGTACTGAACTCGGCTTATAGATTACTTAGCCCCTTATTCATTTACGCACTTATCAGCAGCCTCTTTTCAATAAAGGAAATGTCATTGTCGACTGATTATTTTTATGCTATAAAAAATCTAAAACCGGTCGGAAAATCTTGTGTAAAAATTCTGGGAAAAACAGCTAAACTTTTAACGTGATTTTGGCGTTCTTTTTTATATCCACCATGAATTCTTTGGCCCCTGAAATTCGTGATTTCATATTATTCTGCATAGAGAGGCGCGGCTCCGATTGGCCGGTTCTTTATGACGAGATGGCACTGGTAGCTGGGCAGCGTCTGTTTAAGGGATTGGGTCGTGACGAGCTGGAACAAATGGGGCTTTCCTTAGCCCTGGACAGCGTGGACAGGACGCTGGAACTGGTCAGAGGGGTCATGGCCCAACAGAACAGCTGAATTTTTAATTTCCCCCGCAAACTGCTAAAATATCCGCCATATTTCTGTATTATGTCCATAAGGACGGAGGTAAATCATGCGTATCAAAAGAGCTTTTCCATTTACTGTTCTGATGGCAATTCTACTCCTTATTTTGCCCGTGTTGGGTAGCAGTTGCGGCGCGATTGTTGAGAGAACCAGCCCCGCCACAACCGCCACTGAAAACGGTGCGCCTACAACAAGCAGTTCTACTCTGACGCTAGTTCCCTCAGGGGACGTACAACTACCTGCTGAGTTTGATATTCTCAACGAGGCCTGGCAGGCGCTAAACGACAAATACGTTGATAAAGATAAACTGGACCCAAAGAAACTTAGCCAGGGCGCGGTCAGAGGGATGATGCAGTCGCTCGACCCGTTCAGTTCCTACGCCGACCCTGACACACATAAGCTGGAGGTGACCAATCTTTCGGGCAAATTTGAAGGCATCGGGGCTACTATCACCATGAAAGATAACGTGCTGACAGTAGTGTCCCCTATCATCGATTCCCCTGCCGAAAAAGCGGGCATCAAGTCCGGCGATAGGATTCTTGAGATTGACGGTCAGCGTACGTCAGCGTTGAGCCTTGTGGAAGCCACCTTTAAAATTCGGGGACCGAAGGGTACCTCGGTTAAGCTGCTGATCCTCCATGAAGGAGACACTGAGCCCGTTGAGATTTCCATCGTTCGCGAGCAGATTACGGGCAAAACCGTTTCCATGGAAATGCGAGACGATATCGCTTATATCAAGATTACCCAATTCCTCCAGACGACCGGTAACGATTTGAGGGCAGTTTTACTGGAGGCTGTAAAGCAGGGTGCCAAGGGTATCATCCTGGACCTCCGGAACAATACCGGCGGTTTGCTTACATCGGCTGAGGATGTACTCGGCCAATTCCTGACGACGGGAATTGCGGCCAAGGTAGTGGATAATACAGGGACGGAAAGCGTGGTGCCGCTCAGGCCGGACGGTGTAGCCGTGAAACTTCCTATGGTGGTACTGGTCAACAATGGCAGCGCCAGCGCCAGTGAGATCGTGGCCGGAGCTCTTCAGGACTACGGGCGGGCCAAAGTGGTTGGTACCAAGACGTTCGGCAAAGGCAGCGTTCAGGTCATTCTAGAGCTTAGTGACGGTTCAGCACTGCACATTACCGCATACAAATGGCTGACTCCGAACGGAAGGCCGATAGACGGCGTCGGGCTGACGCCCGATATTACTTCGGAACTGAAAGACGAGGCACTGGTGGACTGGGCTGTTCAGTATCTAAAGGATACGATTAAAGCCCAGGTATTGGAATACGCCCTAAGCTAGCTTTCTATTGTGTCCTTAGTGCTGGGTATCATCCCTGCAATTCGTTCATCGAGCCGCGTGGCAGCATCTAGTGCCCGGGCCAGCGCTTTGAACATGGCTTCGGCTTTGTGATGGTCATCAACGCCGCTTAAAACTTTGGCATGTACGTTTATCTTCGCTTCAGAGGCGAAAGAAACAAAGAAGTGGCGAATCAGGTCAGCCGACATTTTTTCGATATTCTTGTCGCTAAAAGCGGCTTCGAATTCAGCGTAGCCTCTGCCTCCGATGTCCAGCGCTACCATAGCCAGGGCGTCGTCCATTGGAACTACGGCATCTCCCATCCGGACCAGGCCGCGCTTCTCGCCCAGGGCCTGGTTTAAAGCTTTACCCAGGCAAATTGCAACATCTTCTACAACATGATGCTGGTCAGGGCCCGTGGCTGAAAGTTTTATATCGAATATTCCATGTTGAGCTAGTTGTCCTAGCATGTGGTCAAGGAACCGAATTCCCGTCGAAATTTCAGACTGGCCCTTACCATCTATATTCAGTTCAACCTTTATTGAGGTTTCCTTAGTTTCCCTGGTCACCGTACTTTTTCTATCGGCCATCTGTTTAACCTCGCTTTTAATATAATTGACATGTTAGCGCATCTCTTTTAACGACGCAATCAAGACATCGGTTTGCTCAGGTTTGCCGATGCTGATCCGGAGGCAGTCCTTCAGTTGTGACGTATCGAAGTAGCGAATAAAAATTCCCTTCTTCTGCAAACGCTTGTGTACCTCTCCGGCATTACCTTTTATGACACGGCACAGCACGAAATTGGCCTGAGAAGGATAGACCTTTAGCCAGCTGAATTTGGTTAGTTGCGATATCAACCTTTCTTTCTCTTTAACAATAGCTTTTATTGTACCCCGCAAGTATTTAAGGTCACGGAGCGATTCCAGGGCAGCTACTTGGGCTGCGGTGTTCACATTGTAAGGTTGTTTTATTTTCATCAGGTATCTAACTATGTTCGCCGGGAAAATACCGTAGCCAACCCTAAGGCCGGCCAGCCCTGCCCATTTGCTGAAAGTTCGGAGGACGATTAAGTTGGCGTATTTTTGGACCACGGGTGCCACCGTTGTACTGCTGAACTCGTAGTAGGCTTCGTCAACTACCACCACAGCGGCAGAACTCAACAGCTCCAAAATTACGGGCTTCGGCGTTATATTACCGGTGGGATTGTTCGGTGAGGCGATGAAAATGATCCTGGCACCTTTATCGATTGCTTTCCTAGCGGCTGCTCCGTCTATGGAGAAGTCGGGCTTCCTGGGAATGCTCACCATCTTGCCGCCGCACACATCGGTACTGAATGGGTACATGCCGAACGTCGGTGGGCAATTGACCACCTTGTCTCCGGGCCGGATGAAGAGGCGTAAAATTAGGTCGATTAGCTCATCGCTGCCGCTTCCGGCCAGTATATTTCTGGTGCTTATACCAGTATATTGGGCCAGTGCTTTTATCAACTCCCGCTGTTCCGGGTCGGGATAGAGGTTGTAGTACGGGTAATTGGCCAACGCCCGTTTTACCCGTGGCGAGCAGCCATATGGATTTTCGTTCCCATCGAGCTTGATAACCTTTTCTTCCGGAATGTCGATGCGCCGGCTCAGTACATCTGTCGGCTCAATGGGTACATAGGCCGGCATAGCTTTTACATCCGGCCTTATCAGCTTTTCGATGTCTTCTGGTGAAATCATTTTGTCTTTTTCCCGCTGCCTTTTAATCTAAGTTCAATTGCTTTAGCGTGACCTTCGAGCCCTTCAGCCTGGGCTATGGTTACAGCTGCCTGAGCCGATTCCTGGGCAGCGACTTGGGACATGTCGATAACGTTAGTTACCTTCAAAAAGTCTGAGATACCTAGCGGTGAACTGAACCGGGCACTGCCTCCGGTGGGCAATACGTGGCTAGGCCCGGCGACATAATCGCCCAGTGGTACCGGAGAGCTGTCGCCAACGAAAATGCAACCCGCGTTTCGTATTTGTGCCGCGTAAGTCCCGGCATTTCGCAGCATCAACGATACGTGCTCAGGCGCGTATAAGTTAACCAGTTCGATGGCCTCCTCAGTACTTTTTACTAGCACTATCAGCCCCCTGGATTTTAAGGCATCAGCAGCAATTACCTGCCGTGCCAGTTTGGCCAGTTGTTTGCTCACCTCATTGTCAACGGACCGGGCTAACTTTGGCGAAGTAGTTATCAATATAGCTGAGGCCAGCTGGTCATGTTCAGCCTGTGCGATAAGGTCGGCGGCGCAAAGAGAGGCGTCGGCTGTGTCATCGGCCACTATTATTACTTCGCTGGGCCCGGGCAGGCTCTCTATGTCCACCGTTCCGTAGACCATTTTCTTGGCCGTAATCACGAAGACATTACCCGGCCCGCAGATTTTGTCCACTTTGGGTATAGATTCCGTGCCGTAAGCCAGTGCGGCTATGGCTTGAGCGCCACCGATTTTGAAGATGCGGTCGACTCCGGCTATATCAGCCGCCACCAGTGTTGGCGCCGGAACAGAACCGTCTTTTTTAGCCGGTGTCGCCATGATAACTTCTTTTACTCCGGCTACCCGTGCCGGTATAGCAGTCATCAGCACTGTGGATGGATAAGCTGCTGTGCCACCAGGCACGTAAATGCCAACGCGCTGCAGAGGCCTTATCAGACAACCGAGGCCGTCGATGAGAAATCCCGGTTCAAGCCTCTCTTTACAGAGTCTGTGGAATCGCTCTATCCTGTCAGCAGCCAACTTCAGAGCTGCCAGAAGTTTCCTATCTATTTCCTTAGAGGCAGCCGAAATTTCCTTTTTAGTTACTTCCAATGACCTCAGCTCTACGCCATCCAGTTTCCTGGCGTAGGCCATGAGCGCTTTATCGCCCCTATCGCGTACGTCAGCAAGTATTTGCTTTACCACATCATCAGACGATGCTTCAAACAGTACCCCTCTGGTTAATAGAGGTTTTGCCTTAGATAAACCTTCTACAATTTTCATGTCAGTTACCTTTGACTGCCCTACGCAACATTTCGAGCAGAGCCCCGACCTTTTCTCTTTTAAAGGAGGAGCCCAGGCTTCCTTTGTTGCCTATGAGACAGGCTGTTGACTGCAATATGGTATCAATTATCTTAAGATTGTGTTTGGCCAGCGTCTTACCGGTCTGTGTATTTTCTATCAGCAGGTCGGCATCCTCCGGCAAGAAAGCCTCACTAGCCCCCCAGGTTGGGATTAGCCGATATCGACTTGCATGTTTATCGCGAAGATATTTATCGGCGATATTGATGTATTCGGAGGCCACTCTTACCGGTGCCACATTTGCGGCTTGTGACTGCATAACTTGACTGATGTCAGCGGCCGGAAATTCCTGGCTGACTACGGCAACAACTCTCACCTGGCCGAAGCCAAGGTCCATTACCTCTATGACCGGGCTCGAAGGGAAGCGACTGACATGGTCGAGTAGCCAGTCTTTTCCGGTAATAGCCAGGTCAAAATTACCGTTGGCTACCTGTAGGGGCATATCCTGCGGCCGGATAACCTTGGCCTGTATCCAGTCTGCCCTGAATATCGGTCGACGGCTTAACCTGTCTTCAGAATAGCCGTCGACTTTGAGTCCGGCGCGGTTAAGCAGCTCCGCCGTTGGCGGCTGCTGATGTCCGTCTGGCAATGCCAGCCAGATTTTTTCTCCGCTTGAGACGGGACGAAAATCATTGGAACTTTTAGCAGACTGAGTTCTGATTTTAAGCCACGGTTTATCCTTCATTTCCAGTGTTCGACTGAAATAGCTAATTATGCGACTGACGTTCTTGGCCTGCCAGCTCTCTTTGTTGGCGATGAGAAAGACATGAGAGGGCATTAACGTTTTAATTGCTTTCAAGTTTAGTAATTCCAGTTCCCGCTCGTCTTTAGCCCACAGTAGTGCCAGGTCAGCGTTTTCGGGCGGGTAGGCTTCAGCTGCCCCCCACACCGGAAATATATTGAACCTCCTCAGCCTTAGGCTCAGCGCCGCAAATTCAGCCAGGTTAGGATACTCCGTTACAATTCGCCAGTTACTTTGTCCATTGCCTAAATCCAGCGCGCTGGTTATCTTGCCGTAGCGGCTGGCAGCCAGGAAGACATTGCCCTTGCTATATTCCAGGTCAGCTACTTTAAGCACGGCGCTGCTGGGGTATTTGGCCAGTAGCTCTTCAATCCACTCCAGGCTACAGATGCCCAAATCATAGTTGCCTACAGCCACCTGGACCGGTATGTCCTTCTCCTGAAATATCTTGGCTGAAAGGTCAGGCAGCCTGGTGGATTTCAGACGATAAGCCCGCGTGCCGGGAGTATAGTCTGCGAATTCGAGCCCAGCCTCCTTCAGTAGGCAGGCTGTGGTAGGCAGTAGCTTACCCTTAGGTAAAGCCAGTTTGATGCTCTCGACTTTGGTTGCTGTCGACAAGTTATGCCGAGCCTCCGACCGTTTTGATGACTTCGGCTATCGAAGACACATCTTTCTTCTGGTTTCGGATAAGGTCGGTAATAATAAATGTTGGAGGTTTATCCTGTATGACGACCTGCCAGCGCGCAGATAGCTTACGATTATTGAAGTCGAGCTCGGTTACGAAGCCGGCCTGCCGTAGCTCTGCCGCGAGCTTGAAAGTATTGCTAACAGCGTCCGTCTTTGCCGAATCGCAGCGAACCAGAATTTCGGGCCCCTCAATTTGCTCAACTTTAGGCCGTACGAGGTCGGTCAGCGGTTCAAGATACAAAGCAAAGCCACAGGCCGGCGTTTTTTGCCCGCCTATCAGTGGTATAAGGTTGTCATACCTGCCGCCACTGCCGATTTTGTGGCCTCGCGTCGTCAGTTGAAAGCAGAGACCTGTGTAATACTCGAAGCCCCTAGTTGATGTTATGTCGATCTGGTATCGGCAGTCCAGAACATCCAGCAGTTCTGCGATTTCGGCGAAATTGGTCAGTGCTGCTTTCAAATTCGGAGGCAGCTTGGGCATGGCCTTAAGGTTTTCCAGAAAGCCGCTGGTCTTACCCTTGAGGTCGAGAAACAGTGATACCAGCCTGCTCATCTCAGAGTTCTTCGGATTAGCTTCTGTCAACGCCTGCCAGTCGCCGTCCAGAATCCTATCCAGCAATCTGACCTCTTCATCCGGACTCAGATTCAGCTGCTTTATCAGCGCATTAAGCACGCCGGCGTGGGATAACTGTATCTGAACTTCTGTAATACCTAATTGTCTGCTGGCATCAACAGCCAGCAGAATTAGCTCGACATCAGAGGCAGGCTTGCTGCTGCCAATCAGTTCAACCCCACACTGCCATATTTCCCGGTTCTCGGTGCCTGTTTCCTCAAAAGCAAA
>Ga0209610_1000809_pt1 | contig 16303 bp, 15 predicted proteins | sample LakKivw275mmetaG_FD_184137 | JGI IMG/M metagenome (GOLD analysis project Ga0209610, IMG submission 184137) | Anoxic lake water microbial communities from Lake Kivu, Rwanda to study Microbial Dark Matter (Phase II) - Lake Kivu water 275m metaG... | ecosystem: Environmental > Aquatic > Freshwater...
CGGAATTATGGGGAACATTTCCCTGGCCAAACTTAAAAGCCAGGGGACTGCTGCCTATGCCTCACTCGACCAGGCGGAACGCGCCGCCCTACGTGCGAAAAATTTGACTCAACAATTGCTGACTTTCGCCCGGGGTGGTTCACCCGTGAAGGAGACCACTTCAATCGCGGAATTAATTAAGGAAGCCGCCAGTTTCACTCTGCGCGGTTCGAACGTCTCCTGTGTCTATAATTTTCCGGAAAACCTGCCCACGGTTGACGTAGATCGGGGACAAATCGCACAGGTCATCCAGAACCTGGTACTGAATGCCGTCCAGGCTATGCCGGAAGGTGGCAGTATTACCATTGGCGCCGAAACCATCCGGTTGAAAGAACAGGAAAAATTCAATCTACCCGCCGGTAACTATGTGCTCATTCGGGTGATCGATTCAGGCGTGGGAATTGCCGAAAAGCATCTGGCCCGAATTTTCGATCCTTATTTTTCCACCAAACAACATGGCAGTGGCCTGGGATTATCAGTCGTCTATTCCATCATTAAACAGCATAACGGTAACATTGGCGTCGAGTCCAAGTTAGGCGAAGGAACAACTTTTTCAATTTATCTTCCGGCGCAGGATCGCCCTTTAGTCACTACCGAAAAAACTGAAGAACAAATACTGGTTGGTTCGGGACGTATCTTGATTATGGATGACGAAGACACCGTGCGGGAAGTTTGCTGTGCCATGCTGGAAAGTCTCGGCTATGAGACGGTAGCCGTCATCAATGGTGAAGAGGTGCTAAAACAATATCAGCAGGCTCGCAACACCGGTCAGCCCTTCGATGCCGTGATCATGGACCTGACCGTTCCGGGGGGAATGGGCGGCAAAGAAACACTCAAAGAACTCATGGCGCTCGATCCACAGGCCAAGGCTCTCGTTTCGAGCGGTTATTCAAATGATCCCGTGATGGCCAGTCCGCTGGAATACGGTTTTGTCGGTGTCATTCCCAAACCTTTCCGCCTCGAAGAAATCAGTCGGGTGCTGAGCAGGGTACTGGATCAAAAACGATAAAGGATAAATTCGAGACGGGAAGGGTTTTCGACTAACCTGTTATCTGTATTTGACTTGACCCGGTTGGGATTTCCCGCCTTGATTAGTCTGTCCGCCGCTTCAGGCGGAGAACCTACAACCTCCTTCGAAAGGAGAACTGTTTGGTCATCAGGGCGCTATTGAATTTAACTTGTGGACGCTGTGGGATTCGAACCTACGACCCCCGCCTTGTAAGGGCGATGCTCTAACCAGCTGAGCTAAGCGTCCTGGTTGGCCGACAAAAAGCGGGCAAATTTAAATATATTTGCCACAATCGCCAGCTATTTTCTGACCGCCAATTCGAGCACTTCCGCCATTTCCTTGACGAAGTCGAACCGCATTTCATTTTTAATCTGGCGGGGAATTTCAGTCAGATCCTTGCGGTTTTGCTCTGGCAGGAGCACTCGTCGCAAGCCGGCACGGTGAGCGGCCAGGACTTTTTCCTTGACCCCGCCAATGGGTAAGACAGCCCCCCGCAGGGTGATTTCACCGGTCATGGCGAGATTGTCTTTAATCTTTTTTCTTTTCAGGAGCGAATAGATCGCAGTCAGGATGGTTACGCCGGCGGAAGGTCCATCTTTAGGAATTCCGCCCGCCGGGACGTGTACGTGAATGTCGGTTTTGGCGAACGTATCTTCTTCGATTCCCAGCGCGGAGGCGTTGGAACGGATATAACTCAGGGCGGCTTCCGCCGACTCCTTCATGACCTCACCCAGCTGACCCGTTAGGTTAAGTTTGCCGGTGCCGCGCATGCCGGTCGCTTCCACAAACAGGATGTCGCCACCGACCGAGGTCCAGGCCAAGCCGATTGCCACTCCCGGTTTAGACAGACGCTCGGCGATATCCACAAAGAAACGGCGTGGACCGAGATAATCCTCAACTGCCTTCTCGTCCACCACAAAAGCCTTTTTCTTTTTATTATTCGTCGCTACTTCCCGGGCAATTTTGCGGCAGATGTTGGCAATCTCGCGTTCCAGGTTGCGCACTCCGGCTTCCCGGGTGTAGCTGTTGATGATATGGCGGATTGCCTGGTCGGCGAACTCAGTGCGGGTTGCGTTCAGGCCGTGTTCCTTGATCTGCTTGGGGATCAGAAAGGTTTTGGCGATATTCAGTTTTTCTTCCTCGATATAGCCACTAAATTCGAGCATTTCCATGCGATCCTTCAGGGCGGGCAGAATCGTATCAACCATATTGGCGGTCGCAATAAACATCACTTTGGACAGGTCATAGGTAACTTCCAAATAATGATCGCTGAAGGTCGAGTTCTGCTCCGGGTCCAGCACTTCCAGGAGAGCGGAACTCGGATCGCCGCGGAAATCAGCGCCGACCTTGTCAATTTCATCCAGCATAAAAATCGGATTGCTGGACTCGCTTTTACGGATGCTCTGCAGGATGCGCCCGGGCAAGGCTCCGATATAGGTGCGGCGATGCCCCCGGATTTCTGCTTCATCCCGCACGCCACCCAGAGAAATGCGGATAAACTTGCGTCCCATCGCCCGCGCAATGGATTTGCCCATCGAAGTTTTGCCCACGCCCGGGGGGCCGACGAAACACAGGATCGGGCCTTTGACCGAGGCTTCCGGATCCTGCTCCTGTTTCAATTTGCGAATCGCCAAGTATTCGAGAATCCGATCCTTGACCTTCTCGAGTCCGTAGTGATCCTCGTCAAGGATTTTCTGCGCCTGGCTGATGTCCACACTGTCCGTCGTGTAGATGCCCCACGGCAGGTCCACCAACCAATCGAGATAAGTACGCGAGACGGTGTACTCAGGCGAAGCTGGCGGAATTTTACGCAGTCGGTCGAGTTCTTTCTCCGCGATCTTGCGGGCTTCGTCCGTCATTTTGGAGTTGGCGACTTTTTCTTCCAATTCCTTCAGCTCAAGAGTGCCTTCGTCTTCGCCCAATTCCTTCTTGATGGCCTTAAGCTGCTCGCGCAGAAAATATTCTTTCTGGGTTTTGGAGATTTCATCCTGGACTTCGGACTGGATGCGATCGCCGAGCTGAATGCGCTGGATTTCACGATTGAGGATCAGCATGGCTTTTTCCAGGCGCCGCCTGACATCCAGCTCCTCAAGAATCTCCTGCTTCTCCTGCACCGGGACATTGATCAGGTGCACGACGCGATCGATCAACCGGCCGGGGTGCTGAAAGGAGCCGAAGATGGAAGATTGTTCTTCGCTGAGATAGGAAGCGATTTTGCTTAGTTTCTGATACAGCTGACGGATGTTCGCCAGCATGGCATCAATTTCGATGCTGGCGGAGTATATTTCCTGCGCTTTCTGCACCGCGCCCTTGAAGTAGGGTTCGGTCTGGATGTAAGATTGAATTTTGGCGCGCTCGATACCCTGAACGATGGCGCTTTTACTGCCGTCCGGCATATTGAATATCTTCAGCACCTGGGCAATCGTGCCCCATTCGAACAGATCCTCCTTCTCGGGATTTTCCAGGGTGTTTTCCTTTTGCGCCACCACGAGGATGCGTTTCTTGGATTCCGGCAGTTCCTCGATTAAACGCAGACTGCGTTCCCGTCCGATGTAAATAGGAATCACCTGTTGCGGGAAAAGCACTGTATTGCGCAGAGCCATGATGGGCAGAATTTCCAGGGCGCCCAAGATGCTTTCTAATTTGTCTTTGTCATTTCTTTCGTCTTCCGGCATTAAAAGCTCCTTTTACAGAGAGATATAGATATTGGATGTCAAGGTGCTTCACTTTTTCTGGTAATCTATTTCATTTAGAACCTGCATCACCCGCAAGGTTACTTCATAACTGCCCTGCTGGTCTTTACCGCTGATATGCGGAAAGAGACCGTTAGGCAGTTGCTGGTCGATGAGCCAGTCGAGGGCTTTGTGAAAATTGGGATGCGTATGCACGGAGCTCATCGGCGCTAAGGCTTCGAGGAAGCGCAGCGTGCCGCCCCGGAACAGCCCGTTGTCCGAGAAATCACTGTAAAGATAATTCCAGGCATCCGGTTCCGGGAAAAGCGCAGTGGTGTCCGGTTGCAGATAATTTTCCAACAAGAACTGTGCGCTACGCTCCGTGTGCGTGGATTTGCGATGCCGGGAATGGTTCGTAAAAGCCTGGGTGATAATCACGGTCGTCCAGACGCTACTCCGCACATTATTCAGCGTCTTGCCGCTGGATACGGTGCTGGGTGAGAGCCAGCCGCCGTCGGGCCGTTGCCTTTTGGCTAACCAGCGGTAGCCCTTTTCGACAAACGGATTGCCCGCCAGGCCGTAACGCGCCAACAGCCAGAGCACCTGCCCCTGGTGATGAAACAACAGGGGGAACTTGCCATCGGGTTTCTGGTTCTTCAGCAGGGCAATCAGACCTTTCTGAATCGGCACCATTTCCCGGGTACAGCCGTAGTGCAATAATTCGGTCATGTTCTGCAATTGCTGCAGGAACAACATGGCCTTCTGATGCTCTTCGACCGTAAAATGGGTACTCAATTTCCACTGTCCGTCGGGTTGCTGAGCATTCAGTAACTTTACCCGCGGCTTGTAATGGATCAGGTTCTGGCCTATGCGTTCCAGTAAATCGGTATTCCTGGGCAGGAAAGATTTAGCGGCCGAATAACTTACCGGAAGAGGGGCCTGTTCAATCAGAACCGGCAGAGGATCAATTTTGAGAGTCTTCAACCAGGTTTTCTTGACTGTGGACATATTTACTCACACCAACGGATTAGAATTTCCAACTAACAGCAGTATAAAATCATGGTAGCGGCTACCGTTTATTCTGAATATAAAACCGCGGGCGGTTGCAGGAGGGGGTACAAACCGACGGGAAAAGGCATCTTGACCAAAAGCTGTTTTCTCATTATCAAAAGCACTGAAATGCGCCGTAATATGGATTCTATTGTCCTGAAATGCAAGAAAAATTTAACCTTCAGTCGGGATCAAGCATGGTGAGAATCGGTCTGACCGCAGCGTAATTCCTGGCGCAAAAATGCGCCTCAGCGAGCTCCGCACACCGGGCATGGCTCAGGAAGCCGACCGTGACCGTCCCGGAGGCAACCGCCGCCCGTACGCCGTTGACCGAGTCTTCGATCACCAGTGTTTCGCCCGGTTTGGTACGGAGCAGGCGACAGATGAGCCGATACGGTTCCGGGTGAGGTTTGGTATGCCGGACATCGTCAGCGGTGACTGTTACCTCGAAATGATCAACGACCGCTGTATTGGCGTAAATCCAGTGCAGAAAAGACCGCGAGGTCGAGGTCACTAAACCCGTCGCGTACTGCGTCCGAATTTCGGCATAAAACCGTCGGAAGCCCGGAATATAACTCAGCCCCCGCTGAAATTGATCTCGCAACAGGGCCCGCCCCACCCGACGTAATTCAGCAACTGGCGCCCTGATGCCGTAGCGCTGGCGTGCCAGTTCCAGGAAAGCTTGTTCCGAAGTCCCCTGAAACAACTTCCAGTCTGTATCGGGGACCTCAACCCCGTAGTTGCGGAACAGGAGTCGCTCGGCTTGCTGGTAAAGTGGCTCTGAGTCAACCACCACACCGTCAAAATCAAATACTATGGCGCGGATCGGCATGCGCAGTCAGAGTAACCAGCCAGCAAGGAGATAAAGAACCAGGGCAATCACGGCGGCAAAAACCGCATACGGCAACTGAGTATTGACATGATCAATATGATCGCAGGCCGAAGCCATCGAAGCTACGATGGTCGTATCGGAAATCGGCGAGCAATGGTCGCCAAAAACGCCTCCTGCCAGTACTCCCGAAACCACCAGCGGCAGAGACACATTCAACGAACCCGCCAGGGGCACTGCCAATGGAATCATTAAAGCGAATGTTCCGAAGCTCGTTCCGGTGGCAAATGCCACCAAGGCGGCTCCCGTGAAAATCACCGCTGGCACCAAAGCGGGCGGCAACAATGTAGTCGCCATTTGCGCGATGAAGGCTCCGGTCCCCAATTGCTTGCAGGTCTGCCCCAGGGCAAAGGCCAACAGCATCAGGAGCGCCAATGAGATCATCCCCCCGGCGCCTTTTAAAATCAGGTCGGTGAGCTCTCTTACAGACATCAGTTTCTGGCATCGGTACATCAATCCCGCCACTCCAATCGCCAGGCTCACGGACCAAAAAACCGCGGTCGAGCCGGAACCCTGCGTGATCCGCCCCTGACCGGTAATGATCAGAAAGAACGGCATCGCCAAACTCATGATAATGACCGGGACGAGCATGTTGCGCGCCAAATGCGGTCGCCCTGCGATCGGTTGCATCTCGATGATGGTCTCATCAACCAGGGGAATAGCCCCGTCGCGCAGGATTTTATTTTCTTCCCGTACCCGGCGCTCAGCCCGCCGCATCGGACCGAAATCCCAGCCAGTGAGCGCCAAAACCAGCACCATCAGCACTGTAACTATGGCATAAAAATTCAGCGGCACGGAGCGCACCAGCACCCCTGTTGGATCACCCACGCCCTGCGCGGTGAGTAATCCGATGATAAATGCGCCCCAGGCATTGAGTGGCAGGAGCATACAAACCGGGGCTGAGGTCGAGTCGGCGATGTAGGACAATTTCTCGCGCGAGATTTTCAGGCGATCGAAAAGCGGACGACAAACTGTACCGACAATCAGTATCTTGATACTCGACTCAATGAAAATGACGACGCCTAATAACCACGCTAATAACCGGGCACCGCGGGAGGATTTGACCCACCGGCGCGATAGCAGAAAAGTGACGAAGCCGTGCACCCCGCCGGAACGCTGGGTCAATGCAATCAAACTGCCGACCAGAGCGCTGAACAAAATGACCCGCGTATTGTCGGCATCCCGAAATACGTTCACCATGGCTTCCAGGGTCGCGGCCAGGCCTGCCACGGGATTGGCGTGCGCAAGAATCGTCCACCCGATCCAGATGCCAATGCCCAGCGAAAGATACACCTGCCGGGTCAGGATTGCCAGAGTGATGGCAATCAGCGGTGGCAAGAGCGCCAGCCAGCCATAGGTATTCATTGAAAGTCCCCCATCAAAATAGTCAATCTGTTAGCCTGTTACTCGGAATCCTGATCCTTTTCCTGCTCCGGCCTGGAGACGCCGTATTTTTTCTCCCAAATCTGGGGATATAATTTTTTCATACAATCCGGACAAATGCCATGTGAAAAATCCGCCGTTGTGCGTTCACGCATATATAGCTCGACGTCCTGCCAGTAGCCCTGGTCATCGCGGATTTTTTTACAGGCGGCACAAATGGGTATCAGGCCTCTTAATTGCTTGATTTCGCTAATATCGGTATACATGCCATAGACCGCCAGGGTTTGATTGTCGAGCTCGATGGGCACGCCTTGCAGTAATACGTCAAGCAGGGTCCCGTCCTTACGCCGGCGGACGGTTTCCTTCCAGATAGAGCTACCTTGGATAACCTTTTGGGTTAATTCCGTGGCTTCCTGGATCCGCATAGCGGGCACCACCAGATCGTTGATTGATTTACCGCGGGCTTCCTCTAAAGTGTACTGGAATATTTTGGCGAACCCCTGATTGATGTCCACCACCCGATCGTTATGATCCAAAATGACAATGGCCGTGGGCGTGGCGTTAAACAATTGTTCGAAATAAGCCTTCTGACGCTGGATTTCGAGCTCCGCCTTTTTCCGGTCGGAAATGTCCCGCAGAACGCCGAAAGTCGCTTTCTGCCCGTTATATTCAATTATCTTGACATTGGCCTCGACGTATACCTGAGCACCATCCTTTTTGCGCAAAGAGACCTCGTAGCGGGTAGGCACGGTTTCTCCCCGCTCGCGGCGCGCACGGCGTTCCTCAAGCGTTTTCAGCCCCTCTTCTGAGTATATTTCGTGATAATCCTTGCCCTGCAATTCGTTTTCGGTATAACCGAGCAGCTCAGCAAACTGATGATTGCAAAAAATAAATTTATCGCTCTGGCTAATGACAACGGCATCGTTAATGCTGTCGATCAAAAAATGATATTTTTTTTCTGATTCCCGAATGGCCTCTTCCGCTCGCCGGTACTTGACCGCAATGGCGATCTGTTCTCCGATGGTCTCCAGCAAATCCATATCCTGATTATGGAAGGCTTGGACGTCATCGAAACTGCGAAAGGTCATGATACCGACAATCTCGCCTTTGATTTTCAGCGGTACCCCCAACCAGATTTTGGGCGCTGGACCATGTGTTTCAGTGCCGCTTTGCGCAACTAACTTCTGATATCGTTGGGAACGTAAAAGTAGGGAATGCCCCTTGTTTACCACTTCCTTCACCAGGGCATGACCGGCGGAAAATTCGCTGTCGGTATAGTCTCCATAGCGGTCCCGACAATAAAGGATTTTAATCACGTTGCGGTCTGCGTCCAGCCAGCCCAGACGAAAATTGCTCGCGTCGATTATCTGCCCCAGCGCCTTGTGGATGGCCTCGCACAGCTCGTGCAGTTCGGTCGTGTCCTGGACGGCATGCGAGATGGCATAACTCACCGCATTCAGGTTCTCGGCTTGCTTGCGCTTGGTAATATCCTGATAAAGCACCAGAATACTGTCCAGCTGCCCGTTGACCTCAATCGGGGCGGCGGAGATGGAGACCGGGATCGGTGTGCCATCTTTCCGGCGCCGCAGGGTTTCGAAATTCAAGTAGCCGCCGGTTGCCTGTTGATCCAGATTTTGCGCTTCCGCCTGTGCTTCCGCCGGCACCAAAACCTCATTGACATGCTTACCGACGACTTCCTGGAGTTGGTAGCCGAAAGCTGCGGTAAAGCGCGGATTGATATCCTGAATATGAAAATCGCGGGAAAGGTAGATCGCCGGTTCGGGAATCCCATTGAAGACCCGCTCCAGCTTTTGCCGATGCTCGTAATCGCTTTGCTGGGCCTGGCGCCGGATCTGCTGTTCCGAAGCCTGGGCCAATAATTCCGCCAGTGAAGCCGTAAAATTTTTCTCGTCATTCTCCCAGAAACGTACCTGACCGGTATGTTCGATACACAGAATGCCGGTGACTTTGCCTCCCGTGATAATCGGAGCATCGAGCAGGGACACGATGCCGTAAGGACGCAGATACGTTTCGGCAAACTCTATCGTCTGGGGATCGTTCTGGGCGTCAGGGGCATCGATGAAACGCACATGGTTCAGCGTCCTGAAATAGAGCGGATAAGTGCGGTAGGGCAGCCGCATTCCGGATGAATGCCGGTTCTGGTCCGCTTCGTACAGGTCAATACACTCCAGCTCGGTCGCATCGGGATTGAACAGCCAGACGTTACTGCGACTGACGTGCAGAGTGCGGGCGGATAACTCCGTCACCTGCCGCACAAGTTCCATAAAACTGGCCTCTCCAACCAGGCGCGCCATCCTTACCAACACTTCATATTGCCGCAGGTGACGTTGAGCATGACTGCTGTTGACCTCTTTAACATTCATTAAATGATCGGTTGGTGGTTGACTGCGTTTTTTCATGGATTATTCAGGTTGTTATTTTACCGTTCAGGACAATGGAAATAGGATGGTGAATTTCAAACCGCCGGCGGGCTCATCGCTCACTTCGATCCGAGCCTGGTAGCTGGTCAGTAACAGGAAAGCGTTGTAGATTCCGAATTTGATGGAAATGGCCTGATCGGCGGTTGCATCTTGCGCCATTTCTGATTTGATAAATCCGGGAACAAACAGGCGGTCGACTTCTGTCGCCGATAAAGCGGCCTTGCTGGTACTGATCTCGAGCGTCAGACTGTGCGCGTCAGCGTAGGTAGCCACAGTCAATTCCCTGATCGCCGCTGTAGCAAGGCCCTGAGTGCAAAACTGTAGAATCGTGGAAAGGCTCTGGGTAAAATCAATATATTGGCCGGTAATAGTCGGCAGATTGTACTGGAGTTGCAGTTTTTTAGTTACCTGCTGACGGAACAGGGGGTCAGCCTCCATGAACAGGAGCTCGCTTTTCAGCAATTCGTTGAGATGGATTGCGGTAGGCTGATCGTCCTGCTCCCGGGCAATTTTTGCGATAAGTTTGGTGAGCAGGTTATCAATCTTTTTGACGTTGGCGATAATGAGTTCAAGCTCTTTTTGTTCAGGCTGGTGTACCTGGAGCATTTGCGCCCGTCCCATTATTACCGTTAGTGCGCTTTTTATATTCTGAAAAACGGGCGCAATCTGCAGGCCGAGCGTGGCTAAGCGCTGTTGCTTGAGCATTTTGATTTCCATATTCTGCCGAATGCGCTCGAACTGGCGGCGCGCAGTATTGTCGCTGATAATGGCGAAGGTGGCGATGGCGCCGCGGTATTCGGCGATCACGGGATGGACTTCGACTTCGACTTCACTTCCGTCTTTATGCAGGAAGGTGGTTTCGTAAGTGGCAGGAGGAATAAGCCCTGAGTGACGCATTTTCTGGCGCTCCAGCAGGAGTTGCTGACCCCTGCGGGAAAATATCTCCCGGTAATCCCGCCCGACCAGCTCCTGCGGCTGATACCCCAACAATTCGGCTAACCGGCGATTCACAAAGACAAACCGATCGTTCTGACTGATAACCAGCCCGTCGTTGATTTTATCCACCAGCAAATGATACATTTGCTCCGATTGACTCAGACTGCGCATGATATTCAGACGGTCCAGGGCATTAGTGAAAATGTCCGCAACGATTTTCAGCAGATTGATTTCACTGGTTTGCCACCGGCGCGTGGCGCGAACCGCATCGAAGCCGATAAAGCCAACCATTTCCGTATTGCGAAGCAGGGGTACGACGAGCAGGGACTTGATATCCTGCGCCTGAAAATCCTGTTTCTCAAGCCGCGCTTTGGCTGGCAATTGGGTGATGGCGTAAACGTCAATGACCTCCCTGCGGCTGAAACACTCCCTGAGCCAGGGACGTTCTGCCAGCGCCACTCGCTGCAGGTTTTTCCGCTGGGGAGTGATACCTTCCCGGCACCATTCGTGGGTGTTCGAGATAAATCTGCGGTCCTCAGAAAAAGTGAACAAATAACATCGGTCTACGCCATAATACTCGCCGATCGTCCGGAGGCTGACATTGATATGATCATCCAGCTGTTCTTCGCTAAAATTGATGAACAGCGTAGAAATTTTCAGGATCAAATTCTCGAACTTTTCCACAGTCAATCCTCGATCATAGCGCTAAAATAGGCGATTCGCATCAATTTCGCAATGCCTAAGGAGTCAGCGTCTAAGCATTCAGGTGATAACCGCGCAAATAATTGCTGAGCGTGGCGACATCTATAAACTGATGGGCGTGAATGCCGAGTGCCGCCGCGCCGGCCACATTTTCCGGAAGATCGTCAATAAAAATGGTTTCCTCGGGTGCGACTGCCGCTTGCTTGAGTGCCGCCAGGTAAATCCGGGGCTCCGGTTTCAGCGCCTGCACTTCATAGGACAGCACCAATCCATCCAGCTGCTCGAGAATGGCATATTTGGCTCTGATGGCGCGAATATGCAGGGCATTGGTATTCGAGAGTAACCAGATCGGAACAGTGCGCCGGATATTTTGGGCCAATCGCCAGACATCGGCCTGCAGCTCGAATGCCGCCTGCCAGATGGATAGCAGGCGCTCTGCCGCCAGCGGCTTTTGGATTTCTAATACTTGTCGAATACGCCGCAGGTATGCCTCAGTCGTTAACCGTCCTTTTTCAAATTCGATTTCAACCTGTCCAATTTCCGGTGTCGTCAGCTTGTCGGCAGAGAGTCCGGTCAGGGCCGTAAATTGCCGTATTGCGGCACCTTTATCCACTTTTACCAGGACGTTGCCCAAATCGAAAAAGACGCACTTAATCACGGAAGGAAATCGCGGCGAGCGCCGTTTATTCGGCGTTGATATCCGTGACTATCTTACCCGTCTCAGCCTCAGTATGACTTCTGAGCGTAGGAGAAGCGTAGTGTTCCAGCTTTTTGGCGGTTTCCTCGTCAATCAAATTATTGTGTTTAAGAACCGCCACGCTCATTGAGTCGCAGGCTTCCCAATTGCCGCTCAAGACCTTGATGGCAATACCGATAGTGTTGCCCTCTTCAGTCCGCAACCCGATTCCGCGGACGCCTTCGGAACCAATCTTAGCGACCCCGCGGCCGCCTAACAAGGTCATAAAATCAGTATCGAACCGGGCGCGTCCTCCGACATATTTGGGGTGAGTGATCATGGCATGCTGGACTTTGCGCAGATAATCATCCTGCCCGGCGATCAGTTTGCGGTACATGCCGGCAATCGCTCGCAAGGGCATTAAAAAGGTCGGAGCGTTACAGCCGTCCACTCCCACAGGAATGCGTTCCTTACCGGAATAGTACTTGATCTTTTCGAATATTTTCTGCTGAACCGGGTGAGTGCTATCCAAGTAGTTTTCCAGATTCGCGCCTAAAATCTTGGCTAAGGCTAACATCCCGGCGTGCTTTCCGGAACAGTTATTATGCAGGGCGGTGGGACGCCGGCCTTGAATGGCCAGCTGTTCATAAATTTGCCGATCGAGCGGCGGATGTACTCCGCATTTCAGGTGATCTATCGTCAGGTCGATTTTCTTGAGCATCGAACTCACCGCATCGACGTGAAAATGTTCACCGTTGTGTGAGGCACACATGACAGCGAGTTCTTCCTCACTGAGTTTGTATTTTTCCATGGCGCCGGCTTCCAGTACGGCGACGGCCTGAAAAGGCTTGGCCGCACTGCGAATGAAGACGGGATAATCGGGTTCGCCGGCCGCGAATAACAGAGTATCTTTTTCATCCACGATTACGGCGTAGCCAACATGAAAACTTTCCACAGCCGAGCCGCGTAAAAATTTTGAAACCAAAAACATATCTGAATTTCTCCTTTAATCTTGTTCGATCGTAGTGTGAATCTCGGTCAGGGCGGACACAATCCCGGAACGAAGGGCGCGGTCCAAGAGCCACCGCCCGACTGAATAATAATCAATCTCGACCAGTCCTTGCAGGGTTTTGACCAGCTTAAGGTCCAAATTGCCCGCCAGAGTGACCCGGAATTTGTTCCGCAAGGCCACCCGCACGGTCCGCACAATCCCCTGCAACTCAGTCAGCCGATCATCCGGGTTTGGTTGAGCGGCTAAACTGTCTGTAGCCAATTCCACGGCATTGACGCGCAGGCGATAGGCGGCTTTCAGGGCGGCCAAGTCGGGTTTGATGCGCAAGGCTAAATTGAAATCGCGCGCCGCCTGAATATTATCCACCATTTCGCGGACCGCCGGCAGAGCCATTGACAGAGTCTGATCCGGGGCCTGGGGGTCAAGCAATGTGATCAGGTCGGGTTTTAGCTGCATGACGTGCTGGACAGCCACCGGATCCAATCCGGTGCGGATATTCAGACGTGCGCGGCTCATGAGCCGCATGGCCGGGACATTGCAGATGGCGGCAATTTCCGACCGGTAGGTGAAGCTGAATGCGCTGATCCCCTCAGCCTCCAGAAAGGCTAACAGCTGCAGAGGCTGGCTGAGTGTTGTCGTCAAGAGCGGACGCAGGTTAAGAAAGGGATCGATGTTTATTTCACAGTTTTGCATAGCTGGTCATTGTACAATTTCGGACGCATAGGCTAATTCCAAGTCTTCGAACTGGCCTTCCGTCAGCATTTTGCGGAGAACTTCCAAAGTCTCCGGATGCACATGCCCGATGGCGATGGCTTTGCCACTGCGCCGGGCGATCAATATCGCTTTATCAAATTGCGCCACAATTTCGCCTTTGTCGCGTTCATTATCAAGAAATACTGTTCGGAGTCCGGCGGGCACCCCGTTTTGGCGGGCGATTTCGTAAGCGACACTCCGCGGCGACGTGAGGCTATCAATGAAATACAAACCCTGCCGGCGCAGGCGATTGCTAATTATGCGCATCAGCTCCGGGTCGGCAGTCGCCAAAGAACCCATATGATTATTCAGGCCGACGGCTTCGGGGATTTCTCGAAATGCTGACTCCAAGCGTTGCTCGATGGCGCTGGTGGACATGCCGGGGGTAAGCAGATAATCCTGCTCACCACCCCGATAACCCTCGCCTTCCGGCTGCATCGGCATGTGGATAATGACCTCCTTGCCGCTCTCCCGGGCATTGGTGGCGACCCAGCGGGTAAAGGGATGTCCGGGAACGATAGAGACGGTGAGCTTGGCACTGAGCCGTAAAAAGCCCTTGATGACCTCACCGTTGCTATAGCCGAAGTCATCAATGATGATCACCAGGCGCGGGCGCGCGAGCGGCGGAATGACCGGACGCGGCGTGGCAGTCGTGGAGGCGAGTACGATAAAGGCAATCGAGCCAACCGGCACTGTCTGATAATCCACAACAATGGTAAATCCGCCGGCGGTAGTCAAATGATCGATTTTGCGTACCTGAAAACCTTTACGGGTCAGGAAAGCCTTTGTGGCCGCCAAAAGGGCTTGCCCGTTGTTGCCCGGCGGTAGTTCGAAGTTCATGGCCACTTTGTCGGGTATTTTGGAGGTCGTCGCAAGTTCCTTCAGCCCCTTTTCACGTAAAAAATTCCGGGCATCATCCAAGAGCAGGGTCTTACCCTCATAAAAGAGCCAACTTTTGGAGGGCGTCGAGAGTGGTAAAAAATAAATGATGAGAACAACGAACATTAAAACGAAAATCCCGTAAAGCGTTCCCAGGCGTTGTTCGTCGCGCCGCTTCTGACCCGCACTTTGTCTGGCACGGGATATTTTATGAACCGGTTTCATCGTTATAAAATGCGCCTGAAAGTACGAAATTCCCGGGGAATGTCAAAATCTGCCGGGGCCTGTCCCGGTAAGGGGTTGATGTACTCTAAAGGGGCATCTTTCCGTTACAGGGCAGACCGAATCAGGGGCAGCGCTGATCTAATTGCCGACCAGGATGAAAGCCGCCCAGTAAAAAGGGTGTTCGTAGCCCTTCTTGCGGATTGCCTGGCGCGCGGAACGCAGTGCCTGTTGCGGAGCGTTGGCCTGCTTCAGGGATAGGAAAAAACTGTTCGAGAGCGCGACTGTGGCATCCTCGGCGACCGACCACAAACTCATCAGTACATTGCGACATCCGGCAAACTGAAAGGCGCGCCCCAGACCACATGGCGACTCTCAGGACTGAAGGCCAGCACTCCAGCCCCGAAATTTTCACATTCCTGAGATTCATTGCCGTCAATGACAACGACGAATTTATCCTTCCGATAAGCTGCGTAGGCATCGCGCTGGCTGTCAGGACTAAAACCGAATGAATTATTAATCAAGCCCTGGTAGAGAGGACTCTCCTTGCCATCGATAACCACGATCCAATCCAGACCTGTATGGGCAAAATTGGCCAGCCGTTTGCTGTCGGGACCGAAAACCGGGGGATATTCAATGCCGTCATAGGCTTTGCCATTTTTCATATCCTCAGCGACGCACCAGACTTTTACCACCGGTGCGGATGATGATATACGCTACCCGACCCCCATCTTCTTGAACTGGATCACGTTGTTCAGGTCAGATTGATTCAATTCGTCCGCTGATTTCTCGAGCTCGGGGATTTTTTCCAGGGCGGCAAAAATGTAAATCGTCTCCCGCCCCGTGGTTTCGTCCAGGTAGAACAATTCCGCGGCATTCGGTATCCAGTAGCCGGCACCGATAATCATCGGATTGGTTTCCGTGTTGAAACCTTCATTGGGGAACAATCGGTAACAATTGCCGGCGGCATCTACCTGATAGATATAAACCCAGCACTGGTCGCTGGGCCGGACGAAAAGCGCATATCCGTCGCCAGACCGGAGAACTTCGCCTTCGGACAGCCCGCGCATCTGGCCCTCGGAATCCTCGGTATAAAATAAAACATCCAGCGAGATTTTGATATTCTTTTCATTGACGATACAGTCGAACTCCGTCTGCGGTATCTTGAGCAGGACACAGGCCATATAGCCTTTCTTATCTTTTTTTAATTTGCCAGTCCGCAGGTTTGTCCGCCAGATCCGGATTGGTGACCTGCTGACTGAAAATCAGCCGCTGAGTCATGATAAGGATGCCCAACGGCTTTATGCATTTAGAGTAGAATGGTCCCATGACTTTTCCCCTCCGTTCGTCTTTTTATCCCGGGGTTCTCACCCAACCGCACGACAATAACCGGAAAATATTCCGAACAATCTTGACCGCCTCCTTTGGTTCTGGAAATCCGTGATAACCATCGGGGATCGATCTATCTATGAGAATGGTAAAAACCAAATGTTTTTTCAACTCGGCAGGAGCCGTTGCGGGTCAGGGCCTGGATTTAGTCCTGCACCTGGTTCGAATCAGCGGGATGGGTGGCGCGGCTGTTGCTTTCATAGCTGACCAATAAAGACAAGGCCATCAGCAGAGCAACAATGACCAGCACT
>Ga0209610_1000810_pt1 | contig 16301 bp, 13 predicted proteins | sample LakKivw275mmetaG_FD_184137 | JGI IMG/M metagenome (GOLD analysis project Ga0209610, IMG submission 184137) | Anoxic lake water microbial communities from Lake Kivu, Rwanda to study Microbial Dark Matter (Phase II) - Lake Kivu water 275m metaG... | ecosystem: Environmental > Aquatic > Freshwater...
ACGAATCGGTTCTCTGATGGTTCCCGGGCTTATCGGAACAGCGGTCTATCAACTCAACGTCTTCATTGATACGATCTTTGCCTCCTTTCTTCCCAGCGGGAGTGTCTCCTACCTCTTCTTTGCCGATCGTCTCATGGAGTTTCCTCTTGGTATCTTTGCGATTGCGATAGGGATGGCTTCGCTTCCGAGCCTTTCAGGGCTTGCCTCACAGGGAAAAAGAGAGGAATTTAGAGAAACCCTTTCCTTCACCTTTCGCCTGACCTCTTTTATCAGTATCCCGGCCATGGTGGGGTTGATTGCCTTAAAGACACCGATTATCCATCTTCTTTTCGAGAGAGGATTGTTCGATCATCATGCCACCGAGATGACCGCAAAGGCACTCCTCTTTTATTCGGTTGGTCTCTGGGCGATTGCGGGAACCAGGACCGTGGTGCCTGCCTTTTACTCATTGCAGGATTCCTGGACACCTCTCAAGATCGCTCTCATCTGCCTGGGAGCGAACGTTGTGTTTAACGCCGCCCTCATTATCCCTCTCAAGCATGCCGGCCTGGCCCTGGCGACCAGTCTCTCCTCCACCTTAAACCTCATACTCCTCTTTCGAAAGCTCGCTCCCAGGTTGAGGGGGATGGAAATCATTCGAGATATCAAATCCCTTCTGAGAATCTTCCTCTCCAGCCTTCCGATGGGTTTAATTGCTTACTGGGTCTGCTCTTTTAGAGATTGGTCCGTAGGAGGGAATTCAGCCCAAAAAATTATGCTCCTTGGGACGGCCATTGTAATGGGCGTTGTGGCATACGGGGTTATCTCCTATCTGGCAAAAAACGAAGAGATGCTCTTTTTGTTGAGGGTTTTAAGAAGAGGAAAGCGGACACAATAGGTACCAAACAAGATCGTTCCAAACGCCGAGCAACGATACCTAATGGTTTGATTTGAATATTGGAATTTCCTATCTTTTGATTCTCATCCAGAAGAACAATCCAATCACTAAAGCAATCCCTATCAATTCCAAACCGACGGTCGAGAAAACGAGGAAGATAGCGGCAAGCGCAAACAGGAGGCGATGGAGCCAGCTCAGAGGGGACCAGACATGGCCGACGAGAGAAGCAGCCAGGCAGACCACCCCGAGGCCGGTCAGGCCAGCTCCTTTGATGATTTCGAAAGCCGTTCCGTTGAGAAGAAGGGCGGGCTGAAAGACAAAGGCAAAAGGAATCAAGAAACCTGCGATTCCTAATTTGAAGGCTTCGATTCCCGTGGACATCATCTCAGAACCAGCGAGATTTGCGGCGGCAAAGGCAGTAATGGCGTCCGGAGGAGTCAGATCTGAAAGCACGGCATAGTAAAAGACGAAGAGATGGGCGGAGAGAATAGCCACACCGAACTTTCCGAGGGCAGAGGCTCCTACGGTGACCGCAATAATATAGGCAGGGGTCGTTGGAATTCCGGTTCCGAGGACACTGACCACTAAAAAGACAAGGACCATTGCCATCAGGAGATTGTTAAAGGAGGCACTGAGCAGAACGCTTCCGAAAGCCAGTGCGGCCCCGGTACGGGTGAGAACTCCAACCACCATTCCCGATCCCGCCAGGGCCGTGGCAATGATGGCCGCATTCACCGCGGCCTGGAAAAGAGTATCCAGCAACTTTTTTGGTGTCATCCAGGTCTTTCGGTCTAAAAAACTGAGCCCGAAGATAATCAGAACAACATAAAAGGCGGATTTGGCAGGGGAATATCCATATCCCAGGAAGAGAATGACCAAAATGAATGGAAGAAAATAGTAACAGTGGCGAAGCATCGGGAGAATGTTCGGACGATCCTTACGGGGAATCCGGTCCATCCCCTGCTTTGCTGAGATAAAATGGACAACGAAAAAAAGGCCAAGGTAATAAAGCAGGGCAGGAATGACCGCGGACTGAATGATCTTAAAATAAGGGATGCCGGTGACCTCTGACATGATGAAGGCACCTGCTCCCATGATGGGAGGCATGAGCTGGCCTCCCGTGCTCGCAATGGCCTCGATGGCGGCAGACTGTTTAGGAACAAAACCTCCCTTCTTCATCAGGGGGATGGTGAAACTCCCTGTGGCATAGACATTGGCCACAGTACTTCCGCTAACCGTTCCATAAAGGGCGCTCGAGATCACCGCAATCTTTGCAGACCCACCTCTTGCCCATCCTGCGGCCCACACTGCAAAGTCAATGAGAAAGTTTCCTACTCCAGAGCTCAACATGAAAGCAGCAAAAATGATGTAGATGAATAGGATATTGGATGAGATCCCTGTGAGGAAGCCGAAGATACCCTCATCTCCTGCCAGAAACAAGACCTCCACCATCCGGGGGAAGGAGTAACCTTTGAATTTCAACAACCCCGGCCAATAGGGAGCTGTGGCGAGATAGAAAAGGAAGAAGGCAATGGTGATCGCCATCCAGCGGGAAAGGGCCCGGCGGCAAGCCTCCACCACCAGGATGACGAGGATTGACCCCAACAGGATCTCAATGGTCCTGACCTCATCCATCCCGACCATTCTAAAATTAAGCCTTTCAGCATCCCAGACAATATAAAACGGCCCTAAAAAACAGATGAGGGAAGCGATTCCATCCCAAAAAGAGGGCCGGTCTTTGGGCGACTTTTTGGTCGCGGGAAAGAGGAGATAGATTAAGGGAAGGAGCAGGAGAAGGTGGAGCCCGCGCTGGGTACGGGGTTCAAAGGTCCCATAGCCAGACGTGTAGAGGTGGAGCAGGGAAGCGAAAACTCCATAGATGATGACAAAAAATTTAATCCAGCCTCTCAGAGAGCGCACGGCATCGGTTCTATGAAAAGAATGCCCGCATCAATCCAGAAGGACCAAGCGGGCATTCTTTTTTATCAGGAAGACGGAGGTTATTTCAAAACTCCTTTTTCCTTATAATACTTTTCTGCACCCGGATGAAGGGGGATCAGGCCCAGTCCTGTAACTGCGTCTTTTAATTGATAGGGACCCAAAGAGCTATGGATCTTGCGAAACTGGTCAAGATTCTCATGGATGGCCTTGGCCATCCGGTAGGCCACATCATCAGCCACATTCTTATTGACAAGGATGACACTCCCCGCAATCGCAGTCGTTACATTCTCATTGGCATTGGCCGCTTTGGGATAGGTTCCTGCGGGGATTTTCCCTGACTCGATTCCGTATTGAAGAAGGCTTTTTAGGACTTCCGGAGAAAAGTTAATGATCCGGAGGGGACGCCCGATGGAGGCCTCTGTAATAGCTGCCCCTGGAATAGCCAGGAAGGTAAAAACAGAGTCCACATTCTTGTCCTTGAATTGGCTTGCCTGTTCGGCATAGGAACCCCTGAAGAACTTAAAACCCGCTCCCTCAAGGTCTTTATAGTTGACCTTATAGTGAGCGAGTACTTTCCGGAAAACCCATTCATCAGAAGTTCCGGCGGGTGAGATCGCCATCCGAAGGGCCTTTTTCTGCTTAAAAACTTCATCCATCGTCTTAATCGGACTATCGGCTGCCACATAGAAATGAAAGAAATTGAGGCTCATTCCTCCGGCAATGGCACGCAGGTTCGAATGTTTCTTGTCATAAGGATCCTCCCCATTCCAGGCTGCCACATTCAGAAAAGGAAGGCCCCATCCCAGCTCACAATCACCTTTGTCAACCAGCCTCGGGTTGACCGTACCACCCCCCGGGATGACCTTAATGGTGATTCCACCTGATTTTTCATGGATAATGTTGGAGATGCCTCCTGCAATAGCATACCATCCACCGCCGACACCGCCTGCTGTCCAGGTCAGGGTTTGGGCGTGGACCGATGAGACTACAAAGAGCAATGATAAGAGGATTGTAAGGAATAGTAATTTTTTCATTGAATGCCCCTCCTTCTTCAAAATTTGATTAAGTTTTATAATTTATAATGAGAAAAAAGTAAAGCCCCCCACCCACAGGGCGGGGCTTTCGGGTTAAGGTTTAGTGTTATTGATATTGTCGGCTTTAATCCCCGCCTACAAGGCGGGGCATTCAGCCGACTTTCCCGTAAAGAAAAAAATGGGCAGAATAAATTATCAAATGGGGAAAGTCTAATTTTCCTTCCTTTTATAAAGAGCTAAAATATTTACCTGAATCGGAATCAAAAGAACTTCACCATTTTAAGAAAGGCTGTTTTATGTTATGAATGAGTCAATCCTTTGGACCGTTCTTTCGGGAGGATATTTGCTCGGCATTATCCTGTTAGATACTCGTTTCCCTCGATTGACCGGAGATGTGGGGAATCCAAAAACCTTTCCTTTTCCTGTTCTGTATGAAAGGGTTGAAGGAGCCCTGCCCTCTAAGGTTATTCGGGAGAGGGATCCTTCCCTCCTTCCTCCCTTCATTGAGGCCGCCAGATCTCTGCGGAGTCAAGGAGCTCAAGCCATCACCACCAGTTGCGGATTCCTTGCCATCTGGCAGAAGGAGCTGGCCTCCGCTGTCAGGATCCCCGTACTCACTTCGAGCCTCATGCAGATCCCCTGGGTCCATGAGATGATGGGAAGGAAAGGCAGAATCGGGGTCTTTACCATCGATGCCTCTTCCCTGACGGAAGACCACTTCAAAGGGGTGGGGGCTGATGGGATTCCCCTTCTCATTCATGGGATGAAACAGGAGGGTGAATTCTATCGGGTCTATGCCGGAAACAACCCGGATTTAGATTATCAAAGAGCAGAAAAGGAAGTGGTGATTGAAATCTCCGGTCTGGTTAAAGAAAACCCTGATGTCCGGGCCATTGTCCTCGAGTGTGCGAATATGTCAGTTTTTAGAAAGGTGATCAGAGAGGCAGCCGGGATACCCGTATATGATCTCCTTACCCTGATCCACTTTTTCCGGTTGGGTTTGAGCGAGAGAGAAAGATGAAGAAAAGGGCGGATATCGTTATCATTGGAGGAGGAGTGATTGGCCTGAGCATTGCCTATCATCTCGTCCGGAAAAGGGCAGGGAGGATCATCCTCTTTGAGAAGGGGCAGTTGGGTGAAGGATCGACAAGCCGTTGTGTTGGAGGGATCCGGACCCAATTCTCCACAGAGATCAACATCCGTTTCTCTCTTGAGTCCATCAAGACCTTCGAACATTTTGAAGAGGAGTTTGGTATTGATCCGGAATTTAAAAGAATTGGGTACCTCTTTTTAGCGGCCACGGAATCCGAGATGAAGGTCTTTAGGGAGAACATGGACCTCCAGAAGAGGTTCGATATTCCTGTGGAATTACTGGACCCCGATGAGATAAGGACAAGGTGGCCTTACCTCACATCAGATGATATCGTGGGCGGAACCTTCTGCTCCCGGGATGGATATGCAGGGCCCAGTGAGGTTCTCACGGGGTTTGCCAATGGGGCCAAAAGGGCAGGAGTTGAGGTCCATGAAGGGGAAGAAGTCAGGGAGATCCTATTCCAAAGTGGAAAAGTCCAGGGGGTCAGGACCGGGAAAGAAGAGGTTGAAACTCCGGTTGTGGTCAATGCAGGAGGGCCTTTTGCCTCTCTGGTGGGAGAGATGGCCCGGATCAAAATCCCTGTGAAGCCCCTCAGGAGGCAGGTTTTCGTCACCTCACCTTTTCATCTCACAGACCGGACGATCCCGCTGACAATCGATTTTCACCGGGGATGGTACTTCCGACAGGAGGTGGACGGGATACTTCTTTCGGGCCCCCTGGATAAAGAGCCAGGGTTTAATATCCAGATCGATTATGAAGCTATGGCCGAAGCCTCGGAGAATGCAATCTACCGCGTGCCTGCTCTCGAAAAGGCTCAAATTGCCAGAGGATGGGCAGGGCTTTACGAAATCTCTCCGGACCACCATGCGATTTTAGGAAGGGTTCCTGAACTGGAAGGGTTTATTTTAGCCAATGGGTTTAGCGGCCATGGGTTCCAGCACAGCCCTGCGGTTGGAAAGGTCATTGCAGAATTGATCGTGGAAGGAGAGGCAACCACCATTGATCTCTCTTCCCTCTCGATTGACCGTTTTAAAAAAGGAGAGTTGATCCTGGAACCGATGACCGCCTTCAAGGAGTAAATGGAGAATCCATTTCTCCTCCGCTCTTTTTACCGGAAGGCAAGGTTGAGGAGAGATGGGCGAGAGAAAATGGAGGTCAGGTGATGAACCGAAAAAAGGCTTTGATGATATTGGTCCCCTTCGCCCTTTCTTTGTTATCGGCCTTTCCTTCGATGGCCATCGATAGCCAATCAAACCGGGCGACACTCAAGGGCCTTCCTGGAGTAGGCGTATTGGTGGAGAAGTTGCCTCCGGAAATTGAAAGGGAAGGCCTCAGGAGAGATCAGTTGCAGATGGACGTGGAGTCTCAACTTAAGAAAGCGGGGGTCAAGGTATTTTCAAAAGAGCAGTGCACAAGGGTTCCGGGAGAGCCCTATCTCTACATTAATTTGAATGTGAACGTCGCAAAGACTGAGAGCGGAATCTATCCTTACACGGTTGATATCATGCTGATCCAGAAGGTCTCCCTCATGAGGGATCCCAAACGGGTGACCTATGCCGTGACTTGGTCAACCGGCGGAGTGGGTTCAATCACTAAGTCCATCGTGAGTCAGCTTCGGGAGAATGTGGCGGAGGTCGTCCATGTCTTCATTCAGGCATTCTTGGATGAAAATCCAAAATAAACGGGAAATGAGCCATAGGAGGTGAGAAATAAGGAAAATGGCTTGAAATATTTAAGAAATTAGGTTATTTAATAATAGTATTAATCAATACAAAAGAATTTAGTATTTTGACACCACTCCCCGTCATTGCGAGCCCGAAGGGCGCGGCAATCTCATATTTAACTGGATGGCTCGTCGTCCCGATAAATCTGGACTCCACGCAATGACAACCTATTTGATGCGTTTATATTATTACAAAAATGGTGAGGTTCTGAAATGGCAAAGGTATGTGATATTTGCGGGAAAGGGGTTGTCTTTGGTCATAACGTGAGTCACGCCAACAATAAGACCCAGAAGGTCTGGTATCCCAATCTCCATAAGGTGAAGGCAATCAAAGAGGGGAAAACCGTCCGCATGAAGGTCTGTTCGAGATGCCTTCGTTCAGGATGGGTGACCAAGGCTGTCTGATCACGTAAGGGAAAAAAGCGGGGACGAGGATCTGCGTTCCCTGTTAAGATTCTGCCTGTGTTTCGATCCTCAATCTTTCTACGCGGTGAACCCCTTTAATCTTTTCAATACCTTTGACCACCCTTTTGAGATGGTTTAAATCACTGACCTGAAGCTCAAAAAGGCCAATGGCCTTTTTATCGTCGGTGGTGTCCACCCTGGCATTGGTGATATTGGCTCCGCCGGAAGAGATCGAACTGCTGATCTCAGCCAGCAGCCCTTTTTTATCCTCGGAATAAATACGGATTCGCACCGGATAGGTGTACTCTTTTTTTGAGTCCCATTCGACTTCTACCTTCCGGTTCGGATCATCATCCACCACATTCTGGCAATCGGCCGTATGAATAGTTACGCCCCGGCCACGGGTGATAAAACCCACCACCTTATCTCCGGGAACGGGGTTGCAGCAACCGGCATAGCGAACCATCACATTATCAATCCCCTTGATCAGAAGGGCATCCCTTGGACTGGCCCTTGTGATTTTCTGGATGAGACTCTTCAGTCGACCTTCTTCTCTTCCCTCTTTTTGCTCCAATTTTTCAGGGGGGAGAAGCCTTCCGATGATCTGATTGGCCGTCACCTTCCCGTAACCGATCGCTACGATCAAATCTTCTACTCCCTGGAAGCTGAATTCCGAAGCCACTTTTGCCAGTTCCCCGGACTTCATGAGTTTAGCCTGCTGGAGGTCGTATTTTCGAAGTTCCTTATCCAGAATCTCTTTGCCCAAGGCGATTGACTTTTCTCTTTCTTCGGCCTTGAACCACTGCCGGATTTTCGTTTTTGCCCGTGAGGTCTTAACAAATTTAAGCCAGTCCTTGCTGGGTTTCTGGTTGGGAGAAGTGACGATTTCGACCGTATCCCCGCTTTTGAATTCGTATTTCAGGGGAACCAGTTTACCGTTGACCTTTGCGCCCACGCAATGATGACCGATATCGGAATGTATGCTGTAAGCGAAATCAACCGGGGTGGCTCCCACGGGAAATTCTTTCACCTCACCCTTTGGAGTGAAAATATAGACCTCATGGGGGAAGAGGTCGACCTTCACGCTTTCAATGAATTCAGCGTCGTCCTTTAAATCGCGCTGCCATTCCAGGAGTTGCCTCAGCCATGTAAACCGTTTATCGTCCGCCTCATCAAGTGGTTTTCCTTCCTTGTATTTCCAGTGCGCGGCGATTCCCTCCTCCGCAATCTTATGCATATCCTGGGTACGGATCTGTATCTCAACCCGTTCCCCATAAGGCCCGATCGCGGCCGTATGGAGGGATTGATACATATTCTCTTTCGGAAGGCCAATATAATCCTTGAATTTTCCAGGAATGGGTTTCCAGAGGGAGTGAATGATTCCCAGTACATCGTAGCATTCTTTGATGGAGTGAACGACGACCCGGAAAGCAGTAATATCATAGACCTGATCAAAATCAATATTCTGATCTTTCATCTTCATGTAGATGCTGTAAATCTGTTTGAGACGGCCGCTTACTTCCCCCTCAATACGATTCTCATAGAGTTTCTTCATCAGCGTTCGGTTCACTTCATCGATATAACGAGACCTCTCTTTCTCCTTTTTTGCAATTCTTTTCCGGATATCTTCATAAAGGTCAGGGTAAAGGTGCTTAAAGGCGAGGTCTTCAAGTTCTGTTTTAATCCAGTCAATCCCGAGGCGGTTGGCTAAAGGGGCATAAATATCAAGAGTCTCCTGGGCGATCTTCTTCTGTCTTTCCGGGGTATGGTACTGTAAGGTCCGCATGTTATGGAGACGATCAGCCAATTTGATGAGAATTACCCGGATGTCGTTTACCATGGCAAGGATCATCTTCCGGAAATTCTCAGCCTGGTCTTTCTCGGAGGACTTCAGGGAGATCTGGCTGATTTTGGTCACCCCATCCACCAATTGAGCAATTTCTCTCCCGAAGCGGTCCTGGATCTCCCTCAGAGTGGTTAAGGTATCTTCGACAGTGTCATGAAGAAGCCCGGTGGCCAAGCTCGCCACATCGAGTCTTAGCTGGGTTAAGATTCCGGTGACCTCCAAAGGGTGAATGAGGTAGGGTTCTCCGGAAAGTCGGACTTGGCCCAGGTGGACTTTGGCGGAAAAGACATAGGCCTTTTCCAAGAGGTCCGTGTCCGCATTTGGATGATAGGAGGTCAGGCGATCTAAAATGTCATTGAATCTCAACATTTTAATCTCATATTACTATAATTGAGGGAAAATTCAAGGGGTTGGTTCTTGACCAAATTTGGTAAAATTTTCATTGAGCGGTTTTTCACGGGAAAGTCGGCTGGATGCCCCACCTTGTAGGCGGGGATGAAAGCCGACATTATTAATGAAACTACATTAACCCGAAAGCCCCGCCCTGTGGGCGGGGAGCTTTATTTAAGAAAAAGTTTTGACAGGGCTGGAAATGAAATCTATAATGGGCTTCATTAAAATTTAAAGGGGAAGAGATGAAACGCGGGCTGGTGATCCTTTTTGTCCTCATTGGGATGGCAGGGCTTCTCTACTATTTTTTTGCGAAAGAGAATGGGGAAGGAAACTCTTCTATCAAAGTTTCTGGAAATATTGAGACCACAGAGGTGAACATCGGATTCAAGATCTCCGGAAGAATTGTCAGCCTCTCTGTCCAGGAGGGGAATTGGGTGAAGAAAGGAGAGGTGATTGCGAAGCTGGATGATGAAGACCTCCGACACCGTCTGGAAGTAAGCCGAGCCGCCTTCAGATCAGCCCAGGCAAAATTGGAAAAATTGCTTGCAGGCTCAAGGCCGGAGGAGATCAGGGAGGCAGAAGCCGCTTTTCAACAGGCCCAATTCGATGTCGGAAATAAAAAGACCCAGTTAGAACGGATGAAGGCCCTCTATGACCGGCGAGTCATTCCAAAGGAAAGCCTGGACAATGTGGAGACAGGTTGTCATATGGCAGAGGCTCAACTTCAGCGTGCGGAAGAACACTATAAGCTGGTTAAAGAAGGACCGAGAAAAGAGGATATTGAGGAAGCCAGGGCACAGGTGGAGCAGGCACAGGCCTCCCTGAAACTGGCAGAGACCCAGTTCAGTTATACGGTTCTTTCTTCCCCGATCACCGGGGTAGTCCTGGTCAAATCAGGAGAGATAGGTGAAGTTGTCAATCCAGGGACAACGATCCTGACCCTGGCAGATATCCGGAATGTCTGGCTGAAGGCCTACATTCCGGAAACGGAACTCAGCCGAATCCGATGGGCTCAGGAAGTGATCATCACCACCGATCTGAAACCAAAAAAGGAATACAGGGGAAAAGTCTCCTTTATCTCTTCTCAGGCTGAATTTACACCCAAACAGATCCAGACCGAAAAAGAGAGGGTCACCCTGGTCTATCGCATTAAGGTAGATATCCCCAACCCTTACGGGGAATTAAAGCCGGGAATGCCTGCTGATGGACGAATTCTACTGACATCGCCGACAGCGCAGAAACCATAGCTTTTTCCAAACCATCTTCAGACCCGATATATGCTTTCCATCCAAACGACCAATCTGACAAAGACCTTTGACTCCATCATTGCCATTAACCGACTGAACCTTGAAGTGAAGACCGGTGAGATCTTCGGCCTGGTAGGGCCGGATGCCTCCGGGAAGACAACCACCCTCCGGATGTTATGCGGGATTCTTTCACCGGATGGAGGAGAGGCAAGAGTGGCAGGCTGTGATATCCAGAAAGAGAGAGAAGTTTTGAAAGAGAGAGTCGGATATCTCCCCCAGCGGTTCGGACTTTATGGTGATCTCACCGTACTCGAAAACATACACTTCTATGCCGATCTTTACCGGGTACCCAGAAAAGAGAGAAGCGGGCGGATCCAAAGGCTCCTTCAATTTGCCAATCTCGAGCCCTTTGTCAAACGAAAGGCACAGGATCTCTCCGGCGGGATGAAACAGAAATTAGGATTGATCTGCGCTTTGATCCATACCCCCCGGCTTCTTTTCCTGGATGAACCGACCACTGGAGTGGATCCCCTCTCCCGGAGGGATTTCTGGGTGATTCTCTATGGCCTTCTGAAAGAGGGAGTGACTATCCTCTTTTCAACCTCTTATCTTGATGAGGCGGAACGATGCAGCCGGGTGGGTTTAATCCATGGAGGGGAACTATTGATTGCGGATACGCCTTCTTCGGTGAAGGCCAGACTCAGGGGGACCATTCTCGAACTTCACCTCGAAGAGCGTCAGAAGGGGATGAGGGTTTTGGAAGGAGTCGAAGGCATCCGGAGTTCCGTCTTATCCGGAGATAAGATCCATCTGCTGGTAGATGATCCTAAAAAAGGGGAGAAGATCATCCGTGAGGCTCTCGAGGGGGAGGGGATGGGAATTTTGGGTCTGGTTGAGGTAAGGCCTTCTCTTGAGGATGTCTTTGTCTCGATGGTGAAAGACAAATCATCCCATCCCCCTTTCACCAAAGGGGGATAAGGGGAGGATTATGATTTTCCGTTGGAGCGTTCACCATGACTCCCTACGCTGTTGAAGTAAAAGACCTCGTCAAAACATTTGGTGATTTTATTGCGGTGGATCATGTCGAGTTTCAAGTGAAGACGGGGGAGATCTTTGGCTTCTTAGGACCCAATGGGGCTGGAAAGTCGACCACCATACGGATGCTCTGTGGACTATTGATGCCCACTTCCGGAGAGGGGAAGGTCGCTGGTCTGGATATCCTCCGGGAGCCTGAGAGGATCAAACAGGTCATCGGTTATATGTCTCAAAAATTCTCTCTCTATGACGATCTCACCGTAATCGAAAACCTCCGTTTTTTTGGTGGGATATACGGGCTTACCGGTTCATCCCGAGAAGAGAGAGAGCAACAGGTCCTGGAGATGGTCGGGCTTGGGGAGCTCTCCAATCGTATCACCCGGACGCTGGCCGTGGGCTGGAAGCAGCGTCTCGCCCTGGGGTGTGCAATACTTCATCAGCCCTCCATCCTCTTTCTCGATGAACCCACCTCCGGGGTTGATCCGATCTCCCGAAGAAATTTCTGGAGCCTGATTCAACAGATGGCGAACCAGGGGGTGACCGCCTTCGTCACCACTCATTATATGGACGAGGCTGAATATTGTGACCGATTGGCCCTGATCTATCAGGGAAAGATTATTGCCCTCGGAACTCCTACGGACTTGAAGATCCAGACCCTTTCTCAGGGAATCTTAGAGGTGGAATGCGATCCACTCATCCCGGCCCTTGATCTCCTCAAGAGGGAGCCCTGGATTCTTGAGGTGGCCGTTTTCGGGAATAGCCTCCATGTGATTGGAAAAGAAGGAATCCAGTTAGAGCAGGAGATCAGGACTCTCTTCTCAGGGCATAGGGTTCTTTTGAAGCGGTTGGAATGGATCAGGGCCTCACTCGAAGACGTCTTTGTTTCATTGATTGAGAAAGAGGAAAAAAAGTGAATCCTTCACGGACATGGGCGATTTCGAAAAAGGAATTTATCCATATCTATCGGGATTGGAGGAGCCTGGGTCTGGTGATCCTGATGCCTGCGATCCTCATGCTTCTCTTTGGGTATGCCGTAACGCTCGATGTCAAAAAAGTCCCCCTGGCTGTATTAGATCATGACCGGACGCAGGAGAGCCTCTCCTTTATCCACCAGTTCAGCGGTTCTCCCTACTTCGCCCTTCCTCTTTTCGTGCGAGATGAAAAGGAGATCAAGCGGTTGATCGATGAGGGCAGGGTGAAGATGGGTCTGGTGATCCCCTGGAATTTTTCAGAGATCGTTGTGGGGGGGAAGAAGAGTTCTGTTCAGGTGCTATTGGATGGTACGGATTCCAATGCGGCCAATATCATCCTGAGTTATGTTCAGGCGATCGCCCGGCAGTATACGCAGGAAAAGACCTTTCTGAAGATTGAACGAATGGGGAGAAAGAGACCCAATCCACCTGTGGAGGGCCGGACAAGGGTCTGGTTCAATGAAGAACTGGAATCGAAGAATTACTTTATTCCTGGACTGGTGGCAGTGATCATGTCCATCATTGGAGTGCTTCTCACCGGTCAGGTCATTGTCCGGGAATGGGAGAGAGGGACAATGGAACTCCTCATCTCCACCCCTGTTCGGAAAGAAGAGTTGATCATCGGAAAATTACTCCCTTACTTCCTCATAGGCCTCTTAGATCTGTTTTTAGCCTTTTTCATGGGGAGATGGGTTTTCGAGGTTCCCTTCAGAGGAAACCCCCTTCTTCTTGTTCTTCTCTCCTGTGTCTACCTGTTCGTCGCTCTCGCTCTCGGCCTCATCATTTCCACAGTTGCTAGGACACAGATCCTTGCCAATCAGATGGCGATGGTGATCGGGTTTCTTCCCACCTTTCTTCTTTCAGGATTTACCTTTTCCATTTCGAATATGCCGGCCTGGCTTCAGCTCATCACTTATGGGATTGCTCCGCGGTATTATGTGACCATTCTGAAAGAGATCTTTTTGAAAGGATCGGATATCTCTTTTCTCTGGAAAGAAACACTGATCCTGGTCACAATGGGAATGGCCGGACTTTTGGTAGCAACGAGGATTTTTAAGAAGGAATTGCGATAATAAAAATAAAAGTTTTTAGGTTAAGGCTAAGATGCCAGTTACGTCAAAGGGTTAGGTCATTAGTGTGAAAAATCTTTAATCATCATCCTTAACCTCATTACCAAACGGGCCTCCTAACCATAGCCTAATACCTTTCACCAATGGAAGGATCTATGTTTAAACGAGTTCGATACCTTTTTGTCAAAGAGTTGATCCAGGTCCTAAGGGATAAGCGGCTCAGAATTACCCTCATCCTTCCTCCTATTTTTCAGTTAATCGTCTTCGGGTATGCCGCCAATCTGGATGTCAAACACATTGCGACCGCCTTTCGGGATCTTGACCAAAGTGTGGACTCAAGGGAACTCATTGCTCGATTCGTGAGCTCAAAATATTTCGATACCGTGGCTTATCCGGAGAACCCGGGAGAGATCGAAACCCTTATCAAAAAAGGGAAGATCGCGCTCAGCATTGAGATTCCGAGCGGCTTTTCGAAGAAACTGAAAAAAGGGGACACCGCAGTGGTCCAGATCATTGTCGATGGGACGGAGTCCAATACCGCCATGATTGCCCTGGGCTATGTGAGTCGAATCCTTTCGGAATACTCGACCGCAGCAATGATCAGAAGACTGAATCAGGAAGGGATGATTGATTTTGAGGAGACCGGAGTGGAAGTGGAAAATCGGGTCTGGTTCAATCCCAATCTGGAAAGCCGGTACTTTTATGTCCCGGGTGTCGTCGCCTCCATTGCCCTTCTCATTCCCATTATCCTGACCGCCCAGGCGATCGTCAGAGAACGGGAGATTGGGACACTTGAACAGATGATGGTGACCCCAATTCATTCCTGGGAATTGATTGTCGGAAAGACCATTCCTTTTGCGATGATTGGTTTCCTCGACGTGATCATGATCGCCCTCATCGGGGTATTCTGGTTTAAAGTCCCTCTTCGAGGAAACCCCCTGGTTCTTCTACTTGGAAGCCTCCTCTTCTTGATGAGTTCCGTGGGAATTGGACTCTTTATCTCCACCATCTCTTCGACCCAGCAGCAGGCCCAGATCTCAACTTTCTTCTTTGTCATGCCTGCTTTTATCCTCTCCGGGTTTGCCTTTCCCCTGGAAAATATGCCCCAGTGGCTCCAATATGTTACTTTTATCAGCCCATTGCGATACTTCCTGATCATCATCCGGGGCGTCTTTTTGAAGGGAGTGGGGTTGGATATCCTCTGGACCCAGATGGTCGCATTGGCGGTATTGGGAGGGCTCATGATCCTTTTAAGCTCCCTGAGATTCCAGAAGAGGCTAAAATAAAATGAGTAACGGAATATTGGAAGAATGGAATATTGGAATAATGGGTTTTCGAGACAAGAATTATTTTTTGGGTATCCATTAATTCATTGCTTTTTCATATTATTCCATTATTCCACCATTCCATTTTTCCAGAAGACTGGACTATAGGTGAAATTTCATGCAGCGGCTCCTCATGAACATTTATCGAACCCTCTATCAAGCGTATGGTCCCCGGGACTGGTGGCCAGGGGAAACGCCCTTTGAGGTAATGGTAGGGGCCATTCTCACGCAGAACACCTCATGGAGGAATGTGGAGAAGGCGATCGTGAAACTGAAAGAGGAAGGGTCCCTCAGCAGCGAAGGAATCCGGAAACTCAAAAAATCGAGGTTGGCCTCCTTGATCCGATCTTCAGGTTATTACCGGATCAAAACAGACCGGTTGAAATCTTTTGTGGACTTCTTATTTGAGGAATATCATGAAGATATAAAGAAGATGGGGGGAGAGAGGGTAGGGGAGTTGAGGGAAAAACTCCTCGGTGTAAAGGGAATTGGACCCGAAACAGCGGATAGCATCCTGCTCTATGGTCTGAAGAAACCCATTTTCGTTGTCGATGCCTATACGAAAAGAATCCTTTCACGACACGAGGTGATTTCAAAGAAAGCCTCTTACGATGAGATCCAGAAGCTCTTTATGGATCATCTCCCCCTTGATGAAAGATTATTCAATGAATATCATGCATTGCTCGTCCATCTCGGGAAGACGGTCTGCAAAAAAACACCGAAGTGTGAACTCTGTCCCTTAAAAAGGGTGAAAATAGGAAATAGAAAGTGAGAAGTTAGAAATATTTTCCATAAGCTGCTGTTCATAGTTTATAGTTCATTGTTCATTGTAATGAAATGGCTTACTGGGAAAAAGAGATTCGGAGTCTGATGGGGAAGGCCATCCATCGTTTTGGATTGATCCAGGACGGGGATCGCATCCTTGTCGGCGTTTCGGGCGGAAAGGACAGTTTCACCTTACTCCACCTTCTTCATGAACGAATCAAGCGGGTTCCCATCAGGTATGAATTGTTTCCGGTCCATATCGACTTAGGGTTTGGGCCCGGACGGGTGGAAATCCTGAGGAGTTTTTTTGAAACCCGAGGCCTTCCCTATCACATCGAATTCACCGATATCGGGAGAAAGGCGAACAGTTCTGAGAATCGAGAAAACCCCTGTTTTCTCTGCTCATGGGAGCGAAGAAAGAGGCTTTTTCAGATGGCCCATCGTTTCAACTGTAATAAGATTGCCCTTGGCCATCACAAGGATGACATCATTGAGACCCTTTTCCTCAATATTTTTTATAGTGCCGAGATCAGCACTATGCTCCCCCGTCAAACCCTGTTCAAGGGAAAGATCACC
>Ga0209610_1000811_pt1 | contig 16300 bp, 13 predicted proteins | sample LakKivw275mmetaG_FD_184137 | JGI IMG/M metagenome (GOLD analysis project Ga0209610, IMG submission 184137) | Anoxic lake water microbial communities from Lake Kivu, Rwanda to study Microbial Dark Matter (Phase II) - Lake Kivu water 275m metaG... | ecosystem: Environmental > Aquatic > Freshwater...
GCGGAACAGCGCCTCCCACCCACCGCCTTCCGGGACAGAGCCCCAGGTCTGCGAAGCAGCCGTGCTCGGCTGCGCCGCTGCCGCTGAGCCGGGCTGTGGCTTTGTGCCGGGCAAGGACTGGTTCAGAAAGTCCTTGATGGTATTCAGCATGGAGCCCTCATCCACCTGAGGACGGGGCTGGGGCCTGCCCGTGCCGGCCATCGGCTTGGTCAGCGAACCCATGAGGGCGCCAAGCAGTTCGTTTGCCAACCTGTCGGTATCTCTCTCGTTCGCCATGTGACCCTCCTAGCGCTTGCCGACTTTGCGAACGATCCACAGCAATAGAAGCGCTCCAACCAGGGCGATCAGGTAGGACACAATCGCACTCATTGCGAACTGCGTGGCGAGAAGGTAGGCAAAGAGGAGAGCTCCCACCACGCCCGTTATGAGATCGCCCACGAGGCCGAACGGGCTGTCCTTCTTGAAGATGCGCGGCGCCAACCAGCCGAGGACGGCGCCTATCGCCACCCACACGATCAACGCATACACCGGCATATTCGTACTCCTTTCCATTCCGTTCTGACTGTGCTGCGAGTCTTCGACGACACCTGTGCCCCCTTGAACCGAGTGTCACCTCCTCACATGCCGACCACCGCCTCCGTCTTCCCGCGTCCAATCAACCCTACCCGAGCCCGGCAGTCACCGCGGTCCGGCACGTGCACTCACCTGCGGAGCTTCTCGAAAAGCTCAGAGGCCCGGTAAAGCACACGCCCGGAGCCGACGCGATAGCCCCATTCCCGGTTCTCCAGGCGCACGAACTCCGCGTCGTCGGGTATGAGACCAAGCTTGATAGCCCTCTCGAATTCCCCCACCATGCTGTCACGCTTTCCGGGCACGCCGAGGGTCCGGTACTCCTCCTCAAGCTCCTGCTGGGTATACGCGTGGATGCCGGTGAGTTGCGCCGCTGTGGGCGAGAGGCCATGGCGGCGTGCTTCCCGGAACGCCTGCGCCTCGCTCACCGCGACTATCGCCTTGGGTCCGTTCTCAGTCATGACCGACCAGAGGCCGATACTCTTCCCCGGCACGATCTGAGCGGCCATGCCCGTTGGTCTCGGCGCCTGGGGTGCGACAGCAGGACGGACGACAGGCTTCGGCTCTTCCTTCGGTACCTCACGGCGCAGTCCCATGGCCGCTTCCATCTCCTGGACGTGGCGCCCCATCACATCCTCACGCTCTCGCGCATGACGCGCATGCATCGCTTCACGCTCGCGCACATGGCGGCGGTACATCCCCTCCCACTCGACTGGGGTCGTCGCGGCGGCTACAGGAGCGACAGACTGAGCGGGCGCAGGAGCGCCCGCCTGCGGCCGCGGCTTCGTGCCGGGCAGCGATTGGTTGAGGAACTCCTTGATGGTGGTCAGCATGGAACCTTGGTCGACCTGCGGCTGAGACTGTGGTCTGCCAGTACCAAGCATTGGCTTGGTAAGGGAACCCATCAGGGCACCGAGCAGTTCGCTGGCCATCCTTTCGGTGTCTCTCTCGTTCGCCATCTGAACCTCCTGGCAGCGATGTCCGGCTGCCCGCGTCAGTGCACCGCATCGGCGCAACCGGCACGGGCGTCCATTTTCGAGTCTAGACACGCGGTCTCGAAGTGTCAAGCTGAGGCGCGGCTCGTCGCGGAGTGCCCCTCAGCTTGAGTGGTTCCGGGGACCAGGTCGGGCATGACCCTGCCGTTTACCTGCACACCCCACACAGCGTTGTACGGAATGAGCAGCGACGCCGCCGGGACCGCCGGGCGGCTGCCGTGACTCGTACTCCGGCTCCAGGCGATAGCTGCCCGCCCAACCTTCGGCGAGGCTGGCTCCTCCGCATGCAGGCGGCGTGACGGAGAAGGAGAATCCCTGCCGCATCGAGAGTCGAACGTGAGGGGCAGCAGTCAATACGGACGATTGGAGGTGCCGAATGTGGAACAACGACAGGACTCCGGAAGCGAAGCAGCTTGCAGTAGTGGGGGACATGAATCTGGGAGACTCCCAGATGGCTGAGCAACTGTACAACAGCGCAGGACTGAATCCGGTGGTCGAGGCAGGACTGAAGGACTACGACAAGCGGCTTCAACAGGAGGACCGGGTTCTGACCAGGGTGCTTGGCCCGCGGGCAAGCGATATCAGGGGATACGGAGAGGCGGTCGCCAAGAGGGTCGCCCTGGCAGTGTATGCCCTGCTCAACAGGCAGTATGGCGGGCAGATGGGAGACCTCAGGTCGTACATCATGGCGCTGGAGGACGAACGCAACCGGGCGAACGCCAGATACGATGAGCTGATGGGGAGAGTGGTTGGGACCCTGGGTGAAGAGTACAAGGACCTGAGAACCGACTCCACGACGTTCATGGAGAAGCTCACCACGGTACTGGGCGAGGATCTCAAGCAGTCACGGGTCGACCATGGACTGCTTGCTGAGAAGCTGGCCGACATCGACGGGTTGAGGTCGCAGATCAGGAACCTGACGCAGGGGAGGGAACGGCTGCGGGAAGAGACAGCGGAACTGCAGTCGACGATAGACGGCCTCCAGTCCGTGAGAGCGGCGCAGGCCGCCGAGATAGCGCACCTGAACGATGTCCGCAACGGCGCCGGCGCGGCGGCAGACGCGCTCTCGGCGACAGTCCCGCACAAGGAGATAGGGGAAGCACTGGGGACCGAGGTGTATACCTATCTGCTCAAGGATTCGAGGGTTCCCCGGACGGTCATAGACGGAGTGGGCAAGTTCATTGACTTCAGGAAGTACCTGCGCATGGCGGCCGCACGAGGAGCTGAAGAGGCGACCAGGCAATCGGCCCAGACGCTGCGCGACGCCCTGGGCGCGTGAGAGACGTCAGTGCCGCGCACGAGGGGCACGGCGAGCGCAGCTCCCACACCAAACCGCTCGCGGCTGCGGCGGCCGCGGTTGTGCCGGCTCGCCTCCTGCGCCGGTCCTCCGACCGGCGACAGCTCACGTATCCACTGGTTCCACGGATAGAAGGACGGCAGCGCCGTCTTATGCGCGTCAGTCACGCGGGCCGTGCGTGGCCCCTCGCGAGCTTCGCTCGTTTCTTCTTGCGGCCACCGTCTCGTGTTGGCGCGACAGGACAACGGCGACCGGCATGCGTGGTGCGTGTTGCGAAGCGGAACGACCCCGTCAGGACAGGGAGGAAGAATCAAAGGGAGAACCTGGCAAGACTCGGGAGGCTGGTCGGGGTGAGAGGATTTGAACCTCCGACCACCTGAACCCCATTCAGGTGCGCTACCAGGCTGCGCTACACCCCGTACCTGCCGACAAACGGTATGCTATCATATCGCCGTTCGTGCAACAATCATCCGCAAGGACCGAGGCCGTTCGAGAATGACGAAGAAGACACAGAGCACACACTCGCACCTCAATCTGTCAACCCACGCCACCTCCAGAATCGAGAGACAGGCGAGAATCCAGCGCTGGCTCGTAATCGGCAGCGCTGTCTTCCTCGGAGCCGTCGTGCTCGTGGTCGCCATCGGTCTCTACGTCGACCGGATAGCGCCGCGAAACGAAGTGGTGCTTGAGGTCAACGGCCGGGAGTTCACTCTGGGGTACTACACCGACGCGCTTGCGACCTACAGCAAAGGGCTGAGTGCAATCCAGCTCGCCACGGTGACCGACAGTCTGGCGACGCAGATTGCCCGTGAGGAGATCGTGCGACAGGGCGCGGCGGTCGAGGGCATCGTCCCCACCTCTGCAGAGATCAAGGACATTCTGAAGAAGCAGAATACGCCGGACAACGCCGCCACCAGAGACATGGTTGCGGCGTCCCTCGCCTCCACCGCGGTGCGGGAGCGCTACAAGGCTCAGCTTCCGTCCACCATGGAACAGGTGAGGTTCGAGATCATGCTCGTCGAGAGCAGGCCGGTTGCGGCCGAGGTGGAGGCGGCGGTCGCTCGAGGGGAGCCGCTCACCGGCCTCGTTGAGCAGTACTCGGTGAACACCCAGATCCCGGTGACACAGGAGTACGTCCCCATCGAGCTACTCTCGAACACAGACGTGGCCAACATGTGCCGGACGCTCAGCCCGGGACAGACGGCCATAATCCTTGATGAGAAGACCGTGAAGACGGTCGGCTACTGGCTCATCGAGGTGGTGGACCGTGCTGACGATGGTTCGATACTGCCGAGAATCATGTTGCTCGGAACGAAGGAGGAGGCGCTCGCCGCGAAGGCGCGCCTCGCGACGGAGGACTTCGCCACGGTGGCGAAGGAGGTCTCTCAGTCCACGGTCACAGACGAGGGCGCTGAGCTCGACTGGCTTGCGCCGGAGGACGTCGTCACCGCCGCCTTCAACGAAGCCGCGTTCGCGCTGGAGCTCAATACCGTCAGCGAACCCATCAGAGACACCGAGGTACAGACCAGGGGCGGCTACTGGTTCGTCAGGCTGCTCGACCGCTCGGAGCAGACGCTTTCGGCAACAAACGCCGAGTCGCTGGCCGCCATGTCGGTCAACGAGTGGTACACTGCGCTGGCGGAAGTCGCCGTGACCGAGGTGAAGCTCACCGCGGCTCAGAAGACCTGGGCTATCGGACAGATCTCTTAGCGATATGATCAGGCAATGCGCGAGATAGGAGTCGGGCTTCTCGGGCTGGGCGTCGTCGGAAGCGAAGTCGCCAACGTGCTCCTGCAGCGCTCTTCCCGGCTGTCCGAACAGGTCGGCGCCGCTGTGTCACTGAGACGCGTCCTGGTGAGGGACGTGTCCAAGCCTCGCCCCTATCCCGTGCCCTCCGGACTGCTGGTGACCGACCCTGAAGCCGTGCTCAACGCCCCCGACGTTGACATCGTCATAGAGCTCATCGGAGGCGAGGAGCCTGCCCACGAGTACATGCGTCGCGCCATTTCCAGGGGGAAGCACGTCGTCACCGCCAACAAGGAGGTCATCGCGAAGAACGGTTTCCGCCTTCTCTCGCTCGCCTCACAGCACGGCGTCGACCTCCGCTACGAGGCAAGCGTGGCAAGCGGCATTCCCATCCTCTCTCCGCTGCAGCAGGACCTCGCCGCAAACGAGATAGGAGCTATCCGCGCCATCGTCAACGGGACCACCAACTACATCCTGACCAGGATGGCGAAGGAAGGCATCGCCTACGGAGACGCGCTCCGACAGGCGCAGCAGCTCGGCTACGCCGAGTCGAATCCCGCGAACGACGTGGAGGGCATCGACGCCGCATACAAGCTGGCCATCCTTGCCAGCCTGGCCTTCCACACGCCCGTCAAGCCGTCAGCTATCTACCGCGAGGGCATCTCCACGCTGCATCCGCGTGATTTCACGTACGCTCAGGAGCTGGGCTACGCCGTGAAGCTGCTCGCGATTGCGAAGCAGCGCGGCTCCAGCATCGAGGCGCGAGTCCATCCCGCACTCGTGCCGCTCGACAACCAGTTGGCCACCGTCGACGGCGTCTACAACGCCATCCAGGTGGAGGGCGACCTGGTGGGCACTCTGGTCTTCTACGGTCGTGGCGCCGGCGGAGGGCCTACCTCCAGCACGGTCGTCGCCGACACCCTCACCATAGCGCGCACCATCGCCATGGGCGGTGCGGTGAGGCCGCGCATGGAGCTGAACCGTCGCATCCCCGTGACGCCGATGTCCGAGGTGCAGACGCGCTACTACTTCCGCCTTTCGGTCGGCGACCAGCCGGGAGTGCTGGCGCAGATTGCACGCGTTCTCGGCGACCAGAGCATCAGCATCTCGGCAGTCATTCAGAAAGAGCTGGACCCGGTGGCGCAGACCGCCGTCATCGTCATCCTCACACACCCGTCCGTCGAGAAGGCCGCGCAGACCGCCGCGGCGCAGATGGCGGCGCTGCCGTCCATCCGGCAGGTCGGCGCGCTCATCCGGGTTGAGCATTGAGTGCGTGCGACCGGTGAGGCACAATCCCCGGTCACGAGGAGCCATCAGACAGTGGAGAAACAAGGCGTTCTTGCCAGATACCGCTCTCTCCTCCCGGTCACACCCGCCACCCCCATCATTACGCTGGGCGAGGGCGACACACCCCTCGTCAGGTCGCAGACGCTTGAGAAGCAACTCGGCGTTGGAGAACTCTACTTCAAGCTCGAGGGCTGCAACCCGACCGGTTCGTTCAAAGACCGGGGCATGGTCGTGGCCGTGGCCAAAGCAGTCGAGAACGGCAGCAAACGCATCATCTGCGCATCCACCGGCAACACGAGCGCTGCCGCGGCGGCCTATGGCGCCCGCTTCGGACTCGAGACCATCGTGGTGATTCCGCAGGGCAAGATCGCGCTGGGCAAGCTGGCGCAGGCCATCGCCTACGGCGCGCGCATCGTCGAGGTCAAGGGCAACTTCGACGAAGCCTTGACCATCGTCAGGAAGCTGTCAGAGACGCACCCCGTGGCGCTGGTCAACTCCCTCAATCCGCACCGGATCGAGGGACAGAAGACGGCCGCTTTCGAGGTAGTCGATGTTCTCGGCGATGCCCCTGACTACCTCTTCATACCGGTCGGCAACGCCGGCAACATCACCGCCTACTGGAAGGGATTCGTGGAGTACCACACGCTCGGAAAGTCGAAAACCAGACCGCTCATGATGGGCTTCCAGGCCGCCGGCGCGGCGCCCATCGTCAAAGGCAAGCCTGTTGCCCACCCGCACACCATCGCGACAGCGATACGCATCGGCAATCCGGCGAGCTGGAAGAAGGCCGAGGCGGCGAGAGACGAATCCGGCGGCATCATCGATGCGGTCACGGACGACGAGATCATGGCGGCGTACCGGAGCATCGCGTCGCGCGAGGGCATCTTCATCGAGCCGGCTTCAGCAGCCTCGCTGGCCGGCCTCGTCAAGATGAGCACGCGGCTCGACCTGCGCCGTTCACGCGTCGTCTGCGTCTTCACCGGCCACGGGCTCAAAGACCCGGGCCTGCCTGCCAAGTACGCCGAGGCGCCGCTCCAGCTTCCCGCGGAGCTGACAGTTGTCGAGCGGGAGCTGTTCGGCTAGAGGGAAGAACGGTGCAGCACGACGCCATCAAGGACGCGACGAGGTCACTGCTCCAGGCGATAGGAGAAGACCCCGATCGTCAGGGGTTGCTCGAGACGCCTCGGCGCGTCGCCGAGATGTACGCCGAGCTCTTCTCCGGCATCGGGAAAGACCCGAGAGCAGAGCTCTCCGTGAGCTTCGACGAGGGCCACCAGGAGATGATCATCGTGCGGGATATCCCGTTCTACTCGATGTGCGAGCACCATCTCCTGCCGTTCTTCGGGGTAGCGCACGTAGGCTACATCCCGAGCACGCAGGGCAAGGTTGTGGGCATCAGCAAGCTTGCCAGAGCCGTGGACGTTGTGGCAAGGCGTCCCCAGTTGCAGGAACGGATGACCAGGCAGATCGCGGACGCCGTCTACGAGGCGCTCGAACCCGACGGCGCCGGCGTGGTCATCGAAGCCGAGCACCTCTGCATGGTCATGCGCGGCGTGCGGAAGCCCGGGAGCAGCATTGTCACCTCGGCGGTCAGGGGTTCCTTCAGAACCAGGGTCGCCACTCGCAACGAGTTCCTCGCCCTCATCCGCAGCAAGTAGGCGTTGGCCGTCCGGAACGGAACGCTACCCGAGCTACGTCGCAAGCGCCTCCCAGGTGACGTCGCCGAACCGGAAGACAGGGCCGTCGCGGCACACCTTGACGCGACCCCGCACTGAAGGAATCGAGCATGCATAGCAGGCGCCGACACCGCAGCCCATGCGCAACTCGAGGGAGACCTGCGCGTCGAGCAGCCGCTCGACGGCTGCCGGGTTGAGCGCGACTTCGGCCGGCGTGCTCCCCCCGTCGCTCTTGGCGGCGCACCGGTGCGCTGCCAGGCACATGCCCACCGGTCCACAGATGTAGACACGGTCGGCCCACTCCAGATGAGGCAGTGCTACCTCCAGCGCCATGCCGTGGATGCCGGCGGAGCCGTCATCCGTGGCCGTCAGGCGACGCGTGAACACTGATGGCTGTGCCTCCGCGTGCGGCAGGCGCCGCAGCGCGTCTCCCGGCTCATAGAGCTCTGCAGCGGTGCGCGCCCCCTGGACCAGAAGGACGTCGTGCGAGCCGGTGAGTCGCAACCCGAGAAAGCCAAGGGGCGCGATGCCAAATCCGCCGGCCAGCAGCAGCACACGCGAAGGGGCGGACGGGAGCGTGAAGCCGTTGCCCAGGGGACCGGTGACGCTCACAGCTTCGCCCACCTTCCGTGCCGCCAGCCAGGTCGTGCCCTGACCGGCAGCACGAAACAGCAGGGCGATGTGCCTGCCGTCTGAGGCGTAGACGCTCAGCGGCCGCCGCAGGGGCAGGTTGCCGCATCGCACCATGACGAACTGCCCGGGCTGCGCCGCCGACGCGATGTCCGGCGCCTCAAGGATGACGAGACCCGCGTCCGGACCCGGTCGCGCGGTCGCCACCACATGCGCAGTCTGCTGAAACACTACTTCCTCCGCCTCACATACGTCTCCAGTCGCTCCACGCTGTACGGGCGACCGGAGGCGCTCACCGCATCGAGCGCCACCCGGAGTGTATCGAGCGACGTGTAGCACGGCATCCTGCGCTCGACCGCCGCCCGTCTGATGGCGAAGCCATCCTTCAACGCCAGCCTGCCGCCGGTCACCGTGTTCACAACCGCGTTCACCGACCGGCTCCGGATGACGTCCACGACGTTGGGATGGCCTTCGCTCAGCTTCTTCGTCACCATCTGCACGGGAAGGCCAAGCGCCGCAATCATGCCGGCGGTACCCTCCGTGGCGTAAAGGCCGTAGCCGAGCTCGTGCGCCTTCCTCACAAGCGGCACCGCCTCCGCCTTGTCCCGGTCGGCGATGCTGAGCAGCAAGCTCCCCTGGGGGCTGAGCATGAGGCCCGAGGCGATGAGTGACTTGATGAGCGCTCCCTGGAAATCGAAGTCTATGCCCATGACTTCGCCGGTCGACTTCATCTCGGGGCCGAGATAGTTGTCGACGCCGGTGAGCTTGGACATGGAGAACACGGGCGCCTTGATGCCGACCAGCCGGCTCTTGCGCCATAGTCCTCCCCGGTAGCCCTGCTCCTTGAGAGACATGCCCGCCATTATCTTCGTGGCGATCTTCACCATCGGCACTTCGGTGACCTTGGAGATGAACGGAACCGTGCGGCTGCCGCGGGGATTCACCTCGATGACGTAGACAGACGAACCTCCCGGTTCCCGTACGATGACCATCTGAACGTTGATGAGGCCCCTGACTCCCAGCGCAAGGCCGATGCGGGTGGTGTAGTCGACCATCGTGCTCACCTCGCCCTCGGTCAGGCCGACGCCAGGGTAGACGGCGATGGAGTCGCCGCTGTGTACGCCGGCGCGCTCGATGTGCTCCATCACGCCGGGGATGAGCACCTCCACACCGTCGCAGATGGCATCCACCTCAACTTCCTTGCCCATCATGTACTTGTCGATGAGCACGGGGTGCCCGCTGGCGAGGTCCAGCGCCTGGACCAGATACCGGATGAGCTCGCTCTCGTTGTAGACGATCTCCATGGCTCGACCACCGAGAACGTAGCTCGGCCGGACGAGCAGCGGATAGCCCAGGTTCTTGGAGACGCCGAGCCCTTCCTCGACGGACATGACGCCGGCGCCCGGCGGCTGCGGGATGCCCAGGCGGTCCATGAAATCCTCGAAGCGGCGGCGGTCCGACGCGATGTCGATGGGGTCGGCGCCGGAGCCGAAGATGGGGAGATTGGCGCGGGAGAGCGGGCCCGCGAGGTTGATGGCCGTCTGGCCGCCGAACTGCACAATGGAAGGAGACGCATCGGCGCCCTCGTGTTCGAGGATGTCGCGCATGCTCTCTTCGTCGAGCGCCTCGAAGTACAGCCGGTCGCTCGTATCGAAGTCCGTGGATACCGTCTCCGGGTTCGAGTTGACGATGATGCTCTTGATGCCGAGCTCCTGCAGCGCCCATGCCGAGTGGACACAGCAGTAGTCGAACTCGATGCCCTGGCCGATGCGGATGGGGCCGCTGCCGATGACGACTGCCTTCCGCTCCGCGAAGGGCACGGACTCGTTCTCGCTCTCGTACGTGCTGTAGAAGTACGGCGTCATGGCGTCGAACTCGGCCGCGCACGTATCCACCATCTTATACACCGGCGTAATCGACCATTGCTTCCGCAGCTCGCGCACCTGCTCCGGCAACCTGTCCGCGAGCACACCTATCATCACATCGGAGAAGCCCTTCCGCTTGGCGGCGCGAAGCAGCTCAGGGGTCAACTCGGAGGAGAGCAACTCCTTCTCGACGGCGAGGATGTTGCGCAGCTTGCTGATGAACCAGGGGTCGATGCCGGTGCGGCGGCACAGCTCATCATCCGAGGCGCCCTTCCGCAGCACGCCCATGAGCGCCCACAGTCGCTGGTCGTTCGGATGCAGCGGGTAGCCCTCGATGCCGGACTCCTTGCCCCAGGCTGGGTCCTCCCAGAGCAGGGTCTTGCGGCCGACTTCAAGCGAGCGCACCGCCTTCTGCAGCGCCCCCTCGAACGTGCGTGCAATGGCCATGACCTCGCCCGTGGCCTTCATCTGGCTGCCGATGGCGCGGTCGCCCAGGGCGAACTTGTCGAACGGCCACCGCGGTATCTTCGCAACGATGTAGTCGATGGTCGGCTCGAACGACGCGAGAGTCTTGCCCGTGACCTTGTTGGCAATCTCATCGAGCCGCTTGCCGGTGGCTATCTTGGACGAGACGCGCGCAATCGGGTATCCGGTCGCCTTGCTGGCGAGCGCCGAGCTGCGGCTGACCCGGGGGTTCACCTCGATCACGTAGTACTGAGACTTCTCAACGCCCACCTGGTCAGGCGCCCAGTGACGGGCGACCATCGGGTGCGGCGTGAGGGCGAACTGGATGTTGCAGCCGCCTTCTATCCCCAGTGCGCGGATGATACGGATGCTGGCTGACCGCAGCATCTGGTACTCGCGGTCGGTCAGCGTCTGGCTCGGCGCGACCACGATGCTGTCACCCGTGTGAACGCCCATCGGGTCCATGTTCTCCATGCAGCAGACGATGATGCAGTTGTCCGCCTTGTCCCGCATGACCTCGAACTCGATCTCCTTCCACCCGGCAAGGCATTTCTCTACGAGCACTTCGCCACTCATAGCCGAGGACAGGCCGTTGGCGGTGATGGTCTCCAGCTCCTCCATCGTGTACGCCATGCCGCCGCCGCTGCCTCCAAGCGTGTATGACGGGCGTACGATGAGCGGCAAACCGATGGCATTCGCCAGCTCCTTGGCGCCCTCGACGGAGTGGACCGTCACGCTCTCCGGCACCGGTTCACCGATGCGCAGCAGCAGGTTCTTGAACAGTGACCGCTCCTCGGCGTCTTTGATGGTCTGGATGGGGGTGCCAAGCGAACGAACGTTGTAGCGGTCGAGGACACCCGCGTCCGCCAGCTCCACCGCCAGATTCAGGCCTGTCTGTCCTCCGAGCGTCGGGAGCAGACCATCCGGCCGCTCCTTCTGGATGATTCGCTCGAGCACCTCAACGGTCAGCGGCTCGATGTAGACCACGTCCGCGATGCCCAGATCGGTCATGATGGTGGCCGGATTGGAGTTGACCAGAACGGTGGAGATGCCCTCCTCGCGCAGCGCGCGGCACGCCTGGGTGCCGGAGTAGTCAAACTCCGCCGCCTGCCCGATGACGATGGGGCCCGAACCGATGACGAGCACTTTGGACGGTCGTTCCATATCCACACTCCTACTCTGCGTTGGGGTGAGGTTGCAGCAGCCCACTGGACGCTGGTTGCGAGACTGACAACGCACCGCCCGTGCAACGGGATGCCAGGTCGCCGGAGCAATACACACAACAACCGTTGACATACGTGGCGAGGACGCGCCCGCGCAGTCGACGGCCTTCAAACGCGGAGTTCTTCCCCATGGAGACGAACTTCGCCCCCTCCACGGTCCAGCGAGTCTCCGCGTCGAACAGCACCAGCTCGGCAGGGCGGCCCGGCAGCAGCCCGAAGGCCGGCGCATTGCGCCCGAGCACCGCAGCCGGACCGGCAGTCAGGCATCGCACTATCTGCGTGAGAGTCAGAGGTCCCTGCTCGCTGAGCGTCAGCATGACCGCCAGCGCGGTCTCGAATCCGCTGATGCCGAAGGCGACGCGATCGGGAGAACCGGCCTTGTCGGCCGCGGCATGTGGCGCGTGGTCGGTCGCTATGGCGTCGACCGTGCCGTCCGCGAGGCCGCGGACCACGGCAGCAGCATCGCCGGCCGTGCGCAACGGAGGGTTGACCTTGGCCAGCGCGTTGAAACGCGCCGCCCCGTCGCTGCCACGGGACATCGCATCGGCATCAGTCAGCATCATGTGGTGCGGAGTCCCTTCGGCTGTCACACGGACGCCCCCGTCACGGGCCCGCTTCACCATGTCGACGGCCGCGGCTGTTGTGATGTGCGCGATGTGCACATGACCGCCGGTGAGGCGCGCCAGCGCGATGTCACGTTCGACGGCGACGTCCTCCGCCGCGGCGGGCATACCGGGCAGGCCCAGCCGCCGGGAAACCTCGCCTTCGTGCATCACCCCTCCCGCCACCATCCCTCCATCCTGGGCGTGGTCGATGACCGGCAGGCCGAGCGGCCGGCAGGCCTCAAGGGCGCCGCGCATGACGTCGGCACTGCCGACGTAGTCGCCATCGTCGCTGAATCCGACCACGCCTCTCCCGGCAAGCGCCCGGAAGTCCACGGTCGTCGCGCCCTTTCGTCCGAGCGTCACCGCGGCGATGGGCAACACGCGAACGCGAGCCGACCCCGACAATCGGCGTCGAAGCACGCCCAGATGCTCAACACTGTCGATAGCCGGGTCCGTGTTCGGCATGCAGCAGACCGTTCCGAAGCCGCCCGCGGCTGCCGCGGCGGTGCCGGATGCGATCGTCTCCTTCGTCTCATAGCCAGGCTCGCGCAAGTGGCAGTGGAGGTCGATGAAGGCCGGAGCAAGCACGAGGCCGTGGCAATCGATGTGGAGCGCCCCGTCAGCGTCAGCCGGGTCGGCGTGGACGATGTGGCCGTCGCGAACCAGCAGGTCGCCCACACGGTCGACGCCGTTTCCGGGGTCGAGCACCCTGGCATCGTGAAAGACAATCGTCTGAGTCGTCATGTCAGTGCTTCAGGCATCCGCCCCCGCGTGGAAACCCTGAGCCTCCGCGGACGGGGCGGAATCGAAGAGGAGCAGGTTCTCCTCACGGATGGCCGCGGCCCATCGACTGGTCGCCGGGTGGTACTTCCGGCGGCTGGAAGGCTCGTCGTAGCCCTCGGCGGTGGCCACCACAGCCGCGACCACCTCGTGGTCGCAGTACCTGCAACGAAGCCGCAGCGGAGTGCCGCGGACGATTGAGAAACGCTGCGGCAGGTACCTCTGTTCGGAGGGTTGGTTCGCGACGCAGCGCTCGTTGGGGCACTTGACGCCCGTATCGTGCATGTAGGGCTGATGCGCCACGGGCCGCCAGTCATCCTGCGGCCACTCACGCGGCTGCGGGACGGCAGGTGCGCGCCCCATGAGCAGCGAGATGAGCGCCATGCGGACAGGCACGCCGCGGTGCGCCTGTTTGAAGTACAGGCTACGCGGGTCTGAATCCATCTCGAGGGAGAGCTCGTCCACGCGCGGCAGCGGATGCAGGACGACGCTCTTCTCGAATCCTTTCGTGCGCAGAAGGCGGTGGTCGACCACCGGGTACCCGCCTGGCTTGCCTCCCGGCGCCGCCTGCAACCGCTCCTTCTGCAGGCGAGTGACATAGAGTGCATCGAGTCCACGGTCCAGCTCGACCTGCGCGGATATGTGCGGCAGCATGGCGAGCTGGTGAGGGCTACGCGGGGTAACGTACACGGCATCGACCGGCAGTACGCCCTCACCTTCCGCCTGCGAGAGGACGTCGCCGCGCACCAGCTCTCCGCCGTAGTCCGAGGCGAGCTTGCTCAGCACATAGTCGGGCGCCGCCAGTCCCGCGCCCGGCCTGAAGACGATGGTCGCGCCGAAGCGGGCCAGCGCCCAGGCGAGCGAATGGACGGTGCGCCCGTACTTGAGGTCACCCCACAATGCAATCCGCAGTCCCTGCAGCTCACCCCGCTCGCGCTGCAGCGTGAACAGGTCGCACAGCGTCTGAGTCGGGTGCTCGTGCCCTCCGTCACCGGCGTTGATGACGGGCACTCCGGCGTACTCGGCCAGAACCCTGGCCGCACCGTCCCAGGGATGCCGCATCACGATGAGGTCCGCATAGCCGCCTACGACCCGTGCCATGTCTGCAAGCGTCTCGCCCTTCGCCAGGGACGTCGCTCCGACATCGACGGCGCTGACAAGCTGGCCGCCCAGCCTCAGCATCGCCGTCTCGAAAGAGAGTCGTGTGCGGGTACTCGGTTCGAAGAAGAGACTGGCCATGATGAGCCCGCGACAGGTGTCCGTGTACCGTTCCCTGTGGTCGGCGGCATCGGCGGCCGCCGCCAGGATGAAGGCAAGCTCCTGATTGGACAGGTCGTCCACGCTGGCAACGCTTCGCCCGGCAAGCCCTGAGGCAACTTCCGCGAACCCGCTCACTCACTTCCTCCCTCGTCAGCCTCCGGGCTGACAATCGTCACTGCATCGAAACCGTCGGTCTCAGTGAGACAGACACGCACCAGCTCGTTGCGAGCGCTCGGGATGTTCTTGCCCACGTAGTCAGGTCGAATCGGCAGCTCCCTGTGCCCGCGGTCGACCAGGACGGCGAGCTGGATGCTCCGGGGCCGGCCCAGGTGCATAAGCGCGTCCATCGCCGCCCGGATAGTGCGCCCCGTGTACAGGACGTCGTCCACCAGGACCACATCGCGGTCGGCGACGGAGAACGGCAGGCTGTTGGGAGAAGCGACCAGCGTGCCCTGTGCCGCTCCTGCGCCGATGGACTCGGACGTGACATGCGCGGCCGCAGTCACATGAGCGTGATGCGCGCAAGAAGAGACTGCGACATCGTCGCGGTACGCACCCACGTCGAGTGGTCCGACTGGTACCGGGAGGTTCTCGTAGACGTCGATGGCGCGCTGCAGGCGCTGGGCGAGAGGCAGTCCACGTGTGCGGACGCCGACAAGAACGAGGGAATCAGCGCCGTGATTGCGCTCGAGAATCTCGTGCGCGACGCGGGCGAGAGCGCGGGAGATATCGGCGGCACTCAGCAACAGCTTCGCACTCAACCTCTTGCCTCACGTCCCGCGAGGGACACGAGACAACCCGTCCGACCACCACTCTGTCGAAGCCGTGAGTTCATAGCGCCCTTGTCAACCTCGCGGGGTTGAATTAAAGGTGAACCCATTCTATCACCCGGGAATCCCGAAACCAAGTGCTCGGGCGTTGCGCCCTCCCACGAACAGAGCGCTGCTGCTACAATGTCGCATCGTGTCCGACGCGACCCGCAAGAAGAGAGACCCGCGCCCGCTCCCCGTGACGGACCCGGAAGCTCAGCCGGCGCGTCACTGGAACGACGTTGCCCGGACCTGGAGCGGCGCCGAGCACGCGAACCCGATACTTGCCACCCACAAGCGCCGCGTCTATGCCGACCTGCTGGAGAGATGGACGCGTGGTCGCAAGCCGGCGCTCGCCCTGAAGACAGACCTCTTCGCGGAGGCGTTCAACGACGAGGAGTTCGTCTCCACCCTGGGCTGGCAGGAATCACTCGTCGGAATAGACATCTCGACCGGCGTGCTTCAGGCTGCGCGGCGCCGAGATTCCATCGGTCGGCTTCGCGGCTACGTCGCGTGCGACGTCCGCCGGCTTCCTTTCGCCGCGGGCGCATTCGACACAATCATCTCGGATTCCACGCTGGACCATCTCGCCACCGAGCAGGAGATCGTCGCGGCGCTCGAGGAGGCCGAACGGGTGCTGAGGCATGGCGGCATGCTCATCGTCACGATGGACAACCCCTGGAACGTCACCTATCCACCGCGATGGCTGGTCCGGCTCTGGATGAAGCTTGGCCTCGCGCCGTACTACATCGGCGTCACCCTGTCGCGCCGCCGGCTCGTGGCCGTCCTCCAGGCGCTGGGCATGGAGGTACTGGACTGCACGGCGATACTCCACTATCCTCACCCCGACGGACTGGTCCGCGCCATGGAGCGAGCTGCGAGAGGCCTCGGACGCGGCCGGCTCGACGCAACGGTATCGGGGCTGTTTGCCCTGTCGGAGAGGCTCGGGCACACCCGCCTCCGCTACCTGTCGGGTCGCTACCTCGCCGTCGCAGCGGTGAAAGGAACGGACTTGTGAACATGCTCATCGAAGTGCGCTGCGGCGGGACGCCCGAGGTGAAGGGGTACGTCGCCGTCGACTCGCTTGTTGCC
>Ga0209610_1000812_pt1 | contig 16277 bp, 11 predicted proteins | sample LakKivw275mmetaG_FD_184137 | JGI IMG/M metagenome (GOLD analysis project Ga0209610, IMG submission 184137) | Anoxic lake water microbial communities from Lake Kivu, Rwanda to study Microbial Dark Matter (Phase II) - Lake Kivu water 275m metaG... | ecosystem: Environmental > Aquatic > Freshwater...
GCAGCGTGGGAAAATCTTCGACCAAGGAAGCTATTTTTGTCGTTTTGGCTGATTATTTTTCTTGTCGGCGAAATATGGGAAATTATAATAACGAACTGGGTGCGCCCTTGACGGTTTTAGGTTATCGCTCGGCGGGCAAAAATTTTGTCGGCTGGCTGAAAATTTTTTCGCAATCTTTCAAAAATCTAATTTTTTCAAAGGACGATTTTTATCCTAAAGTTTTGGTTTTGGAGATGGCGGCGGACAGAATGGGGGATATTGAATATTTAACCAGGATCGCCCCTCCGGATACGGGTGTGGTGACGGCGATCAGTCCGGCTCATACTGAATTTTTAGGAGGATTGGAGAATATTGTCAAAGAAAAAGGAATATTGATAGGCAAATTGTCATCCAATGGTTGGGCGATTTTTAACGCCGATGACGACAAAACGATGTCAATGAAAGACAGAACTCGGGCAAAAATAATAACTTTTGGCTTGTCGGAGCAAGCAGATGTTCGGGCAATAGAAGTTAATTTGGATCAGGAAGTCATAGGCGAAGATATTTTAATCAAAGGGTTGAGATTTAAAGTGAATTATGCCGGCAGTTTAGTGCCGATATTTTTGCCTGGCATCGTAGCCCGGTCTCAGATTTATGCCGTATTGGCGGCGGTGGCTGTCGGGGTTACTTTTAATCTTAATTTGATTGAAATAACTGAATCTTTAAAAAAGTATCAGCCGCTGCCGGGCAGGATGTCTCTTATTTCCGGCATTGAAAATAGCTATATTATTGACGATACTTATAATTCGTCTCCGTTGGCCGTTCAATTGGCTTTGGAAACTTTAAAGGAAATAAAAAATCGCCCGCAAAGCAAGAAATGGGTCGTTTTGGGCGATATGAAAGAATTGGGTTTTTTATCCCAGCAATCTCATTACGAAGTGGGTAAAATGGTTGGGAGATTGGGATTTGACTATTTAATAGCGGTCGGGCAGGAGTCCAAGGAAATAGCTCGCGGTGCGAACCAATTTGGTTTAAATAAAGAGAAGATATTCAATTTTGAAAAGACGGAAGCGGTAGCCGAGTTTTTAAAGGATAAATTAAGAAAAGGGGATATCATTTTAATTAAAGGTTCTCAAGCGATGCGAATGGAAAAAATTGTCGAGAAAATAATGTCTGAACCGCGAAGAGCCAAAAGTATTTTAGTTAGACAAGGGGAGGAGTGGAAATAGCTATTGTGTTAATGTTTTAACACTTTGACCATGTAAGTGTTTTTCAAACGGTAGCCAAGATGGCGGTAATATTGGCGTACGCCAATGCCGGCAATCACGGCTATTTTTTTATACCCATTTTTTCTCGCAATTTTTTCCGCCTGATACATCAATCTTTTTCCTAAACCGAAGTGCTGGGCAGCTGATTTGCTGGTTTTACTGATAGGAATGGATTGTCCGTAAGTATGAAGCTCGCGGATCAAAGCGGCGTTTTTTAATATCGGAAATATCTTTTCAACGTTTTTATCCGTCAACCGCAGTCTTAAAAAGGCAGCGATTTTATTTTCCCCAATATCCTCAAAAGATAAAAATATCTCCTTTCCGCCAGAAGAAGCATATTCCCTTTTAACGAGTTTTAAACTTTTGATTTTTATTTCTTCTTTTTTAATTTCCCGGCAACGAATGCATTGGCAAATTTTTCCTAACTTATTCATTTTTTCCTGAATGATCTCTCTGAGATTTGAAGTTTTATTGCCGCCTTGAATTTGCCAGGCGGGGATATCGCGAATCAAGCGGTTGACTCTGATATAAGGAGGGATGATTGATTTAAATTTTGTTAGAAGGGTTATAAGTTGTTTTTCCTTGTACGGCTTGTATCTTTTTTGTTTAAAAATTTCATATAATCTCGAGCCTTTCGCCACGACGCAGGGATAAATTTTAATCATATCCGGTCGGAATCCGTTTTCGGAAAATATTTTTTTAAACGCCTCAAAATCTTTTTTAGGAGAAGAACCATAAAGGCCGGGCATTAAATGGTAGCAAATTTTAAACCCGGCGTCTTTTAATAATTTCGTCGCCTTAACGATTTCTTTAATGAAATGACCGCGTTTGTTCTTTTTTAAAATTTCATCATCGGCGATTTGAACCCCTATTTCCATCCGGGTACAGCCCAATTTTCTCATTCTTATAATTTCTCGCGGCGTAATATAGTCGGGACGCGTTTCCAAGGTTAAGCCGATGATCCGATGTTTTGCCTTTTCATTGATTTTTTGTTCTTTTTCCAATGTTGATTTGTTTTGGTGGGAACGCAACGCTTGCGTTTTGGTATTTTCGCGTTTTTCTTCCGCGGCGTTAGCGCCTCTAAAACATTGTTTAATAAACCAAGTTTGGTATTTTTTCGGCAAATAAGACCAGGTGCCGCCAATGACAATCAATTCTATTTTGTCAGTAGGATGGCCGTTATTTTCTAGAACTTCAAGTCGTTTCTTGACTTGTTGATAAGGGTCGTAGTTGAGAAATTTAGCTCTTTCCACCGCTGGTTCGCCTGATAAATAACTTTTAGGCACTCCTTTTTCAAAGGGACAATAAAGACATCGTCCTGGACAAGGCCAAGGCTTAGTTAAAACCGCCACCACTGTCACGCCGGACAAGGTTCTCACTGGCCTTTTTTTAAACTCCTGTTCCAGAAGTTTATTGGTTTTTATTTCTCCGTTTTTTTTGAGTTTCCAATAAATTTTTAAAATATCGCTGTTTCTTGGCGAGGACATTCGCAACTCGGAACAAATTTTTTGTTTCTCTTTTGTTAAATTGCCAAAGGATTCCAATTTTTTTTGGGCTAATTTTTTAACCAAGACAGCGATTTTATTTTGTTCAATCATATTTTTAAATTATATCATAATTTTGCGTTTTTGGGAAAAAAATAAAACCCTGTTTTAAGACAGGGTTTTATTTGGATAACCTGATATAGGGAGAGATTTGGGGAAATAGAAAGCGTTATTAGAGTAGTTTGACCGGAACAGCGACAATTTTGTCGTTATAGCGGCATTTATTGCCGCCAAAAATGCGGCGTCGGACGGCAAAACGCGCCGATAACTGTTTTAATGTCTTTTTAATTTCCTTTATTTGTTTTTCTGGACTTAGGGTAGTGTCGCGGGACTGTACCGCAAAATATTCCATGAAATACATCGCTCCTAATAGGTTATTGGGTTTAGACATGGACATTTTAACGGACATTATTATTAGATTGTCTCCCAGCTTCTCCTCGTTTGAATTCATTAAATCTCCGCCCACCAATTTTTGTAATTCTATTCCCTGTCCTTGGGACGAGAATTCTAGTTCTTGGGTCGGCAGGGCGAAAAAAATGAGAAATAAAGAGCAAAGAATCGCCAATTTTTTCATTGGATTTTCCTCCGTTTTATTTTACTTGTCTTTTATTTTAGGACGTTTTCTATTTTTGTCAATAACGAAATTTTAAATTCTTGCGTCTTTAAAAACAATACTTTCAATGGTTTTAACGCAGAAGAGATGCCCACGGTCGGACTCGAACCGACACGCTCTTGCGAGCCAGGCTTCTGAGACCTGTGTGTATACCAATTCCACCACGTGGGCTTTATTTTTTAGCCGTATTAATATACCAATTCTCGACGTTGATAAAGCGGTCTTCGGGGTAATTGAACGAAGTAAAATGAATACCTTTTATTTTTATATTGACCAGATAAGTATAATTGAGATTGTAAAGGAAAATGGCGGGAATATTCTGATTTAGGAGTTCTTGAAATTTTTGGTAATAAGTTTTTTGCTCTTCTTTTTTATTATTAGTTAAGGCAGCTTTTTCCAAAAGTTCGTCTACTCGTCGATCTTGAAATCCTGTTAAATTTAAACCTGGCGGTTCGATTTGAGAGGAATGCCAAAGGGGATAGGGATTTGAATCGACGTTTTCTAGAATGCCATAAAGAAAGGTGTCAAAATTGCGGCTGGCAATAATTTCTCTGATTTGTTCAGCGGGAACAGTAATCAATTTTACTTTAACTCCGGCTTCCTGCCATGATTTCTGCACCAAATGGGCGACTTCCGAAAGGTCGGATTGGTCGACGGTGGTGAGGCTTATTTCTAGTATTTTCCCGTTTTTTTCCAGAAATCCGCTTGATTTTTTTTCCCAGCCGGCTTGTTTGAAAATATTTTGAGCCAGACCCGGATTATAATCGCGTTTTTGAACGTTTGGGTTAAAAACAGGGGACTGGGAAAGAAAGGGACCATAGATGGCGGTTACTCCTTCTTGTCCGAAAATTTGTTTTAAAATTTGTTTTTTGGGCGTAAGGTAGGTTAAAGCTTCTCTGACTGATTTTTCCTGCAATGGAGAAAACCTCTCTTGTTTGGTTCGGAGATTAAAGAAAATAGCTGTATAAGAAGGAAGACTGATTTGATAGTGTTTTAAGTTTTTATTTTGCTCTAATTCTTCGTCGATTTCTTTGGGAATAAGATTAAGTCCGTTGATTTGATTTGTTTTCAGAGCTTCGGTGGCTGTTTTGGAGTCGGAATAAATTTTAAAAATAATTTCTTCAATATAAGGCGATTGCCGGTGGAATTTTTCATTTCTCTTCAGGGCGTAAAGCTTGATGTTGTCGGCATCGTCCTTACCGAGGTAATTAAAAGTGAAAGGCCCGCTGCCGATGGGTTTAAGATTAAATTCGGATTGGAAAAAAGCATTTAAATCGATATTGTTCCAGATATGTTCGGGTAGAATACCTAAAGTCAAATCGGTTAAATGGAAAGAAGAAGGATTTTTCGCGTTAATTTCCAGGCAGTTGTCGTTTATTTTTACAACGTCCGCTTGTTTCAATCTCTCCAATAAAGGATTTTTGAAAATCGGATTTTTAATCAATTCAAAGGTAAAAATAACATCATCGACGGTTAATTCTATTCCATCGTGCCAAAACAGATTTTGTTTTAGGCAAACGGTATAATTTTCTTTGTTGTCGCTGACGGAGATATTGTCAGCCAGATCCGGCTCTAAGCCTAAGTCGCTGTTATATCTCAGAAGTCCGGAAAATATTAAGCGGACGAGAGTCGAATCAATGTCGTTAGCCGCTAAAATCGGGTTAACCATTTTAGGGGTTCCAATCAGGCCTTCCGTGTAGGTTCCGCCGATTTCCGGCTTAATTTCCAATTTCAAAAAACGATTTCTGACAAAAAGAAAAAAAAGAGAAAAAATAATAAGAAGCGACAAGCAGGTAATGATTTTTTTCTCTTTATTGGTTAAAACCTGGCCAAGCCGTTTAATTTGTCTAAGATTCGGCAATCGCCCAAGGGGCTTGTTTTCCAAAGGAGATGGATTTTTATGATTAGATTTAAAGAAGATTCGTTTTAGCCCGCCTAAAAGCGCCAAAATTTTTTTCTTAAAATTCTGAGCAAACATTTTTTTATTAGTTTACATTTCGGCGATATCAATCGCAAAACAGTCGAAATTAAATCAGTAAGAGAGTTACGCTTAAGCCGAGAAAAATAACCGCAAGGGCAATGGTGGCGATAAAAATCTTTTTTTCCAAACCCCTTTTAGTGCTGTATGATTCGCCGGTTCCGCCGAAAGCAGTGGAAAGACCGCCCCCGCGACTCTGAACTAAAATACAGGCGATTAAAAGTAGGGAAACGACAATTTGAATTATACTCAATATTTTAATCATAGATTTTCAAAATTATGTTTTAATTTTATATTATTTTTTTCTATTGTAAAGGTTTGTTCGGGCGGCTAAATATGTATTTCGCAGCAGAAAGGCGACGGTTAAAGGACCGATGCCGCCAGGCACCGGAGAAAGATAGGGAGTTTTTTTATTGACTGACGGATCGACGTCGCCGCAGAATTTTTTTTCTTTTCCTGAAATGGACAAATTATAGCCGACATCGATTATTACGGCGTTTTTTTTCACCATCTTGGGTTTTATAAAATAAGCCAGACCGAGCGCCACAATCAAGAAATCGGCTGTTCTGACTGGTCGGATAAATTTTTGTTTTTTAGCATAAAAAATAAAGGTTTTTAATCCTCGGCTTTCAAGAATTTCCTTTAAATGGCGGGTAAAAATCGGGGAATTTCCCAAAATAACCGCCTTTTTATTGCGGGTTTTTACCCGGCTTTGTTTTATTAGTTTGACAATTCCTTGATGGACCGGGGAAATAAATTTCGTTTTTAGCCCGAAGCCGTCGACGTCTTTCAGGGGCGAAATGGTTTTTACCAGCAAATCGGGGTCGATTTTTAAAGGAACCGGCAATTGAACGATGATGCCATGAATTTTTTTGTCCTTATTCAATTTTTTTATCAAATCAATCACTTTTTTTTGCTTTACATTCGACGGAAAAATAAACTTCTCGAATTTTATTCCTATTGCTTTGGCCGATTTTTGCTTTAATTTGGTATAGATTAAAGAGCCCGGATTTTTGCCGATTAAGATGACGGCTAGGCCGGGCTTTAGATGATATTTTTTAATCAGGAATTTCGTTCGTGAACGTATTTCCTCGGCGATTTTCTTGCCGTCTAACGCCATAATGAATGATAAGTATTATAATTTAGCGGATTTTGAAATTTGAATAAAGCGGATGTTGCCGGCTTAAATTTTTTACCGATCGGCAAACTTGATTAAAGATTTTTCGGTCGTTAATATGGCGGATTATTTCGCCAATAAGTTGGCCGACTATTTCCATATCTTTTTCTTTGAATCCTCGGCTGGTTAAAGCCGGCGTTCCCAATCTGATGCCCGACGGGTCAAAAGCGGAGCGAGAGTCGTTGGGAATCATATTTTTATTGACATAAATTCCCGCTTGTTCCAGAATTTTTTCCGCTTGCTTGCCGGTTATGCCGTTTTTAGTCAAATCTATAAGAATAAGGTGATTATCAGTGCCGCCGGAAACCAGCGTCAATTCTTGTTTTTTTAAAGATTGGGACAATGCTTTGGCGTTTTTAATAATTTGTTTGGCGTAAGATTTAAAATCCGGCCTTGAGGCCTCTTTTAGGGCAACGGCAATGGCGGCGGTTGTGTGATTATGGGGGCCGCCTTGCATGCCAGGAAAAACCGTCTTGTCAATCAGCGCGGCGTGTTCTTTTTTGCACATAATCATCGCTCCCCTTGGTCCGCGCAGCGTTTTATGCGTGGTGGTAGTGACAATATCTGTAAAAGGGAAGGGGGAGGGATGAAGTCCGGCGACGATTAAGCCGGCAATATGGGAAATATCGGCCATTGAAATCGCTCCGACTTTTTTGGCGATCTCCGCGAATTTTTTAAACTGAATAATTCTCGGATAAGCCGTGGCGCCGGAAATAATGATTTTTGGCCGGTATTTTTTCGCCATTTTTTCCACTTCGTCATAATCAATCAGTTGGGTTTTAGGATTGACGCCGTAAGGGATGGAATTAAAAATTTTTCCGGATAGATTGACTTTATGCCCGTGGGTCAGATGTCCGCCGTGAGCCAAACTCATGCCCATAATTTTGTCTCCGGGCTGAAGAAAAGAGAAATAAACCTCCAAATTGGCTGGTGAACCGGAATAAGGTTGAACATTGACATGCTCGGCGTGAAACAGTTTTTTTGCCCGGGACACGGCCAATGACTCAATTTTATCAATAAATTCATTGCCGCCGTAGTATCTTTTACCCGAATAACCTTCGGAGTATTTATTGGTCAAAGGCGAACCCAGGGCGGCTAAAACTGCCGGGGACACAAAATTTTCCGAAGGAATCAATTCCAGCCCTTGTCTTTGGCGACTGATTTCTTTTTGAATAAGTTCGGCGATTTGCGAGTCAATATTTTTAAGAGTCATGCTGATATTTTAAATCAACCTCTTGACAAAGTCAAGAAAATTTATTACAATCGGACTTGATAAACTCAATTTCTGAATCAGAGTTTTTGTTTTTAAGGCAATATCGTTCAAGGGTTAGGATATCCATCCCCGGGCGGTTGAAAAACCGAGATCAGGTGGAAGACATGGGTTCAAGTCCCGTTATTGCCGCGGAATATCCCTAATCATGCCAATCATTTGGCAGGCTCAAGCTCTCAGATTATTTGAGAGCTTGTTTATTTGCGGGTTTTTGTTATAATAATTTTCCAATCTACCGGTTTTCGGCCCTATCGTCTAGTGGTCAGGACATTTGGTTCTCAGCCAAAAAACTGGGGTTCGACTCCCCATGGGGCTACTTATTTTCAGTTGTAGCGTCTTTTAAAAGTGGTATAATAGTCCTGTCTTAAGGAATATTTAATAAAATAAATTTATGGTTGAAGGACAAATTAAAGAAAAGTTGCCCATAGGCCAAAAACCCTTAAAAGAGGCCGAAATTAGGATAGAGACGGAAAAAATTCCCAGTCCGGAAATTAGGGAAACAGAAGGGTCGATTTTGCCTAAAGAGAAAGTCGGCGAAGCGCCGGCGCCGGCATCAAGCCGAAAAATTCCTTTTTTACAAAAAAAGCCGGTCGCGCCGCCGCCAATTTTAAACAAAAGCGAAACATTTAAACAAATAGAATCGATTTTATCGGAAGGAATGGAACAAGCCTATCAGTCATTGCCGGATAATTTAAAAGAGCAGTTTAAACAAAAAGGAGAAGAGGCGAGTTCGCAAATAGAGATAATTATTTCCAAAGCGAAAATAGCGGTGCATAAAATCGTGGAATTAATCAAGAATTGGCTTCAAGTGATTCCCGGCGTCAGCAGATTCTTTTTGGAGCAAGAGACCAAAATAAAAACCGACAAGATTATGGCTTTGGCGGAAAAAAAGAAAGCGTTTAAAGACGAATAAAATACGAATCGCAAATTCGTGCAAATTAGTTATCAATATGAATCCGGACGACATTTTTAAAGTACCCTTAGAGCAAGTCCAAAAACAAAGTGAAACTTGGCTTTCGGCCAATTTGTGGTTTTTGACCCTCATTTTTTTATTGATTGTTTTTTATATTGCCCTGATGCTGGTAAGGCGTTCTTTTCGAAGAGCGTCTTGTTTGAAATTTTCTTTTCAAAAGGCGGTTCTTTTGGTTTCTTTACCCAAAGAATCTCCAGGTAACGATAAAGAAGCGAGAAAAAGCATTAAAGAAACACTTTTGCCGACAGAAAATCTTTTTGATAATATCGGTGGATTGAAAGCGCAAAAGGGCTGGCGTGCTTGGTTTTTCGGCCGTTCGGACAGTTTTTCTTTTGAAATTGTTTCTGATAAAAAAGGAATAATTTCTTTTTACGTTGTCGTCCCGAGAACCTTGCAGCAATTTTTTGAACAGCAGATTCACGCCCAATATCCCGCGGCTAATATTGAAGAAGTGGAGGATTATAATGTTTTTTTACCCCAGAATTACGTGATCAGTGCCTTTTTCAGACTTAGAAAACTCTCGATGTTTCCTATTAAAACCTATCTTAAAATGGAAACAGATCCCTTGAGTGCCATTATTAATTCTCTGAATAAAATTGCTCCGGACGATTCGGCGATTATCCAGTTCGTCGCCCGTTCCGCCAGGCCGAAGTGGAGAAAGTTCGGCTCCAAAGTGGCTTCAGAAATGCAACAAGGCAAAAACTTAAACCAAGCGATGAGTTCGGTTAAAACCGGCATGGCTAAAGTTTTATTCGAATTAGGCGGATTTATTTCACCTAAGGCGAAAAAACCCGAACAAGCCGGACAAAAAATTTCCCATCAACTTTCGCCTTTTGAACAGGAAGCGGTCAAAGCCATTGAGGAAAAAGCGAATAAAGCGGGATTAGATGTGAATATCAGAGTTGTGGTTTCAAGCCGCGTTAAAGAAAGGGCGGAAACGTATTTGAACAATATTGTTAACGCTTTTGCCCAATATACCGGTTATGAGTACGGCAACGGATTTAAAATTTTTAAAAGCGGAAACGCCAAAACTGTCCGCAATTTCATTTATCGCATTTTTGACGAAAAGAGGTCATTTGTTTTGAACGCCGAGGAAATGACCAGTGTTTTTCATTTTCCTTTGCCGACGACCGAAGCGCCGAATATCAGGTGGTTAATCGCCAAAAAAGCCCCAGCGCCGGTAGATGTGCCGGCCGAAGGTCTTATTTTGGGATATAATATTTATCGCAGAGAAAAAAAGGAAATCCGCATTAAGGATGCTGATCGACGTCGGCATATCTACGCCATTGGTAAAACCGGCGTCGGCAAATCCGTTTTAATTGCCAATATGGCAATTCAGGACGTTAAAAACAATCAAGGGGTTTGTGTTATTGACCCCCACGGCGACTTAATTGAAGCCATTTTAGAACATGTGCCCAAAGAGAGAGCCGAAGACGTGATTTATTTTGACCCAGCCGATATGAGCCGACCTATGGGTTTGAACCTTTTGGAATATGACCCGAAGTATCCGGAACAAAAGACGTTTTTGATTAATGAGATGATTAACATAATGGATAAACTCTATGATTTAAGGCAAACTGGCGGGCCGATGTTTGAACAGTATCTGAGAAACGCGCTCTTGCTGATTATGGAACATCCCCAAAGTGGCTCCACCTTGATGGAGGTCTCAAAAGTTTTGGCCGATCCGTCTTTCCGGGCTTTTAAATTAAGTCATTGCGCGAATCAGGTGGTCCGCGATTTCTGGATTAAAGAAGCGGAAAAGGCCGGCGGAGAAGGCGCTCTTTCCAATATAACCCCTTATATTACTTCAAAATTGAATCAGTTCGTCGCCAATGATATTATGAGGCCGATTATTGGTCAGCAACAAAGCGCCTTTAACTTCCGGAAAATAATGGACGAACAAAAAATACTCTTAATAAATCTCTCCAAAGGTAAAATTGGCGACTTGAATTCTTATCTTTTAGGCCTGATTTTGGTCGGCAAGATTTTAATTGCTTCTCTTTCTCGAACCGATATGCCCGAGGAGGAAAGAAAGGACTTCTATCTTTATATCGACGAGTTTCAAAATTTCATTACTGACAGTGTTTCCACTATTTTGGCCGAAGCCAGAAAATACCGCCTTTGCTTGATGGTCGCTCACCAATATATCGGCCAGTTGGTTAAAAACGGCCAAGACGCTTCGATTCGAGACGCTATTTTTGGCACGGTTGGAACCATTATTTGTTTCAAAGTCGGAGTGGAAGATGCGGAATTTTTAGCCAAGGAATTCGAGCCGGTTTTTAGTCCTTATGATTTAGTCAATGTGGAAAAATTTAACGCTTATATCAAATTATTAGTTGATAATCAATCATTAAGACCCTTTAATCTCCAGCCGGTTCCGCCGCAAAGGGGAAATAAAGAAATCGCCCAAATCGTGAGAGAATTGTCCCATTTGAAATATGGGAGAAATAAAGCCGAAGTCGAGAAAGAAATATCAGAAAGGGGGAGAATTGGGATATCGGGTAATCAGGTATTGGAAAATCGGGTAAATGGGTAATTTGGATATTTATATTTTATTTTTTATTTTAGCGTAGCGATTTATGGTTATCTATCGCAAATACAGGCCGCAAACTTTTTCCGAAATTATCGGACAAGAGAATACGGTTAAAATTATCGAAAATGAAATTAAGCGGAGCAAAATTGCTCATGCTTATTTGTTCACCGGTCCGCGCGGTTTGGGAAAAACGACTTTGGCCCGTTTAATCGCCAAGTCGGTAAATTGCCAAAGAAGGGCTGAAGGGGAGAGCGAGCCCTGCAACCAGTGCCAATCATGCGAAGATATTGTCCGGGGGCGGTCAGTCGATTTAATTGAATTGGACGCGGCTTCGCAAACCGGCGTGGACAATGTGCGGGAGAATATTATCGCTTATTCCCGTATTCCGCCGATTCAAGGGAAATACAAAATTTTTGTCATTGATGAGTGCCACCAACTTTCCACCGCGGCTTTCAACGCCTTACTTAAAACCCTTGAAGAGCCGCCGTCTTACATTATTTTTATTCTGGCCACGACAGAAATACACAAGTTGCCGCAAACCATTATTTCCCGTTGTCAGCGGTTTGATTTCAACAAAGTTAGTTTGGGCAAGATTGTCGAACGGCTGAAAAGAATTATTAAGGCCGAGAGCGTTGAAATTGACGAAAAAATATTAAAGACCGTCGCAATTCGTTCCGAAGGCTGCGTTCGCGACGCCGAAAGTTTGTTAAGCCAAATTTTGGCCATTGACGGAGAGAAAATCACTCTTGAAGAAGCCGGTTTGGTGATTCCGCCGACGCAAACCAATTTGATTGTTGAATTTTTGGAATTGGTGTTTAAAAAGGACGGCGCTCAAGCCATTAAAACGATTAACAAGTTTTTGGAAGAAGGATTGGATCTTGAGCAATTTGTCGTCGATACCATTGAATTTTTGAGAAAGTTGATGTTGATTAAGGTAAAGGCGATTAACAACGACGGCCTTTATTGGCAACAAGACGATGATTTGCAAAAACAAATGGATCGCTTGATAAAAAGCGTTGAATTGAAAGATTTGGTTATGGTCATTGAAGAATTTGTTAAAACGAGAACACAGTTCGGTTATGTGGAAATACCGCAATTGTCGGTCGAGCTGGCGATTTTAAAAATCTGCGAGTAAAAAAATTTTATTTTTTAGAATTTGTGATTTGGGATTAGGATTTTAGCGTAGTGACATTGGGAGGTCATCTAACGGCAGGATACATGGCTCTGGACCATGGCATGATGGTTCGATTCCATCCCTCCCAGCCATTTTGTAAAGTTTCCGTTTCCCGCCTCGCTCGGGCGCGGAATACAAAACCCGACTATTGACACCGCCAGAAAATCGCCAAAGCGTTAGGCGTTGGTTTGGAAGAATTAATAAAATAAATAAATTATGCAAACTAAAATTGGTAAAACAATTAAAGAATTGCCGGAGGACGAGCGGCCCCGAGAAAAATTGTTAAAATATGGTGCCGAGAAGTTAAACGACACTGAACTTCTTGCAATTCTTTTGCGGACTGGCACAAAAGGGAAGTCAGCGATTGAAATGGCAGAAGAAATTTTAAGAAGCGCTGGCGGAACATTCAAGGGGCTGGCTGGTAAGGATATAGATGAAATTACAAAAATCCCCGGTGTTAAAAATGCAAAAGTCATAACAATTGCCGCCGCTTTGGAAATTTCGCGTCGTGTTTCCAAACAAATATTAAAAGATAAAGGAATTATCTAATATGCCAAAACTACCAGATCCATTTTCTACAAAGCCAACAAAAGAGCAGATAAAAACAACGCGTGAAATTTTAGACGCAATTTTTAAGGACCCTCAAGTTAAATATGGCTTGCGTGAATTTACCAAATTAAAAATTGAGGAAACTTTGACAATTTTTGAAAAAGAAAAGGATAAATTCTATATCCATTGCCTCAAGCGCGATAAAGATATTGCGGTTTATGACAAAAGTAAAAATATCAGCAAACCAGAAGAAATTATCCGTCAGTTATGGCTTGTCCGATTGATTAAAGATTATCGCTACCCTCTTGATAGAATTGATGTTGAGGTTGATGTTCATTTCGGTACGGAAGTTCACAGAAAAGCCGCCGATATAATGATTTACCAAGATGACAAAGAAACGCCCTACATTGTTTTTGAATTAAAAAAGCCAAAAGTTGAAGATGGGATAGACCAGCTAAAAAGTTATCTTAATTCCAAAGGTTCGCCGATTGGTGTTTGGTCCAACGGAAATGAGCGAGTTATTCTCTATCGTCCCTATCCGAAAAAGTTTGAAAATAATTTGCGGGCAATTCCTCGCGTTGACCAAACAATTGAGGATGTTCTGGAAGAACGGCTCACTTTGGAAAAATTGACTTCGGATTATGACTTGAGCGAACGCATTAAGATTTTGGAAGAATTAGTGCTTGCCAACGCTGGAGTTGATGTTTTCCAAGAAGTTTTCAAACTCATTTATGCAAAACTTTTTGATGAGAAAGAGGCGCGTTCGCGTCCAGACAAAGAGGTTTATTTTCGAATGTCAAAAGACCCAAAATTTACTTTTGACATCGTCAATCGTTTATTCAAAGAGTCGGTTTTAGAATGGCCGGGAATTTTTACCCCTCACGACGAGCTTCAATTATCACCAGAGCATCTCGTTGTTTGTGTTTCAGAATTGGAAGACGTAAAACTCCTTGATTCAAATCTGGAAATTATTGACGCCGCTTTTGAGTATCTTTTGCCAGAAGTCGCGAAAGGCAAAAAGGGCCAATACTTTACCCCTCGCCATGTTATTGATATGGCGGTAAAAATGCTCAATCCACGCGATAAGGAATACATCGTTGATCCGGCGGCAGGTTCAGGCGGCTTTCTTATTCATACTATGCAATGGGTTTGGAACCATGATTTGAAAGACGCACCGCATGAAAAACAGGTCGATTATGCCCGCCGCTATCTTTTTGGCATTGACTTTGATGATAAGCCAGTAAAAATTTCCCGCGCTCTTATGCTTATTGCCGGAGACGGCCGCTCGCATATTTTCAAACTTAACTCCCTAAATCCGAAAGAATGGCAAGGTTCTGATTCAGAAAAAGAAAAAGCCCGTGCCGAACTTCGCGAGCGACTTCTCAAAACCGGTGATTATGAAGCAGATAGAAACAACGAAGAAAATTTTCGAAATTTTGCCTTTGATGTTTTGCTTACCAATCCGCCCTTTGCTGGAAAAATCAAAGAGCAAATGCTATTGCGAGAGTATGAACTAGCCAAAAATAAAAAAGGCAAAATTCCCAAACAAGTGGGCCGCGACCTTCTTTTCATTGAACGGACACTTCAACTAATAAGGCCCGGCGGCCGATTGGCAATCGTTCTTCCACAAGGCAAGTTGAATAACACAAATACGGAATACATCCGCCAATGGCTACTTAATAAAGCACGGATTTTGGCAGTTATCGGCTTGCACGGCAATACTTTCAAGCCGCACACCGGAACAAAAACCTCCATTTTATTCCTGCAAAAATGGGGCAGCGAAGCCGGAAAGCCAAAAGAAGATTACCCGATTTTTATGGCAACTTCTAAAAACTCTGGCAAAGATAATTCCGGAGAATATGTCTATAAAAAAGACGAGAAAGGAAATTTCATTTTGGATGAACACGGTCGTCGAATTTTATACCACGACTTAGATGAGGTCGCCGAGGCATTCGTCAAATTCGCCAAAGAGCAAAAATTTAGTTTTTGGGAAAAGTGAAATTATGAATAATACCGAGAATAAAGTCTATTTTTCAGATCTTTTTGGGGTTAAGCATGCGGTTGTCAAAAAATATGGAGCGCTGGATATATCGCTTGTTTGCGACAACCCTGCTTTTGTTGACCCCTTTCTTATTTTTGCGAATTCAAAATACAAACATCTTCATGATTTGATAATCAATTATCTGAAATTTTTGCGAGATCTCTCTGTAAAGAGATTGGGCGCGAATTTAACTACTGGAGAGTTTAATCATTATTATAAATTTCCTGAAGTTAAACAAGTATGGCTTGGTTATTCCGTAAGTGGAAATATCGGACGAGGACTAAATAAAGATTTTGGATATTCTCTCTATGAGAACCTTCATAAGATTTTCTCAAAATTTGGAGATGAAGATATAACTGAGGCGTCGCATCTTGAAAAACTTTGTCTGATTGAGGAGGGCATTGGAGTTGACAAAATCAGTGATTTTACTCTAAATTTAATCCAAAAATTCCTTTTGGAATATACGCAAGAATTTGCAAAGGAACATTTAGATAAAAAGTTTTTGTCTGAATTCGCAATACGCAAGGTTGAGTTTGACTTCAAAAAAGGAGTTTGGGGCGATGGTCGTTTTGTGCTTCCAACACTACAAAGGACAGGTAAAAAAGATTTTGTTTTGCTTGTGCCTCGAAAAATATTAACGAAGGAAGACACTTGGATTTCAAGAAACGATTTCTTGGAAAATGATACGGCTATATTTAATGTTATCCCGAATGATGAGTTAAGAGCAAAAATAAATAAGTTTTTCTACGACAATTTACAGATTAAGCTAAATAAGAAAAAACAGCCGGAAAAGGACTATTCCAAAAAAAGTAGAATGAATGCTCTACTGAAAGCAGTTTGGGAATATCCCCAGTTGTTAGATTATTACATTAAATTAAAAGAACAGAGAAGGGAAGATGCGTTAAAGTGGCATGTTGCTGAACCTGAAAGTATAAATTTTTTCACCGATGCGTCTCAAATACAGCCGAAAATTAAAGGTGAAAATTTCGGCAGATTAACTTCTTTTGATGATTGTGTTTCAAGAATCGCATTTTTCAAAAAAACTCTTGAATCAAATAGTAGAGACTTATATTTTAAGGAAAAACCACTGCAGGAAAAACATTTGCGAATAATGTTCAAAAATACAACTTATGGTAGTCTGTTTGACTATAATTCAGAAGTAAATAATGGTAGGGGAC
>Ga0209610_1000816_pt1 | contig 16241 bp, 16 predicted proteins | sample LakKivw275mmetaG_FD_184137 | JGI IMG/M metagenome (GOLD analysis project Ga0209610, IMG submission 184137) | Anoxic lake water microbial communities from Lake Kivu, Rwanda to study Microbial Dark Matter (Phase II) - Lake Kivu water 275m metaG... | ecosystem: Environmental > Aquatic > Freshwater...
CGGCCCAGCCGCTGCCACGCCTGCACAAACACACAGTCGGTCAGGTCCCGCGCATCCTCGACGTTCCGGACCATCGCACGGAGCCACGCGTAGACCCGGTGCCAGTACCGGTTCTATCCGCTTTCTCCCGGGAAAATGTGCAACTTTCCCCGGATTCCCTCCCCCCCGAGGGACCAGTCCCCGGGGTAGTCTCACCTGTCGTGACCTCCGCTGTGACCTCCGCCGTCTCACCCGTAGTGACTCCCGTCCTGACCTCCACCGTCTCACCCGCAGTGACTCCCGTCCTGACCTCCGCGGTCTCACCCGTCGTCACTCCCGTAGTGACCTCCGTCGTCTCACCCGTAGTGACTCCCGTCGTGACCTCCGCCGTCTCACCCGTAGTGACTCCCGTCGTGACCTCCGTCGTCTCACCCGTCGTCACTCCCGTAGTGACCTCCGTCGTCTCGCCCGTCGTCACTCCCGTAGTGACCTCCGCCCGGACAACGGCTGCGACATTCGGCTTGACCGACCCCGAATCTCCGCTATTCTGACCGGCAGTGGGTGCGTATCCTCCGGCCCTCGTCGCCGACCTCATAGACCGCTTCTCCCGCGACCGCAAGGTCTTTCAGTCCCTTGACTACAAAGAGGAGCAGCTTCGTCTTGAGTTCCTGAATCCCTTCTTCGAGTCCCTCGGCTGGGACGTCGCCAAGAAGCATGCCCTGAGCGGAGTCGGAGCGGCCGGCCCGACCCTCTCCTCGGAAAGAGCCGTCGGTCAAGTCAGCGGGGGGAACTCATCCATCTAGGCCGACTGCGCATCCGCAACTTCAGATGCATCGAGGAACTCTCGCTGGAGTTTCGCGCGGGAGTCAACGTACTGATCGGTGAGAACAATACGGGAAAGACCACCGTATTGGACGCTCTCCGTTTGGGGTTCAGTCTTGGAGACGCGCGTAGAGAGATATACGTCCGAGAAAGAGACTTCCGGGTTGGTGATGACCGCAGACATCTCCCGGTGCAATTGGATTTCAGGTTCGAGAATGTGACCGAGGAGGAGAGGGGTGTCTTCTACGAGATGCTGGCATCGGATGGCGATAGGTCCGAACTGCATCTAGAACTGCACGTGGAGTACACGCTTCAAGACAGACTGGGAACAAGACGGCCTATCCTGGACTTCTGGGGTGGGAGCGCAAAGGGAACGCGCATTCCGCCTCAGGTTCTCGAACGGCTGTACCATGTGCATTTTGACGCGCTAAGAGATGCAAGCTGGGACCTGAGGCCGAACCGGGGCAACCGTCTCGGCCAACTCCTGGAGAAAATCGAACCTGACCGAGACAAGCAGGAGGCGTATGCGAGCCGTCTGAATAGGATGGTTGAAGAAGATCATGAGTGGCAACGTCTCGTGCGTCGCGCCCGCTCCAGCGTCAACGAACATCTTTTGAGGACAACGCTTGCTGGCGACCCCATGAGGGTCGACATGGAATTCGTTTCACGTGACTTCAGCGTGTTTGCTGAAAGCCTGAGAATGGTCATCCCGGTCTTCGACCCAATACAGAAAGAGGCACTGCCTAAGGAATGCACCCCCGATGTCATCGGCAAGTACTTCGTGTGCGAGACAGCGGATAGGCTGCGGTTCAAGTGCGACTTCCTAGACGAACTCGATCACGAACAGAACGAGGAACTACATGAGCTGCTGCTTGAGCTGTGTCGACAAACCGCCAGAAGGTTCGACGTTGGACAAAACGGTCTGGGCTGCAACAACCTGATCTACTTTGCCACCGTTCTCGGCGACATAGGCCGGAGAAAAGCCGCCGAGAAGGAGACCTACTTGGCGCTCCTCGTTGAGGAACCAGAGGCGCACCTGCATCCGCAAAGACAAAGCGTGTTATTCAACTACTTCAAGAAGTGGGAGTCGGAGGGGATACAGAGCTTCATCACGTCTCACTCACCCACTATCACCGCGAAGTCGGACCCAGACACTGTGATTGTGCTGAGCAGCCACACAGGCCGTGTCACCGCGGCGGCCATCAGGGATACATCTCTAGACGCAGAAGACAAGTCGCACCTTCAGAAATTCCTAGACGTCACGCGGTCGCAGCTCTTCTTCGCCAGGGGCGTCATCCTCGTCGAGGGAATATCAGAGGCCCTCCTGATGCCGGTATTCGCCCGTCTAGTGAAGCCGGTTTTCGATCTTGAGCATAGCGGGGTCGAGGTTGTCATCGTGGGAGGATTGGCCTTCAAGCCATTCGCAAATCTCTTCCGCCAGCAAGGAGCGGCGGTTTCTGTAGGTGGACGATGCGCCATCGTGACGGATGACGACCGCGACAAAGAAACTACGCAGCACGCCCGGAATGCCCAAGAACTCAAGCAAACCGGCATGGTTGAGGTGTTCTTGGCAGAATGTAACCTCGAGTATGAGCTGTACTTGTGGAACGAGGAACTGGTAAGAAGCTTGTACTACCAACCAACGGGTCTGCATCCGCGCACTCCGCCGCCGAACGACGATAGCATTGACAAACGCGCGCTGAGCTTCTCACGCAAGGCGCGGGAGAACGACGACAAGGGCGACTTTGCACTGAGGCTGGCCGCGAGACTGAGCGAAGACGGCTGCGCTGCGGCCCGGTTTGCCGTGCCTGATTACCTCAGGCGGGCGGTAACATGGGTAATCACCGGTAGCGATGGACCTGTCTAGCGAGAAGAAAGCCGTCTTAGGAGTAAGGGGACTTGTAGCCGTTAGGGCGGGCCCGGGTAGCGGCAAGACACTTCTGCTGGCCAAGCGACTTGCGGACACCCTTCACGACTGGCGGGCTCAGTCTCAAGGGGTGGCGGTGATGTCATTCACGAATGTGGCGCACGAGGAGATCCAACGCCAGGCACGTGAGGAGTTCGGAGTGCAGGATCCCCTTCGCTATCCTCACTTCCTCGGGACCATAGACAGCTTCGTCAATGAGTATGTCTTTCTACCATTTGGGCACCTCTCGATGGGAATCGCCAAACGCCCTGACTTGGTCGGTCCGCCACATGGTTGGTTTCCTAACGGCCCTAAGTGGGCGTGGGGCAATCAAGAGTGCTACGAAGGTGCGAGTTGCAGGCTACCGGACTTCACCTACGACATCCACGGAAACCTGCTGAATCAGAGACCGAGGTCACAATCCAGGTTCGCCAAGTGCCGCCAGAATCATCGAGCCTGTCTTGCGATGAGAGCGCTATTCGCCAAGGCGGGATACGCGACGCAGTCGGACGCCAACTACTACGCCATGAGGCTCCTTCACGAACGTCCTCAGATCGCCAAGGCCCTGGTACGGCGCTTCCCAGTCGTGATGGTCGACGAAGCACAGGACTCGTCGGACATCCAGATGCAGATCATCGAGATTCTGGTCAGAAATGGGTTGCGTGAGGTATTCATGGTTGGGGACCCGGACCAGGCTATCTACGAGTGGCGTGCGGCTAAGCCGGAGTTGTTCCGTCAGAAGTGCTCGGAGTGGTCACCGAATCTTGACCCGCTCCGCGAGAACTGGCGCAGCTCACAGGTGATCTGTGACTTTGCATCTCTTGTTTCGTCCATGCCCTGCTCGCAGATGGCCATGCGTGCCGACGTGAAGGACATGAAGCGCAGACCCCTGATCCGACCCTACGAGGTTGATGCACTTCCATCGGAAATTGAGAGTTTCTTGGCCGAGTGTCATTCAAACGGGATAGAGCTTCAGTCCTCCAAGGTGGCGATAGTTGCTCGTTCGGGCGAGATCGTGAGGGTAATCCGAACTGGACACGCGGCACCCAAGCCTCCCCTGGGAGAGTACCTATCACCTTGGCCGGATAGACCGCGCGAGGCACGTGACATCGCCCTCTGCGCTTTCTTGTTCAGGCACAAGCACTACGGTCGTGCCATGCGCCGGATGATGCGAGTTGCATGCTCTCTGGAGACCAAAGTCGGCCTTGTGACATCTGAGCTAGCCGATGACTTCGTTGAGCGGCATGGCTTCGGCGCTACGCGCGCCGCCGTTTTCGGACTACTGAACTCCTTGCCGGAAGCCTCCGGCATGCTGTCGCGCTGGTGTCTAGCCGCCCACCCCGAGTTCGAGAGATTCTGTAGGTGCTTCCTGAAGATTGAGGCGCCGTGCGAGTTGAAGGTCAAGACCGGAAGGGAGCACCAGGAGTACTACAATTCGTTGGATTTCTTGGACGAATTCTCGGATGAACTGGACGACGCAAACACCACCGACTACCACGTGGGAACGGTGCACAGTGTTAAGGGCTGGACTGTCGACGCCCTGCTACTCGTGCTCAAAAAGCAAGAGCCAAAGACCCCGTACTATCCGAAGCTGGTAAAGGAACGTATGGCCAATCGGGCTTGCGAGATGCAGGAGGCCATTCGGATTCTCTACGTTGCTTTCACACGGCCCAAGAAGCTCCTAACCATCGCAGTGCCGACTTCTGAGCTTGAGAAGTGGCGCGAGGTACTGCCTGGGTATGTTCCGACGGAGCAATGATGATGCTGAAGCTTCAGAAGAACTTGCCCAAGGCCAGAACCCCGCACGAGCTAGAATCCCTCAAGCGGACGACTACGGCCGACAACCAGATCGACGCGCTGGTGTATGAGCTGTACGGATTGACCGAAGACGAAATCCGAATCGTCGAGGAAGGGCGACGGTAGCGAAGTGGACAACACGGTGGGAGATGCACGAATCCTCCATGGCCCGACCGAGGAGCTGGCTGTCCTCGTCCAGGAGTTCCGTAACGTACTGAGCGAGCTGGGTAAGAACGCCATGTCCTGTTCCCTAGAGCAGGCGAGAGCCGAGGCCGCGGAGTACTTCGAGCCTGGGCACACCGTTGTCGGTCTGTACCGGGACGATTCGCTGACTGGCTTCTCTGTGGTTTCGGTAGACGATGGTGTCTATTGGTTGAGTTGGATCTACGTCAAACCGGAACACAGAGGTTTTGCCAATGCCTCGCGGCTGTTCGATGCGTCTGAGAAGATAGCGCTGGAGGCCGGCGAGGACCGGTTGTACATCTGGGTTCATCCCAACAACAACCTAATGCTACGTTTTCTGAGGAAGAAGGGCTACGATACGCTAAACCTGATTGAGGTAACCAAGCGGAAGAGACAGAGCCCAGAGGAAGTCAGGATATTCGACAATGTTCTGTGGTGCTGATCGCGCAGGTAACGAGCGACGACTCCCGTGCATCTTGTTGATGCCCGGCGCGGCATGACAAGATGGTCGAACTGGTCGAACCTGGGGTAGGAGCGCGCCTATGAAGAACGGTGATTTCATGAAGTTGATCAACTGCCGCACTCCCGAGGAGGTGTATGAGAGAGTGAGGGGCTGGTCATTCGACCTCTCCAAAGACGAGCATCTCGTTCGCTCCACTATTCTCGACATACAGGCAAACCTAGAAGGTCAGTTGAAGTTTGTCCTCAGTCAAGTCCTCACGACAGTCCTCTTCCGGAGAACCGATGAAGCCAAGGGCAGCGGTCCGAAAGATGATCTCTTCACAACTGTCGCACAGATGAGCTTCTCGTCTGTGTTCCGGATCCTCCAACCTCTTCTGCGAGCGTATCCCAGCCGGGACCTTGATGCGATTCAGGCCATAAACGCGCTACGAAATCGCGTCGCTCACTCCAGGTCGTTATCGGATGTCAAGTATAAGGGCAGGAGTCCCTTTACCGACGCAGACTGCTTCGCTCAGGTGTTCCTAGACGCGTGGGCCGCTCGCAAGGCATTGCAGGACTTCCACCAACGCATGATAGAAGAACCCGCCAGCATAGCGGCTCTTCACGCACGCTTCTACCGCGAGCGGTCTGAGACGAACGCCGGCAATTCGGGGTGATTCGGGGGAATTCGGGGACAGCAAATGATTATTGACACGGCCCAAGTCATTTTGGATTTACGATTGCGGATTGCCGAGACCGCTAACGGCCTACGACATTGTAGATTGCCGATTGACGATTGCCGATTGGCGGAGCGGATGAGGACGGGCGACGGCCTACGGCTGATAGCTTACGGCCTCGGTCGGCTGGACTGGTTTGACTTGTTCCGTTGGCCGGCATATAGTTGAGCTATGACCGACAGAGAGCGATTGCTGCTCCAGAAGCTGAAGGCCAGGATTGCGGAGCGCCTTGTGTTGGTTCGTCTCGTTCTTTTTGGGTCGCGTGCACGCGGCGACAACGAACCGGATTCCGACGTCGACGTGCTGGTCGTGCTCGAAGGTCCGGTTTCTCGCGATTCCGAGGAGTACGTCCGGTTCTGCGCGTGGGAACTGGGGTACGAGAACGGGTTGGTCATCTTTCCGCTCGTGGTTGCGCGTTCCGAATGGGAGGAGGGTCCGTCCAGCGCCTCAACGCTTGCCATGGCCGTCGCGGCTGAGGGTATCGAAGTTTGAGGCCGGAGCATGTCTCCGAGCTCGTCAGTCTGCGCCTGAAGCAGGCCGGGGAGACTCTCGCCGACGCCCGTGTTTTGCTTGACGCCGGCCGGACTCCCCGCAGCGTCGTGAATCGCGCGTACTACGCAATGTTCTATGCAGTGCTGGCACTGCTGCAGAAAGTCGGCAAGGCGTCATCAAAGCACGCCGGGGTCATCAGTCTTTTCGACAAGGAGTTCGTGCATAGTGGCGCGTTCCCGACCGAGATGTCTCGCAGCCTGCACCGGGCCTTCGACGAACGTCACGAATCCGACTACGAAACGGTCAAGACCGCGACGCAGGAAGACGCCATCGAGTTGCTTGACGAAGCCGAGCGGTTCGTACAGCGGGTGGCCGAATTCCTCAAGACTTCCACAGCGAAATAACGCTGCCGGCCACGAAGACATTTGCCCCACGGAATTCGGGGCGAAGTTGATGATTACTGACACGGCCCAAGTCGTTTTGGATTTACGATTTCGGATTGCTGATTGGCGGAGCGGTGAGCCGTAAGCTGCCGAATGCGGTTGTCGATTGCCGATTGCGGCCGCGGTGGGTGGCTTCCTGAACGCTCGGGCTGGTGGGCCTTGACACCCAACGGCAGGGGCCGATAATGATGTTGTCAGAGAACACCAGAGGGTCTGGAAGTCTGGCCGTCCGTTTCACCGGCGGCTTCTCCATCCGGCGGACGCGAGCGACCGGGCAGACATAGCTGAGTGCAAGGAGAGTCTATGAGAAAGATGTCCGTTATCATTGCGGGACTGGCACTCTTCGCCAGCCTCTACGCGACGACCGGGATTTCGGGAGTCGTTACCGACTACGAATCCGGAAATCCTATCTACCACGCTACGATCAGCGGTAGCGGGCTGCCGACCGTGTACACCGATTCCAACGGTGCGTTCTTCATATCTGCTAGGCGGGCCACTACACACTCTGGGCCTCGGCCACCGACCATGAGAACGGCATCTATCCGGAGTCGATTCACGTCGTGCAGGATCAAGTAACGGACAGCATCAACTTCGCGCTCATCAGCACGGCCGGTAAGACCGGCATCGGCGGCCGCCTGACTGACGGCTATCGGTGTCTAGGTATCGGCGGCGGCACCATCATTGCCAGCGGCCCCGGCGGTTGCGACACCGCTACCTCGGTGCCGACCGGCGGGTATGTCATCAGCGGCCTTGCGCTGGGCAAGTACCAAGTGACCGCTACGGCCGAAGGCTTCCAGTCCGGAGTCTCAGCCGATTCGGTGCTGGTCGAATCAGGCCAGGTGAAATGGTGCCCCTTCTACCTGCAACCGGATAGCGTACCGCCTACCGGAATCGCCGGACGAATCACCGACTATGAGACCGGCGAGCCCATCTACCATGCGATCATCGGCGGTAGTGGGATGACTTCCGTCTACTCCGACTCAAACGGCTGCTATTTCATATCCGGCAATCAGGGATGGCACACGCTCTGGTCCCATTCGACCGGCTACGAGCCCGGCATCTATCCGGAGTCGATTCACGTCGTCCAGGGCCAGATAACGGACAGCATCAACTTCGCGCTCATCACTACAAACGGCAAGACGGGTATCGGTGGCCGCCTGACCGACGCGAGCCGGGGACTTGGCATCGGCGGCGGCACCATAGTCGCCAGCGGACCGAGCGGCTGCGACACGGCAACGTCGGTTCCGAGTGGCGGGTACGTTATCAGCGGCCTTGCCCCGGGCAAGTACGAGGTGATGGCAACCGCTGAGGGCTTTGAGCCCGGAGTTTCAGCCGATTCAGTGCCGGTGGAATCGGGCCAGGTTGCGTCGTGTCCCTTCTACCTGCAGCCAGAGAGCGAACCGCAGACCGGGATATCCGGCCGGGTAACCGACTACGAGACCGGCGAGCCGATCTACCATGCTTCACTCAGCGGCAACGGGCTGCCGACCACCTACACAAACGCCAACGGCGAGTACTTCATACACACGGACCCGGGTGACTACACGCTCTGGGCCTGCCACGACGGGTATGAGAACGGCATCTATCCCGAGTCGGTCCATGTCGTGCAGGACCAGATATCCGACAGCATCAACTTCGCTCTGATATCGACAACCGGGAAGACCGGCATCGGCGGCCGCTTGACCGACGCGAGTCGGATGCTCGGGATTGGCGGCGGGACGATAATCGCGAGCGGTCCGGGTGGTTGCGACACCACAACGTCGGTTCCCACCGGTGGGTACGTCATCAGCGGCCTTGCTCTCGGCAAGTACCAGGTCACGGCCATGGCTGAGGGGTTCCAGACACAGGTCAAGCCGGAGTCGGTGCAGGTAGAATCAGGCCACGTTAAGTGGTGTCCCTTCTACCTGGAACCGGAAAGCAGCGAGTTGTGCGGCCTGTCGTGTGGAGTGAAGGACGCAGGCAATGGCAACTGGATATTCGGGGCTCTGGTCGAAGCGACCGGGCCGGGAGAGGGTCGTGCCAATACCGGGTCACACGGGACCTGCACTGTCCGGAACTTGGTGCCCGGCACGTACCTGGTCAGAGCCAGGGCCGCGGGGTTCGAGCCGTCGGCATGGGATACGATTCAATTGACGTCCGGCGGTATCCCGTACTATATCAGGTTCGACCTCCAGCCGTCCGGCAGCGTCAACGGCGGGATCGCGGGCAGCGTCACCGACTCACTCGGCCAGAACCCGCTCGACAATGCTCGCGTGTTTGCATGGAGCACGTCCGGCCAGGGCTACGCGTACACGGACTCAGCCGGCGATAACGTGATAACCGGACTCGCGGATGGTTGGTACCGCGTGCGCGCCGAAGCTCAGGGCTACTATCCGGCCCGCTATCCCGACAGCGTCCAGGTGGCCAACGGCCAGACCACGAGTAGCATCGACTTCCGGTTGCGCGCGGTGGGCAGTCTTGATGCCGGCATCGCCGGATTCGCCTATGACGGCTCTGAGCAGGTCGAGATTCCTAACGTGCATGTGCGCGTTACCGGCGGCCAGAGCCTTTGGGAGGTCAACGCGGGCGGCTCCGGCGACTACTTGATCGACGGTCTGCCGCCGGGCGACTACCTCGTCCAGGTCGACGCAACAGGCTACGAGCCCGGCCAGTACCCGGACATAGTCACCATCGCAAACGGGGCGGTAGCCTCCTTTGTGTGTCCGGCGCTCTATCCGCCGGCGGCGGTTGCCGAGCCGCACGTCCGGGTCAACACGCTGAACGCAAAGGTCCTGGCGCTTCCCAACCCGGGCTGCGGTCCCGTCCGCGTGCAGTGGCAGGTCGAAGCACCGGGCATTGTCGCGTTGCGCGTATTCGATAACACGGGGCGCGCCCTGCGCACGATACAGAACGGCTTTCAGGCAACTGGGAGCTATTCCGCGACGTGGAACGGCGTCTGCGACAACGGACGCCGCATCGCAACCGGCATCTTCTTCTACCGGCTCGATGCACCGGGCGTGCATGAGGTCATCAAAGCGGCCATAGTCCGCAGGTAGCGCGGCTACACTGATGAAGGACCTTGGCGTGGCCGGCTGGCCCCGCCAAGGTCTCTTCAAAAGGATGCACCCGAGATGAAACTGTGCTTCACGTTGCTCTCCGTCGGCTGTTGGCTTTCGGTCGTCCTTGCCCAGTGGGAACCGGACCGACGGTTGACTCTCGACAGCAGCGCGTCACGTATCTGGGCAAACAACGGCTGGTTTCTCGTCGCGATTCCAGGTGGCCTGCAGGCGGTATGGTGGGACGCTCGCGACGGACATCCCGAGGTGTACGGCGCGCGCTCAACCGACTCGGGCGAAGCATGGGAACCTGACCGGAATCTGTCGCCCGGCCCGGAATCGACATTCTGCCCTTCGCTGGCGGTTTCGGACAGTGACATCCATCTTGTCTACAAGGACAGGCGCGGTGGATGGGGCGCGTTCTATCGGCGATCGACCGATGCCGGGGCAACGTGGTCCGGCGACACCGCGCTGGTACGCTTCGATTCGCCGACCGGTGGTTGCATGACCGATGCGGCATGGGGCCGGACCGTCCACGTGCTCTGGGCGGTATTCCATGGCGCGTTCTCGCAGGTCAGCCACTGCCGTTCGCTCGATCGCGGCGTCTCGTGGGACCCCGAAGTGCTGATCAGCCACGACACCTTCCGTTCCGAAGATCCTTCGGTCGCGGTTTCGGAGTCAATCGTGCACGTGGTCTGGTTCGACACTCGCAATGGCCCGGGCGATGCCTACTACGAGCGCTCGCTCGACAACGGCACAACCTGGGGACCGGAGACCCGATTGACGCCCGACTCAGCCATCGTCTACGCGCCGACCGTGGCCGCTCTGGACTCGTTCGTCCACGTTGCCTGGATCGACCGTCGCAGCGGCTCGTACCATTTCCAGATCTACTACAAGCGTTCAACCGACGCGGGCACGACGTGGAGTCCGGAGACCCGGCTCTGCGACAACTCCGGCGCGGCGATGTTCCCTGTGCTCGCGGCCTCGGGCCGTAACGTGCATGTCGCCTGGTACGACAACCGCACAGGCCGGAATCAGCTCTACTACCGTGTGTCTACCGACTGCGGGTCGACGTGGCAGGCGGAAACGACATTGACCGAGAGCCCTGGAAATGCCGGCAACCCGGCAATCGCCGTCGCCGACACAGCCATCCACCTCATCTGGACTGACGACCGCGACGGCCATTACGAGACCTACTACAAACGTAACCTGACCGGCAACGTCGGAGTCGAAGACATTCCCAAGCCACAAGCTCCAAGCCTCACGCCAGCGGCCACCATCGTACGCAAGATCCTGTTCCAGCCGCCCTCAGTTGTGTCTCCTCTCTCCTCACTCCTCTCTATCGATGGCCGTAAAGTGATGGCGCTGCGCCCCGGCACGAACGACGTCACGCGGCTCGCCCCCGGCGTCTATTTCGTGCGTCTGGCGTCGAGCGTAGACAAAGTCATTGTGACCAAGTAGGAGGTTCGATGAGGATGTCATGCGCGTTGTTCGCTGTAGGCTGCCTGCTCTCGGCAGCCAGTGCGAACTGGGAGCCTGACCGAAAGCTTTCTGCCAATGACAGCGCCGCAACGCTGAACGAGAACATGGCACGATGCATCGTCACCTGCGCGGACACCGTGCACGTAGTCTGGTGCGACGCGAAGAACAACGGCAGCGCCATCTACTACAAACGCTCCAGTGACCAGGGCGCGACCTGGGAGGATGACACCCGGCTTTCCGGCTCGCCCGCCTACTCCGCCTTCCCGACCCTGGCGGTGTCAGGGACGTACGTGCATCTCGCCTTCCGCGACCAGCGGACCGGCCGCTACCTATCGTACTACAAACGCTCGACCGACGGCGGCCGGAACTGGGGACAGGATGTCTTCGTCTCGGACTCGACGATGTTCAACTGGTGGCCCGCAGTGGCCGCAGTGGACTCGATGGTCTACCTCGTGCTGAACATGGACACGGTGAACAGCGACGTCTACTTCCGGCGCTCGACCGACAATGGTGAGACGTGGGATTCGATTCAGCGTATTTCCAACGCGCCGCTGCGGTCCGAGGACCCCTGCATCGCCGCGTCCGACTCCTTCGTCCACATCGTCTGGAACGAGTTCCGCCACGGCGGCAACGGGCATAGCGAGGTCTACTTCCGGCGCTCAACCGACCGCGGCGCAACATGGGGTCCTGAGACCCGTCTGACCTTCGACACCGCCATGTCCTACAGCCCAACTGTCTATCCTCGGGGATCGAACGTCGACGTTGCATGGGAGGACAACCGCGACGGCAACTTTGAGATCTACCACAAGCGCTCGACCGACTGCGGCGAGAGTTGGAGCCCGGACGAACGACTCACTCACGACTCGGCGGTGTCCGTCTATCCATCCATCGTTACAGACGGTGCGAGCATCCACGTCGTCTGGTTCACATTGGGCAGCGACACCGGGATATTCTATCTTCACTCCACCGATGGCGGCGCGAGCTGGGATTCGGTATTCACGCTGGTCAACGACTCGTTCTCGGTTGCGACCCCGTTTGTCGACTTCTCGGGCTCGATTCTCCACGTCATCTGGAAGGATACGCGCGACGGCCACGGCGCCATCTACTACAAACGCAATCCGAGCGGCAACGTTGGACCCGCCGAAAGCCGCGCGCCTCAAGCATCGAGGTTCGGGCGCGCGACAACGATCGTCCGCGGAGTCCTGTTGCGGGAAGATAGCCAAGGCGCAGGCTCAAACCCAGGTTGGCTGCTCGATGTCTCGGGTCGCCGCCTCCTGCCGCTTCGCCCCGGTGCGAACGACGTCTCACGTCTTGCGTCGGGCGTCTACTTTGTCCGCGCCGCGCCATCAGCCGTCGCCAAGGTGGTCCTGATCCGGTAGGAGAGCAAGCTGAGACCGCTCGCCGGGTTGCTGGCTGCGGTGAAAACAGGGACACCTCCACTATTCTTATGAATCCGAAGCCTGTCAACAAGGCCAGCCGACGGCTTACGGCTGACAGCTAACGGCTGACGGCTGAAGGCTTTCTGCCATTCCGTCGTCCCCAATTCCACAGTCCCTTCCTGCCTCTCCCCTACATCTGATGCCAAAACCACGCGGTCGAGCCGTCGGACGGCACCTGCTCGGAGCAAAGCATCAAAATGAACTGCGTAGACCCGCACGCCGGCATCCGCCCCGCGGATTTGACACCGCCTCCCGCGAGGTGTAGAATCCGGCATGGCCCGACGGTTCGTCGTCGAACTGGCAGTCCTTGGTACCATCCTGGCACTGTTCCCAGGCTGCGGTGGGGCGCCGCGCGCCTCGCGCCAGGTGAACCGGGCGGTTCTGGGCGAGCTCTTCGTTATCTCGGACTGACCCGCCTACTGCGAGGTCGCGGCGCGATCTCTCGACAGCCTGACACTCACGTACGGGGACTCGCTCGTTCAGGTGGCGTGGTGTCACTCGCCGGATCACCCGGAACTTTCCACGCCGGCCGGCGAAGCCCGCAGCACGCGGTACCACGTCGATGATATCCGGCCCTCCGCCTTCTTTGACGGTCCCGACCGGGCGCCGCTGACCGCGGACTCCTTCTACGCAGTATACGACAGCATGGTCCGGCAAGCTCGTTCGCAGACTACCGTTCTTGAGATGTCGCTGGACCCGACCTTGACCCATCTTGATTCGACGGAACTGAGCATCGGGGTCCACATCACGCCCACCGACTCGGCGGTGGATTCCATGGCCGGTCTGATGCTGGTTGCGGTCGTCTACGAAGACAGCACGCCGTACGTGTACTGGGACGGTTATACGCACTACATCCGGTTCTGCGCCCGCGAGGTCATCGGCGACACGTGGGGCATGCCGCTGACGCTCCGGCTAGGCACCGATTACGATACGGTGCTTACCGCGCCCTTGGGCGACTGGAACCGCTCGCGCCTGGGAGCCGCCGTATTCGTGCAGGACACATCAAGCCTGCGCGTGCTACAGGCAACCGGAATCCGGCGTTTCACTAACTAGCCTTCGCCTCTAGTCCCCAGTGACCAGTTTGTAGTTTCCAGCTCACGGCTGACGGCGCGGAGGCATTTCCGATTACCGATTGCAGATTGACGGCGGCGGTTAGCGGGCGCCGGCGCTACTGAGGTTCGCTTAGGCAACGCGCCGCTTGCGGCACCCCCTCCCATTTGACACGTCCGACCGCGAGTAATACTATCTACATGATGGAAACGAGATTCCTGCGTTGGATGTTGCACACGGCTGGCGCCAAATGTGCCGGCCGCGACTGCGGCAGGGCCGCGCGCGCAGGAGGGCTGACGCTGCTCGCCTGTGTCGTTCTCTGCGGTGCAAGGGAATGGAAAGACTGGGAGGTGGGCCAGTTAAGGGACCTGCAGGCCGTGTACGTTCGGACAAGCCCAGGTTGCATCGAGGCTGAGAGGCTGTCGCCGGGTCTGATGTCGCGCATCGCCTATCAGATCACCAGGAGTCTGAGTGCGACGCGTCTGGGAGTAACGAATGATTCCCTGTACCCGGCAACCCTTGACGTGGTGATCTACTGCCAACCTGCCGCCCCCGCTGCGGTTGCATACTCCATGCATGTCACACTCATCCAGCCGGCACGAGCCCCGGATTCAGTAGCAGTAGAGATCGGCGGCGGCTCCGGTGTCAGTTCCGCCGGCTCTTTCGCCCGCGCTGTGCGACAGGTGATTGGCGACTGCACGGACGAACTCATCACCCATTGGCTGCCTCTGCACCCAAAGCCCTGGCACGAAACGTATTGGCCCTCAGAGCCGGTCTTCATCCCTAACTCACGGCACTCGCCTTCGCTGGATTCCGCCGTAAGGCTCATCATCGCCATGGGCGAGCGACGACGGCAGGAAGAGCTGAGGCGGTTGTTCGCCCCATGTGGGCTGGTGACCTATTCCGAGGGCGTAAGGGACCTCTTTTGGTGGAAGTGGAACGGCCGTGTAGACACTCACCCCGTGTTCGCTCGCGACATCCGTGACTTCGGCTGGGACCGCGCGCTTGAACGCGTTCCCGGCGTCGTGGTCCGGTAGCAGACTCGCTCCCATTTTGGGAAGCATCGGGACACCCGGCGAGGCATTTCCGATTACCGATTGTGGATTGCGGATTGACGCGGGCGTAGCCCGCGGGCCCCAAGCCGCAGGCTGTCGGCCGTGAACCGAGAGCGGGTCTCCCCCGCGGATTTGACACCGCCGCCCGCGAGTCTATCATCTCCGCGATGAAGGCCGGCGTTCTGCTCTGCCTGCTGCTGACAACGAGTGCATCAGCGACAGCGACCTGCACCCTTACGGGCAGGACGGTCGATGGATGGACCGGTGAACCCCTCGCGGGCGCATCCGTTGTGATCGTAGGCACCGCGTACGGCGGCGCCACGGACTCGAATGGTATCTACCTGGTGGCTCTGCCCGAGACGGCTGGGACAGCAACAGCGTGCCACGCCGGTTACGACGATGTTTCGACCCGCTTCATCATCGCTCGGGACTGCACGACCCGCCTTGACTTCCGTCTGTACATCGTACTCACCAGCGACCGCTCGCGGGCAGCTGATTCTGTACTCGTGTGTCATCTGAACATGGACACCCTCAACGCGGAGACTGTCGCCGCAGCGCTCAGCGCTGTCGATACGGCTACCATGCTCCACAGCAACCGCGTGAGGCTTGGTTTGCTCGAACGTCACGTCAGAGCCGGATCGTACCGGGCGGCGCTGAAGCCGCTGCCATCTCAGGTGAAGAAAGACGCCCCGCCGTCCAGGCCCTACGCAGAACTAGTCGTCGGGGACAGCTTCAGCTTCTACCGCAAGGGTTACCGGCGAACTGCCGCCAACGCTGGAGGGCTCTTGCAGACCTACGAGGTGACATCGATGACTGCGGGCTACTTCAGGGATGACCCCGCCGGCAGGCAGGAGTTCGTGGAATACCGCAGAACACCTCCGAAGGGCAAGTGGCTGGTCCTCAGGCTGAGTCTGCTCAACGGCGACACGGTCATCTTCTAGGGCAGTCTCGCGCCACGACGGTTCGGACTAGTCAGCCATCACAAACTCCAGCGCAAGCCCAAGCCAGCGGCTGACAGCCGCAGGCAGTTCAGACTGCAGGTTGTCCGCGGCGGGTGGCAGACGCCGGAGCTAACGGGCGGGCCTGACCGTGAGGGTGATGGCGTTGGACCAGGCGATGCCCTGCCAGGTGTCGAACCTGCGGCCGTAGTCTTTGACCCCGACCAGCTTCAGACGGAACGGGAAGGTGGCGACGTCGTCGGGAATCCAGACGCGGACATCCCGTTTGACTGTGTAGCTCTTTCCCGGCTTGAGGCGAACCACGTCGGTTGAGTCGAGCCAGGTGGCGATGAGCACGCGCCCCGGCCATTCGACCTGCTCGCCGGTCGTGGGATGGATGTGGTAGAACACGAGTTGTTCTTTCCAGTCCCGTTTGAGGAGC
>Ga0209610_1000817_pt1 | contig 16239 bp, 8 predicted proteins | sample LakKivw275mmetaG_FD_184137 | JGI IMG/M metagenome (GOLD analysis project Ga0209610, IMG submission 184137) | Anoxic lake water microbial communities from Lake Kivu, Rwanda to study Microbial Dark Matter (Phase II) - Lake Kivu water 275m metaG... | ecosystem: Environmental > Aquatic > Freshwater >...
GCCGAGGGCATTTATAGTATCAGATGGTGCCATTCCAGTTAAAAAAATATCACGATGTAACGAAGTAACGAAGTAACGATATTCGAAGTAACTTCGCTACTTCGCTATTTCGTTACTTCACTACTTCGCTATATTAATATGAAACCATTCCCTTCTTTTTCACCGCCGTCATCCTGGCAGGTCATTCATACAGTGGATATGCACACCGGGGGGGAGCCGTTGCGCATATTCACCGATGGTTTGCCCGAGATAAAAGGCGCCACCATCCTGGAGAAACGGCGCTATTTCAGGGATCATTATGATGCCCTCCGTACGGCCACCATGTGGGAGCCGCGGGGTCATGCCGACATGTACGGTGCCGTGATCACTCCACCCGCCACTCCCGGTGCCGATTTCGGTGTTTTTTTCATGCACAATGAAGGTTACAGCACCATGTGCGGCCATGCCATCATCGCCCTGACAAAGTTCATGCTCGAGAGCGGCAGGATACGGAAAGAGGGTGACACCCCGCAGCTGGTCATCGACGCCCCGCCGGGCATGATCATCGCGACAGCTTACCGCCAGGGACAAACGGTGCACCGTTCTTCTTTCCTCAACGTGCCTTCGTTCGTGTTGCTGCGTGACGGCAGTGTCAAAGTGAGCGGCCTCGGCGAGATCAGATTTGACATAGCCTTTGGGGGGGCCTTCTACGCCATCGTCGACGCCGGCGCTGTCCGTACATCCCTGGAAGTCAGCAACCATGACCGCCTGATCGACTATGGCCGGAAAATCAAGCAGGCCGTGATGAACACCTACACCGTCAAACACCCTTACGAAGAAGACCTTGACTTCCTGTACGGCGTTATTTTCACCGCACCTCCTCATGATCCTTCGCATCATAGCCGTAATGTGTGTATCTTCGCCGGCGGGGAGCTGGACCGCTCGGCCACGGGATCGGGAGTGAGCGCACGCGCCGCCCTGCTCCATGATAAACATGAACTTCAACCCGGCGAGGTAATCACCATCGAAAGCATACTGGATACGGTTATGGAGGTCGGCATCCGCGAAGTGACCACATACGGCCCCTACAAGGCCGTTATCCCAGAAGTCAGCGGTACGGCTTACTTCACCGGCCAGCATACATTTTATATTGATCCCGATGATCCGCTGCGAAAAGGATTTATTTTCAGATAAAAAACTCATTAAAACAATGACCATGAAAAGAACACGACCCCTCATGAGGTATGGCCTCATTTCTTTTCTCCTTCTCGCCCTGTTTGCCGGAAACCTGATGGCTCAGGACAGTGCCGATGCCGCTTTTCTGGAAGAATGGCTGTCGAAGCTGAAAGATGTCAGGTTTGAAAAAATGGACCACAACGAGCACTTCACGGCCGCCTATGTCCTGTATTTTACACAGCCCCTCGATCATAATAATCCGGGCGGCAAAACGTTTACTCAACGTGTTTACCTTTTCCACAAGGATTTCAGAAAGCCTGTGGTTTTTGTGACGGAAGGTTATGTGGCCGATTATGTCAAACACCCCCGTGTCCTTTATGAATTGACGGATATGCTTGATGCCAACCAGATCATCGTCGAACACCGTTTCTTTGGACAATCGGTGCCCGACACCCTGCAATGGGAATACCTGAACATTCACCAGGCCGCCTCCGACCACCACCGCGTGGTGGAATTATTCAAGGGGCTGTACCGCGGTAAATGGGTTAACACGGGTATCAGCAAAGGAGGTCAGACAGCCATGTACCACCGCTACTTTTATCCCGGTGATGTGGATGCCACCGTGGGGTATGTCTGTCCGCTGAATTTCTCCATCGCCGATGCGCGTGTGGCACCTTTCATGAAACACGTCGGCGACTCGTCATGCCGCGCCGCCATTCTGAATTTTCAGAAACGCCTGCTGAAGAACCGTGACCTGTATTATCCCGAATTCGTCAACCTGGCCAATAAGGAAAACCTGGTGTATTCCATCGGGGAAGAGAAAGCCTATGAATACACCGTGATGGAATATGCTTTTGCTTTCTGGCAATGGGGGCGGTGGAGCTGTGATTCGATACCGGGTGAGGAGGCCTCGCCACAACAGGTCATCAATCATGTGAATACCGTGGCAGGGATCGACTGGGTCTCGGATCAGGGTATAAAACGTTATGAGCCCTTTTACTATCAGGCCCTCACCGAGATCGGTTTTTACGGTTATGATACCAGCCAGTTCGACGGCCTCATCAGGTATGTGGATAATCCGACCTTCACCTTCACCTGTCCCAAGGGTGCCGCATGCATTTACGATCCGCTGCCCATGCAGGAGGTGGACCAGTTTATCAGGCACCGGGCCAGGAACATGATGTTCATTTACGGTGAAACAGACCCCTGGTCGTCTACCGCCGTGCAGCTGTCGGGCGATGACAACGTGGTCAGGATCATCAGGCCTCACGGCGCTCATTTTTCACGCATAGGCAATTTGCCGGAAGATCTTAAAGAATATGTCAGGAAAACACTTCAACAGTGGTTGGATGTGGAAGTCAAACTTTGAAAAAATAAAAAATAAGTGATGATGAACAGATGGATTTTTATCGCAGGTATAATTATATTCTTATTCCCCGGGATTTCATCCCTGGCGCAATCATTTCCGCCCGAGCTGGAGAACCCGGCCATATCGGGTGTCAACAGGTTGAAACCGCACTCCATGGTGATACCATATGCCGATGAAGCGTCGGCGCTGGCGTCCGACATCACGGCGTCACCCTATTATAAGTCCCTCAACGGCATGTGGAAGTTCGATTGGGTGGAAAAACCCTCCAAACGACTTAAAAACTTCTATGAGACAGATTATAACGACAAGAAATGGAAGGAGATCGTGGTACCTGCCAACTGGGAGCTGCAGGGCTACGGCATTCCCATTTATGTCAACAGCAGTTACGAATTCACCTCCGATCCCCAACCCCCGTATGTGCCGCATGACGACAATCCCGTGGGATCGTACCGCACCACCTTCACCATTCCCCAAGAGTGGCACGGCAGGCAGGTGATCCTCCATTTCGGCGATATCAAATCGGCCATGTATGTCTGGGTGAACGGGCAGTACGCCGGATTTGCCAAGGGCAGCAAGCTGCCCGCCGAGTTCAACATCACCGACCTGCTCAGGGATGGCGACAATCTCCTCGCCGTACAGATATTCCGCTGGTCGGACGGCTCCTACCTCGAATGCCAGGACTTCTGGCGTCTCAGCGGCATCGAACGCGACGTCTATCTGTACGCCCTGCCCTCGATTTATATCGGTGACTATTTTGTCAGCACCAGCCTGACCAATAATTACCAGGACGGCGTCTTCAGTCTTGACGCTTCCATCGTCAAAAGCCTTCACATACCCTCAGGCCTTATATACTTCAATGCCAAATTATATGATGATCCTTCAAAAGATCCGGTCGTGACCATATTCGATAAAATAAGACCTGACACCATATTCGGTAACCAGTACAACTATATCATCCCCCTCGCGAATGTCAAAAAATGGAGTGCGGAGATGCCCTACCTTTATACGCTTGTCCTGACACTCACCCATGAAGATCAAACCATTGAAGCCCTGAGCTGTAAGGTCGGATTCAGAAGCAGTGAGATCAGGAAAGGGCAACTGCTGATCAACGGTGTGCCCGTGCTCATCAAAGGTGTCAACCGCCATGAACATGACCCGGTGACCGGCCATGTCATCTCTGAAGCTTCCATGAAAAAAGACATCATGATGATGAAGCAAAACAACATCAACACAGTCAGGACCAGCCATTACCCTGATGATCCGCGGTGGTATGACCTCTGCGACCGTTATGGTCTCTACCTGATCGATGAGGCCAACATCGAGTCGCACGGGATGGGTTATGACACCAACAGGACATTGGGGAATAACCCGTTATTCATGCAGGCGCACCTCGACAGGGTGGAAGGGATGGTGGAACGCGACAAGAATCACCCTTCGGTTATCATCTGGTCCATGGGCAATGAAGCCGGTGACGGTGTCAATTTCGATACCTGCTTTAAATGGCTGCACCGCCGTGACCCGTCACGGCCGGTGCAGTATGAAAGGGCCGGTATAGGCCGTCATACGGATATTTACTGCCCCATGTACCCCCCACCCGGGGATCTGGCCGACTATGCCAGGGGCGTGCAGACACGTCCGCTGATCATGTGTGAATATGAACACTCCATGGGCAACAGCACGGGTAACCTCAAGGAATACTGGAATATCATCGAAGGTGCTCCACAGCTTCAGGGTGGATGCATATGGGATTGGGTGGACCAGGGTCTGCTGAAGAAAGATGAGCAAGGCAGGGAATACTTCGGCTATGGCGGTGATTTTGGTAAAGGGGATGTGCCCTCCGACGGTAACTTTTGCTGTAACGGCCTCGTGTCGGCCGACCGTACACCCCACCCCGCCCTGCAAGAGGTCAAAAAAGTATATCAATACGTGAGCTTTACACCCGTCAATCTGGCGGTCGGAAGAGTCGGCATTAGGAACAACTATGATTTCACCGGCCTTGACTCCTGCGATATCCACTGGCAACTGTTACGGGACGGTAAGGTCATTGCTGACAGCGTTATCGAAAAGCCGGATATCGCCCCTCATACCGTAATAAACTACAGTCTCCCTCTGCCCGCCATCAACCGCACCCCGGGAGATGAATATTTCCTGAATTTCAGTGTCACCACCAGGGATAAAAGACCTCTCATACCGAAAGGATTCGAGATCGCCGCCGAGCAGATCAGGATGCCTTTTTACTCCGACCTGTCGACCATCCCCATCCCTGTTGCCGGCAAGCTGCAGCTGAGCGACAAGGGCAACAACCCGGAGATCACCGGCAATCGTTTCAAGATCACCTTCGACCGCCAGAGCGGCACCATCATGTCATGGCTTTATAATCAAACGGAACTCATAGCACGGGGTCCCCAGCCCAACTTCTGGCGCGCTCCCACAGACAATGACTTTGGTAACGGCATGGACACCCGCTGCAAGGTATGGAAAGATGACAGTTACACCAGGCAGATCGTATCCTTCAAAGCTAAAAAAATCAGTGATAACGAGGTCTGGGTCGATGTCCTGTACAAGCTGCCTGCCTCAGGCTCCTCGTGCCATACCCGTTACATCATCACCGCACCCGGTGACGTGTATGTGTTTGAGAAGGTGTTACCCCCCAACAAAAACGATCTTCCCGAGCTGCCCCGCTTCGGCATGACACTGTGGCTGCCCGGGCAATTTGAACACATCAAATGGTATGGCCGCGGGCCCGGGGAAAATTATTGCGACAGGAACTCATCCGCTTTTGTCGGGATATATGAAAGCACGGTCACCGACCAGTATTTCCCGTATATACGCCCACAGGAGAACGGCTATAAAACCGACGTCCGCTGGATGACCCTGACCGACGACCGCGGGCAGGGCCTGATGATCGCCGGCATGCCGCTCATAGGCCTCTCGGCGTTACACTATGCCGTCGGCGACCTCGACCAGGGGACAAAAGAAAACTACCGTCACACCATCGACCTGGTGCCGGAGAAATATGTCGAGATCAATGTCGATGACAAGCAGCAGGGTGTCGGCGGTATCGACAGCTGGGGCTCCGGACCACTGCCACAATACCGTCTGCCCGCACAAAGCTATAGCTATTCATACCGGTTGATCCCTCTCACAGGAAGAGAAGATGCCGCGATTATCGGTAAAAGGGTGTATCAGACCGACGGATTAAGGTAAAGAAACGACCAAATCACGTCCACTACTACCAGGCCCACACCTGCCCATGCCGAATACATGGCCGTACCCAGAATGACCGCCCTGGCAGAGGTTCTGTGGTCACAAAAAACGCAACGTAACTGGGACGACTTCCTGGCACGCCTCCATACACAGTACAAACGCTTCGATAAGATGAGGGTCAATTACTGCCCGGCATCCTTCACGCCCGAAATCAAGACCCCTACATAATTTCACAGCCACACTCGGCTTGGTGAAAGCCAGATACATCAACATAACAGCGGAAAATCCCGAAAATCCTCCCGGTGCTGATAGTCACATTGTTAACTCGACCTGGGTATTCGCCGATGAAATCCTGGTGGAATAGTCCCATTGTTTGTATCTTTGCGGGTTACCAATTCCAACAGCATGACCCAGGACAAGAAACTTTTCCTGCTCGACTCGATGGCTCTGATCTACAGAGCCTATTTTGCCCTCAGCAAGAACCCCCGGATGACGTCATACGGCCTGAACACATCGGCTATTCTGGGATTTGCCAACACCCTGTGGGATGTGATCAAAAATGAGAAACCGACACATCTGGGCGTTGCCTTCGACTCCCGTGGTCCCACCCTGCGGCATGAAGAATTCGTCGAGTATAAAGCCCACCGTGAAGAGATGCCCGAAGACATCGCCAAGTCCATACCCTATATCATCCGGCTCCTGGAAGCTTTCAACATCCCCATCCTGCAACTCGAGGGCTATGAAGCCGATGACATCATCGGGACCATGGCCCGGAAAGCCGTAAAACATGGGTTCACCACCTTCATCATGTCTCCCGATAAGGACTTCGGACAACTGGTATCCGACCGGATCTTTATATACAAACCGGGTCGCATGGGAGATAAACCCGAGGTGCTGGGCGTGAACGAGATATGCAGGAAGTATGACATCAAAAATCCCGTTCAGGTCATCGACATTCTGGGTTTGATGGGCGATGCCTCCGACAACATTCCGGGCCTGCCTAATGTGGGTGACGTCACGGCCAAAAAGCTGATAAATGAATTCGGTTCCGTGGAAGAGGTCATCAATCATGAGGAGAAGCTGAAAGGACGGCTGAAAGAAATTGTCGCCACTCATAAACAACAGGCTCTGTTCTCGAAAAAATTGGCGACCATCATCCTTGATGTACCCGTCAATTTTGAGGAAGAGCATCTCCGTCTGACCGGGCCCGATATCCCGGCTCTGAAAGAGCTTTTCAGGGAACTCGAGTTCAGGAGCTTTGCCGCCAGGGTACTGCCGGAGCTTGAAGAAAAGGCGATGCCTGCAACCACCGAGACGGAACAGGCCCAAGACCTCTTCTCTGCCGGCGAGACTGAAAGTCACGACGAAACCGGACAAGCCACGGAAAAGAAAACCATTCATACCACGCCACACCAGTATCATCTCGTCGACACCAAAGAGAAAAGACAGAAGCTCATAGCGATGCTGAAGGAACAGAAGAACATTTGCTTTGACACCGAAACCACGGGGCTGGATCCCAACAGTTCGGAGCTGGTGGGCATGTCTTTCGCCGTCAGACCCCATGAAGCCTGGTATGTCGTCATTCCCGAAAGCTATCACGAAGCCTGCGGGGTCCTAAACGAATTCAGAAGCCTCTTCGAAGATACTTCCATAGAAAAAACAGGGCAGAACATCAAATTCGACATGCTGATGCTCAGGTGGTACAACATCAACGTCAAAGGGAAATTATTCGATACCATGCTGGCCCATTACCTGTTGCAGCCCGACATGCGCCACAACATGGATTTCCTCGCCGAGACCTATCTCACCTACACGCCTGTCAGCATCGAGCACCTGATCGGTAAAAAAGGCACCGCGCAGCTCAGCATGCGAACGGTCGATTATGAAACCATAAAGGATTACGCCGCCGAGGATGCCGATGTCACCCTGCAGCTCAGGGAGCTCTTTGCACCTATGTTAAAGGAGACCAACACGCTCAGGCTGTTTGATGACATCGAGATGCCTCTGGTACCTGTCCTGGCATGCATGGAAGCCGAAGGTATCAAGCTCGATCCCGCCATTTTGAAGGGCTATTCGGTACAACTGCAACAGGAGATCAAAGAGCTGGAAAAGACCATACAGGATATGGCGGGGGAAGAGTTTAACATCGCCTCACCCAAGCAGCTGGGCGAAATCCTTTATGGGAAATTAAAGATCTCCGACAATCCCAGGCAGACCCGCACGGGGCAATACTCCACCAGCGAGGATGTGCTGATGAAGTTGTCGGGCAGGCATCCCATCATTCAGAACATTCTGGACTACCGTTCGCTGACCAAGCTGAAATCAACCTATGTGGATGTCCTGCCTCAGCTGATCAACCCCCGTACAGGCCGTATCCACACCTCTTTCAACCAGGCGGTGGCGGCCACGGGCCGGCTCAGCTCCAACAACCCCAACCTGCAGAACATACCGGTACGCACAGAGAGGGGCCGTGAGATCCGGAAAGCTTTTATACCCCGTGACGACAACCACCTCCTTCTCTCGGCCGACTATTCCCAGATCGAATTGCGCATCATCGCCGAGATAAGCGGTGATGAAGCTATGGGCGAAGCTTTCCGCCGGGGTCTGGACATCCACGCCTCTACTGCCGCCAGGGTGTTCGGCGTCGCCCTTGACGAGGTCACCGGCGAAATGCGCCGCCGCGCCAAAATGGTGAACTTCGGCATCATATACGGCATCTCCGCCTTCGGACTGTCGGAACGCCTCAATATACCCCGGAAAGAGGCGGCCGACCTGATCAACCAGTATTTCATCAAATACCCCGGGATAAAAAGATACATGGTCGACACCATCGCTTTTGCAAAAAAGTACGGCTACGTTGAGACCATGATGAAACGCCGACGTTACATACGCGATATCAACTCAGGCAACGCTGTCGTGCGAGGCTTCGCCGAACGCAATGCCATCAACGCACCGGCCCAGGGCTCCGCCGCCGACATGATCAAGATAGCCATGATTAACATCTTCAATGAATTTCAAAAAAGCAAGCTGGAGACAAAAATGATCCTCCAGGTACACGACGAGCTCGTGTTCGATGTTCCCAAAGAGGAGGTGGAGATCATCAAGCCTGTCATCCGCGAAAAGATGACAACCGCTATACCGACGACCGTGCCCATGGAGGTGGAGATGAAGACGGGGGAGAACTGGCTTGACGCACACTGAGACAGTCATCAGTCATCAGTCATCAGTCGTCAGTCATCAGTCATCAGTCATCAGTCATCAGTCGTCAGTCAGGAGTTGAAAAGTTCTTCCATAAAAAGCCCCTTCTCCTAAAGGAGAAGGGGTTTGGGGATGAGGTCCTTGTATCTCATAACTCAAAGCCCAAAGCTCGCAGCTCAATTAAATCGGCTAAAACATTTAACATATGGGACGTTACAGCCAAGACAAACGCATTGTGATGACGCTGGATGCCGGCGGCACCAACTTAGTTTTCAACGCCGTTCAGGGTGAGAAAGAAATACTCTCCCCTTACATTCTCCCCGCCCATCATGCCACCCTGCGGCAGGTTATCAGCACCATTTTCGATGGTTTCGTCCGGGTGAAAGATCAGCTGAAAGACCCTCCTGTCGCCATCAGCTTTGCTTTCCCGGGTCCTGCCGCCTACGACAAAGGTATCATCGATGATCTGGAGAACCTGCCCACCTTCCGTGGCGGTGTGGCTCTGGGCCCGGCGTTGCGGGAAAAGTTCGGCATACCTGTTTTCATCAACAACGACGGTGACCTCTTTGCCTATGGTGAAGCCCTGGCGGGCCTGCTGCCGGAGATCAACGACCTGCTGGCACAACGTGGCAGCCCCAAGAGCTACCACAACCTCTTCGGCGCCACCTTCGGCACCGGCTTCGGGGGCGGCATCGTCACCAAAGGCGAGCTGTTCACAGGCGACAATTCGGCCCAGGGTGAGATCAACCGCATGCGCAATAAACTCTACGGCAATTACAGCGTGGAGGAAAGTACCAGCATACGTGGTGTGCAGCGCGTCTATGCCAGGGAGTCAGGCGATCATTCGGCCATGTCACCCAAAGACATCTATGAGATAGGTATGGGACTGAAATCCGGCCACCGGCAGGCAGCCGTCAGGGCCTATGAGGAGCTGGCCGTCGTCGCCGGCGACGCTTTCGCCAATGCCATCACCTTAGTCGACGGACTGGTGGTCATCGGCGGCGGACTGGCACGCGCCTACCCCCTGTTCCTGTCACGGCTGGTGCAGGAGATGAACACAGCTTACGACACCTTTCAGGGTGGCGCCCTGCCACGTATGGAAATAAAAGCCTACAACCTGGAAGATCATGATGACCTCGAGCTCTTCCTGACCGGTGACACCCGCGAAATTAAGGTGCCCTTCAGCAATAAGACCCTGACATACGACCCGCTGAAACGCATCGGCGTGGGGTTCCGCCGTCTGGGTACGAGCCGCGCGGTATCGGTGGGGGCCTATGCCTTCGCATTGAACGCCCTGGATAAATAAAAAATTTCAAACAGCACCGCTTAAATGAGATACATCTTACTCCTTTCCCTTTTGATGCTTTTCACCGTCATCCTCCGCAGCCAGCCCGGCTGGCGCAATAAAGAAATGGAGGTGAAAGTCGACCTGCCCGATCGGCAGGCCGCTCAAAAACTGTATGACCTTCACCTCAACGGTGATATCTATCCCAACAGACTTGACGGCGGTTATGAGCCCTGTGGTTGGATTGCCGTGGTCTATGTCATCCCGCCGGAACTGGAAAAAATCGACCGCCTCGGACTGCATTACGAGATCGTCCATGAGGATATGAACGCCCATTTTAAGGATTTCTGGGTGAACCGTGACGCCTATCATACCTATCAGCAGATCATTGACCTGGCCGACAGCCTGTCGGAGAACTTCCCGCTGATTTGCCACAAATATCTGTTCGGCACCTCTATTCAGGGACGTCAATTGGCGGCGCTGAAGATCAGCGACAACGTGACGGACGATGGGGATGAACCCGAAGTGCTGTTCGACGGCGGCATCCATGGCGATGAGATAGGCGGCTCCGAAAACCTCATCCGTTTTGCACGTGATCTCTGCCTGGCCTATGGCGTGGATCCTTACATCACCGACCTCATCGACCACCGGGAGATCTGGCTGTATCTCATGGTCAACCCCGACGGCCGTGCCAACATGACGCGCGAGAACGCCGCCGGCATCGACCTCAACCGCAACTGGGGTTATATGTGGGATGCCTGGGACGGCTGCAATGCCCCCTTCACGGAGCCCGAGAGCCGGGGCCTAAGGGAATGCCTGTATACCCTGCAGCCCGTGGTCTATACCAGCTACCACAGCGGCACCGAATTTCTGGCCTATCCCTGGAGCTACCGCCCCAATGCCTGCCCCGACGAGGCCCACCTCCATCACCTGGCGCAGATTTACTCCACCACGTCAGGATATGCCGGCCTGCCCTATGAACAGGGTTATACGGGCATGTACCCCATCAACGGCAGCTCCAAGGATGCCGCCTACGGTGTCATGGGCGCCGTGAGCTGGACCATAGAGATCTCCAACATGAAACAACCCCCTGCCTCACAGATAGCCCTGTATTACAACTATAACAAACCGGCTATGCTGGCGATGATCGAAGAGGCCGGTTACGGTCTCGCAGGAACCGTCACCGACGCTGCCAGCGGCGCCCCGGTAACCGCCATCGTCTTTGTCGATGATTATTACCCGGCCTATACCGATCCCACGGCCGGCGATTATCATAAATATGTCCTCCCCGGAACTTACACCGTCAGGGTGACCGCCAACGGTTATGCCCCGCAGACGGTCAGCGGCGTGACCGTGACGGCCGGCGGCACGACGGTCACCGATTTCCAGCTCGAACCGGAAGAAAGCCATACGGTCTATAAACTGGTAGCCTGTCAGATACCGGGCAACAACTTCTCTGACGAAGGCAACACGACGGCCATCCTGGGACTTCACGACAATGTGAATTATTCTATCGGTAAGAACGGGTGGCTTATCGTCGACATGCAGACACCCGTCGCCGACGGCCCCGGCGAGGACATCACCGTTTACGAGGGTGACACCTCCCCTGAGGGATACACCTGTTATGCCGGCCAGAGCATGGACGGGCCCTGGATCCTGTTGGGAGCCGGTATGGGTACGACAGGTTTCGACCTGATGAATGCCGGCATCGTCGAAGTGCAGTTCTTCAGGATCGTGGACGACGGCGACGGACAGGCCACCGCACCCGACGCCGGCTTCGACCTCGACGCCATCGAAGCCGCCGGCCCGGCTCAGGGGGTCTATATCGCCCTGTATGGATATGCCGTCGACGACGAAACGGGTAACGGCAATGGCCGCATTGACCCCGGCGAGACGGTCGGCCTGACGGTGACCCTCAGAAACAATGGCAACACCACGGCCTTCAACACCACGGGGGCACTCACCACCACCGCGCCGTTCATCACCGTGACCCAGGCCGATGCCTCCTTCGGCGATCTGGCCCAGGGACAGACAGCCATGGCCGTATTCTCGCTGACGGCCAATGCTCTCACACCCCAGGGGTATAATTTTTCTTTCCTGCTGACCGTCACCGCCAACGAAGGAAGCTACTCCAATTCATATGAGATGCCCTTCACCGTGGGGCAGATCGTCGAAAACTGGGAGACGGGCGATTTCAGCCTCTTCGACTGGCAACAGGGCGGGAACGCCCCATGGTTCATCACCGGGCAGAATGTGTATGAAGGCGACTACTGTGTCAGATCAGGCGGTATTGATGACCTGCAGACCTCCATGCTCGACCTGACCCTTGATGTCGTCGCCAACGGAAGCATATCCTTTTATGGCAAGGTATCTTCTGAGACAGGGTACGATTTTCTGCAGTTTTATATTGATGATTCCCAGATGGGCCAGTGGTCGGGAGAACAGGACTGGGCCCTGTACAGCTATCCCGTCACCACAGGCACTCATACCTTCAAATGGATCTATGACAAAGATATTTCGATGAGCTCCGGATATGACTGCGGATGGGTCGACCTGATCACGATGCCGCCGGTGAATCCCGTGAACATGGGTGTGGTGACAGGTACCGTTACCGATTCCACCACGGGGCTTCCCATCGCAGCCGCCTCCGTGGGAGGCGTCACCATGACCAACGAACAGGGCCATTATGTGCTGTCACTGTCGCAGGGAAACTATGATCTGTGCGCTTTCCATCCTTCCTATGACACCCTTTGCCTGAATGCCGTCATCCTCGATGATGACACCACGCAGCTCGACTTCGCCCTGCTGCCGGTGACATGCATTGACGAACCGCCGGCACAAACTGCCACCGTTCACTGGAATCCTAATCCCTTCACCTCCTCTGCCGTTTGTGAACTGCTGATGCAAGAGAACGGTTTCGTCAACATTGAGATATTCGACATCAACGGGATCAAAGTGGTGACTCTATTCAATGGTGTCCTCACACCAGGAATGCACACAATAACCTGGGACGGAACTGATGACGTAAGACACAGCCTGAACGGGGGTATCTACTTTTACAGGATCATTCTCAAAGGGAAAGTAATTACGGGTAAGTTGCTTCTTTTGTGATTACGATCGGAAAATGATTAAAAAAATTGTTACTTTTGTGTGCCAATTATTATTTCGTATTAATTTTGGAACAAATCACTTCTTGAATAGTTAAATTTTTAAATAGCAAACTAACCTAATTGTTTAATCTTAAATCGAAATGATCATGAAAAAAGTTTTACTTTTAAGTCTGGCATTGAGTTTTACCGTTTTCGTCTTTGCCCAGAGAAATTACGTTGTAAAACCGGAATTCAGGACGCAGAGAGCCACCATGCAAACCGCTAACAAGGTGGGCATCGAGCCTGTCAAGTCCTATCCCATTACCAGTTCCAGGTTCGTGCAGCCGCCGCATACCGTCAACAGGGACGTGACCATCACGGCCATAGGCCATTCGGCCAATGCTTACGGCTATGGTTACGCCGGCGGGCAGAAAGCGATCCTGTGGGCCGATAACGAGATAAACACGTTCATCAACCTGCACAGGGAAGTGGGCGGTGCACCCAACTATTCAGGTAACCTGGATATAGACATCTCTTACGACAGGGGCGGCACCTTCACCAGTGACGTGAGGATATATACCTCAACCATTTCCGGCGGCACCTATAACCTCGACGCGGCCCGTTATCCCCAGGGAGGCATTTACAACCCCGAAGGCAATACCGATCCGGCCAATGCTTATTATGAATATGAGGGAGCCAACCTCGACGGCACCAACGGCGCCGACAGCTGGGGAGGTTACAGCTACGGCAGGGTCAACCTGGGCGACCTGACCGACACCACCAAGCACCTGCGCTCCAGCGATCCCGCCAACGGCTTTTATCAATACATCCCCGACGGATTCCATGTCACCCACCAGGGTGTGGCGCTTATATCCGATCTCAACCAGGACTGGACCAGCGGTTCGCTCGTGTGGCTCAACCAGTTATTGCTGAGCCGTGGCCTGTGGAACACCACCACCAATGATTTTGATTTCGACAGGTTCCTGATCGACTGTGTTACCCTGCCCGATGCAGGGCGTCCTGCCGGCACACGCTGTGCTTACGGACCCGACGGACAGACGGCTTATGTCGTCACCCTCGGCGATGACGGCTCAGTGCCTTTCTCACAAGGTGCTTATTATCCTATCGTTTACAAATCCACCGACGCCGGTGAAACATGGGAAGATCCCGTTGGTGTCGCACTTGGCGGCCCCGACGGCATCGACGCCATCGTTTATGACTGGCTCACCGACCAGCAGTTGCTCGATTTCTTCGGCGAGCCTGTTCCCGCACGCGATGAGATACTGTATACCACTGCCTTTGACTGCGATATCGTCGTGGATGCCTTCAACAATCCCCATATTGCCGTGGTCATCGGCATAGGTGACGGAGCTTACGCCATTTATACACCTGCCGATTACATCGCCGTTTGGGATGTCACCTCTTACGATGGCGGCCAGACCTGGACGGCTTATAATTGCGGAACACTGACCACCTTCCGTGGCACCTTCGGTGACCTCACCGAAGACAACCGTGTGAACGCCTCCATTGACGAAGGCGGCACCAAAGTGTTCATCTCCTGGCTTGACACCCACTTCGAAGGTGTCACCGACAATATTCAGCCCGATATCTTCATCCGCGGCATTGATTATTCAAACTTCCTGATGACCGCCGATGTGGTGAACGTCACCGAATACACCGAGGCATGGTTGCAGGCTTACTTCTTCGTGGCTCCTTATTATGTCTTTGAAGACGGCGGCACCTATACCATTCCTTTTGTCTATGAAGACATGGACCCTGCCGACCCGACACAGCCCGTGACCTTCATGTTCATCAATGGCTACAACGTCGTACAGGATGATTTCGTCACCTCGATACCGCATCCCGAAACGGTCACCTCCAATGCGGGTCCCGACGCCACCATCTGCGAGGGTGAGACCTATACGCTGTCAGGCACCGCCACCAATTACACCTCCGTTGAATGGACCACCTCCGGCGACGGCACCTTCGACGACCCCAACATCCTCACCCCTGTCTATACCCCGGGAGAAGGTGATATCGCCAGCGGCTCCGTCACACTCACCCTCACCGCCTATTCAGGAACGAACCAGGCCAGCGATGACATGGTGCTGACCATCGACCCGCTGCCCGGCATCCCCGCCACACCCGCAGGTCCCGACTCGGTGGATTACTATGAAGTGCAGTCCAGCGAATTCACCACCGCCGGTGCGACAAATGCCGACTCGTATGTGTGGGATCTTCAGCCTTCCACCCTGGGAACCATCACCGGTACAACGACTACGGCTACCGTCGACTGGTCCGGATCCATCGGAATAGCATCCATCACCGTGAAAGCCGTTAACGCCTGCGGCGAAAGCGCTTTCTCGGACGCCTGGACCGTCGTCGTCAGAAACACCACCGGAATCGGTGAGGTGCAAAACAAGGATGTCACTATGCGCATCATTCCCAACCCGAATAACGGCGAATTCATCATGGAGCTCGCATCCAAAGAAAACAGCACCATGAACCTCAGGATCATGGATGCCCTCGGAAACATCGTGTACAGCCAAAACGGCATACAGGTGAATCAGAAAGTCGATATGAAATTGTCACTCGACAACCTGAAGAAGGGCGTTTATTTCATACTCGTCAATGACGGAAAGACCACACAGGCTAAAAAGCTGGTGATCCAGAAATAACGGCATACCGCTGAAAGCGGTTTATTTTCCGGTACAAGAGGTTGTATCAAAACCTTTTAACTACGGAGATATCGGAGGCTAACAGAGAACAGGGAATATAAAGAATTGAATTTTAATACTCTGCGATCTTTGCGCTTCCTTTGCGTCCTCTGCGGTTAATCAAAAAAGGAGATTGATACAACCTCTTTTTTATTATCATGGCAATTTGGCATTTTAATCAGACTTTTTATTAAATTTGTACAATCAGTTATACCGGTC
>Ga0209610_1000818_pt1 | contig 16228 bp, 12 predicted proteins | sample LakKivw275mmetaG_FD_184137 | JGI IMG/M metagenome (GOLD analysis project Ga0209610, IMG submission 184137) | Anoxic lake water microbial communities from Lake Kivu, Rwanda to study Microbial Dark Matter (Phase II) - Lake Kivu water 275m metaG... | ecosystem: Environmental > Aquatic > Freshwater...
CCATTACTATAGCATTACGGTACCATTACGGTTAATTACCGTAATGGTACCGTAGTAGTACCGTAATGGTCAAGTAATGGTATTATGGGAAAGGCAAGGTTTCACAAAAAGGAACAGAAGGGTTGCATTTAATTTTGGAAACAGCTTGATTGATTTATGGAAAGTGCTTCTGCTACAAATAAAAACAAGTAATCATGAGAGAGTTATGAAAGGGAACAATCAGATCAAACCGTGCAGGATGTTATTGACGAAAATTGACCTTATCAGAAACTGAACTCTTAATGCTAAAATAACAGAGGAAAATATGCGCTATGACGTGATCATAATTGGAGCCGGGCCGGCCGGACTTTCGGCAGCGATCTATGCCGCCAGGGGCGGAATGAAGACTGCCGTGTTTGAAAAAGCCATTGTGGGCGGGCAGATTACCGTAACTGAAGATGTGGAAAACTATCCCGGATTTGAACATGCCATCACCGGATATGAGCTAACCGATACGATGAAAAGGCAGGCGGAACGTTTCGGAACGGAATTCATTAATGAAGACGTGACATCTGTAGGGCTGGAAGGCAAATGCAAGATAGTCGGGACAGCGGACAAAGAATACAGGACAAAAAGTATCATTTTCTGTTCGGGAGCGCATCCGCGCCTTATAAATGTTCCGGGTGAAGAAAGGCTCACGGGTAGGGGAGTATCTTATTGCGCCACCTGTGACGGAGCTCTTTACAGAGGGAAAAAAGTAGCCGTGATCGGTGGCGGGGATTCTGCCATTGAAGAAGGAATGTTTCTTACCAAGTTTGCCGATAAAGTTTATGTCGTGCACCGCCGGGATGAGCTGAGAGCGCAATACATAATACAGCAGAGGGCTTTCAAGAATCCCAAGATGGAATTCGTCTGGAACACGGTGGTTCAGGAGATCAGGGGAGAGAACAAGGTCAGCGAATTGGAACTCTATAACCGTAAGACTGATAAAATCAGTTTGTTGCCGGTGGACGGCGTTTTCATATATGTGGGAATCCTGCCCAGCACATCTTTGCTGGAATCCCGCCTGAATCTTGATAACGGCGGTTTTGTCATTACTGACGAATACATGCATACCAACATCCCCGGAATCTTTGCAGCCGGCGATGTGCGCAGCAAGGTGCTCAGACAGGTCGTGACCGCCACCAGCGACGGCGCCATCGCAGCCTGGAGCGCGGAAAAATGGATCGATGAGCACGAAGACGAATTCGGGGACGAGAAATGATCTCCGGCAAGGACATCAGGCAGCAGTTTGTTGATTTCTTCATCCAAAAGGGGCATACCTTTGTTCCTTCTTCTCCTGTCATTCCAACAGACGATCCCACCCTGCTCTTTACCAATGCGGGAATGAACCAGTTCAAGAATATCTTCCTTGGACTGAAGGAACCTAACTTTCCTCGTGCTGTGAACAGCCAGAAATGCATCAGAGCAGGCGGCAAACACAACGATCTGGAAGAAGTCGGCAAAGACGGCTATCACCACACCTTCTTTGAAATGCTGGGCAACTGGTCGTTCGGCGACTACTACAAAAAAGAAGCCATCGCCTGGGCGTGGGAACTGCTGACCGATGTCTGGAAACTGCCCAAAGATAAACTTTATTCTACTGTACACCATACTGATCAGGAAGCCTTTGAGCTTTGGCAGAGCGAGACTGACATAGATCCTGTGCATATTTCATATCACGGCGATAAAGACAATTTCTGGGAGATGGGGGAGACCGGACCCTGCGGTCCTTGCTCAGAAATTCACATAGACAGAGGTCCTGACTTCTGTGACAAACAGCATTCAGAAGGTCACGTCTGTCAGGTGAACGGTGACTGCGGGCGCTATATCGAACTCTGGAACCTGGTCTTCATACAGTACAACAAGGATGAACAAGGCAAGTTGAATCCGCTCAGAAACAGGTATGTGGATACAGGAGCCGGCCTGGACAGGATCTGTCAGGTGCTGCAGAATCAGACTTCCAACTACCATACTGACCTGTTTCTGCCCATCATGGATAAGATCGCTCAGATCACGGGACAGCCATATGCACAGGACGACGGCACATCTCACAGGGTGATCGCGGACCATATAAGATGCCTGTGTTTTGCTCTGGCGGACGGTGGTTTCCCATCCAATGAGGGCAGGGGCTATGTCCTTCGCAGAATCCTAAGAAGAGCGGCCCGGCACGGACGCCTGCTCAACATGCACGAACCCTTTCTGCATAAACTGGTGGATTCAGTTATTGAGATTATGGGGCACCACTATCACGAACTCATTGAAAAACAGCACTACATCAGATCAGTCATAAAAGCGGAAGAAGAACGCTTCAACCAGACTCTGGACACAGGCCTTGATAAATTCAATGAAATGATTTCTAAACTTAAGGATAAAACGCTTTCCGGAAAAGATGCCTTCATGCTTTACGATACCTTCGGTTTTCCTCTGGATCTAACTACAGTCATGGCGGAGGAAAGAGGCCTCTCTGTTGACACAGAGGGCTTTGAACAGGAAATGGAAAAGCAGAAACAGCGCTCCAGGGATGCAGGCAACTTCAAACAGAATTTTCAGCAGATCAACTGGACAGAGCTTTCAGAAGGCCAGGAAACGGAGTTTGTAGGTTATGAGCAGAGCGTTGTGCAGTCTCAAGTTCTCAGATACAGTCTGGATGATGACAACAATATTGTCTTCCAGCTTGATAAAACACCTTTTGTGGCAGAGGCAGGAGGCCAGGTTGCCGACACGGGAAAAGTCTTTAATGACGAGCTTTCCATTCTGGTCAAGGATGTCAGGAAACTTAACGACAGGATCGTGCATTTCGGCAAACTGGAATACGGCATCATGGAAAATTCTGTTGTGACCGCCGAGATTGATCTGGAACAGCGGAAAAGAACAGCCCGCAACCACACGGCCACACACCTTTTGCACAAAGCGCTCAGAACCGTTCTGGGAGAGCATGTACAGCAAAAAGGTTCGCTCGTGGCACCTGATTACCTGCGCTTTGACTTTGCCCATTTTGAAGCGCTGAACCATCTGCAGATAAGAGAAGTGGAGAAGATAGTCAATCAGCAGATCAGAGCCAATCTGCCGGTTGACACGAAGATCAAGAAAATCGAGGAAGCCAGGCAAGAGGGTGCTATGGCGCTGTTTGGAGAGAAATACGGAGATACGGTGCGCGTCGTCAGCGTGGAGGGCTTTTCCAAAGAGCTGTGCGGTGGCACGCATGTCCATGCCACAGGGGATATCGGTTTCTTTAAGATCACTTCCGAGTCATCATCCGCAGCAGGCATCCGCAGGATCGAAGCGATCACCGGAGACGCTGCTGAAGACTGGGTTCTTGAGTTGCAGGATAAACTTTATCAGATTGCTGAAAAGCTGAATACACCGGAGAAAAAACTGTTCGAACGCATCGATCTCATTCTCAAAAACCAGTCCGAACTGGAAAAAGCCCTGGATGAATATAAACAAGCTGCAGCCAGAGATCAGAGCAGCTCCCTTGCCAAACAAATCATAAGCAAAGACGGTTATAACCTGCTGGTCACCAAAGTGGTAGCTGGATCTGCTGACGAATTGAGAAAACTGGGTGACGAACTCAGGGAAAATCTCTCTCAAACAGTGTCAGTTTTGTTTGCTGTCTTTGATGAGAAGGTGTCCATCAATGTAAATGTCAGCAAAGATTTGAAAGAAAGATTCCACGCCGGCAAGCTGGCAGGACAGATCGCTGCTTTCGTCGGCGGTAAGGGTGGCGGCAAACCTGACAGCGCCATGGCTGGCGGCAAGGATGTCGATAAAATCGAATTCGCTCTACAGGAAACGCAGAAGCTGTTTGAATAGGATGTTTGTTATAAGATTCCTGCTTTTGCAGGAATGAAAGGTAAGCGTGTCAGTCTGAGCATAGTCGAAGACCGGACACGCGGTCAGGTTTACGGTGTCTTATCCTTCGACTAAACTCAGGATGACACCTTAAAAGTTTTTCAACTCGCTCAGGATGTAATCTTCGCAGGAATGACATAAATAATGAAAATACTGATCATTCGCTTCAGTCATCTGGGAGACATCGTGCTCACCCAGCCCATTGTGCAGAGACTGCACGAAGTCTTTCCTGATGCGGAGTTATACTACCTGACCAAAGAGCAGTATAAAGACATCCCTGCCTTGTTTGGCATCCCATTAACTGTGCTTTCCTCATCCAAATTGTTAAGCAGTTTCTCTCAGTTGCGCAGCAAACAGTTCGACCTGATATTTGACCTGCAGAACAAGCTGAACTCTTTTCTGATCAAATATTTCTGCCTGAGGGCAAGAACCTTTACCTATGATAAAAAACGAAGTCTGAGACAAGCTATCGTTAAGCACAAAACCGACCGTGGCATCGATTCCACCTTGGATTTATATCAATCTGCCCTGCTCAAGGCAGCAAAGGAATTAAAACTTCCTGAACTGGCTGAAGGTTTGAATAATCCGCAACTGATCCTGAATCCTGATGTTTTGGAAAAAATTCAGTCCAGATTGCACAAACCTGATGGCAATAAATCGATAGCGCTTTTCCCCGGTGCAACACACAAGACCAAGATCTATCCTGCAGAGAACTTAATAAGATTTATCCAACAAACCGGAAAGGATTACCACTATTGGCTTTTGGGCAGCAAAGAGGAATCGGGATTGACCTACAGGATACATTTTGAAACAGCAGACCGTTCCACCGATCTGGCGGGCAAATTCAGTCTGGCAGAGCTGATATATGTTATCGCCATGGCGGATGCAGTTATCACCAATGACAGCGGGCCAATGCATCTGGCGGCTGCATTAGGCAAGCCTCAGATCGCCATTTTCGGTTCCACTCATCCGCGTTTGGGCTTCCGTCCGCTCAATGACAAAGCGGTTATTCTCTGCAAGGACAAGTCCTGTCAGCCCTGTTCTTTGCATGGACTGGAAGCCTGTCCCAGGAAGCATTTTGCCTGTATGCTTTCCCTCCATCCCGAAGAACTCGTTTCCGCTTTGAAATCTCTTTTGTAAATCATCCCAACCTTGTCCTTTTGTGTTGCTCCTTGATTCAAGCAGGTTTCCTCGCAAGCTGAAGCCATTTATATCGAACATCCTGTGTGAAATCCCTGTGCAATTATGGAGCAGGATGTAAGGGCAAAAAGGGGTTGGGTCAATAAAATGACGATTGGGGAAAAGGGATCAGATACTCAATAAGTGGGTTAGAAATCCACTCTCAGATTGAGGACTGGAGTATCTCTGTATAGGGAAAAAGAGGGCTGGACCGTGCCCCAGTGCTTCTTCAGGCGGAGCATGTCAATGCTGCTGAGTACGTGATTGGCAATGATCAGACCTGTGATCAACTGCGCTCTGTCTTTGAGTTCAAGGATTTCCTTGCGGGTGGTGCTGTAAGTTTTACGAAGCTGATAGGAATCCCAGGTCCAGGCCATCTCGTCAGGAATAGCGTGCTCATCTATGTAGGCCTGCTGCATGGCGTAGTTGTCTGGATACAGATTGATCGCAGTTTGCCTGACCATGGCGTTGTAGCCGCCGGCTTCAAAACCGCTGGTATCATACTTTGCCAGGTCACGGTAGTACTGAGAAGAATAACTTCCCGGATTGATGTGCGCAAATTTCAGGGCAAATTCATAGGATTCCTGGTCTTTGAGGTCCTGTTCCGTGTTGTGATAAAACAGGGCTGACCAGAGCAGAACTTCCGAAGTAATCATGCCATATCCGTAATTTCTGTCGATGGAGACCTGTCCCCAACCCGGCACCAGAGCGGATTTGAGCAATGGATTGACACTGAAGGGTTTGGCAGATAAGGATTGAACTGTCAGCATAACTGCTATCGTGATGAGACAGATGAGTAATGTCTTATTCATTTTATGCATATTAAAACTCCAGTGAGCAACTGAAAACAGCGCCGTTGTTGATGAAATCGGGTTCTATGGAAAAGCTGGGCTGCAGCCTTTTATTGTGTTTTCTGACCAGCACGGCAGTGTCAACAACACTGATGATGCGGTTGGCAATGGCAGCTCCGATGGCGAGTTTACGGTCCATGATCCGGGTCTGTTTGTCTTTGCGGATGCTTCTGTATTTCTTCCAGTCCGCTTCATTTTCCCACTGCCAGGCATCTTCAGAAGGTATGCTGTAGAGCAGGATTCTATCGTTGTAGTATTCAGGATCGTTGTATCTGATCAATCCCAGATTGCGGAAATAAAGCTCCACTTCCGCATTGTAAACTGCGCTGCTTTCATACTTGTGCAGAAGTTCATAGAACGCACCGTCACTATCCTTAGGGACATCGAGCTTGGCATAGGCAAACTGCTTGAAAGAGCCGTCCAGGCGTGTGATTTCATTGGAGGCATGCCAGGCGCTGACCAGCATAATCGCATCGGCGGTGGTAAAAATCACTCCCCGGGTCAGATCACCGGCATAGATCTCTCCCGTTCCTGGCAGAACTGCTGACATCAGCATCGCTTTGGGAATTGATTTGGCGGGAAGAGACACGCCTGCCAAAACCATTATGAATAAAATCAGACAGAATAGAAAACGCAATTTCTTCATAATAATCAGAAAGTGTAGTTCAGCCCCAGCATGGGCGTAAGATTGCCATCCCGTAGAGAGGCGTAGTAGTTGAATTTGAATCCGCCGTCGGAGAGATAATAGCGGTTGACATTACGGGTCACGCGGACCGCATCCAAAGCGCTGGCAATGTGGTTGAAAACAAGACCAAAAGTGATGTTGTGAGCAGATCTGTATTCATCTTCGGCGTCGTTTCTCATCTTGATGTAAGCTTTTCTAAGAGCGGAATTGGGCAGATCCTGAGTGGGCTCACCAACCAGTGGGATATTGAACTGCCACTTGTTTTCCGGGGAGTTGAAACGCGGATCAGCGGGGTTCGTGATGTCAAAAACGAAGTTTGGATAAGGATTGGGGACACCGGTATAGGCGGAAGGGATCTCCGCATACTTGAAATACCAATCCACCCAGCCAAAGATGTATTTGTTGTACTTTCCGATATCTTCAAAGAAGTGCTGAGTGTCTGTATCATCCAAACTGAAGAATTTGTCATAGCCGACACCGTCATAAATATCCAGAGTGTGGATCCTGATCAGAGTGTCCTGCACCGCGTTCTGAAAAGGACGGTAATAGCGTGGTCCTGTGTAGGTGTAGCCGTCAAACTCAATGGTTACATCCTCAGTTACATACTTTTTATAGTCGTTGACTTTCTTGTCGCCCTTGTTGTCATAATAGACGATCCCGGCGATGGCAGCAACTTCAATGATGGGAAAAATATAGGCTGTGATGGCGGATTTGTTGGCATAGAATTGACCAGAACCTGGGATCAGTGACGACATCAGCATGGCAAGTTTGGCATTTTTCTTTTCGTAATTGACCCTGATGATGTCATTGGTCAGGCTGTCCCGGACGATCATCTCACGGGGCTCTTTATCAGGGCTGATGAGCATTTCATCCAAAGGGTTGACATCCTTGGCCTGCAGCAGGCAGATAGCCATCAGAGCTGTCATAAATGTAATCAGGAAAGTTGTCTTTCTCATATTTTTATACCTCAGAAAAAGCTATAATTCCTTGGCGAATTTAATCCGTTTTATTCTACTGCCATTTTCCACAACAGCGATGTAAACTCCGGAACTGAATCTTGAGACATCAAGCTGAAAATCTCTATAAGCAACAAGTTCTGTTATAAAGTCATTCTTGTAAAGCAATTTTCCGGCGATGTCATAGATTCTTACTGTGACTTTTCCTTCCGGATTTTCCAGACGCAGGGTGGCCCAATCGGTTTTAGCTGGACTGGGAAAGATGAAAGCAGAGAAATTTGCTGTGGTAGGTTCAGGTTCGGAATACTGGAATTCCGTCTGCCCTGTTCCGTTGTTCCTGTAACCGCTCCAGAGCAGAACCGGGATGTCCTGTTGAGGATTGAATCTGGCAGCTAAAAGACTGTCTTGGCTGTCATTGAAAAACCAGAAAAGCTGCAAGCCAAAAGAAAAGAAAGTCCTGTCACTGTCAACGCTGCTCATATCATTCAGAAAGTTCAGACGATTGATCTTGCCGTCGGAATTCATGGCACGATAACTGCCATCCTCAGATTTGATGTAGATGATCTCATAAGTTGTCTGGGGCAGCAAGGAATGATAGCGGCGCACTTTCAGATGGGAGAGAGGTTTGGCAGTAAAGTTTTCCAGATAGACCGGATAGCCGGGCAGCATGGTTCCGTCCTGCCTGAGGGCAAACAACTTGTTGTCCCTGGCAAACAGGATGGCGGGAGAGTATGTGTAATTCAGCATTGGCGACAGCGCTAGATTGGTAGGCAGTATGGCTGACTGCGGACTGTGGAAGATGGTAGTCACAGCACCGTCAAAGCACTTGTATACATTACCGGCGTCTGACATCAGGAAATATGTGTATTCATAGTTAAAAGCTGTGGGTGAATTTCTGTTTATCACAGGCTCATACTTCGTGAAGTTTTCAGGTAGAGCATACTCCTCCAGTATATCATATGAAACAGGATCAAGGATGAGAAGTCTGTTTTTCTGCAAAACTACGAGGTTGAAGGTCTTCGGAGGAGGATAATAAGGGATTAAATTCTGATAGGTAGCTGCAAGCTTGGAACCTCCGCCCATGACATTGACCGGGAGAAAAGGATTTGCGCTATTGTGATCCAAAACGAAAATACTGTCCAGGGTGGCAACAAACAGCTTGTCTTCAGCAAAAACGGGTGAGCATGTGATTGGCTCTCCGTATTTGTGATAAGTCCTGAACTCCGGATAATCACCATTGAAGCTGATCACTGACAACCTGTTTGCTGATGCGATAACAAGGTCCTGATAATACGCTTCAACACCGTAATATGGATAGTTGCCGCTGATCCCTGCCGTAACAGGTTCGAAATCAATTGAAATCTGACCGACATACAGAGGTTGAATCAGCTCGGTCCATTCATTGACAGATAGATTGTCATCATACATATAGAAATGCAGATAATCGCCTTTTAAAACAGGAAGGACATTCTCGGCTATGGGAGAATTTATGACCGGCAAGGGTATCTGTAATGTATCCGATACTCCCAAAGGATAGATCTCGTCAAAGAAACCGGCAGACAGCTTAAAAGTCATTACTGCTTCAGGCTGGCTGATGTCTCTCAATCCATAGAAGGAAGGCTGTTTTTGATAATCCAGCAAAGGGGGATTTGTTGCAGCATTGAGGACGGGTTTCCAAAGTTCATTGGACCAGTGCTCAAACATGCCGTTCTCATCCAGCATGGGTTTGTAGGTGTGGAAATATTCAAATGGAGTGCCTGCCCAGAACCAGGAATAGACATTTCCGATATCTTCCAGTCCGTCTGCTTCGATGACCCGAACTCCACGCCGTGCATAGCTGTAGTTGATGGTATTGTTGTCAAAGTTACTGACAAATGAGCCGTCTGAAGTAGTCTGACCCTGCTGATACAGCACATTTTCATCCACATGCCAGACCAGAATGCCGCCGCCCACAGCTCTGCCATTGATGTCAATAAAGGAGGGCAGCAGATAGTCATACTCATAAGTGGGAGTGTCTTCCGGATCATCAGCAGGGGTAGGGTACCAGGAAACCCTGCCGTCAAGCGCTCCTTTGATCACCGTTCCGCCATCGCCATCGGGATCAACAGATCTGTTTTCAATCAGAATATACTCATCTTTGTTAAGAGGTATTTTGATAAGATTGGGAACAGGATTGGCCTGATTTTGTTTCTTACTGGATGCGGAAACCTGAAGCAGTGCATTCAGGTCGTCTAAACTGAGGTTATCATTCAGTTCGACAAAAAGACCGCTTTTCTTAAAGGTCTCGCTAAACATTATGAGGCGTGAAAATGCTCCCGGTAGGGCTGGAAGCTGACCTTCCACCAGGACACCGGGATTGTTGCCGTCTTCAGTAATACCGCTTCCGCCGCTGTCCATGATGTCAAACTGCCCCACCATAGGCTGATAGTTATAGACATTATAAAGATCAACCAAACCCATCGAATGCCCGAATTCATGTGCCATCACTCCATTGAGAGCGCCATAACCTGTGTAGTAGATATCTCCACCGCTTTCATAGGTATCGAAATCCTGAGAGATTGTTGACGGCACATTGCAGGCATTGCTGATAAGAACGTTACCGTTGTCCACCACGGCTTCTTTTCCAGGTGCCACTCTGATAAAAAAAGAGGGCAGGTCACTCGGCGTATCGCCAAAGTAGTCATGCTGCCAGTCTGAACCTGCGTGGATGATCATGAAATGGCTGTACAGGGAAAAATCGATCTCGGGATCGAGCGAATCTGCCAGTTCGAAAGCAGTTTTGAAATACTCCTCGATCCGTGCTACAAAGAGGGATGAAGTAGCTCCGGCCGGATTGTAGTAGCTCATCTGATTGGGCAAGGTATAAGCCTGTCGGGTTTGGGGATAGACATCGTATTCCAAGTTGAAATATCCTTGGGAAGCTGCCAGATAATAATATCTCAAGGCATCCAGATTGGCTTCGAAGTATTCCTTGTCATGAGGTGGGCTGCCGATTGAAGTTTTATAGGCAGGATCCGGCTGAAGCAGAAATTTTCCGTTGCCAGTGGTCAGGGGATCGTCTGTCAGCTCTTCCTGGAAATCGACCAGAATGACCAATAACCGATTATCAGGTGTGTTTTTGGGTTTTGAAAGTTCAGTTCGTGGTTGGTTACTGAGTAAACTGACATACGGATGAATTTTTGGTTTGCGGTCTGTGATCAGCTTGCGGACAGGACTCTTTTCTGCCTGAAGATTTATGGCGATTAAAGATAGGGCGATCAACAGATAAGTGCTGATTGTCAGCAGCGGTCGGGTTTTACTGATCATGCTCAAACCTGATTAAAAAGCTGGCAGGTTTTTTGATAAACCTGCCAGACAAATTGTTAGGTGGTTATTGGGATTAAAATTCCAGGCCCAGAGAGAAGGTCTTGTTGTAGTCAACCAGGTCTCCGCCGGTGATCATGGCAAAATCTGCGAAAATGCGGTATTTCTGAGAGAAGGTGTAGTGGAAGCCAACGCCGAAACTGGGTCCCGTAATGCTTCCGGCTTTATCATAGAAATAACCGCCGCGCAGGGAGATCATGTCCAGATAGTTATATTCAGCGCCGACACTGAAGACGGTGGATTCCAGTTCATATTGAGCATCGTCATCACCCCAGGCAGTAAAGATTCTGGAATAAAGAGGATCGTCGTTGGCCAGGATCTTGGCTGCGTCGGCTGAGACGGTAAGTTTTTGCTTGAAAGTGCCTTCAGGCAGGACTCCCGCATAATCATAACCGGAGATGGTATCAAATATCTTATAGGATACACCTGCTCTGAAGGTCATGGGCAGGGGATCTTTCTGTTCGTCATTGATATAAGTCACATCCGGTCCAATGTTTTGCAAAACTGCAGCCATGTCCAGACCGGGGACGATGACATTCTTGAATTTTGAGCCAAGGTCGAAGGCATAGGAGAGGGTCTTGCCTTTGCTGTCAGCTTCTGTGGCTCCTGTGCCGGGACCCAGATTGCTGTATAAGAATTTGAAGCCAAGTCCCAAGCCGATCTTATTGGCGATGATTTCTGAGCTGTAGATGGCGCTGATGGCGAACTCATTGCTGGAAAAAGTTCCGAGTGAGTTCCCCTGTTCGTCTGTCTGCTCCTGTGAGCCGTAGACCATCCAAACAACGTTCAGGCCAAGGTTGCCGATATCTTCAAAGTACTGGTTCCAGCCCAGGTATTCATAAAACATATCATTAACGCCGGAGCCTTCCAGCCAGTTGGTGTGCATTCCAGCGAATTGGGTCTTGCGGTTGAAAGCTGTTGCACCGGGATTCCACCAGCCGGCGTAGGCATCCTCGGCTACCGCGACATAGGCATTGCCCATGCCATTGGCGCGTGAGCCCGGTTCTATGGCCAGAAACATCATGGTTGCTTCTGAGATGGCATTTATTGCTACAGGAATCGCGAACAGTGTGATCAACAGCACTGTCAGAGTCAGTTTTTTTGGATTGCTCCAAGTCATTGATTACCTCCATCCAAGTTCAATATTTGGATTCTTGTTTAACAGGACGCTGGCAAATATTCCTGTCTGAAAAGTATAATGCATTTCTTATTCAGAACAAATACAGTAATCACGCATATACAGTCAAGCTAAATGTTTGATCCCAATTGCTTAAGATTCTTGTATCAGCTCAAGGTCGCCTTTGGACTCCTTAAATTATGGTGCCGAAGGCCGGAATCGAACCGGCACGAGCTATTCACTCGGTGGATTTTGAGTCCACTGCGTCTACCAGTTTCACCACTTCGGCACGCTTGATTTCCATAAATGAAAACAGGTTTTTTTAGTCAAGAATAAAGTAAATCTTGGCTCCAGTCGTGAATTTCCTTAGCGGACAGGAATATGCATTAGTCCATAATGAGTATTGTGATGCTGCGCCCTAACTCAGACAGGATAATATCTGACTGTCCGGTTGCTGATCACCTGTGCCCGGGCGTAGGAACTCAGCAGGAGGCGGCCAGGTATAAAACGTGGGAAAAGTATGACTATGATATAACCACTGATGACCACCATGCAGTGATAATCAAAGTTCTGCTTAAAACAGTGAAATTAGTGATGATAAAATTAATTGACATCAGCGTCTTGCTCAGAAACAAAGTATGCTGAAAGTATTGAGAATCACAGAATGCTCTGTGTAAGGATAAGATATGTATCAGGAACCTTATCATTTTCCCCTGGGCAGATTCATTGCACCAGAGCGCTTTGCCCTGCTCAAAGAAAAAACTGCCGCCTATGACACACCGATCCTGGCGATCGATCTTGACCTGATCAGACAGAAGTATTTGGAATTGACCACAAACTTGCCGTATGCACAGGTCTATTATGCCATGAAAGCCAATCCCATGGACGAGATCATCCTGGCTCTGCATGAACTGGGTTCGAACTTTGACGTCGCTTCCAGGCACGAACTGGACCAGATCCTGTCTTTGGGCATCTCACCGGACAAGGTCAGTTTTGGCAATACGATCAAAAAAAGCAGGGACATTTCTTACTTTTATGAACATGGAGTCAGGAATTTTGCAACGGACTCTGATCACGACCTGATGAACATATCTAAATTTGCTCCCGGCGCTAAAGTCTTTTTCAGAATTCTGACCGAAGGCACAGGCGCTGACTGGCCTTTGTCACGCAAATTCGGTGCCCACCCTGACATGATCTATAGACTGATTCTGCAATCGGTGGAACTGGGTCTGGTGCCTTGGGGCATTTCTTTTCATGTGGGATCTCAACAGCGCGACATCGGTCAGTGGGATGATGCAGTTGCCAGATGCAAATATCTGTTTGACGCTGTGGCAGAGCACGGCATTGAGCTTCAGATGATCAATATCGGCGGCGGTTTCCCTGCTAATTATGTAGACCTCACCCTGGACACAAAACAATACACGGAAGAGATCACCCGCTTTCTGAAAGACGATTTTGGGGAGGACATCCCCCAGATCATTCTGGAACCGGGGCGCTCTCTGGTGGCGGATGCCGGTATCATAATCAGTGAAGTGGTGCTTATCTCCAAAAAAACCAAAAACAACATCTACGATTGGGTCTATCTCGATATCGGAAAATTCGGCGGCCTGATCGAGACCATCGACGAATCGATCAAGTTCCCCATCTTTTTTGACAAGGAAGGCTTGAGCACTGAGATCATTCTGGCGGGCCCGACCTGTGACAGCATGGATATCCTCTATGAGCATTACAAATATCATATGCCGGATACCATTGTCCCCGGTGACAGGGCATACATCTTCACCACAGGCGCGTATACGCAAAGTTACAGCTCTGTCAATTTCAACGGTTTTCCGCCCCTGAAAGCGGTCATTCTGTAAGAGGAGATTAACTGATGTTATATATCCCAGTCGAAACAGCCCAGAGATTTATGATAGAGGTGTTCACCCGGCTGGGAGTTCCCGCTGAAGATGCTTTGGTCTGCTCCGAAGTCCTGATCGCATCTGATCTGCGAGGAATCGAATCACACGGGATCGGACGCCTGAAAATGTATTATGACAGGATCAAAAAAGGGATACAGAATCCCGTGACACAGATCGATGTGATCAGAGACAAAGCTGCCACAGCAGTCTGGGACGGAAATCATGGTATGGGTCATGTAATCGGGGTAAAAGCCATGCAAACTGCCATTGATAAGGCCAGGCAATTCGGTTTGGGTGCTGTTGCTGTGCGTAATTCCACCCATTACGGCATCTGCGGCTACTATGCCACTATGGCTGTGGAACAGGATATGATCGGTCTCACCTTTACCAATGCGCGTCCTTCAGTTTGCCCCACAAATGGCGTCACACCGATTCTGGGCACCAATCCCATCTGTTTCGGCGCTCCCACCAATCTGCCTTATCCCTTTATCTATGATGCTGCCACCTCCATTACGCAGAGAGGCAAGATCGAAGTTCTGGACCGGGAGGAAAAAGCCACTCCCGAGGGTTGGGCGATCGATCTGATGAATAAGCCCCATACCGACACAAAGCAGCTTCTGAAGGACCTGGTAGAGATGAAAGCGGCGCTGTTGCCCATCGGCGGGTCGGAAGAAGTGAGCGGTAGCCACAAGGGCTACGGCTTGTCCGTGATGGTGGAGATTCTTTCTGCTGCCCTTCAAAACGGTAGTTTTCTGACCGGCTTACACGGCTCCGATGAAAATGGCAAACCCGCTCCTTACAGACTGGGTCACTTTTTCCTCGCCATCAACATAGATTTCTTCACTGATCTGGCGGATTTCAAGGCTGCGACCACCGAAATTCTTGCTCAGATCAAGGCTTCCCGGCTTGCTCCTCAGAAAAAAAATATCTACGTGGCGGGCGAAAAAGAATACGAGTCGGAACTCCTTGTCAGACAACGTGGTATACCTCTGATTGAGAATTTACAAAAAGACATATTACTGATGCAAAGCGAATTGGGACTTGATATTGATCTCCAAATAAAAAAATAAATTGACAAACTTCTGTACCCCTTGTATTTATGACACCATAGATTTCCAGGAGGTATGGAATGAAAAAGATACTACTCGTAGTATTACCCCTAATCTGTGTATCATTTCTTATGGCAAGCCATCTGACTCCCATGGAGTTCAACGAAGGCTTAAACCTCATGTATGGCGGTGAATTAAGGGCTCGTGTGATCATGAATAATGATCTGGACGAAAATGACGGCGGCTGGTTTGACAACAGGCTGCAGTTCAACCTTGCCGCTAAACTTTCGAAAACAACCAGCGTGTTCTGGGGCGCAGAAGTCGGCGACATTATCTGGAGAGACTTTGGCAACCTTACTCCTGCCTTGGAAACCCGTGAACTTTACATCGATTATAAGATGGACTGGATGGATCTAAGCATCCGTACAGGTCAACAGTATTGGCACGATCATCGTGCATTAATTCTGGATGATTATTATTCAGGTATCTCCGCTGATTTAACATTAGCCGGTATACCCACAGAACTCGGCTTTATTAAAAGCTATGAAGGCGCTCTCAATAAGCTTGACGTCGCCCACGTGGCCTCCTTTGCCAACTTCGTGTTTCCCACGCCGGTTGACTGGGGTCTCACTGCTATGTTTGCTCAGCGTCATGCAGCCAATGAAAATGAAGCGGATATCTGGGTCATCCCCTATTTCATGCTGAATTTCGATCCGGTGATGCTCGACCTGACCGCTGTTATCAACAATCAGATGTACAAAGTAGCCGGTGAAGATGAAAGTGATCTGGGAATTGCCTTTGCAGCCAAAGCTGAAGTCGATATGACTGCCAAGCTGGGACTGGATTTTCTTTACGTAACGAAAGAAGGTATCCGTAAACGCATAACCTTGTCGCCTTATTATGAGAACGGTCTCTACCTGTTTGGCAACAAGCTTCCCTACGATGGAGTTCAGATTCACGACGATATCTTGATGCCTTATGGACCAGGCGATGATGCCTATATGTCAATTGTCGGCAAATTCAGCTATCCTCTGAATGAAAAGACCGATCTCTTTGCTGCTGCCGGTATGGCAAGCAGAAAAGATCCTCTCGGAATGGAGTTGAATGTCGGTGTTGATTACAGAATCAACAACTTCTTGTCCTTCAATCCCGTCCTGGCTGTCGGTCAATCCGGCAAAGCCATTGACGCAGACGAGAATATGGTCTATATGCTGGGTGGATTGCTCAAAGCCGAATTCTAAAACAACCTAAGAT
>Ga0209610_1000822_pt1 | contig 16206 bp, 15 predicted proteins | sample LakKivw275mmetaG_FD_184137 | JGI IMG/M metagenome (GOLD analysis project Ga0209610, IMG submission 184137) | Anoxic lake water microbial communities from Lake Kivu, Rwanda to study Microbial Dark Matter (Phase II) - Lake Kivu water 275m metaG... | ecosystem: Environmental > Aquatic > Freshwater...
CACCAGTTTTCTGACTTAGGATAAAAATAAATATGCTTTTCTGGAATACCTACCTTTTTCCAAATGTTTGCTGCTTCGCTATCACGAGGCGCATCGCAATCGCCGGCAAACACTGAAACTGAAAGACACTTCGGATCAATACCAAGCCATTTTTTGCTCGTTAAAAATTCCCACGCCATTTCTATCGCTTCTTTTTTAAAATAGTCGCCCAAACTCCAATTCCCTAGCATTTCAAAAAAAGTAAGATGCCAAGGGTCTCCTACCGATTCAATATCTCCTGTGCGCACACATTTTTGTACATTAACTAGACGCGCTCCTTGCGGATGCTTCTCGCCTAAAAGATAAGGAACAAGGGGATGCATTCCGGCAGTGGTAAATAAAACTGTAGGATCATTTTCAGGAATTAAAGAAGCCGAAGGAATGACTTTGTGTCCCTTCGCTTCAAAAAAAGCTAAAAATTTTTTACGCAATGTCGCAGAATCCATAATTTATGGGGTAACAAACAGTATCTATTTATCCAAAGCTTTAAGGTTGCTTTGTAATTTAGTTAAATCTTGCTTGAACTCACCGATCTTCCTTTGGTTATCCGCGTATGCCCTTGCGGCTACACTCAATTCTGATTCTAATTTTTCAATCTGTGTTTTTAATGTCTGTTTCTGCCTGTCCAAATCTTTTATTTTGTCTTCCAACTCTCTCTTCATTGTTTCCAAGCGCTCCCGGTTTGCTTTTATTTCTTTCATTTCTTCATCCATTCTCTTTTGTTCTTCCTGTAATTGCAAGATTTCCTCATTAATTTTGGCGACTTGGTCTCTTATGTCTGGCATTTTTTTATTTTTAATGATGAAAAAGATATCTAAACTATAGCACAAATAAAGGAAAAAATAAATTTAGTAACCCTTGATAATGCCGCCGCCCAAAAGCTCTTCATCTGAATAAAAAACAGCAGACTGGCCTCTCGTAATTGCTCTTTGGGATTTTACAAAAAAGATTTTATATATTCCTTGTTCGACTTTTTTAATCATAGCATCAGCTAATTTTTGGTTATATCTAATTTTAACTTTGCACTTTAGGGGCAATTTTGGTTCTTTACCAGCAACCCAATTAACATTTTTTACGATTAGTTCTTTGCCTATAATTTTTGGATCATTATGATCCTTACTAACCCATAAAATATTTCTCTTAGAATCAATCCATACAACATAATAAGGGCCAGTGCCGCCGACACCAATTCCTTGGCGCTGACCTAAAGTGTAAAAAGGTAAACCTTGATGACAGCCAAGTTCTTTTTTGGTATTAATGTCCATAATCTTTCCGGCTCTTGACTTAATTTTCTTTTTTAGAAAATCTATCATTTTTTCACCTCCTAAGAAACAAATATCTTGGCTTTCTTTGCGATTATAAACCGAGAGTCCAACTTTTTTTGCTATCAGCCGCACTTCTTGTTTAGTATAGTCTCCAATCGGAAATAATAAATGTTTCAATTTCTCCTGCGTTAAAGTATACAAAAAATACGACTGATCTTTTTTTGTATCATAAGCCTTAAATAACTGAGAATGATCCACTTTTCGCTTTTCACTTTTCGCTTTTAACTTTACATAATGTCCTGTTGCCACATAATCAAAATCAAAAGAGAGAGCTTTTTCCAGCATTGCACCGAACTTAATCTCCTTATTGCAGACTATGCAAGGATTGGGCGTGCGGCCGGATTTGTATCCAGCCACTAAATAATCAATGATCTTTTTTTGAAACAGCGAACTTAAATCAAGGGCATAAAAAGGAATATTTAAGAATTGAGCTATCTTTTGCGCTGAACTTTGAGCTTCTTTTGCTTTTTCGCTTTTATTCAAAATCATAAAAAAACCAGTTACATTATAACCTTGTTTTTTAAGTAATGCAGCGGCCACCGAGGAATCCACGCCGCCAGACATTAAAACTGCGACTCTTGCACCATGATTTTTCAACATATTATTTATTGTAACATAAAATTAGAAAATATTTATCCCGTACCATCATTGCGAGGAGCGGAACGATAAGTTTTAGCGACGAAGCCTGCCTCTCGTCAGGCAGGCAATTTCATTGATTTGCTTTATGAGATTGCCTGCCCGCCATCGCTTCGCTTTAGGCGAGGCGGGCGGGCTTCGTCGGGCTGGTAAGCCCTCCTAATGACAAAAAGGAATTCCGAGTTAGGGTTAAATAAAAAACGGCGAGAGAAATGCAATTTTTATCTTGCATTAATCCGCCGAAATAAATAAAATTCTTAGGCTGCCCAGCGGGTTCCTTCAAACATATCCTTATCTTCTTCTTGGGTACCCATAATAATTTGGATTGTCCTATAAATGTGTGCTTCGATAGCATCTGTATCAATTTTTGAGATCGCTTCAAATCCATGGAACTTTTTCTCCAACGCATTTACATAGTCCACAATGATTCCACCTTCTCTAACAGATTGCATAAGAGCCCTAAGCACACCACCTTCTTCTTGGTCTAATTCTACTCGGATTTTAGACATAATAGGATCAGTAAGGTATATATTTACCTTTTTTTCCATTTTCCTAATATAGTTGACACTGTGTTTGAGGAACAGCTTCATACCTTCTGGTGTCGTGGTCGTCCGCATTGGTCGGCAATCCAATTCAATAATGCCATCCCATTCACGTTCAATCAAGTGTTTAAAAATCATAAAGTCGGAAGTGAATGAGCTTCCAATTCCAGGAGGAAGATCACAATCCATTCTAGCTGGTATTTGACCGCCGAAATGGATGAACGGAGCTAACATTCTCTCTTCAAGAAGCTGGCCAAGTTCAAAAGAAGGATCCAATCCGAGCATAGAAACGTGCTGTGGATATTCGGGATTGATCAATATACGCCCTTCATACTTTTTGTCAGGGAAGAAATGACGTATGGCTGAAGTAGCGGAAGAACCTGTTCCTGCATACGAAGCCAAAAGTCTTGGTTCATACACTTTGGTCTCGATGGTGACCTTATAGTCGTAGCCTTTTTCAAGGGCATAGTCTACACAGATCTTGATGCCCTCAATGTACCTTTTTAACCCCAGACCAGTGTCCTGTTCATAAGAACCATCAGAGCCCTCACGTCCACCCCAGAAGATCATGTTCTTTGCGCCCATCTGTGCGGCAACGTCCATAGAGCGACAAGCCTTTACAATAGCGGCTTCTCTGACCTGTGGAAACGGCGATGACAATGCACCTGAACGGAAACATTTGTTGGAAAAGAGATTTGTGGTGAAGTTGTAAACTGACAAATTAAATTGCGCCATTAGATTCAAGGTCTCATTCACTCTCTGGTCAATAACCTGCTTTTTCGCATCATCCTCCCATAAATCTCTATCGTGAAAGCTGACATATTTGATCCCAGCTTCTCTGCATCCCTCAAGACCAACACTGAGTGGAAGCTCACGAGTTGCTTCACCAAAGGGGTCTGCACCTCCACTCACTAGACACCATCCGCCAATCGATAATTCAAACATAACTCATCCTCTTTATAATGCAGTGAATAGCTAATAATTCAACAACCCAAATTTGTAAAAAGAACTCATCCCTCCTTTCTTTTGAAAAAATAAAAAGAGGTTTCCCTCCGAAAAAGCAAGAAAAAATAGAGATTGCTCTAAATTTCCTCTGCTTTCTGAATTCTTATATTATCATCTTTCTCTAAAATTGCAAGACTGTGAGATTTTAAATCTAATTTGTCAAAATCTTTTAAGTTCAGATAACCTGTCCATATTTCTTCAGCCACCTTGGCAGATCTTTAACCGATTGAATGATATCTTGATCTAAAACACCTAAATTTTTAAATTCCTCTCGTTTCATTAATCCTGACAATACGCCGACAAATTTAATCTTGCAACCACGGCTTGCTGCTATATCAAATCGTGTATCCCCGACATAAATGATCTCGCGAGGGAGGATTCCCCTTTCGCCAAGGATAGTTAAGATTTGATCAAAAGCGCGCGGATCGGGTTTGTGGAAAAAAAATTCTTCTTCTCCCTGAATAATTTCAAAATCATCTAAAGAAAAACCTTGCTGCTCCAAAATGTCTCGTACAGACTTTACATTACGATTAGAAAGAATACCTAAAATTATATCTTCTTTTTTAAGTTCTTTGATCGCTTTATTTACTCCAGGAATCTGGTCATAATGCCGCGGTTCTTTCTGATTATAATCAATATAGGCTTGGCGGAAATCGGCAAAAGGAATATATGGCCAGAATTTAGCAATAAAATCCTCCCATCCCAAACCCCAATATTTCTCTAACTCCTCCTTGGGAGGTACTTTCCAACCCTTACTTTTTGCTACTTTCTGATGAAAAACAATCCCGCTTTTGGAATCAACAAGGGTGTCGTCAAAATCAAAAATAATCGCACGATATTTATAAAACATAAATCAAAATTCAAAAATCAAAATGTAAAATGACAATGCAAAATGTTAAAATTTCTTTTCATTTTAACATTTTAAACTGTCATTTTGATTTTTGATATTTGCATTTTGAATTTTTATAATCTGATGGTCTCATCTTCATCAACTTTTTTAGAATCCGGCTCGGCCGCAATGTTTCCGCTGGGCTTTATTGGGCGTGGCGGTTTATTTCCGGGGTCCCCCATAGAATCTTCTGATTTTATAGAGTTTTTATTCTCTGTTTTTACTATCAGCCTTGGTATTTGATTATTTTGATACCGACGAGTTTGAGGCCTAGCTTTGAAATCTACTCTTGAATCTCGGGCAGAGAAGGATTGAGGTTTTTGTTTTAAGGCTTCATTTAGAGAAATAGGCGGAGGCACTCTCTTGGCCACGACTTCAATTTCCCTTTTGGGCGGAAAATGGCGACTAAAATTATCCCAAGCTGGTCTGGATGGCACTCGCGGCCTCGTTTCTTGCCGCTGAAAATATCCTTCCCGCCGCTCCCGCCAAGGTTTTTCTGGTAACCTTGTTTGAACTCTTCTCTGTCCTTCCTGACTTCGCACTTCCTCTATCATTCCACTCCAACGATTGATTTTTTCTTCTACAGTAGCGCGATTGGTAGCATATCTTTCGCGCGAGACTCGAATAATTTTCTCTCGCGCTTCAGGGTATTTAGGCACCTCTTTTTCAATTGGTGGGAGGGTCTTTGCAGAGAAAGCGTTAGAAGCTACGCCATCAATCATTAATTTTAGATAAATTTCAAACTTGGTTAAATTTACCAGATCTAATTGAGTGAAAACAGGCTGAAATTCTGGCTCTAAAAATTCTGCATCCATGGCGCCGACGCGAAAACAAATAATTGTCCCCACATTCCCAAAAACGGCATCCCGCACCTTTTCCTCCATCTGGGTGATATATTGATGCGCCATAATTAAATTCAAGCGATATTTCCGCGCTTCGGATAAAATATTCGCAAATGAATCTGTAGAAAAATTTTGAAATTCGTCAATGTAAAGATAAAAGTCGCGGCGTTGCTCCTCTGGTATATCTGCCCGGCTCATTGCTGCCAGTTGAATTTTAGTAATCATCATCGCACCAAGGAGTGCACTATTTTCTTCTCCCACTTTCCCTTTTGCAATATTCATTAAAAGAATTTTACCATGATCCATTACATCACGGATATTTATGCTAGATTGCGGTTGGCCAATAATATTCCGAATCAATGAGGAGGATAAGAATTGACCTACCTTATTTTGAATAGGAGAAATAGCTTCATTGCGAAAATTCTCACTGTAATTAGCATATTCATTCACCCAAAAAGAACGCACTACTGGATCTTGGATTTTTTGAACTACTTTTTTTCGATAATTTTTATCTACCAATATCCGCGTTACTCCTAAAAGAGTAGAGGAGGGATAATCAAGGAGGGCCAATATGGCATTGCGTAGGATATACTCTAATCGCGGTCCCCAAGAATCAGCCCAAATCTTTTTGAACACACCGACCAAACCGTCAGCAATCAAATGTTTATACTGGGGTTCTACCTTTTCAAAAATATTAAAAGCAATCGGATAATCATAATCCGCTGGGTTGAAATAAATTACTTCATTAATTTTATTTGGCGGCACAAAATCTAACATTTTATCGGCAAACTGACCGTGAGGATCAACAATTGCTAAACCCTTACCTGTTTGAATATCGGCAATAGCCATATTTTCTAATAATGTCGTTTTGCCCATGCCAGTCTTACCGATAATATAGATATGCCTCCGCCGATCGTCCGTTTTAATCCCAAATCTACGTTCCTGTCCTCTATAATTTGTTTTAGCAAAAGGGACGATTTCGTTGTCTTGGTCCATAGATAAATCAAAATGTAAAAAATCAAAAATCAAAATGACCCGCCCGCCTTGACTTCGCTCCTAGTTAGAAATGTTCAATCTTAACAAAATAGCTAGACTTTTAACAAGGGGTTACCCTGAATGTCAGTCAAGGCGAAGTCGGGCGCGGCAAATTAAAATGTTAAAAATGACTTTGGGAATTCAGGCTTTAGCCTTTCAGGAACTTATTTTTTGCATCAAACATTATCTTTGAAACCCTAAAGGGTAAATTCCCATTTTGAAATTTTGCATTGTCATTTTACATTTTGATTTTTACATTTTGCATTTTATACGATCGGTAATCCTTTTGGCGGCACAGCCTTCTTGACCTCCATTCTTTCTACGAGTGGTGCCTTCAGAGTCGTCATAGGGAAATGAAATAATGTTGCCAGTTCCTCGATATTGAAAAAATAACTTGTGCCATCAGAGATGGAGCGGTTTTTATACTCGCTCAAAATTTCTTTTTTTCGCCTGTTCAATCTTGCTGTCGGGAACCAATAATGAGCCGATGTTTTGCGAGAGGTTTGAAAGGTATTAAGATTAGTTGTAACAAACTGATTAAAAGCGCCCACAAAAGCCAAGCACCGTGCCTTCAAAAGTGGTTTATCATAAATATCCTTACGCATTAAATAGACCATCCGTATTTTAGAGCGATAGGCAACCTTATTTAAATTCCTCTGAATTGCTTTCACAGTCTCTTGCTCGCCGGGTGATAAAAATTGCATCAAACTAGGCAAACTTCCATTTTCTTCTTTGGCTCCGGTAGTAAAAGTAGGAGGGCCAAAAGGTGCCTCTACCACCCCTTTTATTGCCACTTCTGTCCATTCATCAACAAAATCCTTTAAAAAACTTTTCTTTTTCGGCGCTTTGACGCCAATCAATTTTTTCACCAATTTTTCTCCTTCTTCTTTCCAAGTCTCATCAGCAGGGAGGGCTAAAATCTGCATCCACATTTGTTCTCCAGGGCCGAGGCTACTCATTACTTCTGCTATGCTAGCGAGGGGATCCAATTTAGCCTCATCAGGTACAGTTTGGGTAGCAATCTCAAAATCCACATAAGTTTTAATGGGATAAGCATCCTCACGCCCTAAATTCATCTCGGTTCCCCATAATTCCCAAGGAGAATTTGGATCTGCAATATTAGAAGGAATATCTTTTGTATAGTCTTCAACTGCCACAATTTCTGCTTCAGGATACTGGGCATAAACGTGTGCTTCTACCAGATCTCTAAACTGAACAGGGGTACGAATCACAAAATTCACATGACCTTCAATACCCACGATCTCAAAAGAAAACCACTCCTGAATTTCGCCAAGCCAATATTTTTCTATTACATCGCGAGGGGCTAAAATGCCATGCAAACCCGCCATAATTTGTTCAGCGGCAAAAGGGGTGCGAAGATTCTCTGTTGGCACATTAATATTAAGTAGAACATACTCTATTCTGCCTAAATATTGTCCTTGACGATAATAGACCCAAGAAATAAAAGCGATGATAAACAAAAATGGTGGCACAATAAATTGCCAAAGGTTTGTAAAGACAACTTTAAGAATGCCAAAAATTTGGACAAAAGGTCCAAAAATAGATAAATCCATTTTGTCTTGATTTTATGGGATTAACCTTGATTGTATTATAGCATTATCAGACGAAAAGACAACCATCGCTCCCCCTGCCTGAGGGGGAGGCGGAGGGGGTGGGAGTTGCTCTATTATTCAATTGTTCTATTGCTTGCCCTAAAGGGAACTTAAAGATTCTCCTTTAGGGTTCTATTGCTGAATAAAAATATAAGTTGGCTCCATAGTCCGCCCGCACAGGACGAACTGACAAAAATATAGCAAATTCTTCTTCATTGGACAAAAATTCAAAAATATCTTTTATCTATAGTATTATTTTTCAAATATAAAAGGGTAACTTTGTGAAGTTACCCTTGAAAAGTGCAACTCTTAATTTTACGGCAGCAACTACATTCGTAGAAAAAATTATATTGAGAAAGCCTCCTCCTCGGTCAATCCCTTATAGGTGACTTCTACTGTTACGGGTTTGCCTTCGCCGTTCGTTACCCAAACCGACTCATAGGCAAAATATTTATAGCCATTATCAACCGGCACCATAATGAGGCATAAAGTAGAAAAATGGTCCAAGTCCTTTTTGAACATACACTTATTACTGGGAGCCAACTTACTTGCAGAAACGACAAATAGCGCACTTCAGTTAATATAGGCTGCTTCCACCTGGGGCATAAAATGGCCCCAAGGATTTATTTGAACCGATTCCAATGGGTCTGGATCCCTTGGGTTAACCCCAGGATAAATTCCAACCCAGTACCATCCCCCGCCATATTCAGGGTGATCTTTCGGAGGAGAGTACTTCTTAAAATAAAAAGTCCTCCCTTCTTCCGAAATAAACCTGGCATACCTTTTGGTGACGGTGAGTCCTTCACCGCCCTCGTGATTCCCCCCTTGGAAGTATATGTGAGCGGAATCTCTAAAACAGACTGCTTTTGGAGGAAATACCATTTTTGATGCCGGTACCAAAGGTCTCATTGAGACCCGATTATTTACAATATCACTAACTAAATCACCGACACTACCATCATCATTCCAACAATCATAGCAAAACCCGGTTGGGCTTTCCTGCCCGCAGATTGGACATACTCCCTCATCTGCATAGAAAACCATTTTTTTTGAAAACAAACCCCTTGGTGGTGTACCTCTTTTTACTAACATTATATCTACCTCCTACTGTTATACTTCGAACAAACAATTAAATAACCTTTGAATTCAAGCGACCAAGCTGGGGCAAAATTCCTCCCCTGATAAGGGGAGGTGCAGGAGGGGTTGTAAATCTTTTATATAACCCCCTTCTTGCTTCCCCCTCCTTTCTAAGGAGGGGTGAGGGGAGGTTCTGGTTTCCAGAACCCCTCTTTAAGTCTCCCCTTAGAAAGGGGAGACATCTACTTTTCGCCACAAGTTGGTCGCTTGGAGCATTGTGTTTTAAAGAACTTAGGGTAGAACTTACTTTTTAGATTTCTCTAAATTCACATTTCTCAATATGAACTTGGAGAAATGGAAGATTTTTTATTAAAGGAAATCTTCCAAGCCTTTTGCTACTTGCAATAGACTTTTAAAAACCCGCTCTTATTTATACTGGCCTGCCGGCGTAGCGATGAGCGCCGCCCGGATCAGACCAGTTAAAATTTTAGCACATAAGGAGGTCATACTTGAACTTTTCTATGATTTCCCAGATGTGTTTACAGCATCCGAAAAATCCCATTTTTGCATGTTCATTACTCCAGAAAGTAAAAACTTCCTTGTATTTACCAGACTTCAAAAAATCTTCTTGAATCGGGTTATACAGAAAAAGGCTTTCACACTCAAAATCCCCAGTGGGGAAATTGTAACTACCGCCGCCAAAATAGAGATTTTTACATCTTATCTTGGTGCATTGCGAATGATCCTCAACCAGGACATCGCCATCTGTGATCACATCATCATACTTTGAATATGAAACTAAAACAACATCCGGGAAAAGGGCCTCCTTTAACTTTGTTTCTACTTCAACTCTTTTTTTACATCTTTCTTTCTCCTTCTTTGCTTTCGCAACATCAACCATGTTTTTCACGTATTCAAATGTTTTATGATCACTACAGACACAAATTGCATTTGCATTTAAAACAAAGAGTTTGCACTTATCATCATTCCATCTGCTTTGATGCCAGCGACCAGAACAAATATGATCCATTTTTTGCCAATCCCCAATCTTAACATCTGGCAAAGCTTGCTTAATTTCTTTTTCTAACATTTGCTTCAGCATTGGAAATCCTCCTAGTCTTTAAAAGAACACCCAGCCAATTTTCATTGAATCAAATCCAATAAATCTTGGCTGAACTTTTCATCTTTTTTCTTTTTTGTTTTCTACCTCCTGTTTCCCAGATTTTTCTCCTGGCGCCAGGCAGGCAGATATACATCGAGGGAGGATACCCCCGAGAGCGCTTCAAGGTTTTTCACAATACCTTGAATTAATCCAGGTTTTGAGTTTTCCGAAACTCTCACCTGAAAGCCATTGAAGAACTTAACACTCCGCGCGGGCCCCAGGGCTCTTCTTCCCCGTATCCGCTTTGCGTTCCAGCTTATCCCCCTTTCTCTACCCGAAACTTCAAGGGGTGCTCAGCAACTGCTGGAAATTGAGTTTTAAGCAAATTAAAACCCTCAGTGAGCCCTGATTTCACTCAACCAGGACTTTTATCGCCTCTTAGCGAAAGGCCTGTTGCTAACCCGATTTTGCCATTATATCATATTTCTGTATCTTTGTCAAATTTCTGCTACCAAATCAAAAAAGTCTCTGTGAAAATTACCTTATTTAAGCCAAAATGGCAAAAAATAGCTTAGATTAACTAACCCTAAATTACGGAGTAGACTAATTGATCAATAGCGTAAAACAAAAACAGGCTTAAATAATGTTAAACCTGTTTTTACGATGTCTTTTTATTTTAAAGTAATTTCGTCTTTTTTATTTCGTGCAAAAAGTGAAGTATCTTGCAGATTCAATAAAACCGTAGAACGACGGACGATTCTTTGTTTTAAGACCAAATCTACTAGTTTTTCCTGTAATACTGGTTTTTTAGCCCTTTTCAGAAGATCCATAATAATTTCTTTAACTGTTCCCTGCTTGTAGCCCCATTCACGCAAGCCATAAATTCCCCGGCCTACCAAAACAAAACGGGGATCTTTGATGAGTTCGTTGTGTACTGTAGGGGCATGCGCTTTTTTCTGGCTTAATTGGCTTTTATTAATTAAATCCGTAATTTGCTGAAAATGCAAAGGTTTGCCCTCTTTTTTTAAAACAAGATAAGCCCGATCCTTCACCCCCCGCGGATTTATCTCTCCCCAGCCTGCTAAACCCCAATCTTGATAAGGATTAGAAATAACTTTCTTGGAAATACCTAAATAATTTTCAATAATTTCCTGGTTTAAATCGCTGGTTTCTACTGGTGCAGCTTCTATTTTCTGGTACAGTTTGTTAAAAGTAACTGGTTCGGCCACTTCTTGCAGAATTTCTTTAGCGGTTTCAATAATTTTGTTGGTTCGTTTAAAAAAGCCACGTTTAAGTGTCCAAGCGCGGTTATATTCACTATTTTCTGAAAAATCAAAAAATTTGTCTGATAGATTAAGAATGAATAAAACTAGAGACCGATAAGTTGGGTTATTAAAATCTTCGCCTAAAAGATCCTTGAGAAGAATTTCTTCAGAAGCAATACCCCCTAAATTCATTAAAGTATTAGCAATTATCTTTTCTACGGGCTCAATCTTTTTAATATCTGAATTCTCTTTGAGACTCTTTAGGGTTGCGGCTTCAATTTGACGCACCCGCTCTCGCGTAATGCCATAATACTTACCTATCGCCTCCAAGGTTTGGTTTTTCTCTCCAGAGAGGCCAAAGCGTCTTTTAATGATATCTTGGTTTTTTTCCGGAAAAGAAGCAAGTAAATCAAAAACTATAGAAGCAAGTAATTCTCCTTGAATTTTCCCCCTATTTTCAATTGTTTTAACCTTTTGGTTCATAAGGATTTAATTGATAACATTTATATCATATAATATATAAAAAATTATGTCAAGGGAAGAAGGGGGAAAAAGATATTAGCATAATTATAAAAATAGGTCAAATTTTATAAGCCACGAATCAAAAACCCCTTATCAAAATAAAAACCCCACAAAATCAAAAGATTTTCCGGGGACCCCGAAAATAAGGGGTCAAGTGCCAACCAAATGATGTTTTTACCCGAATTACGAAATAAGGTGGTTAATCAGTTTTGAGGGCCACGGGCATCCTGCCCGTGGCCAAAACTTCGGGCGGGACGCCCGAAGTCCTCGGAGAGAGAGTTTCGTTTTTAGGCTCTTTTATGCAAAAAATTATACCAAACTACTAAAAGCGGAGAAGCAATAAAAATAGAAGAGTAAGTGCCCGTAACAATCCCCGCGAGCATTGCTAGCATAAACCAATGAATAGAAGCACCGCCAAAAAGAAAAAGCGCAAAAAGCACTAAGATTGCATTCATACCTGTAACGAGCGACCGCGTCATTGTTTCATTAATGCTCGTATTAACCAAAGTCTCAAAAGGTTCATCGGCTTTCGATTTGAGCCGTTCACGAATGCGGTCAAAAATCACAATTGTATCATTCACGGAATATCCTAAAACCGTAAGCATGGCGGTAATAAAAAAACTATCAATCGCCACATCTAAAAACTTACCTAAAATAACAAAAACTGAAAGCATCACTAAAAGATCGTGAATCAAAGCAATAATTGCCACCACGCCAAAACGCCAAGAAGAAACGGGTCGGCTCACTTTACGGAAGGCCCAAGCAATATATAAGATAATCGCGATAGAAGATAAAATAATGGTAAGATAAGCTTTACCTTTGATCTCTTTTCCAATGGTAGGGCCAATAGTTTCATAACTTATCTCTTCCACATTGCCAAACTTTTGCTTCAAATTCGCAAGAGTAAGATCGTGTTCTCCGGATTCTAAACTGCGAAATTGAAGCATTTTATTGCCTTCAGAATCACGCACACTTACCTCTCCTAAATTAAGGGTCGGTAAAAATTCCCTAATTGCTGTATTATCTACGCCAGTAGGAAATTTTAATTCCCATAAAGTACCACCCTTAAAATCAATACCCCAATTTAAACCAAAAACAAAAAAGAAGATAATACCCAGTAAAGTGAGAGCGCCAGAGAAGATAAAATAAAATTTTCTTTTGCCGATGATATCAGGCATAATAAATAAGTCAAAAGTCAAAAGTTAAAAGTCCAGATCACAACTTATTAGGATGAAGGTCTGGTGCAGATAAGACATTGGGGTTTTGACCCAAAGGAATCCCAAACAATTTCCTTTTCACTAACCGGTTTAAAATCAAAAATTGCAAAAAACTGCGGCTTACCACCACAGCAGTAAACATACTAACGACCACGCCTAAACCTAAGGTGATAGCAAAACCACGAATGACACTGGAACCAAAATAACCCAAGATTACACAAGTAATCAGGGTGGTAATATTAGAATCAAAGATAGAGGACCAAGCGCGTTTAAAACCTTCTTCGCAAGCGGCAAGTAGATTTTGGCCACGGCGCAGTTCTTCTTTCATCCGTTCAAAAATCAAAACATTAGCATCCACAGCCATACCGACCGAGATAATGAAACCAGCCACACCCGCTAGGGTCAAAGTAACAGGAATGAGTTTAAAAATCGCCAAAGAAAAGAGGGCGTAAATTAGGAGGGCACAGACAGCTAAAAACCCTGGCAGACGATAATAAATTATCATAAAGAGCACAACAATAAAGAGCCCTAAAATACCTGCGGCCATACTTTCTTCTAACGATTTTTCACCTAAAGAAGCGCCAATATTTTTTTGGCCAATGAGTTTAATCGGGACCGGCAGAGCACCAGAATTTAAGCGCGTCGCAAGCTCTTTAGCTTCCTCGGTAGTAAATTTTCCTGTGATTACTGCTTCGCCTGTGGTAATGGGTTCGTTCACCCGCGGGGCAGAGATAATTTGGCCGTCTAAATAAATCGCTACTTGCTTGCCGACATTGCGTGTGGTGATTTCTGCAAATAATTTTTTTCCTTCATCATTAAATTCCAAACCAATTACGGGTTCATTGGTATTGGGATCAAATTGTACTGTCGCGTGTTGAAATTCCTTGCCAGTCAAATTGGTAGGCACAAAAGAAGTGAGTTCTGTATCAGGCTTAATCTCTTGACCTGGCATAATTTGGGCAAGAGCTTCTGGCGGCAAATCCGATGCCTTGTAGATTTGAGCTTCTCGAAACTCTAAATAAGGCGTTGCTCCAATCATTTGAATAGCAGCATTAATATCCTTCACGCCAGGGAGTTCTACAATAAGTCTCCATTCGTCACCTACTTTGGTGGTTTGAACAATAGGCTCTCCCACACCATAAGCATTAACCCTTCTTTCAATTACATCACGCGCACCAGCCATAGCATCATCGCGCCTTTCCTCTTTCACTTTAGATAAATCCATTTGATAAACCAAATGCGTACCACCCTGTAAATCCAAACCTAAATGCACCTTAATTTCACGGAAAAATTTACCGATTTTCAAATCTGGGCCTTTTGGCCAATCCACTAATCCGGCAAGAAAGGTTAAAAGAATAATTAAAATAAAACTAAACCACACCTTGCGCCGTGGCGAAGATTGAATCAGAAAACGCAAAAAAATAAAAAAACTGGATTTGAATTTCCGACCTAAATCTTTCAGGGCATCTATATCCGTGCGCTCGGGTTTGGGGTTTCGATCTTCAGACATAATGTTTATTCCAGATTCCGTTGGGGAGGACCATGGGCATCTTGCCCATGGCTTTAACTTCGGGCAACCCGCCTGCCATCGCTTGCGCTTCAGGCGCTAGCGGGCAGGGATGCCCAAAGTCCTCAAGAAAGAAATATAATTTGTGGACGATTAAGATTATTTCATATCATCCTTCTTTATTTTACCAAAAATGCGGCTATTTTTCAAATACATCTTTAGTGCCTCTAAAAACCATGGTCCAAAATATTGGGCAAGTTTAATAGCCCCTAAATCCAACCATTTATAGCCTTGATGTTCTGCACTCATTTTGATTTTACCGCTCTTATATTCTCCCTCAAAGAATAAATAAAAAACATGAAGCGGTCCTTCTTTCTTTAGAACCTCGTGCCTCGCATAAGCAACGGGTAATGGACGAATTTTAAAATTAACGATACCAGTTTCTTCGGTAATTTCCCTTTTCAAAATATCTAAAATCGGCACGCGAAATTCGTCTTGATGAATCCTACCACCAGGAAAATCATAGAAGCCCGCAAAAGGACCATCAGCCAAGGACTTTAAGACCAAGATTTTGCCTTTTGAATTTTTTAAAAATGCTTTTAAAGAAATTTGGTAAAAATCTTTTTCAGACGGCATAAAACTATGGTAGAGACAGGCCTGCCTGCGGTAGGCAGGTTTAAAACCTGTCTCTACTGGAATGACAATTTAAACCCCGTAATACATTCTAATACAACTATCTAAATCAGGGACTAATTTCATCGCGAGAGCGTCTTGTGGGGTTACCCAAGTGTGTCCCTGGTGTTCGCGAAGATTAATTTTAATTGGCAGCTTGGAATCTAAATGAAAATAAAATATATGATATACAAAATCATAATCAGGGTATCTGACATAGACTTTATTAAAATAATGCAATTTTTCTGGTAGAATTTCTAAACCCGTTTCTTCTTTGAGTTCCCTTACAATCGCCTCCTCTTCATTTTCTCCAGAATTGATTTTGCCCGCAGGCACACCCCATTTATTGCCTTCGGATTTATTACTATTGCGGAAAAGAAGAAGGATTTTCCCCTTAAATTCTACATAACAACTCACCACATTAAATTTGGGTTTAAAGCAAGGTGGAATATTTTGGTAAATCATATGTCTTCTGAAGATTTTGTATGTAATTAATTACCCGTTTTGTAGGGGCAATTCATGAATTGCCCTACGGTATTTTTTGATCTTATTTCTGCATCCGCAGGAATGATTTTAATTCTGCAGGATTTTTGTAGACGGATCCTTGACCACCTTTTTGCCTATATAATTCAATTGTTGATTCTGAATCATCTATCATCAGGCTGTTTTCTATCCTTTCCCCAAGAGCTATCAATGCTATATCAAACAGTTTACCATTCTCATCTTTTTTTAACATTCCGTGGTCTGCGGAATTTATTATAACATCAAACAATTTATTAAGCTGATGGTTTGGAACCATAATCTGTGAAAACACATCCATATTATCTGTTACAATTCCGACTTTTTTGCCAGACAGTTTTAATGATTCTGCTAAATTTCTAATTTCTTTTTCTAATTTTATTTTGCGAATACTCTCCT